>JAEEGL013772493.1_pt1 | contig 48048 bp, 50 predicted proteins | sample 9134231 | NCBI WGS metagenome assembly JAEEGL01 (sample SAMN16246548, study PRJNA631951) | gut metagenome | biome: gut microbiome; feature: rumen; material: fiber-attached | host: Bos | place: Iran: Karaj | collected 2018-10 | reverse complement strand
CATGGCTCACACTATGCTCACATGCACAAGCCCGCACCTGCTCCTGCAATCGGACATCGTCATGTTCCGATGCACGACAGAGGCGTAAGGGTGATGAACGACAGAGGCCGTCATCCTAGCAATAATCACATGGCCATGAACGACCGTGGTGGCAGGCACGGACGCTTCTCTCACAGGTAAGGTTGTTTCCATTACTCTATCATATGCCTCGCAAGAGGACTCCGGGGAATCTCAGCAATGGGGTTCCCTTATTTTATGCCTATATTATAAATAATGTATTGTACATAATTATTAATATAGCTTTATTTGTTCCAAATCACGACACACAATAGAACACTCCTTTTTAAACAACAAAAAAAGTGATTATGATTAGCTTTTTTGGTCAATTTCTGTATAATTTTGTAAAGGAAGGTTAAATATTTGGCTCATTGTGTAATTTTTACGCATTAAATTTGGAGGAAAACGCAATAATTACTACCTTTGCGTCAGAATTACACAATGAATGTAATAACAGTATTAACAAATAAACAATATTTAATTATGAAACTATTTAGTTTTTTGAACAAAAAGAATGAGAGTGCAAACGCAGCTATCTCTATGCTGCCAGTAATTAATCCAGTTGAGCAATCTGAGGAAGAGGTTAACAGTATGATGACAACATCCGAACCTGAATCTCCAGAGAACAAGCCATTGACAGTCTCCTACGCTACAGGGTGGCCCATCGATATCATCTATGGATATCTACATAAGAACTATGAAGAGAAAGGATTCGAGGATTCCATGATCAAGAGCGACTTGGCTTTTAGAGATATGAACATGAACATCATTAAGAACAAGATTCTGATGGTGTTCCGAGAAACCAACCTGAATTACGATGTAATGAAAAGGGATGTGGAGACTCGAATGGATACCTGCAGTGCCGCTGGACTGATTTCGACTGTAACTGAACTGGAGAATCAAATGTCCATCATTAACACGCACAAGCAGGAATTGGAACAGCTTGAAAGAGAGTTCAAGACTGATGATCAGGCTTCTGTTCCTCTTCAGTCGTACAACTGCGGCTTCCTTAGAGGAGTAGCTACCATCGCTATGACATCTCCCCAAAGAAAAGTCATGCCACAGATAAATGCTTCCCAACCTCTTTCACAACAAAGAGCTACAGCATAATATTGAAATAACAATAAAGTCAAACCCATAAAAAAGATACATTATGAACTGGTGGATTAAATTCGGTTGCATGTTGACAGGATGGAGTTCTGGAGTACTGTCACAGTGTTCAGAGGCAAGTAAATGCCAATTGAGTAAGTACACGTCCGCATTGCTGATACTTATCCTTATCTGGGGAGTTACAGGTTTCTGCTTTGCACAAAGATACATTGGACTGCCCACTTGGGCTTGCGGATTCGTATCATTGTTCTTTATCACAATCGTTATTATGATTGAGCGTCAAATCATTCTGACAAGTGAGAAGACCTTCTCAATGGTGGCTTTTAGAGCTATCATAGCCTTTATCATGGCTATTGTCGGCTCCACGATATTTGACCAGACAATGTTCGGCAAAGATATCGACAAGCAAATGGCAAATACCATTGAAATTCAGGTTGCAGATCTTACCAATCAAAGAGTAAGGATTATAGATGAAAAGCTTGCTGCATTACACATGGAAATCGATTCCATAGATCGCATAAATGCTGTCTTACAAGCAGACATCAACGCCAATCCGTTTGTAATTCAGAAGTCAGTCACTAACAGTACTTCTAAACTGGTTTTGCCTGACGGCCAAATAAAGACTGTGACAAATCCCTCTGTCACGACCAATCAGGTGGCCAACCCAAAGCAGGCACTTCTGGAGTCTAATAGTAAGACTGTAGATAAGTTGCGTGAGCAAGAGCAAAAGTGGACGGAGAAGAAGCAAAATGTGGAAGAAGACGTTAGACGTGAATGTAAAGAAAGCGTCGGATTCCTGGAAGAATTGGAAGCTATGTGGGACATTATTACAACAAGAGAACTGGCAGGAGCCTTTTATGTAGTATTCTTCGTCCTTTTAATGAGCCTTGAACTATTTGTAGTAGTCAGCAAACTGGTTGACAAAGAATGTGACTATGAAGCAGCAATCAAAGGTGCTCAAAAAGTAAGAATCGTACAATTCTCTAATGCTTTCAACAGAGTAACATTACAAAAACCACGTGTCGTATGAAAACCATATTGCTAGCAGCGTTATTGTACTTGACACCAAATGTTACAGGTAGCGACAATAACACAGTATACATCAGCAAAGGCAGCAGTGCCTATGCGTATCACATGAAGAAATCATGCAGGACACTAAAAAGGTGTAACGAAGAAGGGCATGTGATGGAGGTTACATTGGTAAAGGCAAAAGAGATGGGACGCAGACCTTGTAAGGTATGTTATAGGTAGGATGGCCTGAAGTTATACTTCATCCATTAATATTGTTTATTTGTCGTGTGCGGCCTTGTCCGCAAGGCTGCGCACTTTCAACGAAACCACAACAAATATCATAAATATGAATAGTTTCAACAATATCTTAGACATGTTCCCTTCGATGGAAATGAAAGAGAAGATCAATGACATTATCATTGTCATAAATGAACTTTCGCAAAAGACGCCAGTTGTCGGATTTCACCATACTTTCTATGTCCCAGGATGGATTGGTTTCTTCCAAATCATGGCCGTAGAGAATAAGATGAACAAATTCGCATCACAGCCTTTCTGCAGAAACATGAACTACTTTGAATTTGGTGACTGGATCATCAACAAGTCAAAGGAAATCGTCGATCTTCAGAAAGAAATGACAACAGATGATACGCAATTGGCTCAATCACAGAACGAGGCAATAATTCGTGTGTTCAAGGTCATGACCGCTTTATGGATGAACTTTTTACCAGAGGTTTCTACGTATCATAGCATAAAGTACACCGAAAATACTCTTATTTCCCCTGCCGGAATGGTTTATAAGGGACTCGAAGAAAACTTAAAAGATTTAGGATATGAAGCAGGAGATGACAGCGGCCAGGCATCTAAGTCAAGTGTGAAAGATGAAGCTAAAGGATGTTTGTATAGTATAGCCGGCTATATTCTTAATATTCTCTTGTTAGCCATTATATTTGGCATACTCGGAGCAATATTTGGCTGATTTTTCCGTTAATTTTTTAGGTATAACTCGTTGTCACAGACAACAATAGAAAAATTATCATTTACTTCATTTTCAATTCAAAATAATATGTGGAACCCATTTAAGAAAAAAGACCCTATGAAGGAAATAGCAGGTGTTCACCACCTTGCCGAATCCTTCTTTCCTATGCTAGTTAAGGAATATAATAGTTACAATTACGAAGAGGATATCTTTGAGGACATCAAATCGTGGAAAGAGATGCTTGCAAAAGAATCTTCCAATAAAGATTTCCGATTCAAACAAATCAAAGCTGTAGGTAGTGACTTCAAGAACAACCATGACAATTACATTGTCCTAATTACATGGCCAGAAGTAGCATTCCCCACCTCTGCAAAAGCATGTCTAATAGCAATTAACCGTCCTTTACACACTGCTTCCCAATACATTCTCGAATCCTCTTTTGGTGGTTCAATGGTCATCAAGTTCGAAAATGGAATAAGAATGAATACTGGGATAACAATACCAGCAGACAAGAATGAGATGGCCAATTTTACTATGACCGTTATCAAAACAGAAGGAATTCGTTGGAGATAGCAAATTAAAATGATATTTTTACCAAAATAAATTATTATGGACAATTTCTTTGGACTAGGAACAGCAAATTCTGCCTACGACAAGCGCAGACACGTTAATCTTGTGTATTATACAATGATGATGTTGAGATTCACGAAGAAAGATAACTCATTCATGATGAATTTGAAGCAAATTCTTTCTTCTGGTTATGATAAAAATACTAAATCTGATTTGATTTGTCAGCATATTCTTACAGATTTGGAAATATCATATCTCAACTATTTGCGCACTCGCTATGGATTGAATGAGGAAGAATATATAACTATTCTGGCTGGTGAGTCTTTGGGGCAGGGACAGGTTAAATCTCCTGCAGGTTATCAAGGAACACAGAATTGGGAAATGATAGTTCAAATGTTCTATGCCACGATGCTTAGTGGTCCTGCTTATCAGGGATATGTACAGCAACTAGTATCCAGTTTCTTCTATCCGTTCTGTTCTGGCATGAGAGATGTAACGCTTCAAAGTTCCACATTCAGATTGATTAGCGAAAATATGAATAAGTGCCTAGATCAAGGAAAACGACTGTTTACAGATTTGCCTTATATTGAACAATATGTCATTAGAGCAATCCTTTAAAAACAACCGCAAAAGGAGCTTTGAGGGAGACGGCGCAAAAGATTAATGTCTATTAGCTATTTAAGCTTGTCCCTGTATATTTTATTGTAGCTTCTAATCAAGGGAAATAAGGATAAGAAAAAATATTTGATATGGAAAATCCAATTATTGTTACTGTCAATACAATTCATGATATTGCACCAGAGAAGAGATTTTTGATAGACGAATTGACAATTGTTGACAAATTCGAATTGAAGCGCGATATGCCAATTCTTAGAGCAATGTGTAATACTATCGTCGATGGTAAAAGAACCGGAGGCAATCTCAGTGTTGTTGATTTGTCAAAGAGCTATATCGCATCAGAGTTCGGCTATTATGTTTCAAATCCATACCAATGGGGCAGCATGAAAGATTGTATTTCTTTGAAAAGAATCTCATTACCATCAAAATTAGAATTTTACAGTTCAGCAGGAGAGTCTTTCTCCGGGTGTAAAAGTTTGGAATCTATTTTCATTGTTGGTAATGAGTTCCCAGAACCTTACAAAAATTGCGGAAGGGGATATGATAAAGATGGAGTTCTGTTTGTTGAAAAGGGAGATCACAATGTGTTAATAAAATACCCTGCCAACAAAGGTACTGAGTATACTATACCCAACAATATATCAGAAATCGGAAATTGTGCTTTTGAAGACTGTCATTTGTCAAGATTGACAATGCCAACTGTACCACCGACTTGTAAGGAGAATGCGTTCAAGGGCGTAAATATAATCGCATTAACGTTGGTAGTTCCTAAGGGTTCTCATAATTCCTATTGGCTCCATCCCGTATTTGGGAAATTCAATATCGAAGAAATGGATGAGTAAATTGTAATTACCAACATATGAAATAAACGAGGCAACTATCCGCCAGAATTTATTTCACTCTGGTTCCATAAGTGTTTCAGTGAAATGGGAGATAGTGAGATATTGCTTCATAAAGTTCTGAACGTTAGCAGACGTGAGCTGTTCCAACAGCTTGCGTCTGTTAGTATAAGAATCGAAGCCACGATTCTCCTTCTCCCAGATAACGCCCATCCAAAACCCATTTTTTGTTTTCTCTAAATCATCAAGAGACTTCAAAAGACTCTCTTTGGCACTCTTAAATATGGTATCGTCAACTTTCTGGGCTAAACTAAAAAACGTATTCTTCATCAGACTTAGGACAGAATCACATTTTTCCGGCTGCATTTCACAGTCAGCAGTAAAACCTATTTTATATTCTTCATCTATACCACGTGTCAGGTAATAGTCGGCATAACAGCCATATGTGGCACTGTTTTCCTCTCTAACAATCTGATTATAGAGGAGATTGAGCACTTCGCATGCAGTCTGAGTTTTGATGTAATTTTCCAGTGTATATGGGATAGATTCTGTGAACCAATTCATATTCGCTATCGTCTTAGGCGTTTCCATCTGTCTCTTGAAATGGCAATAGGCATCATTTTTCAACCATGTCTTTATAAAATGCCCCTCTGGTAGTTCTTTATTATTTGGAAGGGATGCCAGATATTGTTCTATTAGAGGTCGGATAGTAGACTTCTCATAGTTTCCAACGAATAGGAAAGTGTAGTTTCGGGCTGCAGAAGTCTGGTCTCGCATAATAGATAGAATCCTGTCGATGTTAACTTCTGACAATTCTTCTTCGGTAAGAATCTTAAAACGTGGGTGATGCCCTCTGTTTGTTACAGAAACTGAATCAGCAAAAGTACTTTCTGGGTCTGACTTGCGATTACGGAGATATATGGCCATATCTTTCATGGTTTTCTGATAGGCAGCTGTATCTTTGCAGACGTTTGTAAAATCTGCATAAATCATCTGCATCAGCGTTTCTAAATCGACAGGATTGGCACTGCCTGTAAAAGTGAAACGACGCTGTGAAATACTATGAGATAGATTCACGCGTTTTCCTGCCAGAAGTTTTTCTGTCTGAGACGAAGTAAGTCCATTATTACCAAATTCGATATGGTCAAACATAACGATGTTTGGGTCATCGTCTTCGCCATACAATGTCCACCCTCCCTTTCCATATGCCTTAAAGAGGACTTGGCTCTTGTCGATATCCGTATGCTTTAGAAGCACAATGGCCCCATTACTTAGAGTCAGTTTCGTATATCCAAAATCCGAGAATGATTCTTCTTTAACAATAGAGCCTTTCTGGGGCATGTTATCAATTAGCTTCGCTCCCTTAAGTTGGTCTTCGTATGGAGTAGTCTTAGTATTTCTGCCAGCGATTAATGCTGCTTCTAGTTCTTTCTCTGTAGGATAAGTCACACTATCTTTCTCAATATTCCAACAACCAATAACCATATTGTCATTATTCTCTGGCAGCAGTTCCTTCATCCTCAGATTGACCTCCTCTAATGTAGTTGAGCTGACTATTTGTTTCATAATGGCAACATAGTCTTCTGCTGATGAAATATCCGTGCCATAGAAATAGTTGTTGTAATATTCAGAGACCAACGAACTACTCTCGCGTTTATCTGCAGACATCAGAAAATTGTCTAATTCGGAAATTCTTTCTGCTTGATAGCGTTGATATTCCTCTTCGGTAAAACCATAATCCACAGCTCTCCTGCATTCTGTAAGAGCATCAGTCAAAGCCTTTGTCTGCATGCCGTCTTTAGTATCACATGATATTTGGAAAGCAGCTTTAGTACTCGACAAGAAGTAATTGTCATCGTCAACTGAGGCTGTGAGGTATGAGCAGTCTGGCTTCAATGCTTCATCGCTCAATCTGATGTTCAACATAGAGAGTGCGGCGTTGGTTTTATGGGTTTCTTTCCAATAACCAATGTGTTTTCGTTGCTCAGGGGTATAGGCTTTGTGCTTAAAAATTAGGTAAACAGAATTATTTTGGAGTTCTTTGTCATGATCAATGGAGTAGATGATGCCTGAATGGTCTGCAACATACTCTTTTATAACTTTACCAGGCTGTCCTTTGGCCTTAATTCCTCCGAATAGGCGTTTGATTTTAACCTCCATGCTATCAACATCGACATCACCAACAATCACGACACATTGGTTCTCAGGATTGTACCACTTCTCATAGTAATCCCTCAATTCTTGGTGCTTAAAGTTATCTACCACATCCATCAGTCCTATGGGATAGCGATGGCCATATTTACTACCAGGATAGAGCAGTGGCAACTGACGCTCATATATTCTAGAGGTTGCACTTCTTCTGGATCTCCATTCCTCATGGATGACTCCACGCTCTTTCTCAATTTCTATGGAATCAAGAGTAAGACCATTTGCCCAGTCATAAAGAACAAGTAAGCAACTGTCGATCCTTGCTTGGCCGATGTTTGTAGGGATGTCGTCAATATTATATACCGTTTCCTCAATACTGGTATAAGCGTTGACTCCATCATTGGAGCCTATACTCTCGAAGAATCTGTCAACTCCATTTCCGGGGAAGTGTTCGCTACCATTGAAGCACATGTGTTCCAAAAAGTGCGCTAATCCTCGTTGGCTGTCTTCTTCCTGCAGACTGCCAACACGCTGTGCCAAGTAGAAACATGCCCTATTCTCTGGCCAGTTATTATATTTAATATAATATGTAAGGCCGTTGGGAAGGTTCCCTATCCGTACTGTTGTATCAACAGGAATTAATGCAGAATCATTTAAACATGGGAAAGCATAGCCTAAATTTGAGAAATTTAAAATTAAGAGTGCAAGAATAATATATTTTTTGAGATAATTCATTTAACTACTTTTTTATTTATTGCATCTGCAAAAATACACATTAATCTTAAGAAAAATGATTTTGCTACTCTATTTTTAGTTTTATTTGACCAACGGAGACTATTTGGAAGCATTTGTAGAGTAAAAAGAAAAACGACAGATGGCAAAGGCAACAAAGGAATGGACAAACCTAAATTAAAAGTGTAAAATGTACATATATAATAATTGTTACAACGATAATGAAGTCTTAATTTATAATTTCATCTGTTTTTGAATATCAAATATTTTTTGTTTGCGTCCACAAAGATAATAAAAGTTAATCATGGGTAGAAAAAACGGAATCAATATATTAAATTCCCAGATTATTTATTAAATTTGCGCTGAAGATTAATTTTTTAACATGACCAATATTAATAGACTTAAAGCTGTTTTAGCTGATGCTGGCCAAACAAACAAATGGCTGGCAGAACAACTAGGGAAAGACCCAGTCACGGTTTCTAAGTGGTGTACAAATACCACACAGCCAGATCTTGTTACATTATCAAGAATTTCTGAACTATTAGATGTTGATATTCGAGAGCTTTTAGTTAGTAACAAAAAAACTGCTACTATTTAATTAATTGCAAACAAAAATTTAAATTATATTCAATATGGGAAAATCAATTGGAATTGACCTCGGAACAACTAATTCCGTCGTTGCGTTTAAAGATGCTACTGTTAGAGTGATTGCTACAGGTCCAAATAACGAGGACCTATGTCGTTCATGTGTTGCCATTGATAAGAGTGGCAGTTTTACTGTTGGAAATGCGCCATATAAAAACTGGCGTAGATTTGCTCCCAATATTGTTGTTTCAGCCAAGCGATTGATGGGAGCAGCAATCTCTGACCAACAAGTACAGAAGATGAAAGCAGATAAGGATATGTATCCATATGGCATTGCAAAGATGTCTGGTGGTACCGACGAGTCTGTAGTTATCATCATGAATGGTAAGGAATATACTCCAGAACAAATAAGTGCTGAGATTCTGCGTCAGTTAAAGAATGACGCATCTGTAAAGCTCGGTGGTGAAGTTACTCATGCCGTTATCACCGTTCCAGCATATTTTAATGAGAAACAAAAGACGGCGACAAGAAAGGCGGCAGAGTTAGCCGGTCTGAAAGTTCAGCGTTTGCTTGCAGAACCAACTGCAGCAGCTATTTCTTATGGCGCTGATAAGATGGCGGCTGATGAAGACAAGATTTTCTTGGTTTATGACTTTGGAGGTGGAACCTTTGACTTGTCGATATTAGTAGCATCAGGTGGTAATTTCATTGAATCAGGAACAGGAGGTGACAGATGGCTTGGCGGTGATGATATCGACCGATTGATTTCCGAATATGTTATTACAGAGGCAGGAAAAGCCAACAACGTGGATTTGCATGAAATTATCGAATCATTACCAGATAAGAAAAAGTACGCATTCCAAGGCGAGTTCAAAAATGAAATAGAAAGTGCTAAGAAAGCTCTCAGCCAATCAGAATCAGCAACAATTTCCATTTTTGACCAGATAGAGGATGAAGATGGAAATCCAATTGACATAGAGGTAACGTTGAAGAGGGATAAGTTTGAGAGCATGATTCGTCCTCTAGTGCAGCGAAGTCTTGATTTGATTGACGAACTACTTGAAAAGACTGCATATCCAATCGACACAATTGACAACATCCTCTTGGTTGGAGGCTCTTCTTGTATACCACTTGTTAGGAAGATGTTGTGTGATAAATATGGTAAGGATAAGGTGTTGTCATCAGAAAAACCGATGCTTGCTATTGCAGAAGGTGCCGCAATCCTGTCTCATTCTCTTGGCACTGAAGTTGAATGTCCTCATTGCGGGAAAGCCATTCCTGCCGGATCCTCAGAATGTCCTTATTGCAATAAATCTCTTGAAGCAATACAACAGGTTCCTGTCGAAGAGGGAGGCGTTCAAGTAAGCCACACAACAAAACACAAGTCATTTATCCAAGTATCAGATGATGCTGATAATATCCAGTTTGAGAAGATTATTGATGAAAACACCCCATTGCCTTGCGAGGAGAACCGCAAATTCTATACTCTCGTTGAGAATCAAAAGATTGTAGGTGTCAAATTGTTCAGCGATGCAGAAAACGACAAGAAAGAGCCATTAGGTACGGGTTACTTTACAATTTCGGAGAACTTGCCTGTACATAGTGAACTCCAGTTTACCTTCAGCCTCAATGAAGATGAGACGATGAATGTAAGAGTAAGAGTACCTGCAACAGGTAAAACAACAAATGTTGTTCTGAGTAGAGGTGCTCTGGACACTCATTGCCTTGAAGCAGTTGCACCTACTTTTGACAGAGTTATGAATGATTCTAGCATTAGTGAATCAAAGAAAGCTGACTTTGTTGAAAAGCTGCAGAAAGTAATTGATACCATCTCTTCATGCAATTACACTCCTGAAAGTAGCAAATGGCAGGAATTAGAGGATAATTTAAAGTCCGCAAGCCAAGTAGCGACGACTAAGGAAGAGAATGAGCCTGTTCAGATGATTATCGCTCAGATTCAGTTAGAGAATTTCGGACGCTTTATCAGGGAAGAGGATAAGGTTGCTATGAGAAGGGAGCTAGATCGTGCAGAGAAAGCATCAACCCCAATGGAGAAAAATGATGCTGTCAATAAACTGGATGAATTGACAGAAAAATATAGTTTGTTTACACACGGATTCTTACTCAATATTGCGGGCCATGACGATAGTGATCCTGTTAGAGCAAATAAAGCCCTGGTAGCTTTCAATCAGTTTATGGCTGCTCTGAATGAGGGTAACGTCCAACGTGCACGAGACATATTGTCTGCAAATGAACATCTGATTGGTAATATTAATTTGCCGACAACGGGTGGTACAACAGGTATTGGAAGAGAATAATATAATCATTATGGCAGAAATTAAATGTCCTGTATGTGGTAAGGTTGGAATTCCAGATTACCATAGTGAAGATGTTAAGTGTCCTTGTTGTGGAAGTGACCTTAGTATTTATCGTGTGATAGATAATATTCCGGAAGAAGGACAGAAGACAAATATTTGGAAGCCTATTTCCGTAGTTGCTATTATAGCAGCTGCGGGGCTAGGCCTCTTGCTTTTCACGCAAAAGCCAGATGCTCCAGCCACTCCTTTAGCAGAGATTACTCAACTGAAGGACTCTATTGAGGTTCTTAATAATCAACTGGCTCAAACAAATAATGCGACTTCACAAATATCCTCTGGATTTAAATATGTTGTTTCAAAGGGAGATTCTTACTGGTCAATAAGCAGAAAATTCTATGGAAATGGCAGTTATCACGCTGAAATTGCTCAGATGAATGATAGAACTTTGGATTCCCCATTAATGGTTGGTGACACATTGATAATAAAATAAGATGGGATTAATAAGCTGGATAAAAGACAAATACTACGACAGCCAATTAAACAAGGCTGACAAACTGGTTCTTGAAAATGACCTTAATAGAGCTGAGGAGATTTATAGAAGTCTACTCGGCAAACAGGATCAGGCAGTAGTAAACTTGGCGAATATGTTTGCCACTCATGCCAACAATGTTGAAGAAAGATTAAAAGCTTTGAAGAACATTTTGGATTTGAGAGAAAATACGAATGAAGTTAATCAGACTGATTATGAGAAGGAATTGTTTTCTCATGTAAACAATCTGGAGAAGTTTGCTGTTGCTCAATTCAATAGTGAGCATTACCATGAAGCAGTGCTTATTGCAGACGCAATAAAGCATTTTAAGGCATCTGATGATAATTTTGGCAGGACATGTCACCAGTATCACGCTTATCTTGCTTTCCAAACATCCCAACAAAGAACCTCTTATGATACCAGTCTTTCTGAGGCAATCCAAGAACTTAAGGCATATGTCGGTACAGCAAAAAACAATAATGTTAACACTTTGCTTTGTGGACATATAAATCATTTTATAAGCGTTCTTAGTAAAGGGCAACGCTATACTAGATGTATTAAGTTATTACTTCCATTCCTTGAAAAATCCGCTGATTTTAAAGGGAAAGTAGTTTCTTCTATTGTAAATGTTGTAAAAGGAGAAGATGCAGAGGTTAAGAAGATTAAAAGTCTCTCTGATGTATGTACCGATACAGAATTATGTATTGAAGCAGCTAATATACTGGCAAAGATGTCATCAGAAGCAGCAAAGGCAAAGGATTACGTTCAAGCAGTCCGACTTGATACATTTGCTGCTGAGTTCTTGTCTAAAAACAACGACTTTAATAACAATAGATGCTCTCACATATTAGAAGAACAGAGTACGAGAGCTAATGCTAAAGAGATTGCGAATCTCCTTAAACTAGCCAAGGATTTGTCGCTGACTGACGAGCAAGTAGCCACATTAAAAAAACGTATAAGTCAAATTGCGTCTTCTGCAGAGCCAGAAAAGGCGATTGATATTTGTCGCCTCTATATTCCTGATTCAACATTCGGGCCAATCTATATTAAACAGGCAGAAAAGCTGATTGAGTCTCAAAAGACAAAAGCAATTAACACAAAAGAACTGCTTGATGTCATTACACAAAATACCGATAAAGACTCATTCCCTGACGTTTTAATTCCTTTTGTAAATAGCATATCGGAGTATGAGATTGTCTTTTTCAATTCTACTGTTGACAAAATCCAGAGAATAAAGTCAATGTCATTGTTAGAGAAGTATTGGAAGGTTAATGAAAATAGTGCCTATTTCTTCTCATTAATATCCGACAAGTCAGATTTATCAAAGGAAACTGTTTCTTTTGTAGTTGATAACCACAAACTCTTTTTGCATACAAAGGCATTAAAGTCGGATTTCTTCAAAGCTTTAGAGTCCCTCAAGGATGATGTTTATGCACAAAACATAGCAGAAAATCTTATTAAGAACAAATGCAACGTTAATGAGCACTTTGTTGAAATCACATTAAGAAGAGCCAATCATAAAGAGATCAAAGAAGCTTTACAAATAATCAATTATGGATTAAACTTAGTGTCTGACCAACTCCTCATGAATAGGAAGAAAGAGTTAATCAGGCAACTTATAAGTGTAAATGACTTCACAATAGCAGAAACTGAAACAAAGTCTCTCCAGGGCTTAGATAAGGAATCAGACACACTTTTGGCTGAGCTGTATTATTCAAGAGGCAATGCAGCAACAGAATTCTCACAAAAGAAAGAATCATTTTTCTTGGTTTTGGACGTATGTGAGAAGGGAAAAGTTCTTTCGTCATTTGATAATCTGAAAAAAGATGTTCTAAAAGAGATATGCTCACTTTCTCAATTAGCTTATAATGAGGGACGTGAGTCAGATGCATATCTTATTTTAGATAGGATTGCATCATATCAAACATATTGGTTGCCTTTGTATATTGAATTACGAAACAAGGATTTGTCCAAAGTTGATTCTCTTGGGCAGAAAGTCAAATTCCTTGAAGAAACGATTTCTCAACTTGTTTTGCATGTAGGTAACTTAAAGGAAATAGGCGATCCTTCATATACCGCTCTATGGGAGAATTACATAAATTTACTTTATCAGAAGACAAAATCCCAACCCAAGGATAAAGCAATTGAAAGTCTCAGTAAGGCTCGAAAACTAATACAAGATTATTGCTCTGATGAGATTAGATCGGGAAAAACAGAAAACCTAACAAAGGAGATTGTTAAGTTGGAATGGTCATATGCCACAGAGCTGGAGTCCGATCTGGAATTTGAAAAAGCCACTAAGTATTATGAGGCTGTTAAGAATGACGATGTACCTTCATATAAAGGAAGGGCAGAGTTACGAGCTTTGATTTGTTCTGTAAAAGCAGGTAAAATTGATTCTTCTGTGGAAAGACGTATTTCTGCAGCCTTGTGTCTAAAGTCACATGAATCCCTTAAAGATGACTTGGCTTATAGGTATGCATGTTATCTCCTAAAATCAACACGTCCAGGTGAAGCAGAAAAATTGCTAAAGCAATATCTGCCTAATGAAAGTGATCTTTTGAGCTTATGCGACAATATCTATATTAAGGAATCAGAAAAACACCTATTTGAATTTAATAAAAAGATAAAAGCAGTTATTGAGGGAACCATGACGGTTTCCGAAGCAACAGCATTCCTTAAAGAAATTGATACTTATAAGGCATCTATTTCGAGTAGATTGACCGATACCACGTCAAAGTTCGACTCTTATAAGAGCAAGCTGGAGTCTTATATACTAAGGGAGATGTTCAATGAAGAACAATATGAGGCAGTATTTGACAAACTCCTGTCTATGTATCCTAATTATATACAAGATGATAGTCAGTTCCGCAATGTTGCTATAGCTGCGCTTGGTCTAGTTGAATCAGGTAAAGCAAAAGAAAAAGGATTGAAATATGCAATTTCAATTTGGCTTTCTGCTGTATACACAGACAGATTGTTTGTTAAGAGTTTGGATTATACTTCATGGGATGATGAATATACGTTCACTCTTTTGGAAAGTCTGGGACAAACAAATGATTATGATTACGAAGAATTGCCAGAAAATATTAATTTTGATAATCCTGTAGATAATCATAATGTTGCTATTAAAGATGTTCAAGAAGCATTGGTTTCAAGAATGGAAACCTTCATACGTGACAACTATCCTAAGTATGAAGAATTCTATAACAAGGAAAAAGAATCTTTGGATGGTTTGATAGGCTTAAATTTGGATCAAGATTATATAATTGCTTCCCCATATTTGGCTTCACAATTGCCAAAAGTTAAGAAGAATATTAAAGCGTCATTGGATTACGATGTTGAGAAAGCGTATGACAATAAAGAAGATGCCCTTGATTTAGGTGTCAGATATGGCTTTACAGATAACGAATACTCATCATATTACGATGCTCAACAGAAAGTTGAGAAATGTAAGTCTTCAATTACCGGTAGCTTGCAGACAATACGATCAGCATTCCAGTCAATTCCTCAAATAAGAAACTATTCGAAGTTGTATGCTTCGATAAAATCTTTCGTTTCAAGCCGAATGAATGAGGATATTAAATCTAAATTGGATTATAAGAAGTTCATTGATGTATATGAAATAATCTGCAAGGCTGTTAATGATGCACCTATGTCGTTGGCATTTTCAAATTATTGTAATGGTGAAATCGTAAAGCGGCTAAATGATGATACGATGCAACTTCGTGACGGAGTTGGTTTGATGGTCAGAGTCTATAATATTGCACCTTCCAGTATTCAGGTTAAGCAGAATCTTGAAGGAATGCTATCTGCATTGGCTGTCGAGGCAGAACAAAACAACAACAGTTCAGACAGGGCGATTGTTGATAATGCCGTCCGTAATACAGGAAATGCTTTTAAAGCTAAGGTCGATGATGCGCGGATTCAGGCGGCTCTATCTGTGATAGTAGATAAAGTCAATGGTGGCAGTATGTCGAAAGACAAAGCATTAAAGGAAGTCTATGAGTTATATAAGAAAAATTCGAATAATGATAGAATTTGTGAGAACCTCGTAACACTTTGTGATATGTGTATTATGGAATATATAATAGCAGACAAGTGGGGAGCTTCTTCTGTAAAAACAACTCTGGATGCTTTGAATAATAATAAGAGCGCTGCTTTTAATAGGCACAAAGGTAAATTGGCTCAGTCTTATGCCAATATCTGGAATCAACTCTCTCCTGACAACCGGATGCTATTGATGGGAATTAGTGTTCCAGGAACGTCTCTAAACGATAAAGGTTTAGCACTTAAAGCAGGATTGAATTACTACAAAAAACTTGGTGATGTACGCAGTTCAAGTAAGCCTGGTAGTCTTGGTGCCCTTTTTGGTGATTATCCGTTTTAATTAAATTAAAAGTAATTGTATGAAGAATCCATATAAAGTTCTTGGCTTAAAGCAAGATGCTACAAATTCGGAAATTGTGAAGTCTCAAATCACGGCCCTTAAATCGAGAAAATATTCGATGAAAGAGATTACTGAGGCTCAGACGACATTACGAAAACCTGCTCAGAGACTAGCAGCAGATTTTACTTTTCCTATCCTTGACGAAGACAAAATAATCCCTTTGGCTTCCTCTATCAAAAGCAAAGAAATGAATCTGGAATCTATTGATTTGAATAAGTATAACTCTTTAATATAAGTTTGTTATGAGCATTAAAAAGGAATTAACGGACAAATTCTCTGACCTTCAAAGAGATAATGTAACATTACGTAATCAATTAGAAGAGTTTGAAAAGAATCAAGAAAAGAGGATTGATGAGATATTCTGTGAGTTTCTCACTGTTGTTGATACGTTTGAAAGAGCAGAACAGGCAATTAAGGAGCGTGAACTGGACAAGGATGATACCACTAAAAAGGCAATCAATAGACTCCTTAATGCGAAGAAAAAGGCTTTGTTTGTTCTGGAAAAGTATGATGTTAAAAGAATTGAGTTTGAAAACAACAAGTCTGTTGAAGAGTTATGTGAGGTTTCAGACACGGAACCAGATCCCACTAGAGAGACAGGAGACATCGTTTCTATTGAGAAACAAGGCTATAAGAGATCCGAACATCTCATCCGTCCTGCAGAAGTTATTATTGTAAAGAATTAAACTATTCAGTATGTTTTTATTTAAGAAAAACGATAACATCGGAAAGTATACCGTCGTATTTCCTCACAAGGAAGGACTATATGCTGACACATACCGAGTAAAAGATGAGAATGGAAAAGTAAAGTTTCTCAAACTCATCTTTATGGAAGAATTGAAAGTATTTCAATATGATAATGATGGACAGGTTATTGAGGTCGAACTTGCCCAAAAACTAAATCATGGTAATCTATGCTCCTTTGTCGATTCAGGTAAGCTCGAAAAAGATGGGCATCAATTATTGTATATAGTAACCGAATATGTCAAGGGAGAGAATCTTAATGACAGACTGTATCGGACAGGCAGTTTGAGCCAGTTGGAAATCAAACAAGTTATGACAGCCCTCCTTTCTGCTGTGAACTTTATCCACACATTGGAACGACCTATCATTCATAATGAAATAACCGTCGAGAATATCCTACTTGATATTGTCGGCAATTTAAATAATCTGAAGCTTATTGACTTTGGAGCTGCTCGATATTCGGATTTACGTCCAGATAGTATGTCATGGCAAGGACAAGATTTGTATTATGTAGCTCCTGAAAGGTTTTATGGAGAAGGAAGTACACGGTCCGACATTTTTTCTGTAGGTGTTGTTCTCTACAAACTTATTTTTGGAGTTTTGCCTTGGGAGACAAATCTTGCCGGATTAACCCTTCAGGAACAAGTTCAAGCTATTATTGATAAACGAAACGGGCCTCTTACTATTCCTAATGTACAAGTGTTAGAGATAGACAATAATTTGCTAAAGATAATGGTGAAGGCGTTGGCTCCAGACCCTAAGCAACGGTTTGCATCTGCCAAAGAGTTCTTGGATGCAATAGAAGGGAATATTGAGGTTGAGTCAGCTCCGATTTCTATGACAAAGGTTAATCAAGCAGAGAATTCTCCTTCAATGAGGCCAAAAGAAGGAAATGGTTTTGCAGATGTTGCGGGCATGAATGAGATAAAAAGCATCATGCAGAAAAAAATTATCAATATTTTAAAAGATCCGGAAAAGGCCGAACGTTTTAAAATACAAATACCTAATGGAATGCTACTCTATGGCCCTCCTGGTTGTGGAAAGTCTTTCATTGCAGAAAAATTTGCAGAAGAAGCTGGCTACAATTATGTTTTTATTAAGTCGTCTGACCTTGCAAGCATATATGTTCATGGTTCACAGGAAAAAATAGGTGCTTTATTCGACGAAGCAAGGAAAAATGCCCCAACAATCTTGAATTTTGATGAATTTGAGGCATTGGTTCCTAATCGTAGCAAAATAAATAATTCAAGTGAATCGGGAGAGGTTAATGAATTCTTATCTCAGATGAATAACTGTGGCAAAGACCGTATCTTTGTTATTGCCAGTTCAAATCGCCCAGACCTTATTGATCCTGCTATACTCAGAAAAGGACGTATGGATAAAATCATATATATACCTGTTCCTGATAAAGAAGCCCGGCAAGGTATATTTGAAATACATATGAAAGATCGTCCTGCATCTAATGATATTGATTATACTCGTCTTGCTGATATGACAGAGAATTTTGTCGCCTCTGATATCGCATATATAGTCAACGATGCCGCAACACGAGCATTCGAAGATGATATAGAGATAACTCAATCCCTACTTGAAGAAGTTATTAGAGAAAACAATCCATCTGTAACTTCCAAAGATCTTAAAACATATGAGGAGTTAAGAAACAAGTTAGAATCAAAAGGTAAAGAACCTGAGAGACCTCGAATTGGATTTATGTAATTTTAGGTGCATATTGAAAAGTCGTTTACTTTAGTAAGATATCCACGAACATCAATATGCATCATTAATAAAACTAGATGCCCTTGGATTATCAGCATCAAAAAAACTTAAAATTATGACATTTAAAAAAATTGAATTTGCAGCGATTGTTAAATTAGCCATTTCTATGGCTGCTGCTGATGGGGTTTTTGATGAGAATGAAAAGAAAGCAATTGGATTAGAGCTTGCCCGTTTTGGCGTTTCAGAATCTGACATGCCGCTTCTTTTCGCAACAGCACAAGCAATGGAGCCTGCAGAGATGATTGTAACTGTATCTAACATGGGAGCAGAGCAAAAAAGATATGTTGCATCCTTCCTTGGTACATTAATGATGATTGATGGTGATATTGCAGATTCTGAGATGAAATTATGGCAACTTACATCAGCCCTTTGTGGATTGCCCACAATGAGTGTTGCAGATGCTCTAAAATACATGGCTAACATGTAATAAATGATATTATACCACAGGATAGTTATATCGGGTATTTTATCTGAGTTAACTATTCTGTGGTTTTACCTAGGTCTTGTCAATCATTATTTAATTGAAAATGTTAGATTCTTTAAGTATTAGACAAAAAAAGGCACTAGCACGAGTCGGACTGGGTATTATGGGCATTTCATATGGTGGAAAGATTAGAACCAACGAACCTGATATATATGCTTTGTTCGTAGATTTCTTCTATGTTGATTCTCAAGAAGAAATACTTCCAATTCTGCAAGACATAATTAGTATAGATCAAGAAGAGGCAACAGAGATTGCAAAACAGTTAAGTAACCGCGAAAAAGATGAATTTCGAACTTATATGATTGACGCTGCCGGCAATGATGGCAGAAGATTACTAGCCATTGCTGCGTTCATGCAGAACATTGGATTTAATTCGAGTTACTTTGATTAAATGAACACATAGGTATAATGGCAGAGACGTACGATGTATTCATAAGTTATTCTAACAAGGACCGTCAAATAGTTCACAAATATGCAAAATTCTTGGAGGATTATGGGTATAAAGTATGGTATGATGTCAAAGGGCTCTATGGCGGTGCTAAATTTGCAGGTGAAATAGCAGATGCTATTGAAGCTTCAAAATTGTTTGTATTTTTTTCTTCAGAGAACTCAAATAAATCAGAGTGGACAAAAGGTGAAATTTTTCTGGCTCAGAAATACAACAAACAAATACTTCCTGTTCGAATTGATGACTCGGAATACGAGAAGTCCGTGATGATCGTTTTATTACCTTTACAGTATATTGTTTGTAAAAATGGCGTGTATGAAGAGTCTTTGGAAGAATTACAAAGTGCTATCAGTAGATTTATTGGAGAGCCGTCTAAGATAAATACTTCAAGAGACAATGATAAGGAAACAAAACATCGTTGGGTTAAGCAAAGCCTATGGTTTTCCGGTTTTCTTTCTTTGTTTCTTGCCTTCTTCATGATGGTTGTTAGTGGTGAGTACATGTACAATGTTTCTCTCTCACTTTTTTCGATGACAATTACTGCTTTGCTTTGTTTTCTAGCATGTTTGTATATTGTACTATTTGATCAGAATTGGAGTGAACGATCAATGGCAATGAATATAGTATATTTATTAGGAATGACGTTTTTCTTGTCCTATTCGATTATGGCATTTGGATTGTGCTATATAAGTTATGCTGTATTTTCTTTAAACTACCCTAGTATTATATGTGCAGTTATATCTATATATGCATTGATAAAATTGATGGCTTTTAGGATAATTGGCTATCGACTTTTATGGCTTTGTGTAATTCTATTCTCTGTTGGTAGTTACTGGTGGTTAATGCATTCAATCACCGCACCAATTGTTATAGCTATTATAGGTACTGCCTGTATGTTGTTTTTGACAGGTCTATTACAGATAAAACATAACGGGCTTTCAATGTGGAGTAAATTATCTTAAACGTGTTCTTCTAATCTAAATATTGTTACATTATGGCTAATGTATTAACTAACATGATAAAGAGACTCATGGGGAATAAATCCAATAACGATGTTACACCTCAGAATGAGACGAGTGATAATGATGACAATAAGGAATATCTTGATTTTGATTTGTTAGAGAAGAAAGATTTTGTTCATCTTGAATCTGCTTATCAAAATCAGGAATATGTATTCCGCCGGGCAACAGAAACTAACCGTCTTGTCCTTGGTGAACTTTTAGAGCCGATATTAAAAGTCAACAAGTCTTCGTTGTTGTCGATGGCAGTAGCATATCGTCTTGGGGATTTTGGAGATGCAGTTGAGGAAAATGTTATTAAAAGTCCAGAAGACATTTGGAACTATGATTTGTTCTCATGTGTTTTGAAGAACAAAACCGATGAAGGCCATTATACAAAGGGTATGTTCCATGAGACGACACTCATTGTAAAAACAAATGAGAAGAATTGTATTTTTGTTTTGACTAGTTTGGGCGGGCCTGATACCTATAAGTATATGCGTGTGTCTGTGCTTTCTCCGGATAACTCAATCGAAGATGACGGAACATCATTAAAGACTCAGAATGCTCCTTTAATTGTCAGTTTTATTTTGTCCTATAGTGAAATAGACAACAATCCAGACTATCAAACATATTCGAACGTTGAAGAATCTGTAAAGAAAAAACATGAAAATGGTCAAGAAATGACAGAATTGGAACAAGAATATGTTCATGGCCAGTTTGAATTCCAAGGGTATTATTATGTAGGGTACGGAAAATGGTTGTTTGAACAAAACCGTTACTATGATACTTTCTCTATTTTGGAGCGTGCTTTTAATTATCTGAAATCGCAAATAGACGATTCTGACACTCGGCAGGTAAAGGCTTTCTATGATATTTGTAATATCATTGGTGTTTGCTTGTCAAACATGGATAGAGAAGATGAAGCATGTTTCTATTTTAGGCAAGGTTCGCCAGGTCTGACTCTGACAGAAGCCAATAAGCTTGCCCTGTGTCATGCAAAACTTGGAAACCCAATTGCTATGAAACAGATGACAGACTGGTTGATGTTGGTAGCTCAGAAATATGGAGACCACCAAAACTGGTCAGAAGAAGTAAAACAGTTTAGTGCTGATGTTCCGGTTGAACTTACACGCTATAAAAAAAGGGTTGATGACGAGATAGAATCAACGCCCAGTTACAGCGAGGTTATTACAATTGGTTATATCTTAAAGGAATTATGGGGGCTTAATAAGAAGAATCTGGCTTCTTGTATGTTTGTTTATGACCTAGAGGCAAATTCTTTTGAGGAGAGAATAGAAAATGCTGACGTTATTTTCAATTATATACTCAATAAAGAAAATACATCTAATAAAGTGTTTATTCTATCTTGTACTCATGTTCATTATAAAACAAATGATGAAGAGGATAAGTCTATTCTTTGTCACAATGCCCCTATCATTATTTCAACACATCCTATAAAAGGAAAGGGAAGTACTGCCAATATCCGTATAGATATGATAAGACAGAATTTCTCGAATAATGATGATAAGAGAGATTTTGTCAGACTGAACATTCCATTAAATGCCACCTATACAATTGGCTTGCCATACGGAATCTCTTATTCACAAGAAAAGGATAGTTTACTTGCTGGAATAAGGAAGGCAATTGAACTTGTTGAAGAAAAAAGATTCATAGAGGCCTATAAGTTATCCAAATGGGTCTTTGAGTGTGTATCAAATAGCCTCAAAGACAAGATGGGGATAAAGTTTGAATCAGAAGACGAATTACTGTGGGATATTTTCTTTGAATCAAGTTATAATGTAGGTTTCTGTCTTATGGAACTTGACAAACCCCATACGGCAGCATATTATTTGGAAATTGCTTCTCATAGCATGAATTACAAACATGTCCAGGAATATATCAACTGTTTGGCTAATTCACAAGATCCCCAAGCTATAGAAGTTGTAGAAGACGTTATTCAGCGTTCGCCAAAACCTGATTCTAAGGAAAGTCTTGTGTCGTGGAGTAACCATATGGCTTTTCTCAAAAGGCGCAAGGCATATATATTAATAGACAAGAAACGTTATTCCGAAGCGAGGTCACTGCTGTCGGAAATGTTGAGTGATCCCATGTGTAAAGATTTCGCTCAAGATGAACTAAAATATCTAAATGCGATAGAAAAAAAATGAGTGATAAAAGTATTTGAGGGAGTGCTTTACATAATTAACGAATAATCATGGGTAAATCTATTGGCATATTTTTTGGGGAGAGTTATTCTGTTGTTGCTTTCAAGGACGCTACTGTGAGAGTTCTTACAACAGGTCCTAACAACGAGGACTTGTGTCGATCATGTGTAGCTTTAGACCGATCTGGGAATTTTGTTGTTGGAAATGCTCCATATAAGAGTTGGCGTAGATATGCTCCCAATATTGTTACTTCTGTAAGATGTTTGATGGGAGCAGCAATCTCTGACCAACAAGTACAGAAGATGAAAGCAGACAAGGATATGTATCCATTTGGTATTGCAAAGATATCTGGTGGTACCGACGAGTCTGTCGCTATTATTATGAATGGTACGGAATACACTCCAGAACAAATAAGTGCGGAGATTTTTCGCCAGTTAAAGAATGACGCATCTGTAAAGCTTGGTAGTGAAGTTACCCATGCCGTTATCACCGTTCCTGCATATTTTAATGATAAACAAATGACAGCAACAAGAAAGGCAGCTAAACTTGCAGGGCTAAAAGTCCAGTGCCTGTTGGCAGAGCCTATAGCTATTGCGATTTCTTATGGAGCCGATAAGATAGCTGCTGTTGAAGAAAAAATCTTCTTGGTCTACGACTTTGGAGATGGTTCATTTGATTTGACGCTAATAGTTGTATCAGGTGGTAATTTCATTATATCAGGAACAAGTGGCGACAAATGCCTTGGTGGTGATGAAATCGACCACATGATTTCAGAATATGTTATTACTGAGGCTGGCAAGGCCAACAATGTTGATCTACATGAAATTATCGAATCACTGCCTGACAAAAAGAAGTATGCCTTCCAGGGTGAATTCAAGAATGAAATAGAAAGTGCCAAGAAAGCTCTCAACCAATCGAGTTCTGTAACGATTTCTATCCTTGATCAACTGGAGGATAAAGATGGTGATGTCATAGATATTGATGTGGAGTTAAAGAGAGATAAGTTCGAGAGCATGATTCGTCCTCTTGTACAGCAAACTCTTGATTTGATAGATGAACTTCTTGAAAAGACAGCCTATCCCATCGACACCATTGACAACCTTCTCTTGGCAGGAGGCTCTTCTTGTATACCACTTGTCAGGAAGATGTTATGTGACAAGTATGGCAAGGACAAGATCTTGTCTTCTGATAAGCCAATGCTTGCCATTGCTGAAGGCGCAGCAATCCTGTCTTGGACTCTTGGTACTGAGGATGATAGTTCTCATTATGGGAAAGCCGTATCAGCAGGAACCCCAGAGTGCCCACATCGTAATAAATCACTTGAAGCAGTACAACGTGATTTCGTTGATGAAGAACGAATACATGGTTGCTATACTACCAAACACAAGGTGTTTATCCAAATATCTGATGATGCTGACAATATTCAGTATGAGAAGATTATTGATGAGCACTGTCCTCTACCATGTGAAGAAAAAAGAATCTTCAAAATAGACAAACCTAATCAGTCTATTATTTGCCTTAAATTGTTTTTCGATGCAAAAATGGCAAAAGAAAAGCTTGGAGATGTTTATCTTTTTGTTGAAAAAGGATTTCCCATGAATGGGAGATTAAGAATAACCTTTAATCTTAATGAAGATAAAACCCTAAAGGTTTATGCTTCAATTGAGAACGTAAAACGCCCGGTAAAAGTAGTATTTGGAAGAGGTACTTTAGATAGCCATTGTTGTGCTTTCTTAATGAGGAGATGGCAAGATTCTCTATATGATAGTATTCACGGAAATGAGTTGAGATCCAAGATCCAGATGGTAATAAAGGATATAATTAATTCAGATCTTAGTCCTGAAGATTCTAAATGGCTGATGTATGAAGATAAAATTCGTAATATAGAGATATAGAGTTTATTATTATGGGAATATTTGATATATTTAAGAAAAAGACAGTTAGCGAGGAAACTCGTAACATTTTCCTTGATAAGCTGTTAACTAAGTATTTTGAAGGTTCGAAAGCCAAACTGACTGAAGATGCCAATGAACTACTTGAATTGACGAAATATGACATTACACCAGGAGAAATGGCCACATTGCTCATTCGCAGTTTAGGATTCCGAGAGCTAAATGGAGGATGGAATGCACAAACAGCAAATACTATGCGCCAGGATTGCTCTGGAAAACTTCCTGATGTAGAACTTAAATGGATTCTTGTTTATTGTGATTTACACTATGTGATTAAAGACTCAGCTAAAGAGGCCCTTCTTTTGTTTGAACTAGGAGGAAGACAGATTGGTATGCCTTCTCCTCATTGTGATATCTCTACTAATTATAAATTCTAATAGTTATGATGCGTTTAATAGTCAATGGTGAACCATATGTATATACCCACACATGTAGGGAGGGTGAGGCTAAAGGAGATATTATGTCTAAGGAGACTCAACGGCAATTTCTCATAGATACGCTTTATGAAAGTTTTTGCCGTTGCGGATCCAATGTCAAATTGCTCGGAGACGAACATAAGGACAATAATGAATTCGCTACTTCATCTTTGAAACAACAGCCTGATATTATATATAAGATGGAGGGCGATAATTGCGATACTTGGCTTTATGTCATGCTAAGCAAGGATGAAAAATCTCTGATTGATATGAAGTATATTGGTAAATCTGTTGAAAAGCGCGGAATTTTGCCTGTTATGATAGTTGGAGACTTGTGGTGTCTCGAAACAAATGGTCAGAAAAATATATGCGGATCTGTTTTTGCTGCAAAATATGAGACCATATCATTATTACGGGAAACAAATAAAGAATTACCTGCATTACTTACCCAAAAGCAGCTAATAGAGAAGATAGCATTAAGTTGGCAACAATTAGACGCATCAATCATTGAACCGTATTTGGACAAGGATTTTCATTATACTGCAGATGCAGTATTTTATGAAATGTCTAGTAGACATGAGTATATGTCTTATATTAAGGCCAAATACGACAGATTAAGAGATGGCTCAAATCCAATTGGTATACGTATAGGCAGGTTGGAAAATACCAATGATTTCGCGCTTTTATTGCATCAAGGAGCGTATAATCAGACATTACTTGTTACTATTTCAACTCGTGAAGGTCGTATAATATCTATGCGGATGAGTGAATATGAAGTTTAAAACCAAGGTGATTATTTCTAGTAAAGAGAGCATATGTTATGGGATTCTTAAAGAAGTTATTTGGAAAGAAAGAAGATAACGCATATTCTTCTGTGTCAATACCCTCAACAGAGAGAGTATTAATTGTAATCCCCTTTGCGGATGGAAGAGTTTATACCGGGGAGGTTGAGGGCGTTATTCCAAATGGGCATGGAAAAATGACTTTTCCCAACGGAAATGTCTACGAGGGAGAGTTTCATAATGGACTTCCCAATGGTCAGATGACTGTAACCATGTCAAATGGAGAATTTTATGAAGGGGATATGATGGATGGCCTGAAGTGTGGAAAAGGGAAATATGTATGGAATTCTGGTGAAGAATATATAGGAGAATGGGCTGATGACAAACGTAATGGGCAGGGACAATTGTCTTCTCCATCTGGTGTTGTTTACACAGGTACATGGATAAATAGTCATCTATCTGGTTATGGTATAGAATCTAGACCAGATGGTTACACATTTGAAGGTATTTTTGAAGACGGACATAAAAAGGAAGGCAAGGAAAGCCTCCCCAATGGTGATGTATATGAAGGATCTTTTTTACATGACAAGGCTCACGGAGCAGGCAAAGAAACACTTCATGATGGTGCGACCTATGAAGGTGATTTTGAAAATGGACAATACAATGGTCATGGTGTATTCACAACAAGTGATGGTATTAGGCATGAAGGAGAATTCGAAAATGGCTATCTTGTTGAAAACACCTAAATGGATATAATAAAGATCTGATAAAAAATGGACATGAAGTATTTATATTTAATTTTGGCGGTGTTTCTGTTGCTCTGTCTTGCTCCTATGCCGTATGGTTTCTATCAACTAATACGATTTGTAGCAATGGTATTATTTGCTGTATTTGCATATATTTATTGGGGCAAAGATTCTAAGCCATTAGCTGTAACTTTTGGTGCTTTGGCTCTGTTATTTCAACCATTCCTAAAGATAGTCTTAGGTAGGGTAATGTGGAATATTGTTGATGTTTTGGTGGCATTGGGTTTAATTATGCTATTCTTTTACGAGAGAAAAAGCGAAAAAGAGTTTAAATAACACAAATTGTTAGATATTATGTGGCCGTTTGATTATTTTAAGAAGAAGCGTGAGAGAGCTGAGCAAGAAAGACTCAAAATAGAAAAGGAACGAGATCGTTTTGAGTATGAACGTTTACAGAAACTAGAAGATGAGCGTATAGAAAAAGAACGTCAGAAATGGTTAGAAGAAAATCATAGAAAAGCGACTGAACGTAATGCCAAATTAAGTGCTCTTCGTGAGCATTTTAAAGGTGTTACAGCAGAAATTGATGAAGAAAACAGATTGAAGGCCGAGGAACAGAATCGTAAAATCAAAGCGGAAGAAGAGAGACAGAGGCAGGAAAGGGAAAAACGTATAGAATTGGAGCGGAAGCGTAAAGACGAGCAACGGAAGCAAGATGAAAGGGAAAAGCGCTTACAAGAAAACCGGTCGGCTTTTTCTGGCATCAAATCTGAAGTTGATTCTATTATTTCAGTATTTGAAGCAGGAAATATCCCTTTGTTGCAGCAAAAGTTGTATGAATTGTATAGCAAGTTTAACAAACCTGGAGGTGGAAGATTAATCACATCATTCCCTGAGAAAGATCGTCTCTGTGAGGTTTTCAATCTATGTCTGCAATATGATTGGATATATGACTCAGACATTAGAGAAGTGTGGTCGGAAAATGCATTCTATTGCATAGCTGAATATTTTAAAGTTGTACAGACAAAACAAGACTATTTTGCTGCAGCCCTTGATTTGTTCATCACTTGTTCCTATGGCAAGGATAGTTTAAAACCTAAGTTTAATGACATCCTTTCAAAAGCGAAGATGCACCCTGTCCATTCGGAAATATTTGATGAAGCCGATTATAACGGTGGAGCAGACTACCTGATAAGGGAATTTTCCTTTTTTAGTGCAACAATCATATCGCCTATGGTTAAGTCTCACCCCAATATCATTTCCTCAAAACTGCAAGACGACTATGATAGAGCAAAGGCAGATTTTGAGTTTGCAAGAATTACACCAGATAATATTCTAAGAAAAATGCAATTTATCTCTACAATCATAGGTTCTATTTTGGGTGATATGTAGGTAGAATAATAATTGTATGCTTTCTGCTTTTGATTTTGATACTATTGTGAACAATTATTGTTATTGCTTATAATCTTTGTTTGTGGGGCGGTAGTCCTCATTGCTAAGACTATTGCTTCACCAACTAAAGCAAGATTCGCGAGCAAATAATGACTACTGTCAAGCCATGAAACCGTATTGCCTCCTATTTCGGCCGTTTTTAGTAATTGTTTCCTGAACTCCATATCTTCGAGGCACGTGGCTGCTCCAATGACAAAAGCAGTTCCTGACGGACTTAGATTGAAGATAATCGGGCCTGCGTCAATATCCATACCAAACAAACAATTTCTGTCATGATATTCTTTCAAACCAATAATCAAGTAGTTTTGCTTAAATTTTCTTTTGAGTTGTTCATATTGCTCTTGGGCGAACTTGGGAGCCACCAATGACAGATAGTAACAGTTCAAGGCGGAATAGGAACCTTTTATCGGAAGTGCAATTTGCGCCTTTCCATTATCCTCTTCTAAGAAGGAAGCTAGCAAACCTGTTTCCTGGTCAATCCATTCGGAACTTGCCTTTTTAAGCCATTTATCTACTGTAGACTGGTATTTTCCACCATATTGATGTGCATAATTTGATAGTGCGACAATGGCCACTAACATATCAGGAATATAAATACACTCCCCAGGATATGTAGGAGCATTGAAGATAGGACTTTGGCAGATTCTCCTATTCATAGCCTTGCAAAGAGAGTGATAGGTATCATCAAATTTACCATCACCACCAATCTGCTTGTATCTGCTGATCATCCATGCCACATGACTGTAATAGGAGATATGACTGCGGTTTCCATATATACCGTCCATTGGATCTTCTCCCCAACGCATTCTATCATATTCTTTTATTTCATCTGACAGTGCGATGTCGATGATTTCTCCAATATACTTAATTGACAGCTCCTTGTTCTTAGGGTACAGAATTGCAATATTGGCCAAAGCCGCACAAGTCATAGAGCATGAATAAATAGCCCATTCCCCTTGAAATTGATCTCCAATGCCATTTGGCATTTCATTCAACAATTGTTGTGGTGAGGTTGCAACCTTTGAGGTCAGGTAATTCGCTCGTCGAATAATTTCTTTCTTTTCACTTTCAAAAGAGCCAATCTCACTTGTCGCGCAATGTACCCAGATAGCTTTTACCACTACAAGGAGCATAATAACAGAGAAACAAATAGTCATCCTTTTCTTTGTTTTTTGTGAATAACCTCTCATCTTCTATTTATAGAAAGTAATCCAATTAGTACGAAATTTATAACTAGGTGCAGATTTACTCATTGGGAAGATTTCAATAACCTTTCCTGCCTTGTCTCGATACCAGGCATAGTTCCAACCGCTGCCCATATCAAGATAAAGCGCATGCTTGACCTTAAGCACCTTCAGATGTTTAACAAAGTCTTCATAGGTCATTACTTTTCTTCCCTCTACGATACATAGTTTGCCATCTTTCTCACACAAAGCCCTGTAAATAGTTCTGTTCTTCCGCATCTTACTACCAATGGGTCGAGGGATTCCGTCCTTGATAATTAGCATTTGACAGAATCCCATATTCCAATCATTTGAACTAGTGGGATAATCTGCTTTACGCATGAACTTCCATTTGCCTTTGCCCCAAACAAAGCCTCCTGTATTCGCTTTACAGCGATAACCTTTCTTCATCACGCCATTACAGATGTGGTTATCAGCAATATTCGAATGTTTGAACTCAGATAATAATTCGCCCGTGAATGCGGCTTCACAGCAGAACTCAATATCTTTTTGAATAGTCTTAGGCATCTGCCCACACACTAAATCTATCTTTGAGTACTCAGGATAGTAAATTTTAAAATTCTCTGTTGACATTACTGTCACAGCATAACCTTTCAACACAAGTAGATATAGTGTCACAATAATATGAAGCTTTTTAATCATAACTTAAATCATTACAGAACAACGTTATTCTTCTAGAATCGCATGAATCATCCTATTGATTTCATCTTCACTTTTCCCTTCCACCTGACAAATGATAGGAGAATATAATTCAATTATCTCATTAACCTTCGACATGTTTCCTGTTCTTTTGTTTCCTTCAATACACATCATGAATAATTCAGAAAAATGAGGAGGAATGGTGTTCCCTTCTGATAATTGAATTACAGCACTCGTCATTAGTATATTCAAATTCAGATTAGAAACCATATTCTCCAAAGCATGAGAAGGATCATATTTGCGGTCTAGTTCACTGAGGACTTCTGAATAAAACACATATTGAGCAGTAGTTGATTTAAGTGCAACCATAAATGTCCCTTTGTCCTTATAGTATAAATCATAAGCTTTCCTATATTCCTTTTTGGAACATAAAACCTTAAACTCATTCCATATAGAATCAGCTTCCTGATAGGTTTTGCCCATTTCTGAAGGCTCTATTTTCTTTTCTCCTGTAATGTTAGTCACATCATCTATTGTACCCATTGAAGGATATGGAATATCTGCTAAGATGGAATCAATCCAAGCAATGCTCTGATTTATAGAGTCTGATATTTCCACCTCTTCTTTCCCACTTTGGGAAACTATTTTGTCACTATTGCTTTTGTTGGTGTTGCCACAACTTGTAATCAGTATAAATCCTGTGAACAAAAATGCAATTCCACAAAAGACTTTCTTAGTAATATTCATATCCGTATTCCTTTATTAATTAAACAATAAGAATGTACCTCCTTCTTCGGAATGGACTCTGCGCAAATGTACTAAAGTGCAATGCCCATTAAAGATGTTGTTTGAATCAGGTGATGAAGACCACTTTATACTATATTCATCTTCTCCGTCGTAAGGCTTACCATATACACTATTTAGATATTTGACTACCTCCTTCATTTTTGGATCGTCCGGCTGTACGGAAGTCATCAATGCGATAGTTTTAGGCATTAGGTTAATTCGCCATTTGACATCTGCAATAGAAAGAATACTATCCCCATACGTAAGTATTGGGTCTTGGGCAGCAATAGCATCTATTTGCTCACATATAGAATTGTTGATGATAATTGGCCAGCCGAGAAATGATTGGATTGTGTCTTGGGGGATGGCTTGACCAGACAAATCAGCATCCTTATATGTGAACAAATCCCAGAACATCTTAACTCTAGCAAAGTACTCGCGAATACTTGTTAAATATGCTCTTCTAGATTTGGGCATCTTAGCATTATAAGCCTGTATATTCTCAACGTCTAGTCCTAGATGTTCTGCCTGATATATAGCCCGTTCGTTATGGAACTCCTGAGAAATAATCGTAAAACTCTTCAGCCCATACACCTTATTCGCATTGACCACAGAGCAAATCGTCCTATAGCCTTTGCCATCCATAATTATCGCACTAGCAGGTACGCCACGTGCTACTAGAGAATCTCTCATGCATTCAGGTTCATTAATTCCATCCAAACTATTTTCATCTCCACTAATCAGAATCTTCTCTATCTTCCCTGCCTTATATAGCTGTTCCGCTGCATCAATGCGATAGATAAAGAAATAGTTCGTGACTTTTGTCAGTCGGGCCTGTGGTGTTGTACCCAGCAACACCCCAACCCTATTCTTTTTTATGCTATCGATGTTTGAGAATGCTTTACCCTTTGCATTGCTCATAACAATATGATTACATGTTACCATCAATGCCAGACATACAATTACACCCAAAATAAGTGTCCAGACACATTTTTTCACCAACTTTTTCATTTTATCCTTCCGCATTTAAAATTTGTATTGCTCTTTCTGCTGTCTCTTCATCTAACCCAAAGAATGGATTTACTATCAGAAGTCGTGGAATCTGATGTTCATTGAAGTTGTTCGCTTCCAAATCATCAATGATAACATATTGACATTCTGTTTTACACTCTTCGATCCACGCATCAATTTCATCTCCACGCTTACGCCTATCAACGGGATTGGGTGTTACATCTGTTATAAATCCTGGTAATCCTCTATCTTTCCACATATTAAGGAAATCTTGATAACTCATCATATACTTCCAGGATGATGAAACGACAATGTCCGCCTCTGTCTCTTCTATGATGCGCTTCAGGTTCCGTATACAATAAGGATCAAATACTGCACCATATTCATCATTGCCAGGTTTTCCTTCCTTGCTTAGAATGTGGTCATAATAAGAAGTATCCATCACGCCATCGAAATCGAGAAATATTATCTTCATCTGACAAATTAACTTTATTGCAATGGAACATCTTTTGGAACACTCCGTATTTGTTCAATTCCTCGTTGCAATTCATCGTTATCAGCTTCTCTGAACCACTTTACGGCTTTTTCATATACCCCAAGCTTGACTTGCATAACCCTAATAGAATCCTCCAAATCTTCTATCTTCTTATCACGTTGGGCAAGCACTATCCCATATTCATCTTGGGTATACCCCCGTTTAAATAGCTTTCCCCATGATATTCCCATCACCAATATTAGTGTCATCATAATGATAACTCCTATTAGAAACATTTTCATTTTCATACCAAGTAATATATAACAAGAACCAAAGAAACTATAAACAATACCACCAAGAATAGCAGCCAAAGTATGGTCATGATGCATCCACCAAAAGCTCCTCCAACACCAATTGCTCTTTTATCCTCTTCTAAAAAAGGGTCATCAGGGGCTGTTTCATCCATTTCTGCATGAACCTTTTCTATAGTATCGTTCATGGAAATCAAAGGCCAGAACAATATCCGAAACAGTATACCATCTTTCTTTTTGCTCATATCCTATCTAATAATTGCATAAATCAACTCCAAATAAACTAGTATTGGCACCACGACGCAGATGATTACAGAGCTGACAATATAGTTCCAGCCTATTTTCTTGAAATATAGCAGGAACTCTACAGACTTATCAAATGCCCAGTCACAGCGATCTCTAAACTTCATTTGGTCTTTCCACAAAAAGATGACCCACGCGAAAATATACATTGGTGTAAGAAACGGCATCATCGTAATGTAGTCAACCATAGCAGCCCATGATAATGGAATTAGCAAATAGTATACAATGATGTTTACCTCATTGTAGGTCGCACCTGTAAGTTTAGCAACAATATGCTCAACCCCAGCAACAACTGCAAAGATTGGTAGCATTACGGACATTATCACGATTTCCAATTTGGAAAGGCTGTCCCATTCTATTATTCTTTTCTTTTCAGTATTCATTGTTTATTTGACAAGTTCCAACATACCTTTAATAACATTTTCCAATTGCTCCTTATATATCAGCCCGTCTACATACTCCTTAGGAATTGCTTTGAATCCAAATTTCGCCCCCAAAATTGCGCATGCAACAGCTGCATTGGTATCAGCGTCGCCTCCTGCTCTAACAACAGAAAGCAGACCTTCTTCGAACGTTTTGGCATTCCAATAGGCCCAAAGGCCTGCAGCCAATGTTTTAAGCGTATAGCCCACAGAATCCCAATCTTGCAATTCTAACGCAGCAATATCAGTATTCAAAGAAAGGTCAATATACTCACGAATTCGGCTATCGTATTTCTGCCCGACATCAACTATTCTATGATACGAGAAATTATCTTCATCATATACAAGAGCATGAATGAGCAACGAAACGATTGCACAAGAGCCGACACACCTTGGGTCGTAGTGAGTCAGACGGCAGATGTTTGCTGCGCATTCTTCAACTGCTTTTGGGAATAAGCCCACAATGGACGTACGCATCACCCCACCATTAGCAGCAGATTGTTGATGAGTCATATCCCAAAGCATCTTTGATGCCTTGAAAGGTTTATCGATGTAATCCCCAAAACTAAGCACTTTATATGTGGTCTCGCCAATTCCCATAGGTTCACCATCTGCCCACTCTTTGAATTTTTTGGCAATACTTGTGAGATTTACACCTTTGTCTTCAATAACAGCATTGGCTATACACAGCATCATATCTGTGTCATCTGTCCAATCACCAATCTTCCATCGTTTACGGTGTCTATCTTGAAAGATCTCGCCATAGTGTGTAATACCATTAGGGTATTTCCATGCCATATCCTCATCCGTCATGCCTTCTGTCCCGAGACCGAGGGCATCACCGATAGCCTGACCATAAATAGTTCCTTTTATTCTGTCAACAAATAGTTCTTTATTCATCTTATCACTTTATTAGCTTTAATGTGTCGTTAATTAACTTATAAGTATCAACGTGTTCTGTTCCATCTGCCCACCATTCATGATCCACTTTCTTAACTATTTTGATTGCAGGCTCATTTCCATACTGGTCACCTTCAAAATATCGTGCCCAAGTTTCATAGTATGAGCAACAACCCATTGTCTCATAAATGTAGATTTCCTTTTTCTTTCGATCAAAGACTGTGTATGAAGGTTGCTGGGAAATACCCGATACTATATTGTTGTAAGGAGGTTCGTTATTCGCTTCGAGTAGTCCAGGGCACGAACTGTTGCAATTGCCTTTTACTAAATCGAAACATGCATAATATGTTCTATTATATCCATCATGAGTTATTATAAATTCTTCTTCTCCATCAAAATTGGTATCCATAAAAAACATGTCTGGAGTGCATATTGAGCCTCCCAATGTGTCAAGTTTTACAATAGGGATGTCTATGTCTACAACAAACACGCCAATAGAATCCTCTTCATAATGTCTAAGATCAAAAGGAAGCTTGTGAATTGCACAATAATGGCTGATACTATCTCCCCTTTCAAAGTGAACGATATCCAATTGCTTATTATGAATAAGAGATACATGATATCCATTCTGTAAATTTTTAGCAATAAACACAGCTGTACTGTCCCCAAAAAACGAAAGGTCACATAGAGAAAGACGAACGTTCCCTATGTGTATGTTATCTGAATCACACATTGTAAACATCATACCAATTAAAGCAAATAACAGCAATTGTACTATCTTTCTCATTGTCTATTATTGATAAAGTTCATAAATATGTCTTCAATTTCTCGCAAGTCTTCCGTCAAAATGGCTTTGCATTTCTCAGTAATATGATTTGGAATAGGATATATGCATGCTGCAATAGCTCCTGCCATAGCACCAATTGTATCAGAGTCGCCACCCAATGAAATTGCCAAACGAATTACCTCTTCAAAAGAGTTGCCTTCTAAAAAGGCTATGATAGCTTCAGGCACACTTCCCTGACACGAAACATCAAATTCGTATCTTGGACGTATTTCTGCGGTTTTCCTGTTTAAGTTATAGCCAAAGGTGCTTTCAACATAAACTTTGATTTCTTCTTTTGTTTTTCCTTCTTTAGCCAGAAAAACACAGGTAGCAACAGCCTGAGCTCCCTTCACGCCCTCTGGGTGGTTGTGGCTTACTGAAGCTGTAATAGCAGCCAAGGCCAATGCTTCATCAAGCGTTTTGGCATATAAGCCTACAGGACTTACTCTCATGCCTGCCCCATTGCCCCAACTATTATATGGTTGTGGCTCATCCTGTCTTAACCACCATCCGAAGTTTCCGCCATACCCTGCATTTGGATAGCGGTTACCAAGTTCCTGCATACAAAATATTAAATAGTGTATGGTGTGCGCTTCGTCCTCTACTAACCATTTTGCTACTGCTAAAGTCATCACAGAATCGTCTGTATAACTTGACCAGGGCGTAAACAACTCAAAATCCGTGGACTTAGTATTTGCAAATTCATAAACAGATCCGATAATATCACCAACCAAAGCTCCTAACATATCTATTCCTATTTTTCATTCATCGTTTTCTTTATTATATCTTTCTGGAAAAAGATAATATTTCTCAACAGCTGATTGATTGCCATAATCAAATTCTCCTTCCCTTAATATGTTCTCTTTACTGGCCATTACCAAAAACTCATTGATAGCTTTTATGTCAGTAGGATGACTTTCAATATATGCAAGAATTGTGCAGCAACAGATATTCCGGTAATCATTATAAGTCCAATTCGGAATCTCAGAATCCTTAGAGGCACCTTTAGAGTCTTGATATAGGACACGCCATTTTTGCCACAGTTCATTTAAATATAATGAATAACGCCTTTCTTTCATAAGTGATTCCATTATCGGAATAGCTGGATTATGACCATCATCATGCCATGAGTCAAAATTTCCCTCATATGCATGTGCCAACTCTATAGCATAGATGCAACGGGCATCGAAATTATTCGCAGTATTATATTTGTTTTTAAGTTCTTTGACCAAACTGCCATCTCCACGTTTTTCTCTTAATTGTTCCCATTTCTGTACACTTGGACAATGATAGTATTCTTTCCAATACTGATCTTCGTTAAACATACCGAATGTATGTACATGGAACCTTTTTGACAAATATGCAAATAAATCATCCTTAGCCTTCCAAGGATTATGTTTCTTCTGGTTTATACTGTCAGGATCAACGGAGAGCAAATACAGCATTTCTTTTTTATATGCTTTCAGTTTTGCCAAAATTTCCACATCCTTGACTCGTGTTATGTCTATACTTTTAATGGCTTTGATAACTTCGTTAAGTTCATATCCTCTCATTTGCAAATCAAAGTCAGTCATAATGCTGTTCTGAATGACAGAAGCATTATAAGCATCTTCCAGCCTCTTAATGAGGTCTGACTTAGGCAAAGATGGGTCGACTCTCAGCCACAAATCTCTATTGGATAGAGTAATAAACTCCATATAATGGCCTGAGGTGTCAGCTGCTAAACTGTCCGAAGTGTTAGACACTCCATTATCCTCATTTTGAGTTGACAGTTTATTCTGATTGCAGCTGACGATAGACATTATCATGGTTGTTATTATAACTAAATATGCTTTTTTCCTCATAGTTATTTTATTATTTCAAATTCATGACGATTGAATTTTGAACACCTCGCAATTATTGATTTCTAATCTCTTCCGAATGGAGGAAACAATCTTCTTCAGAAAATCGTCCTCGACCACTACAGTATCAAGAAGATTTTTTGCAGTTTCTATATCGCCAATTTCACGATAGAATTCTGCTTTCATAACATTATCAGTAATCAGATTGTTTATTAACCAAAGTCCATTTTCACGGAACAACTTTTTATCATCTTCAAGAATGTCCTTCGTGTCACCATTCCTATAGTAGTAGTCATTATATGAGTGATGGAGCATCATACGCACATTAATTTCTTCTTTTTCGTTTATGAAACCTTCTTCGGCTAATTGTGCAAAAGCTTCCTTCATTTCTGGAAATGTCAGAAGTCCCTTTTCAAAGCTGTAGCCCTCTTTAGCATACTTAACAGTTTGTCTTCCCTTGATGTAATATTTTCCGCAATGGGGACATTTTTGGACATAGGATATTTCTGGTAACATCGGAGCTATCTGTTTGTTGTCTGACCATAATTCTGCTCCAAAAGTATTTCCAGACACTAATGACATGATTTCTTTCTCTTTGCCACAGAATGGGCAAGTGAGAATCTGGGGATTACCTGGCATCATAATATAAATAATTAATTGGGTTATAAACTAATATTGAGTTATCTTTAAGACTTTTCTAGCATTGTCAATCTCTATTTTGCCAAGTCTTGCAAGTACACTTTGACCAAGTAAGAGCGGGGCTTTTTGGTTTTTGACAACAGATGCACGTATATTGTTCAGATCTAGACCACCAAAATTGACACTTTTAATGTTGATTACTGTTCCGACGTTGACATCACCATTCGCATCCATGTACCTTTGACTTCCTATCACGTCATTTTTCGACAGGTATCCGTTTTTCATCATGAATGTTGCTTCGACCATTGAAAGCGTAACATCGCTCGCTCCTGTGTCAAATACGAAATGAAGAGGCAAACCGTTTATATGACATTTAACCTTGCAGATGCCATCTTCCTTTGTAAACGGAATTTCTGTGATTATCAGTTCTTTTTTAGAGACAATTTTACTTTGTTCCTTGTATAAAGAAGGACTGACAGATTTATATTTTGTTATGAGAGCTTTGAACTCATCTGTTTCTCGCAGGAAATCCATGTCAAAATCTCGTTCAATGTGAGCAAACCTGTTATAGCCAAGTTCAAGACATTTCTCCAAACACCTAAGAGCATTGCCTTTATCTTGCATACGTGAGTATAGGCAAGCTGCATCATAATAGCTGCCAGAGTCGGTAGAATCCCGTGCTATAATACTGTCCATTGCAGCGATTGCCTTGATATTTTCTCCCAATCCTTGGTAAGCATAATGAATACAGTCATATTTGTCGGGTGTGTTTTCTATTTCTATTACCTTTCTGAAATCAGCTTCAGCCAACTCTTTGTTGCCCTGTTTCATGTAGATATCACCTCTGCTGACATATGAATAAGAATAATCAGGATCTAAGACAATAGACATTGAAAGGTCTTCAATTGCACCTTCCATATCACCGGCCAGTTCCTTGAACCATCCACGCCGATAGTAGCCAAAACCATATTCTGGCTGGGCAGCCAAAACATTATCCCATTCGGCAATGGCAGAATGAACATCTCCCATCTCATAATAGATATTGGCTCTTCGAGTTTTAAATGAAAGGTCTGTACTGTCCAGGCTTAGCGCTTGGTTTATGCTATTTAAAGCATCTTCGTAATTACCAAGTTCATAATGACATATTGAAATTCGATGAAATATACTTGGCGACACGTCCTTTTTATTAGCTGTTTCATAATATGCAATAGCCTTTGTATATTGCTTGTTTTGTTCATACATCGTACCAATAATATAAGGCCATTTCGCTTCATTCGGAGATTTTGCAGACTGAACCTTCATTTTGGAAATTAGCATGGTAAAAGCTGGCTCTTTAAGAGTTCCAGCAAGATAGATTGCTTTTCTATCCCAATCGAGATTTAAAGCCTGAACAATATCATCAGTAGCTTCTGGCCATCTCTCTCTTCCGATGTGTGATTCTGCCCGGAAAGAATAGCCTGATGAGTAGTCCTTTGCTAATTTCGTAACATAATCAAACTGTTTAATAGCATCATCCCATCTTTTCTGAGCGTTAGCATTACGTCCAAGTCCCATATAGCCCATGGTTTCACCAGGTCTTAAGTCTATCATCTTCTGATAATCCACATCAGCAAGATCAAATCTTTCTTGCTCATAATAGATTTGCGCTCTTTTCTCGTATAGATTATTTTCATCTGGTTTAATTTTGATAGCTGTTGTCAAGTCCGAAATTGCCTTTACTGTATCTTCAAGATTTAGGTAAACCTCAGCCCTTGTAGAGTATGCGAATATCACATACTCTACATCCTTTTTGGGAAGCAGCTTAATAGCCATGTCAGCTGCAGTAAGTGCTCGGCCATGTTCCTCCTGGTGCTCTCTTATCATGGCTATCCATGAGTATGAATAGCCGTTCTTGGGATTCTCTTGTATATCCTTGTTAAAGAATTCTAATGCTTCTTCTGTTTTCTCGTTTTGAACTGCTTCTACCCCTCTCATGTAGTTATATGAAGTGGGGCGTCCTTTTTTGTCTTGCGCCGTTGCGCTAATCGCTACTGCGAGAAGTAGCAAAATCAAATAATGCTTCATATGCGATGATTGTTTATTGGTTATTTCTATTTTTCGCTCGAATAATGCTTAATACATCTTTAATCCCAAGACATCCCAGAAGTCTGAAGGTAGTGCAACGTTCTCTAAACTGATGCAGCCCTTGAATAGGGGAGCAACTTCACGGACGGAATAGCCTGCAATACCACAACCAACACGAGTAACAAGGAAACGTAGTTCTGAATGCTGGTCAGCAAACTGAGTAAAGCGTTCTATTGCAGTCCTCATGCTTTCTATTCCTTCCATTGTAGGAATGGCATAGCTCTGTCCCTGCAGACCTTCTCCCTGTCCCCAAATTGCGCCGAACTGGTGCATGGCAAACGCTGCTGCGCCACCTCCGTGATAGCCTCCGGCATTACTGCCGAAGACAAAGATCTCGTTGGTTTCAAGGTGTCTGATATTGTCAGGTGCAACTCTTGGACCATAGTATTCACGAGCAAACTGGCGTTTGCGCTCCATTCTGTCCTCCATGGCCAAATACGGATCTTCACAGTACATCGCATTCATCTTCTGATAGTAGGCACGGCGGGAAGAACGTTCACGTCCCCATGTACTACCTGCACCACGGTCATCATGGCTGAACTCCACAACATTCTCAATGGAAAGCAGATCTGTCACTTCCTTTACGTTGTGTGCAGAACCCATGTATGAGAATGACCAGCCTTCCTCCTTTAATTGTTCAATCAGATGGCGTAATGCATCTGCCCGCCATTCTCGAGAGGCATTCTCCAGTCCGTCTGTCAACACTGTAACTACGGCAGAGGCATCTGCATCGCCCTTTATCTTTTCACGCAGACGGGTAAGCGACTGTCCCATGGCATCATATAGTGGAGTACATCCATTTGGCATATAATTCTTGAATTCATCAACCTCAGTAATAGGCTGACAGTCAATAAGAGTACGCACATCTGGACGATTGGTGTCTGAATCGAATGTCACAAGTGTCAATAGGTGTTCCTGAGTTTCTTCAAATTCCTTCTGAGCACTACGGATAGTTCCAATAGTCTCATTGATTCCTGATAGGGTGGCAGCGCGTAGATGGCTCATGGAACCGCTCTCGTCTACAATTATCAGATTATAGATGTGCGCCTTTCCAGCCCCAGCAGTGTTCTCTGTTGGCGTTTCATATTGCTCATTGCCAACTTTTTCTTCTTTTGACTCAGATTCTGGCCCATTCTTAGTCTCAACTGCTTCCTCTTTTGACACATTAGTTGTCGCAGCTGTTGACTCAATTGTGGAGTCAACGGCTGGTTCTACAACCGTATCCACAGAAACTGGCTCTTTATTATCTACAGCCTTTTCATCCTCCTTCTCTTGCTTTCCAAAGCCGAGAAGATTCATAAACTTACTAAATCCACTCATATTACTAAACTTTTATTGTTAAACTGATAATTGTTCCTGTTTCGATGACACGATTCTTAGAACTTATACACTCTATTTCTTGCTAAATCGGCTCTCGAATTCGGAAACAACGACCTTGAACTCCTTGGGAAGATAGACAAAACCCCTTTCACGGATGACCTGCGGAATCCCGTAGAATGCTTCAGAAATACTACCTATTATAACTGTTTGTCTTAAAGTTGTTAATCGATATTCCAATAAGCATCAGGGTCGCCATCGAAAGCATCGTCAATTACATCGTCGCTATATCCTGCCACATCTTGTGCGTAGGTTCCAGCGTACTTTCCATAATGTGTTCCATATTCTTCTTCGTAGGAATCATCCTGGAACATTTCATAATCATCATACTCATCCATAATGTAATGTTTTTAGAAGTTATTGTATTAAAGTAAAAGTCTATATGATGCGGTAACGGCATTATAACCGAAGCCATTTACATATTCTGTCGCTGCCAGCATCCTTACGTGTTCACCATTAACCTTATAGAACCTTTCGCCTTCAATGATCTTGACGTACAAGGTTTGTGAAACTATGGAGTTGTCACATATCCGCTGTACAGAAACGTCTGCGATATTGTGCCATTCAGGGATGGACTTTTCAAAATTCTCATTCATATCTTTTTCTTTTTAGTTGACACTATACTTCTTTTTTCATTGCGTATTATTGACACTTTGAAGAATTGGTGCCATTAAAACCTCCCAGTAGGGGAGGCTAATGGTATGACTCGTCTAGAATTCCAGTCTCATCCCAATTTTTTTAGCATCCTTATATGCTTCTTCATCAAAGGTGTATAACTTTGGGGAGCGATATGGGTTACCCGTTACTTTCTTTCCTGTTTCTCTGATATAGCCGAGTTTCAGCATCTTTTTAGGGAAGTTCCTTCTATCTCGTATCGTATTGTCATCCTCAGGTGGGTTTAGGATGGCAATGTATATGTTTTGCAACTGAGGCATTGTGAATTCCTTGTCGAGAAGATTGAATCCAATTGGTTCAAAATGAATCCTTTCTCTTAGTCGATCTATTGCATCTTGAATAATCTGTGCGTGGTCAAATGCGAGTTTCAAATCAGATAATTCATCAATTGAAAACCATTTGGCTTCTGCAGCATCATCACCGCCTTTGATGATATACTTGTCCTTTTTGACAAGTGCATAATATGCTACTGTTACAACGAACTCTCGTGGATCCCTCCCTCGTGCCGAATATGTTTTGAGTTGTTCAATGAACTCTGGTTGGATGCCTTTATCATTGTTGAACAGTTTCATTGATGATTCTTCAAATAGTTCTCTATGGACACATTCATCTGTAGGTTCGTCTTTTTGGAGGAAGCCACCAGGTAATGCCCAATATCCTTCGAAAGCAGGAATCTCGCCCGGTTTTGCTTTGCCTCTTTTGATAAGAAGTACTTGCAAAGAACCATCTTCCTTGTCGAATCCGAAAACTACAGCGTCCGTTGTTAATGCAGGATGCCAAAAAGGAGATTCCCATTTGCCTGTTTTCTTATTATATTCCATACATTTAATATTATATTGCGTATTTTTTACGCTGCAAAATTACAAAACTTTTTTAATTCCACCAAATATTATTGCGTAAAAATTACACATTATGGCAAAATTTCAGGAGATTTAACATTTAAAATGTATTTCAAAGGTATAAATCCTTTAATTAATACTTCAGCTTGCCTTTGCCAATAATCATCATCTTCAGGTCTTGAAAACTCCTTTTGAGTAGCTATAAGATTAACTATTTTCAGGTCATCGAAATCACCACCAAATTTCATGTTCGGTTGAGTGGCCTCAATGTCTGTATATAAAGTGGTTTCAAAAAGGGCAACATCAAGATCTATCTTCAACAGTACAAGTTCTGCTCCCTCTGCTTGCCTTTCTTTAATTTTGGGTAATCTAGGACAGAAGCTGGTTCTGACGTAATCTTCCAGTCCCTTCTCTGCATCTTTGTCTCTTGTGAGAGCCATATTTTCTCTGACAGGCATTACTATACTTTCATCGAGTGCTCGTTTATATGAAAACAGGCCACCATACCTGATGATTGAATCAACCTTCTGCTTTTCTGTGAAATGGTATAAATACCGTATTCCGTTGTCAAGCAGATATTTTCTTATTTCGTCCTTGTTAGATTTATATGAAGGCGAGAAATTGTCTTTAACCAAATAGGAAATAGGCTCGTCATTTTGCAATGCGATTTTCTGTTCGTTCTTGAAATAGGTTCGTAGGAACAAAACTAATTCAGACACTTCCTTTTGAGGCAGACTATATTTACCCTCTTTGTATTTTTTGTGTATGGCCATTGCCAGTTCGTCATTCATTTGGAATCCATCCTCAGAAGCTCTTTCTGGCGTTGAATTATGGAAGATTCCTTTCAAGTGAAACACTCTGTCTGCTTCTCTTTTGAATATGGAATTGTTACCAACTATTTTGTGAATATAGGCCATGGAGTGAGCAGAGGTGTAATCTGCAAAACTCATCTTATTCGTATCAGCATTATTGATATTTGACGCAAGCAGTTCTCCATAGTTTTCCATGAGATACGCCCTTAGTTTGTATGCACGTAATTTATGCTGGACGTTAATGGGTAAACTGCTATCGTCATATTGCTCGTTCTTATGTGTCTCCTTGTCTGTCCAATATATCATTCTAGACAGAAGCAGATAAAGAGTTTCCAGAAAAACGCTCTGGAGTTTCGGACTTTTATCATGTAGTTGATTTTGCCCTTTGTGTCCTAATGCATCCAATATATTGTGGAGAATGTTGACATAACCGAAAATAGCTTCCTTGTTGTGCCAATAAATATTAGGTGAAGAAAAAATGTGATTAAATTCTTGATGGGCAAATGACAATGCAATATTCAACTTGTTAGCTCTGAAATATTTTTGGAATATTTCGCTTGCGCTATACGGATGAAAGACTTTGATGTACTTATTAGCAAATTCATTGCATATATCTTCTTGAACATCGTAGGGGTAGAATGAATTGGCTGCCTCTGTTGTAAAATCGTCTAACAGTCTCTTATCATTTATTTGATGGCTATGGTTTACATAATGGATAGCGTCTTTATGATCATCCATTATGCGGTAGAACCTTTCCTTAATGGTTTCAAGTAGGAAGTCTATCTCTGCATCGTTCAAGCCTGTAGCATTCAGTTGCATCTGATAGGCTACAATTAAGTCATAAAGATTCTCTTTGTCTGTGTTCTTATGCAGGTATTTTGGAAGCCCAATAACCTTTGGGATAAAATGATCAAGATAATCAATCTCCTCGACAGTCATGTTGTTTGTCCATCTCGGCTTAGGATTCCAGGTAAGAATATGATTAAGGTCAAAGTCGTATGAGAATTTATTTTGGTTCCTATTCTTGTCTTCATATTCTTTCCTGAATATATCATATCTATTTTTAATAAGTTCCAGATTTGTCCTTATGCCAGGTGTAGATGTCCCTTCTGTTTCTATAAACATCTTGAAGTTAAGAATGTGGCTTATTAACTCACGGTCGTTGTGGTCTGTAAGATATTGTAACAGACCTGGAACTTTACAAATGATACGATACAGTTTTGTGAACTGCTCCTCATTCAGGCAATATTTCCACAGAAAACTCTCCATTTATGGTAGCTATGGCAATGGATGGTAATTCATACTCATGTATCTTCCGATAAGAAGCTGTTGAAAAACTTGTTTAGTAATGGTGTAATCCATGTGCTCAAGAGGCTCAATGATAACGTCACTCATTTTTGCTATTGCATCTACCTCTGATTCGCCAGTCAGCCTAAAGGCGATGAAATAGAGTACGCTCATGTCGTTGAGCAACTCGAAAATATACGAAAATTCAAGTTCCTCCTGATATTTTTTGTCTGTTTCCGCTTGAGTGGCCAGTTTTTCATATCGTGCTGTACTCAAAGGGCCAACTTGCTCATAAGGATTATCAGCCATCCATCCTTCAAGATATGGCATTACTTCTCTCAATGCTGTTTCTCCATAGAATGCAATGACGTATTTTGCAGCTTCTTGAAAATCGTCAAACTCAGGCATTTCGTCATTAGCGAATGCTTGATAAACGAGACGTGTGCTATATGCTCGATACATCATGTTCAGCACAATCTTGTGAGGATAAACCTGATGAGGATACTTGTTTCTCCAATTACCTAAATTCCTCAAGGCTTCTTCAAATGCAGGTCTAAGTTCTATCATAATAATTATTGAATGTTAGTTTAGATATGTTTTACTATACTTAATAAAGAGAGTCATTATCATCGTTATTTACACCCCAAAAACGATCGATTCTACTGAAGACTCTTTCCATTTCTCTTGCTTGGGGTGTGTTTAGTGTCTCCCACGTATCCCTTGACATAAATGTAATTACCACCTTCTTGGTAAAATCATCCATCATCATAGTTGCCGAAACCGGAAGCCCAAATATTACCTTGTTGTCATAAGCTTCATCCAAAATTTGTTTGCCTAATGGGAAGATTGACATAAAGGAAATTGCAATAGTATCATTAATAGACATGACTGTAATGTCAAGCTTATCGACCGATATTATTCTTTTGTCACCCAATTCCTGCAGAGAGCATGTTTTGCCTCTGTCCTCCAAATATTTGCATATTTGAGGATAAATATACTCCCATGTCGTATTCGCTTCTGGGTTTGAATAAATCATAGTGGCCAAGTCTACTGACCATTTAAAAGTACCATTTGGATTGAACATAGTTATCTGTTTTATTCTCTATTATTGTAATACATTGCACCTATCTCAAACATCACACAAGCGACATCTTTATAGTAGTCCCACTGCTCTTCTGCTGTTGAAAAAGCATAGAGATGTGTGTAATTATTTCGGATGTGAAGAGCCAACCCCTTGGCAACGACTGCAGTGACAAAAAATTCTTGTGTTGAAAATCCAAGGTCTTTTTCAACGAACTCTTCTATATCAACAATTCCGTAAAAATCGAAATCAGAGATGATGCTTTCTACATCTTCATCTAAATATTTAGCAGCATACATCCCTGCATAAATGCAATTAGTAAAAATTATGTTGTTCTCTTCTGTGTTTGAAATACTTATGCTATTATCTTTATGATATGCCCATGTACTTTTTATGATATGCTCTGTTATTGCCCTTTCTGTAAGGTTTAAAGACATATCATATTTTTGAAGTCCCTTCTTGAAGAACCCGCGTTCAGAAGCGAGATTGTATGCAGCTTTCTTTAGCGCCACAAAAGATGTTAATCGATTTTCCATATGATGTTATATAATAATCTGTACTTAACCATTGCAAATGCTGGTATTATTCAAACGGGAACTAAATCAGAAGTGATATCTACTAGTAGTTTCTTACTTTTGTCATCATTGTACTCTTAAATTTACAATCTCCTAAATACCAACCACGGAATAATCCCTTTCCACTTGGTATATGAGTGTTCTGTAAAAACACCAATATCATGTTTAACTCTATCTTTGTCACGATAGAAAACATAATCAGCTCCACCAGTAATATAGATGGCATCAATGAAACCATATTCGCGGAGCGCATCAGCGAAATCCCAAAGGGTTTCCTTGTGGCGAGTTGCAATAAAATAGAGCTGGTTACCGATACGGCCAATGGCTCTGCGCTCTACTTTGCCATGCAGGAAGAAACGACTAGGAATGACACCATCGCTGACGAGGATGAACTGACGGAAGAACGAACCTCCTTGTTCCTGAACGAAATCCTTAACCTTTTCGCTACGCGATATACCAATAACGCTATTGCTGCCTAACATAGCCATATAACCAAGGCGATGTGTGTCACTTTGGTATTCTTTGCCATTTACGACTAACGAACCAATATAAGTGCTGTCGGCTTTAAAGTCGGCAGAGCGGCAATAGAGATAGACGGAGGTGTCGGCAGTATCTGGTTCTTCAAATTCAATTGATGCCTTTAATCCGTGAATGGCGTAAAAATCCATTGCCACACCCAAGATACTGTCGCTGGTCATCACAACTTCAGGAACCTCCTGCTTCACAGGCTGCTGAAGTTTCTCAATGTTTTGCTCTGGTGTGACAGAAACTGATATACCGATGTTATAATAGTAATTCCAGAAATAATAGCCTGCGAGGACAGCAATCATCAAACAGCCAACAGCTATCAATGCAAGGAATCGCTTCAGCCACTTCTGTTTTTTGGAAGGGGCAATGACCTTCGTCACAGACTCCTTGGCCTGTGGCTGCTCATCTCGTTCGATGATGATGATAGGGACTTCTGGTTTCTGCATGTTTATATCATCCATTGTCTACCCCCTTCTCGTTTTCAAGTAATTCCTTTAACTGTTTCAATGCCTCGCGAGACACACCAATTGGTTTGATGTCGCCCTTTATCTGCTGGCCAGAGAATATAAGTATCTGTTCTGTGAGATTAATGACATGGATATAGCGCTTGTTGACGATAAGACTTCTCCCAACTCTGGCAAACATGTTATTCTGCAACTGTTGGAACACCTCGTCAAAAAAATGAAGCTGGAATGTCATCTTGCGACTCTTACCATTGGTCAGTACAAGGTCAGAATAGTTGCCATCGGCACGGACATAGACAATCTCATCCGTGGCGACTCGCACCAATTCGGTGCTGGTAGATATTCTGAGCCATTCCATGCACTAACTGGTTTAATTTTGCAAATATACACATTTTTACGCAAAGAATCGAAGATTCTAAATCTTTTTTAACTTTGTTTACCGACACCACCCATCACTAACGTAAATTGTATCTCCTTTAAAAGGAATAAAGACTTGTATATAATCACCATCCCAGTCATTAACCATTTTTCCTTCTAATTCTACTTGACGGATATGTGTGCCTTTGGTCCTGTCAACAGGTCTTTCGGGATAAATAAAGTAGTGATAGCCAGATGAATCTTTGCTCCAACAGCAGGGGTCATTTTTGTACGCTATCCTAAGATTAAGAAAGAAATCCTTTTCCAAAGGCTTGTTCGGTACAAACTTAATGGCTGTCTCAGAGGAGTTAAAATCATAATGCCAGGATGAGTCTACGGGTGTCACCTCAGGGAATTCGACTCCTGTTATTCTCTTAAGATCTACATTTGTACGATAAGGAATCGATTGGGGGATGCCTTCCTCTGTCTGAAACATTGAGTACATTATCAATATGCATAAGGCAATACAATAGATTAACATCATGCATGGAGAGATTATAAACAAAAGCCAGCTCTTAATAGGACCAAATCTCTTGGGGTGAAGAATCAACGGGAAAGGGAAT
>JAEEGL010110009.1_pt1 | contig 48061 bp, 52 predicted proteins | sample 9134231 | NCBI WGS metagenome assembly JAEEGL01 (sample SAMN16246548, study PRJNA631951) | gut metagenome | biome: gut microbiome; feature: rumen; material: fiber-attached | host: Bos | place: Iran: Karaj | collected 2018-10 | reverse complement strand
CGCCAAAGCGTGATAACCGCCCTTGCGGAAATCAGCAACAACATCGCCCTTGGTGATTACAGCCTTGAAAGCGAGTTGTCGGACGCTATCGCGCTGGCTTACAACGCCCGTAAGAACGGATACAAGGCTGGCGACGCGGTGAGCGAGTTCGCCCGCCAAGGCAAACTGTTCGAGACCGAAGAGGATGCCACAGCCGCCGACTACACCAACGCCACCGTGTTGATGCTGGCCGATGTGATGAATGACAACCGCGTGACCCGCCTGAAGAAGGTGCTTTCCATCTACAACCAGCAGGCGGAGCAGAGCGCAGCAGGTCAGACCGACCTTTTCGCGGAGGGCGTGAAAACAAAACAAGAAATATTAGACGAAGTTTTAGTACTTTTGCAGCATGGAACAGAATCAGAACAACAGCAAGCCCTTGACGCAGCAAGAGAGCAGCGCAAGGCAGCAGCCGAGCAAGGAACAGGCGTTCAGGAAAATGGCGATACTGGCGAAAGCGATACAGCAGAGCGAGGAGTAACGCCTGATAACGATAGGACAGATGGGACGGAGAGGACACCTTCGGAGGAAGCACCCGCCGAAATGCCGATGGAATCGGCTGGAGAAGGGACGGAACTGACTCCCCCTGGCCCCCTCTCAGAGGGGGAACTTGGACCCACAGACGAGGCAGTGGCAGCAGCCAATGAGGAAGTGGACACCAACCCGACCGAGGCGCAGAAGGAGGCAGGGAACTATAAGAAGGGCCATGTCAACATCGACGGCTTCGACATCAGCATTGAGAACCCCGCTGGATCGACCCGAAGCGGCACCGATGCCCAAGGCAACCCGTGGAGCGTCACCATGCACAACTCATACGGTTACATCCGCATGACCGAGGGCGTGGACGGCGACCATATCGACATCTTCCTTTCATACCATATCGACGACTGGAACGGAACGGTGTATGTGGTTGACCAAGTGAACGAGGACGGCAGCTTTGACGAACATAAGGTGATGTATGGCTTCAACTCAGCCGAGGAAGCGAGAGAAGCGTACCTTTCCAACTATTCGGAGGGCTGGCAGGGTCTTGGCACCATCACGGGCGTTAGCCGAGAGGAGTTCAAGAAATGGGTTAATTCATCCCATCGTAAGACCAAGGCTTTTGCAGATTACAAGTCGGTGCAGACCACAGAGGGGCAGAATGAGGCCGCGATGGAATCGCGGACGGAAGGGACTGAACAGGCCAATAATACGACTGATGGGACGAATAGGACTGATAATCAGGCCGAAGGGACTGCAGTAGAGGAAAACAGCGGAAATCAGGGGGAAACTTCCCAAGATGGGACAGCAGCGGAGCAGCCTATTGATGATTCCGACATTGACGCATTGATTGAGGACTACAAGAAAAAAGCGGCTGCAACCAACAAGATTTGGAGCGCGTGGCTGGCAGACCCGAGCGGTAAACCCGCAGACTACGGTACGACGAGAGATGAGGAAGCAAAGGCATACGGCAGGGTAAGGGAGGCTTTGGCAGGTGTTTCGGAAGAGAAACTTGCCGAGATGGAGAATACCAACTATGGCGACTCTTTGCTCAACGACCTCATCAAGGAGGAGCGCAACCGCAGAAACGAGCAGAAGGAGATCGAACAAAGGTTTGTGGACGGGCTTGCGAAGCAGGGTGAGATTGGAAAGCCAACGAAACCGGTCAGTATTGAAAAGATACTGCCCGAGTTCACCTCTCGTGACGAGCAGCGTCCGATAATGAACTGCATCTATTACGACACAGAAGGGTATGCCGTGGCTTCCGATGCGTATATCCTTATCGCAAGCAAGTCGCAGTACGACCCGAAACAGGATGGCAAGATGGTGGCCGCCCACAAGATAAAAGGCACCGCAGAAAAGGGCGATGAGGTTGAAGGCAAGTTCATGAAATGGCGGAATGTCATTTCGCAGGCAAAGGCGAACAGTGCTGAAATAGACTTGCCGAAGCTGAGGGATTTCCTTGCTGGTGTGAAAGAGCTGATGAAAGGCAGCAAGGAGGACGCGACTGTTCATGTGCGGATGCCCAACGGAGCTATTATAGGCTTCGAGCCTGAATACCTGCTCAAGTTTGTGCAGGGTGCCGAGGCAATGGGTGTGAAAGAGATTGAGTACATAGCACCCAACCGAGCCATTACGGGGCGTAGCGAAGACGGCATTGTGTTGTTGATGCCGAAGAAAATATCCGCAGACTACGGCGGCAGGGAGTTCTATTACGACCTTTCTGATTGGACCGATAAGACCGATAAGGAAACCGAGGAGGAACCCAAGAAGGAGACCAAGAAGCAGCCGAAAGCACCGGGCAAGGCAGGCAGCCAAAAGATTGACGACGTGGGCGAGAAGATTGCGGGTGCGAGGAAGGACATGCGGCGCGAGATTGCCAAGGGCATCGGAGAGGCGACTGTGCAGAGCCTCATCGAGCTGCCTTTCTCGAAAGCCTTCAAGAAGCCCAATCTGAAGAAGGCCGTGGAGAGCGGCGCGCTGAGGGAGGAGGACGCCTTCTTCTTCGACGCATGGCTGGCCTCGACGGTGAACACGACCAAGCCCAAGGTGACGCAGCAGGAGGTGAGGAGGAAGAGATACAACCCCAACGCCGAGACCAACCTTGAACGCTGGGCGAAGCAGACCTTCGAGGCGTTGGATTTCCTGAGGACCTTCGTTGAGGCCGACGAGACGGAGCGCGACCGCATCATAGGCAGCCTGACCGCCGAGGTGTTCCCGAAGCGGGAGGCGCAGCTTGCGGAGTTTGAGCGCATCAGGGAGCTTAACAAGGGCCGCAACGACAACATCACCTTCGGCGACTGCCTCACCCCGAACCCCGTTTGGGTGACCTATCAGGTGATGCAACGCCTCGGCTACGCCGTGGGCGACAAGCTGGACATCCCCTTCGGCATTTTGAGGGGCAACACCACGGGCACTTCGTACTACCTTTACAACACGAAGGACGAGCACAGCACCTACATCTACCCGAACAGCCTCGAAGAGGGCATTGACGCAATAGTGTGGCTTGCGAGGATCAAGCGCGGCGACACGGACATCCAGCACCCCGTCTCGGCTTTCTACACCACGCCTACCAAGAGCGAGATGGGCGACTCGGGCAGGTTCAGGGTGATTTGGGGCGGATGGTCGAGCATGAAGAACCAGGAGTTCGACAGCAAGGAGGCGGCAGAGGCTTTCGCGGCCAAGAAGAAGGATGCCTACGTGAACCCCATACAGGAGGTGAAGCGCAGGTTCGGCTACAAGATCATGTTCCGCAACCCCTTGACGGGAGAGCGCACGGCGGTGAGCGACATGGAGTTTGACACCAAGGCCGAGGCCGAGGCGTACATGGACGGCAACTACGAGGCCATGAACGACGGTGCCAACGAGATGCTGGCCAAGGAGAGCGGCACGAAGAAGGAGGTGACGGCCGACGACGTGGTGGGCGTGACCGTGACCTACGGCAAGGACGGGTGGCAGTATGCCGCCGTCATCAACGCCGCATACGCCAACAACATGGGGATGCCGCTGGTGCTTCAGGAGTTCAAGACGAGAGGCGAGGCCAAGGGATACGCCGACAGCGTGAAGGATAAGGTCTTCGAGACCTACAGGCAATACAAGGCGAAGCAGAAGGAGTTCGTGTATTTCAGCCAAGGCGAGGACACCCGCATCGGTGAGGACTACCGTGGCGGCAAGGACGTGAGCGCGGAGGACTTCATGAACGCCTTCGGTTTCCGTGGTGTGCAGTTCGGCAACTGGACCAACCAGGCCGACCGACAGATGGCGGTGAACCAAGCCTACGACGCTTTCATGGACTTGGCCAAGCTGCTGGGCATGTCGCCACGGGCGATGAGCCTCAACGGTGAGCTGGGCATCGCCTTCGGAGCGAGGGGAAGCGGCAACGCCAACGCCCACTACGAGTATGACGAGGTGGTCATCAACTTGACCAAGACGCGGGGCGCGGGCAGCCTGGCACACGAATGGTGGCACGCGCTTGACAACTACTTCGCGCGGCGCGGCGGCATGGGTCGAGGCATGGTGACGGACGTGAAGAGCATCGCCATGAGGGACGAGCTGCGCAAGGCATACGACCGCCTCATCGACGAGATAGAGAAGAGCAACTACTACAAGCGTTCGGTGAAGAAGGGCGACTATTGGGGCAGGATGCACGAGGTGACCGCCCGTCTGCTGGCCGAGTGGGTGAACCGCGAGCTGAAGCAGAAGGGTGAGCTGAACACGTTCCTTGCCCGAGGTGTGGACACGGAGAAGTTCGTGAAGATGAACTACGAACTTTACAAGATGCTGATGGACAACGCGGGACGCGAGGCCATGCCCTTCGAGGAATACAAGGAGCTGGACGAGGCCCTGAGCGGTATGCCCTATCCTTCGGACAATGAGATAGACGCTTTCTCGGACGCGCTGCGCAACATCTTCGAGACCATCGAGGAACGGGAAGGCGAGAACGGGGCTGTGGAGCTGTTTAGCATCGGCGATGCGACCAATGGGACCAATGGGACCGATGCGCAGCAGGTGGCCTACAACGCCGTGCGTGAGGCTTTGGCGAATGCGGGCATTGAGGTGGCGGAGGCCACGGAGGAGGACGTGAAGCGGCTGAAGGATTCGCGCAAGCAGCTGAAGGACAGCAAAGGGACCATCCGCGGCTGGGTTGGCAACGACGGGAAGATACACCTGACCAAGGACGGGCTGAACGCCGAGACCCCCATCCACGAATACACCCACCTTTGGGCAGAGGCTTTGCAGATGACCAACCCCGACCTTTGGGAGCAGATAAAGGGCTTGCTGAAGGACACGCCCGAATGGAAGCGCATCACCTCGATGAAGGAATACTCGAACCTGAAGGACGAGGACAGGATAGCGGGCGAGGTGCTTGCCCATATCAGCGGCAAGAAAAACGCCGAGCGCATGGAAGCCGAGGCCAAGCGGATGATTGACGAGGCCCCGACCTTGGAGGAAGCGGCCAAGGCTGCAAACCTTTTGGGCAGGATGCGCGATGCCTTGAAGAAGTTTTGGACTTGGGTAGGCAAGACACTGTTGGGCAAGAAGGGCAACATCAACATCGACCAAGTGTCGAACATGGTGCTGGCCGACCTTACCAATGGCGTTGACCCGTTCCATCCGAGAGGAGGGAAGAGGACTAATAGGACGAAGAGGACGGATGCTTCGATAGAATCGGAGCAGAATGGACCGAACGACATAGAGCGCGTTAATCAGAAATTCAATGACGAGTTACAGCAGCAAATGGAAGGCACACTTCCCTCGGGCCATGTGTACGACATGGGTATGCCAAGTGCGTATTTACGCAGCACTGGCATTCCGAACTTGCCTATACGCCTGCAATCGAGTATTTTGAATAAAAAATCTGATGACCCGTTGCATCCTTATAAATTGGAAGAAGTCAAGGATTTGGTGAAACTAATCCAAAAGCCGTTGGCTATATTTGCTTACGGAGATAAAACCAAGGCGCAAAATCTGATGATTGGTATTTCGCAACCGACAGCGGAAGGGAAACAGTTCCTTGTTGGTTTGGCTCTTAACCCAGATGTAAAGGGAAAAACTTTGGAAATCAATAGTGTTCGTAATGTATTCCCGAAGAATTATCACGATTGGATTCATTGGATAATTCAAGGAAAGATGTTGAGGGTGGATGATAGAGAAAGCATCAAGGCCATTATCGATGCTCTCCGAATTAATCCCGTAGACTACATCAGTGATAATGACCTTGATTCGGCTGCAAATATAGTGGAAAATTTTGAAAATCCGCAAGTGGAGGGTGAAAATTTTTCCGATGTTGATTTGAGCATCGTCGGCCCCGACAACCAAATTGCCGAGGAATACAACCGCATGACGGGCTATAACAGCGATGATGTGAGCGGCTATGTGAGGGGCAAGGAAGAGTTGTTGCGCTCGTTCTTTGACGGATTGCGCCCCTTGGAGCAGATGCAGCAGCTTGTGGAGAAAGCCCTTGGGCGCAAGCTGCGCGACAGCGAGAACGCCTACGGACTGGCTACCTTGCTGCCTTCGCTCAACAAGGCGATGATGGATAAGGCCGAAACGGAGTTCATGCTTCCTGTGTTGCGCCAGTCGGCGAATATGATGAGAAGGCTTATAGGACGGAGGGGACATAGAAAGATGAGCCGTGAGGAGGCGCGGGAAATGCTGAACAACTACTTGCTTGCCAAACACGGTTTGGAGCGTAACGAATGGTTCTATCAGCAGGCACTTGCCAACGACCCCGATGCAGAAGAGGAGGATAAGGCCGGATTGCGTGGCCTTGCTGAATCGCTTGGCGAGAATCCTGATGACTATAAGGCCGTGGCCGAGCAAGTTGTTGCCGACTTTGAAGATGAGTTTGACGGCTCCGAGATTGATGCCTACTGGGCCTCGATGAAAGCCTTGACCGACCGAATGCTGGAGGTCAGCTATGAATCGGGCATGATTGGCAAAGATGCCTTTGAAAGCCTGAAAGCCCGCCACCAATACTATGTGCCGTTGCGCGGCTTTGCCGACGGCACCAGCGGCGACCTGTTCGACTATGTGAGCAGGCACCCGCATTTCCAAAGCGTGTTCAAGAAGATGAAAGGCCGTAAGTCGAAAGCCGACGACCCGCTGGCCAACCTCTATAACATGCTCCAGTCGGCCATCGTGATAGGCAACCAAAACAAGGTGATGCAGAACATCTACAACATGGCCGTCAACGCCAAGAGCGATTTGCTCCGCGTGAACCGCTCATGGTATGTGGAGAATGCACAAGGGGATTGGGAAGAGCGTTTCCCCGACATTCCCGAGGATGCCACCGCTGACGAAATCGACGCCATCATGCAACAGTTTGATGCCGATATGCAGGCGTTGAAACAGCAGGGCAAGGCCAAGCAGTTACTCAACAAGATGGAACTGCAAAAGAAGGTGCTTCCATATCAAGCCAAGGAGCATGAAATGACAGCCTACATCAACGGGCGCAAGGTTGTGATGCATGTGGCAGGCAATCCGCTTGTGGCGCAGCAGCTCAACAAGGCCAACACACAGCAACTGGGCGCGTTTGCGGAGATCATACAAGGTGCCACGCGGTTCGCTTCGATGATCAACACTTCGCTTTCGCCAGCCTTCATGTTCACCAATGCCGCGAGAGACATCGGCTTCTCGTTGTATTCGGCCACGGTGACAGGTGGACTGAAGAAGAATTTGCAGATGGTCGGCAACCTGTTCAGGGCTGGTTGGGTGCTGCCTCGTCTTATCCTTACGGGCAAGATGGGCGGCGGCATCACGAAGATGTTTAGCCCGACGGAAGCCGCCAAGATAGAACAATGGTGGAATGAGTTCCTTGACAATGGCGGTGAAACTGGATTCACCAACACCCTGAGCGCGGAGAAAGCCAAGGGTCAAGTCGACGACATGCTTCGCCGTATGGTGAACTACCGCAGCAAAGACGGCCAGTCGCGCCTGAAGAAAGCCACCTTGGGCGTGATTGAGACGATGGGCAGATATTCAGAGGACATCAGCCGCTTTGCCGCCTACTGCCTGAAACGCGCCGAGGGTGAGACCGTGAAAGCCAGCGTGAACGAAGCCAAGAATGTGACCGTCAACTTCAATGTGAAGGGCGGCGGCAACAGTATGGTTGCCCGTTTCGTTGCAGGTTGCAGGTCGTGTTACTCCTTCTTCAATGCAGCCTTGCAGGGTATCAACCGCATGGGCAGACTGGCCAAGGAAAATCCGAAAGCCTTTGCCGCGTGTCTTTTGGCCTGTGTCGTGCAAGGCGCAATGCTGCCTTGGCTCAATATGGCCCTGTTTTCCATGCTTGGCGGCGACGATGACGATTGGGAGAAGTACGAGATGCTTTCTGAATACACGGCCAACCACAACCTTATTATCTTTGTCGGAAACCACAAGTTCCTGAAGATACCTTACTCACAGGAGTTGGCCCCGTTTGCCGCCATGGGTAACATTTGGTTCCGTCAGCAGATGGGATGGAATCACGGCCGCTCGATTGCCAGTCAGATAGGCAACATGTTCCTTGACCTGGCACCCGTGAACATCGGGGAATCGAAGACGACTATGGGCAAGTTGGCCAAGACCGCCACGCCCACCATCCTCATGCCGGTGACTGAATGGTTGCTGAACGAGAACTTCACGGCTGCGCCCATCGAGAAGCGTTACGAATGGAACAAGTTCGATTCGGGATGGGAGAAAGCCTACGAAAGCCGTACATCGAAATGGCTCATCGACGCGACGAGATACCTTGATGAAAAGACCAACGGCACAATTGACATCAACCCGTCATTTGTCGAGCATATCGCCACGGGAATGCTGGGCGGCATCGGTCGCTCGGGTGACAACCTGATGAAGTATTTCTCCGAGGGCTTCCAAACGCAGAATGCGCCTTACCTTCGCACGATCATGTTTGACAGCAAGCAGCAGGGCTATATCGGTGCCGTGTCGCGTGAGTATGGCCGCTTGGCCTACGAGGTGCTGCCCGAAGTGAAGCACGATGTTGATAGGGCTGACATGTTGGAGTTTGCAAGACTTGCCAACACACAGGATTATCAGATTGCCAATGTGGTTTCCATCTATAAGACGGGCAAAGACCTCTTGGGCAACAAGACATCGTTCCAAGGCATTGACAAACTGGAGAAAGCCTTCAAGAAGGCGCAGAAGGAGAGCGACGGCAGCGAATCGGCCAACGAGTACCTGCAAGCCATGCGTGACCAAATCAACGAGATGAAGATGGAGATGCTTGATGCCGTGAACCAGGTTATCTACGAGCATAGCGGCGAGGGCAGGAAGGGAAGGATTGACCGCGTGAGGGAGATTAGGGAGGAGAGCAAGGCGAAGGCGGAGAAGGAATAGGACGGATGGGACTGCCATAGGACTTATAAAGAAAAGGGGCGGCCTTGCGGTCGCCCCTGAAAAATATTGGCGGGTTTGATTCTGTCTTGTTTGGCGCGGGAATAGAACCCCGCAAAAGCATTTAATCGTGTTTCATGTTTTTCTTCCGGTTGATAGGCTCGGAATCGTCGAGGATGTGGCGCACGATGCGCTTCTCCACCTGGTCCATCAATGCGTTGATGGCGTCGCAAAGGCAGTCGTTCATGTGGTTGTTCGACGGGATGTCGGGGTAGTAGGGCGCGAACAGGTCGATGAGGCCGTTGGCCGCCTTCTCTATCTCGTTGGTCGTGTCGATGGCCTGCTGCATGGCGGGGCTTACGGTTAAGCCCCAGTCCTTGCGCTGCTCCATGAAGTCTTCAAAGAACTGTGTCATAGCACACCTCCTTTCCTCACGGCCACCTTCCAGCCGCGCTTTTGGGCGTATCTCCTTATCCATTGCTCGTCATGCGGGGTGCAGTCGGGCCACACGAGGTTGTGGCTTGCGTGGCAGTCGCGGAATATCACAAGGGTCTTCATAGCGCGCCTCCTTCCTCTATTGCGACCACCTGCTGGGTGTTCTGCCTGACCTTCTCGAAGAGCATCATGCGGCCTTGCTCGGTGACGACGGTGTAGTAGGATTCCTCCATCGACACGGGAGAGACCATGCGGCGGAAGACGCGGGTGGCGAAGTAGCCCTTCATGGCGTAGTCGGGCATGGGGAGCCATCGTCCGTTCTGCTGGTAGAGGATGCCCATGGCGACACACCAGTCCATGAACTGCCCCACTTGGCCGAAGCCGAGGAAAGAGGCCGTCTCGGTCATGGTGTAGCTCTTGTCCTCGGTGACGACGGCGTCGAGGTATTCAGCGAGGGGTACGAGCTTGCGCACCTGCCCTTCGAGGATGCTGATGCGGCTGTCCTTCTGTTCGAGCCGCTTTTGCAGCACCTGCATGGCGTGGGCTATCACCTCGTCGTCGTCGCGGGCGGCGGGCGTGGCGGCCACGGTGGTCACACCCGTGCGGGCAAGCTCCTTGATGCGGTCGTTGCACCATATCGCGAACTTCGGGCTGAGCCAACGGGCGAACTCCATCGCCACGTCCTCGTGCATCCATGTGCCTTGGGCTTGCGGCTCACCGCCTCGCCTAACTTGCACTAAATCAGCCGAAGTGCATTTTCGCACTTCGCTCAAAGATTGCAGGAAGTCTTTGGTTTGCTGTGTGTTAAGCCACTTTGTTACTTGTTTACCAAATTTCTTGGCCATGTTGGTTGCGTTGACCATCACGCTTTCGCCCGAGGCAAAAGCAATCGGACTACCTTCGTAGTCGAACCTTTGGATTGCGGTCTCTCCCGCCGTCTGCTTGTTGTCGTTCATTTTGCTTACAGTTTTGAACATTAAACAAAATGACCCGGTGCGAGTTGTTGAGGTCCTGTAAGCAAAACCTTGGGGGCCTTACGGCTTGCCCACTCGTCGGGTCGGTTATTTCAATAAGTTAAATGCCACAAAAAAAGCCGATGTTGGTCGGCGACTTCTGTCGCTTACAGAATTTCAACGCTGCAAATGTATGGGAAAATTTCGGGACGGTGCAAGAAAAATTTTTGGAATTTTTTGAAAGAGGGGGTAATTAGGTGATTGTCAGGTGGATAGAAATTTATCAAATAGGACATATAGGACGGAGAGGACTTATGGCGTGCTGTCGGGATTTCGTGCTATCGGGATTACGACGGGGGAGGAGGGTTTCGTTTGTGACTTTTTACATCATTTATAAACAGCAAGTTTCATTGTTTTGCGCTAACAACGGATTTTCTGCATGGCGAAGAAGAATGACAAGAGGATAGACGACTTCAGGGACAAAGGCTTGGATTTCGTCAAGGAGCATTTCAGCGAGATGGTGGATGCCTTTGAATACTACATGAGTACGCCCGAATCATACGACAAAGGCGTTGCCCTTTACTTGAAGCTGGCCGACAAGGTTATACCTTCGATGGCCACCCAGCAAGCCGACACCGAGAAGGGCGAAGAGAAACCCGCTTGGCAGCAGAAGATTGAGAAATCGAAGAAAACCTACGAAAACGAATCGAAATGACACAGACACACACACTTGAAATCAACAACGCCGACATCATCAAGGCGGTAGAGAACCGCACCTTCAAGTTCGGCAAGGCAAGAGACAACGGCACAAACGACAAGCTGGCCAATGTGGTGAAGCTGACCGACCTCGGCTATGACCGCAGCATCGCCTTGGACAGCATCGAGAAGGCCATAGGCAACATCCGTTCGGCCTTCATCAAGTATGCCGGAACAGTTACCACCGCAGGCAGCGGGGAGCTGAAACGGACGCGCATCGCCTTCACGCTTTCGTCGAAATGGCCTGCGGACAACGGCACTGGATTCGACAACGACTGCAAGGATTATGTCGTCAACCTCGTCATTTCTGACTTTTTAAGCCTCAGTTTGCCGCAGGAAGCCGACCTTTACGGCCAAAAAGCGATGCAGGCGTTGAAGGATGCCGAACGCAAGTTGTATTACAAGACCGCATAAGCCATGTCGCAGCAAGTGACCATAATGATAAAAGAGGCCGATGCCTTAAAGCGTTTCGAGCGCGCCACCTTCAAGCAGGGCAGGGCGTTGGAGCAGCCCAACGTGGCGAAGCAGGTGTATAACCTGCAGGCCGACCACGAGGAATCGGCAGACCAAGGGCTGATGCACGACTCGTACAACCAATGGCTCGGCGAGGCCGTCAACCAAGTGAGGGAGTACCTCACGGCAGAACCCACCGTGTCGAACACGGACGAGACCACGATTGTCCTGTTGATGCCTGGCAACTGGGAACACTACGCGCCCAACGCGCCCGGACTGAGATACGCCATGCTGGAACTGATTCAGAACGGCATGCTGGCAGACTGGTACGACGAGACGAAGCCCGATTCGGCCAAGAGCTTCAGGCAGAAGGCCGAGCTGAACAAGGCGCAGATACGCAGCATCATCTATTCACTTAAACCGCCCACCGTGACCGTGACGAGCGAGGCAGGGCAATTTGAAGGAGAGCAAGCATAATGCAGACCGTTGTCATCACCATATTAAAGGACAGCATCGCCACCTCGATGGAGACCTTGCTGTATAAATACGGCTCGTCCATCGAGAACGCGGAAAACTTCAAGCTGGTGTATAACACCAAGTCGTCGAAGGCCTCCAACGCCGTAGATGCCCGCGTGATTGATGATTCATGGGAGGCGAGGACACAGGAGGCCATCGACTTTCTGAGCGACTTCGCCCCGGACGTGAGCCAAACGGCAGGCTCGAAGGTGGTAACGCTTTTGATGTCGGCCCGCTGGGGAGGTAGCCAAACGACGCTGAAGGCCGCGATGGAGAAGTATATCCTCGACGCCATGATGCACGACTGGCTGACCGCCACGGCACCCAACGAGGCCCCGATGTACGGCAACCGTCTTGCAGAGGATGAGAAGAAGATAAGAAAGAACGCCTATTCGCTGAGAAAACCCGCAGTCTCATAAGGAGGAACGCAGATGAACCAAAGTATTGTCATATCGAAATCAGGGGTCAAGACCGAGTTTGAGGTGCTGGTATTCAAGTATGCCAACGCCGTAGAGGGCGCGGACAACGCCAAGGCTGTGCGCAACGTGAAATCGGACAGGATAGACGATGCCGCCGACGCGCTGCTGGTGGACAACAACTTCGACAAACGCCTGAAAGAGGTTGTCGGCCTGATGCACGACTTCGGGGCCACCATCAGCACCTCGGGCGACAATGTAACCGTCGCGTTCGTCGTCACCAGCCGTTGGGCAGGCAACACGGACACCTTGCTTTCGACGGCGAAGGCTTATATCCTTGACGGTATGCTGGCCGACTGGTACAACGCAAGCGCGCCCACCGAGGCGGCGATATACATAACGAGGCTTCAGACGGATGTCACGAACCTCATGAATGAACTATACAAGAAAGGGACACCGCAATGAGCAACTTTTTCCGCAGACACGTACCGATAGAGTTTGACATAACGATTGGGCGCGATGCCATCGTCGGGACTGTCGTAAGCACCTTGAACAAGATGGCAGAGGCGCGTTTCGACGGGCAGAACACCCAGTATGTGAACAACATGCAGCCTGAGATTGACTTCGAGCAAGACAGGGAGCTTGTCTATGGGTACTTTAACGATGGCATCGGGAACATCACGCGGCGCATCGAGCCGTATGTAAGCGGTTGCGAGGACGTCACGGAAGGTACTATTGGCAACGTGTTCCATCTTTCGATGCCCGAGAACTGGAGAAACACCCTGCAACAGTCGCTAAAGACGAAGATGGAGAATTACCTTGTGCATTACATCATTTGCCAATGGCTGGAGAAGGTGAGCATAAGCGACACGGAATACACGACGGCCAAGGCCAACAAGCTGCTTGGGGAAATCAAGTGGACTTGCGAGCTGAGGAAGGGCGTGGTACATAGAATTTGGAACGGAACCTATTAAAATACAAGACATCATGAAGAAAATTGCAATTTGGCTCAACGAACACGCTGTTTGTGTGGGCGATTCATTGAAGGCTAACGTGGTGCATCTTTGGTGCATCGTGATTGCTTTCGTGCTGATGACCTTCTTCGGCATCATGGGATGGAACGGCAAGGCCTTCGAATGGCTTTGCGCCGTGCTGTTTCTCGGTGGCTCGGTGCTGCCTCCTATCGTGGCTGGCATCGTGGCCTTGGTGAAGAAAACGAAGTGGGAGCCTTGGTATTGGTTTCCCATTGTCATCGGGTTCGTGATTGGCGGCTTCATCGCCATCGTCGTGGGACTGTTGGGAGGCTGGTGTTCGCTATGGTGAATAAGCTGAAGACATGGCTCTACGGCCTGAAGGCTGACAAGCTGCTGCATTTCATTTGCGGCATGGTCATAGCGCAGGTGGCCTACGGGCTGCTTGCGCTACGGTGCATCCCGCTTGTGTCGTGGTTTCTCGGCCTTGCCGCTGCCGCCGTGGCCGCGTTGTCGAAGGAGTGGTGGGACTATGGCCACCAAGGCGTTCCGTCATGGAAAGACCTCGTTGCCACGTTGATAGGTGCCGTTGTGGGATTGTTGATAATGCTTATCTGAAAAGAAATAATTTGAAGAGATATGGCTACGAAAACCAAATATATAAGGAAGTCGGCGGTGATGCCGAAGAAGAGCGGCAAGCCGAAGTTCGACAGCGTTGCCGAGCGCAGGAAGCAGACGGACGACAAGCGTCGCGACCCTGACTTGCTGCACCGCGTGGAGACGGCATGGGAAAACGACCGCCCCGTTCATGAGGAGGGCGAACGCTGCCACCGTTTCGTTTACGGAAACCAGTGGGGCGACATGACCTTCTATGATGGCGAGTGGATGACCGAGGAGCAATACCTTATCCGCAGGGGCAAGGTGCCGTTGACAAACAACGTGACGCGCCGACTGATTACCGCCGTTAAGGGTAACTACCTCGGGCAGAAGGCCGAGCCGCGTTGCATCCCGTTCAACAGCGACAGCGCGCCCGGAGCGGAGATGCTGTCGAGGGCCTTGACGACCAACTGGCGCAGACGCTACAACTCCATGAGTACGCAGCTCTCGAACGCCGTCGAGAACTTCCTTATACGCGGCATCGCCGTGATGGGCGAATCGTACGAGCGCACGTCGAGCGGCAGATACGACAGCAAGACCAAGCTCTACGACCCGCGTAAGGTGGCCATTGAATGCACTATGAACGACCCGCTGATGGAGGACATCAGCCTTATCGGCATCATCCACGACGTGAAGCCATTGGACTTCCTCGCCAAGTTCGGCATCCGAATCGGCCCCAGCGTCATGCGTGACCTCAAGGAGGAGTACGGCAACCATGCCTACGAGCATCTTCGCGAGAACCAAATAGACAACAACGAGCGCAACAGGCTCGAATACCTTGACTTCTACGCCAACAACGACCCGACCCGCTGGCGTTTCTACGAGATTTGGACGAAGGAAATCAAGACGATGTGGCTTTGCTACGACCCCGCCCGGCTGAACGACCCGTTCAAGGTGGAGAGCGTTGACAAGTTCCGTCTTGACGAATACGACGGCCTTACGGTGCTGCAAGAGAACGAGCGCAGACGCAAGGAGGCCATCGAGCTGGGCATCCCTGAAGATGAGGTCGTGTATATCGACTACGGCCAATACGGCAAGGACGGCATGTTTGACGGCACGGGCGAGTTCGTCGATACATACTGGTATGTGAAGTTCCTTACGCCTCACGCCACCGTCATCGACGAGTATGTGTCGCCCTACGAGTGCGGATGCCCCATCACCGTGGCCAAGTATCCTTATGTGAATGGCGAAGTCCATTCTTATATCGCGGACGTGATACCGCAGCAGAAATACATCAACCGCCTTGTCACCCTCAACGATGTTGCCATCCGTGCCACCGCCAAGGGCGCGTTGCTCATGGACAAGCAGTCGCTTGAAGAGAACGACGAGCAGACGCAGGAGGAGATTCGCCAGCAATGGAGCGACCCGGACGGCGTGGTGTTTTGGGACAGCGCATTGGGAGGCCAAAAGCCACAGCAGGTGTCGAACACCTCTACCAATGTGGGTATCGACACGGCTCTTTCGATGCAGCTTGGCCTGATGGAGGATATTTCGGGCGTTCACGGCGCGGCACAAGGAAAGGATGCCCTTTCGGGTCAGTCGGGTTCGCTGTATGCCCAGCAGGCGGCCAACTCGAACACCATGCTCCGTGCCGTCTTGGAGGCTTTCAGCGAGTTCACCAAGCGCGTGGCCTATACGAAGCTCTCCATCATCAACCAGTACTGGGAGGATGGCAGACCCATCAACACCTACGGTTCCTCGTATGGCGAGGTCAGACGCTTCGACCGTCGCTTGCTTGAGGACTTGGACTATGAGATTACCATCATCAACAGCGACGAGATGGAGACCGCGGCCACGGTGAGCAACGAGGTGGCGATGGCCATCTTCGAGAAGGGCGCGATAGATGCCGAGGCATTGCTGCAGGTGGGCAACTGGCCGCAGCAGTTCAAGGAGAAGGCCCTGAAGGTGATAGCCGAGCAGAAAGCCGCCATGATGCAACAGCAGGCCGACGCACAGCAGCTGGCCTCATTGCAGCAGGGATTGCCCCAGCAGCAGGCGCAGCAGCTTGGCAACGGACTGATGAACGGATTGATGAACCCGATGAAACAAGCAGCGTAAGATGGCGAGGCAGAACATACAATTCAAAGGCCTGCGGCACAGCCCGAGCGACATCACGGGGCAGGACGGCGACTTGCTGGAGTGCGTCAACCTCATTCATGAGAATGGGGAGTTGAAGCCTATCGAGATGCCGGAGAAGATGATGATGCGTGGCTACGGCAAGGATGAGAATGTCTATATCCTTGTCGCCGTGCATAACCTCACGGACGGGAAAAAGTTCGTGTTTGCAAGGTTTGACGGAACAAACACCAACATCATCGTGAAGCGCGACGGACAGACCGCCGTTTTCTACGACCATGCCATCATGGGGGAGGAAATACAATGGGCTGAAACCATCGGCACAACTTTGATTATAGGCACAGACAAAAGCACCCATTATGCCATCTATAAAAACGGCAATTATAAGTGGTTGGGTGATAAGTTGCCGCAGCCTGTGTTTGACTTCAATATAGGGTATAAACAAGGCGCACAACTATACCTTAACTATTACGAACCAAACCCACCCTGCAAAGACATCAATGGAGATTACATTGCTGGTGGCGGCATCCCGCTTTCATACCAAAGCGACTTTGCATTCTATCAAAATACAGCCCATTATGTAGAGTTGGAAAATGTTGAAGACGAGAACAAAAGGGCGATTAGGGACAATTTCAAGGCAAAGATGGCTGAGTTGCTTGACTACGCAAAAAAGAACAACCGCTTTGTGTTTCCATTCTTTGTAAGATACGCCCTGAAGCTGTATGACAACACCTATGTTATGCACTCGGCTCCTTTGCTTATGCTGCCATCGACCGATGTTTGCCCAATCCTTGCTTTTATTAGTGTGTTTATGGATGGTACGGTTGACACATCAGCGTGGTGGCAAGGGAATAATGACCACCACATGGCTGTTGCCAATTTGGGATTAAGGTTTATAGCGCAGGGTTTGGCGTATAGGAACATCGGTTTTTACGACGCGGATAACCATTCCATGAGTCCAGACGATGTTTCGGATTGGAGTGACATCATTAAAGGTGTAGATATATTTCTTTCAAGCGAGATATGCACCTACAATCCAAATTATTACGACGATATAGAGAATTTACCTACAAAGTACTACCATAATCCTATATCAACGGATTACGGAAAGATTTATATTTCAAATTCAAATGGAGATTGGTCAACAACCCATTTTGGAGGCAGCAGTCCGTTGATTGATATTGACGCTACTTTCTATATGGGAGGCGGCACGGGTCAAACTGGAGGAGACATCTACAAAAACCACGTTTTCCCAATACCAAGTTTTTCAAAGGAATACATTATGGAAAAAATCAAGAATACTAATGTATTCCACAAGATAAAGAGTTACGACTTACATAGTGTAAAATCAACATGGAGTGGTTATAAGTTTCTTCATGAAGAAATTGAATATGGCAACCTTGTGAATCTTGAAACATATCCAGTGCTTCCCGACGACTATATCAGCCGTAGTCGTTTGGCTGGCAAGGTAAACTACAATTATAACCAACGCTTGTTGTTAGGCGACATTGAATTGCAGGCCCCGCTTTGGTATAAGAATACACTATGGCAGGAAAAAACAGAATGGAAAGTAGAGGTTTGTTTTGTCATTGAGAAACAAGACAAAACTATATATGTCAGAAGCGATGTTCTTTCCCATCTACCTGATACTCGTTTCGGACATTTCATATACTATCCTGACCCCGATTGCAAGAAGGTGATAATACATATCTTTACTTCCAACTATGATGCAGGAACATATATTGTCCCTATGTATGAACATACGGGTTTGCATGGTGCTTATGTAGTAATGCCCGGGTTATACTCATTCTTGGATTTCTTGAATTCTGATTATTTCTATGATGAAGAAGGGAACCCTGTATTAGAAGAGTACAACGGGACAATACCATCAACTTCTTCAGATTTAGACCGCTACTATCAGCAGCCGAACACAATAGCTATGAGTAGCGTGGCCAATCCGTTCCATTTCCCCGCAAGCAACTTCAAGGATATAGGGCGTACAAAGGTTGTGGGCATTGCGGCCAACACGCTTGATGTGTCGAGCGGACAATGGGGCCAGTACCCGCTGTATGTATTCTGTTCGGACGGCATCATCGCCATTATCATTGACGGCGAGGGCAAGTTTGGCGGCATACAGGCCGTAAGTTCCGATGTGCTTCGTGAGCCTCGGGGACTTTCGCAACCCACCTTGGTACAAACAGGGCAGGCCTTAATGTTCCTTACCCAGCGCGGCGTGATGGCTATCGGAGGAACGCAGATAAAGTGTTTGAGTGAGGCTATGAACGGCAGACACTTCAACCCCATGCGCGAGCTGGCCGATGTGGACTACCATATCGGGGCCTTCGCCAACCTGATAGGCAGGACGAGCGACGACACCGACTTCCGCGACTTCGCGGCCAGCGGTTTCCTTGCCTACGACTACGCCCATCACCGTGTGCTGTTGCTTCGCAGCGACAGGGACTACCAGTATGTTTACAGCCTGAACACGGGCTTTTGGAGCAAGCAAATCATATACACCAACCTTGACAGCTTCCAAGTGGAGGTCGTGCCGGGCAACGAGCTTCCGGCGCAGCGCAGCAGTGGTGTACCATTGCTGAAGGTGAAGCCCATCCGTGCCGCCGTGAACAACTACACCGAGATGTACCTGCAAGACGAGGACGGCTGGCTGTATAAGACTATGGAGGTGCAGGGGCAGAACAGCGTGAAACAGCTGTACCAATACGGCTACATCGTCTCGCGCCCCATCCGCTTCGGCACGGACGAATACAAGACCATCGTGAACGCCTTGCACAGGTACAACCACTATGCCAAGAAGAGCTTCGTGAGGTTTGCCATGTACGGCAGCAGGGACGGTGTGAAGTATGGAAGGATTAACACGCTTCGCGGCATGAGCTACCAGTATTTCATCTTCGTGATATATACCTACCTGAAGCCCAACGAGCGGTATTCATACCTTACCATCGAATACGAGAAGAGGCTTACCAACAAGCCGAGATAAGATACAAAACAGGAGTCTTTTTCATGGGTGAATTGATTTTGTTTTCCATCCGCCACTAAAACGGTGACGGATGGTTTTTTGTATAGAAACTTGCAATCAGGTCGTCAATCTCTTCATCGTTCAAATCTTCGTAACTGCATACAGGCTTGTCAGTTGTCAAAGACGGTGCAAAGAAATGGTCGTAGATGGCCTGTTGCAGCTCTTTTCCGCCTGCCTCTATCATTCCTATAATCAGTTCGTATTCTTTATTCTTTGGCTTGCTCATATAGGATAAACCTTGGTTGCTTATTGCTGTTTGAATCAAAGAACAAAACACCGTCCGGGTCTTTCCATTGCTCTCTTACGTCGTCAATCTTTATATCTGCGTCGATTATAAGCAATGGATGACCGAGTTGCCTGTATGTCGTTCCACAATAAGAACACCTTGTCAGTCCATGCCATTGCTCAAACTCAACGCTTCCGCAGCTTCCGCATCTAATCGGCTCCATGCTTGTTTCCTTTCCTTATGGCTTTCAGTTCGCGACGGATGATGCGCTCCTCGCGGCGTTGCTTGCGGGTCTTGCGCTGGCGAATCTTGGCGTGTTCGAGCGTCCACTTGATGTAGGCGCGGCGACGGGCCTCGATGACATTCTCCATCTTGCGGATGGCCTTCTCGTTTTCAACGGGGTTGCGTTGCAGCTTCTCCAAGTCGGTTTGCAGCATGGATGAATAGAAGCAGCCGCTATGCACATCGGGCATGGAGGAATCCGTGAATATCACCTCGGCTCTTTTCAGTCTCTCCTTGGCCTCGGCATAGCTTTTCTTCTGCGCCTCGATTTGCTCCTGCAAGACGCGGATTGCCTCGGCATTCTTCTCGGGGTTGTGCTTGAGTTCGCGAATACGCTTCTCGAAGTCGGAGATTTGGAACTGTGCGTCGGTCAGCTTGCGCGTGTTGTCGTACCTGTCCTTGACCATCATGCGTGTGCCGCTGTCGTTGATGGCGCGCTTGATGGTGCGGAACTGTGCGCGGTTGGTGATGGTGATTTTCTTGCCCAGCCAAGGGTCGATGATGATGTAGTGGTGCTGGCGGGTCTGCTTGTGCAGCTCGACGCACTGGCGGGACATCTTTGTGTAGTAGGATTCTGCCGTCTTGATGATGATGTAGCGGCGTAGTTTTTGGAACCAGTTCATAGTCTTATGGTATTACATTGATGCTTCTGCGTGTTGGTTGTGGTAGTCGTGGTGCGGACGGTTCAGCTTGGTCAGCTTGCCGCGGTCGCGGACTTTGGGTATGCGGAGGCCGTATTTCGGGCTGCGTGAGATAAGCAGGCCGATGCCTGCCGTCATAAGACGGTCGTCCTTGCAGCCCGGCATGGCGGCATACACGCCGTCGATGCGCTCGTAGGTCTTGAACTCGCCGATGGTGCCAGCGTCGCGCTCGATGTAGTTCTTGTTGCGGATGGCATCGTCGAGGTAGTCCACGATTTGCGGTTTGGTCTCGCGGTTGGTATGGAATCCGAACTTCCAAGAGCCGCCCTGTTGGTTGACGTCCTCGGACTTCTTGGAGCGGCGTTTGAAGAGGCGGCGGTAGGAGCGGTTGATGGTGGTAAGGATGTATTCCAGCTGGTCGCCTTCCTCTACCTCGCGGTTTTTGTCCTTGGTTTCGAGGGTGTTGGACTCAAAGACGAGCAGGGCGTTGTTGTACCACATGGCCACCTGCACGGCTTTCCATGCCAAATGGTCGTGCGGCACATGGCCGTGCCACATCAGCACGGTCTTTTCCATGCCGCCCGTGGCAAGCTCGGAGCGGTCGAGGACGCGGATAACGCTCCAGTCGGCCTTCTTCCACCTGCCGCCAATATCGACGATGACAAGGTATTGGTCGGTCATCAGCACGGGGTTCGGCTCTTCCCACACCTTCATCGTCCCCGATGCCTTCTCCTCAAACTTGAAGTTTTGCAGCACCTCCTTGCCAAGGCGATAGTCGGAGAAGATGTCGCCGACCTTCACCGGGTCTTTCACATCGCGTTGCTCCATTTCCTCGATGTCGTACATGTCGAAGGCCAGCGAATCGGTGTTGCTGAAAGCCTCGATGTCGTCGATGGGGGCCTCGGATGCCATGTCGCTGTGGCGGCTCAGTTCGAGGTGCTTCAGGAGATACCACATGATGTTCTCAAGCGACGAGCCGAGCGTCCACATCTTGTATATGTATTCGCCGGACACACGGCAACGCTTCCCCTTGTGTCCGAAGATTTCCTCGGGGTTGTCTCGGCGGTCTTTGTTGAGGATAATCCAACGGGCGAAGCCTTTCTTGTTGGCCACCTCCACGATGTCGTATGGGTTGTAGGCAGGGGAGATGAACACGGCTTCATACGCGCTGTCGCCATTCTTGGCACGGTGGTATTCCTCGGCAAAGAAGTTGCCACTTCCACGGGGCGTTGATTCGCTCACAATCATGGTAAGCGGCAGGTTGGCGATACCACCGGCCACACTCTTGAACACATCTTCGGGGGTCTTGCCTTCGGTGCGCTTCCACAAACCAAGCTCCGAGAAGTGGGCGATGGCGATGTCGGTACCGGGAAGGCTGTCGGGGTTCTCGTAGGTTCCCACGGAGATAACGATGTCGCGGGCGTTTTTGGGATTGGATGCGGAGCCATAGGTGATGCGGAAGTCGGTCGCGCTTCTGCCGTACTGCGAGAAACGGAGGCGTTCGCCCTCGGGCAGCTTCAAAAGCCAAGGCGAGTACTGGCTGATGGCTTTTTCATACATCATCTGAATCTTCTTTGCCGTACTCGACACTTGGGCCACGATGACCGAATACCAAGAGTTTTTCAGTCTCAGCTGTATCCATGCGGAGTAGGCCTCGACGAGCGTGGAGCCACCCCATTGGCGGCACTTGGCGAGGATGATGCGGATGGGCAAGCCTCTCAACCTGAACCTTTCAAGCACGGCCAGCAGCATGAGCTGGGCGCAGTTGAGCTTGAAGGGGATAAGGGAGCTGTCCTCGTCGGACTTGCTGATGTCGATTTCCTCCTCTTCGTCCTCTTCCATTTCCTGCGCCTTGGTCTGAATGTAGAGGTTTTCGGTCTGACCGCGTTTGTCCTTGATGTGCCACTCGACATAGAACCAAAACAAGGGGTCGGTGTTGTAGCGCACTTCAATCAGCGAGCGTTGCGTAAACTGAATCATGTCCTCGTCGGGTTCCTCTTCGAGTTCCTGACGGATGTACTCGGCGATGCTGCCGTATTTCATCACGGCCTTGTAAAGAAGGTTGTGCCGGGTCTCGTAGGGGAGCCACTGCACCCGCAATTGTTCGATGTGGTCGGGGATTTCGACGCGCTTGCGGCAATAGATGTTCTCGTTGGTGGAGGGATGGCGAATGTCGGCACCTTCGCCCGTGATTGGATTGTAGTCCGCTTCGAGGTGTTTCAGACGCTTTTGGTTCTCAAAGAGCATCTGCTGTACTTCCTTCTCCAGTTTCTCTTCATCAGTCATACATCTTCACCTTTCCGCTTATCGCCCTGTGCAAATCCATGAAGCCGCCGATAAGCACACCGATAAACAGGCAGATGAAGTGAAGCCCCACGGCCATGCGTGAGACGAATAGGCAGGAGACCGCCATGTAAACCACGGTTTGGAGGAGCGGTTTCCATTGTGCGCCGTCTTTCAGGAAGATGATGCCGTAGTAGGCGAACAACATTCCCGACAATCCGACTGTGGGTTTTGGTGTGCTGATAATGAAAGAGCAAGCCGTTGCGACAAGGAACGACACGGGCCACAACCACCACTTATCGTTGCGGTTGAACAACAAAAGGAACGCCACCAGCATGTTGGCGGCGAGGTGGAAGATGTTGGCGTGTGCAAAGTTGTAGGTGATGTGCGTCCACCAAGGGGAGCCTGTCATATAGCCCCAGTCGGGGTTGAAGCCGAAGAATACCAAGGCCAGCACGACTATATATAATATGATGTTGTTGGGCTTCATGATTCGTGGCTGTGTCGATGGTGGTGACGGCGCGGACGCTTGGCGCGGCCCTTGTATAGAATCTTCAAGGCCCAAGAGGGCTTCATGTAGAATTTGGGCGCGGGCTGGTAGATGATTTCGGAGCAGATTTCAATCTTGGAAAGGCCGGGATGCTCCACTTTGTAGTCGAGATAGCGGCGGTAAAGATCGGTGAACATCTCGTAGCGCGGGCTTTTCGGGTTGACGCGCAAGTCCTTGCCGCCCTCGAAGGCGTTGATTACCTCTACCAGTCTTTCCTCGGAAACCCAAAAACGCTTGCTGGGCATGTTGACCGCCACGGCCATAGCGTCGTACTGGGTACTGTAATTCCCTTGGGACAACGCCTTTTTGTAAGCATTATTCAGGTCGTCGTAGCGTTCCCTGAACCCATACACCGATTCGCGGTGCCTCATTGATTGGGAATTGCGCTGCAAAGATATAAATCATTTCTGACTTTTTACGGATTTTGCGTAAAAAAAGTGGCTGAATTTTGCAGAAATTCAATTTTCAGCAAAATGGAAGAGAAAGAAAACCCCACTGCCGAGGAGGAAACTCCCAAGAAAAGCAACCGCGAAGCCTTCATGGAACGCTATAAGGCTGACTTCCCCGACGACAACTATGAGGACGAGGAAGCCATATACGGACGCATGAACCAGCGCAATGCCGACTATGACCGATTGAGAACCAACGACGACAACTTCCGCAAGCTGGTGAACGAACACCCGGAGTACGGCGGCATGGTCGCCGACATGATGGAAGGCAAGAGCTTCATCGAGAGCTTCCTTGCCCGATTCTCCGACGAGGACATCACCGCAGCCCGCAACGACCCCGAAATGGCGAAGAAGCTGGCCGACGCTCAGGCCGAGTACCTGAAAAGTGTTGAGGACAACAAGAGAATTGCTGAAGAGCGCGAAGTCAATGTGCAACAAAGCATCAAAGAATTGAACGCCTATTGCAATGAAAACAACATTGATGGCGGCGTAGCCAACGAGATTTGGGGCAAGTGTCTTGACCATGCCGTTGAGTTGTGCCAACTCAAGTTTACCCCCGAGCTGTTCGACTTGGTATATAAAGGCATGAGCCACGACGACGACGTGGCCGCAGCCCGTGAGGAGGGCGAGATTGCCGGACACAACGCCAAGGTGCAGACGCAGATGGCCAAGGGCCAAGGCCCCGAGGGCATCCCGCCGACCTTCGACGGAGGTCAAGGAGGCGTTGCAGCCGAGCCGAAGCCGGTGCAGAAGAAGAAGTTCTACAATCCTTTCTCGCATGAGATGGAGGAAGCCTGACAACGACAATAAACTAAGTAATAACCAATAAAATCACAAGCAATGAAGAAATTCAAGATTCTTTCGCTGTTCAGCTTCTTGCTGACATTCGTGGCGTTGCTTATGGGTGCCGACCTGTCGATGGCCGCTGCCACTCCCACGCCGCAGACCGACGCTCCGCAATCGCAGACCGCCAGTCCTGACACCAAGGGACTGCGCACTGACCTCTCGGGTACTCCCGCAACCGAGGCAGGCATCACGGGCGACGAGGACTTCAACGACGACGAGATTGACAATCTTATCGTCAAGTTCAGACCGTTCAACTACACGCTGACCACGGACATTGAGACCATTGCCCGACAGAAGAAGGTGACGGACTACAAACAGGAACACGCCGCTATGGCCACCCCGATTATGGACTGCACCTTGCAGAAGGCTACCAGCCTGACCTCCACGGGTGTCGTTGAACTGACCATCGGCACGGGTTCGAGTTACAACATCTCGGGCGACGCCCAGCGTATGTTCGGCCGTTCGCAGACCGTCCATGTGAAAGGCGTTGACGGCTACACGCAAGACACGCAGAACACCGTCAAGGGTGAGCTGGTGCTGAAGGTTGTGTCGCGTACCAGCGCGAAGATTACCCTTATCCCCGTCAACGGCTATTACACCAATGGCCAGTACGAGGTTCCCGCCATGCCGGTAGGCACCAAGTTGCAGATGATGGCCACCGCTGGCCACACCGCACAGTTGGCCGTGTCGCCGAAGAACACCAAGCCCGTCCTTGTGGACTGCTACCTGCAAAAGAAGATTATGAACACCACCATCGAGGAAGAGTGGAAGGAGAAGAAGAAGAAACTCCCGTTCTTCACCGAGGACATCAAGGACAACGGCATGATGGTGTTCCGTCAGGAAAACGAGCGCACCAAGCTCTGCGGTGTCCCGAACGTGCTGCAAGAGAACGACGAAGACCTTGGCATCGTGAACTGCTACTACGAGGAAGGCGTGTTGACGCAGCTGCTGATGAAGTACTGCACCAACGGCAACCTTACCTTCCGCGACCTTATCTCCATGCAGAGAATGCAGTTCGGCAAGTGGAGCATGAGCAACGTGGCCGAAGTGTACTGCTCCTACGGCTTCATCGAACAGCTCCTGAACCTCGACTTCACCAAGGTTGCACAGACCAACATCCTGACCGAGCAAACCACCTTCGGCATCAACATCACGAAGTTCAAGACCTCCTTCGGCACCTTCAACTTCAAGCTGTGCCCCATCCTTGACGAAATGGGCTACGAGGACTGCGCTATGGTCATCGACATGAAGAACGCCACCCACTACTGGAAGAAGCCCAACAAGGGCGACAAGACCACGGTGGATTTGAGCAAGCAAGGCAAGGAGCCGCTGGAAGCCACCCGCGACATCCATGTGAAGATTGACTGCATCTGCCTGCGTGGATACAACTCCATGCTGATTGGCCCCGCCAATGTCATCTACCACATGGACACCGTGTACGACAACGTGAAGGTGTACGACTTCTACGCCAAGGTATCGGTGAGCAGCAACGACTACTACCTGAGCATGGACAGCACCCACACAGGCGGTTCTTACGACGGCTCCACGGCTGAAAAGAGTGCCTACTTCATCGGCAACACCGATGTAGCCGAAGGCACGGCACCTACCGAACTGGTGGACGGCTTGCTGATTATGCTGCACGACTCCGCCCTGACCTTCAACGCGGGCGACATCATCCAATACGACGCCAGCACCACCAGCTGGAAGAAGTATTCGGGCGCACTTGCCGCCTAAACCCGAACGAGACAGCCTGTCGCTCCACCGAGAGGCAGGCTGTCCTCTTTTATAAAACAAATCATTCACCGCAAAAACATAGAGAAATATGGCATACCTGAAAAGATACAAGATGCGCATCAACGAAGCCATCATCAAACTGACCTACGCAGGCGTTGACGTGACCTGCCACTTCGAGAACGGCAACATGCGCCTGAACCAATGCGCCACCATGCAGACCTCGAACGAGATTGTGCAGCGCGCCATTGAACACAGCGACCTGTACGGCAGACACATCTTGCCCGATGGCGACCCGATTCCGCTGGAGCAGGCCAAGAAAGCCTTTTCCCCGGAAAGCATCGTGAACATTCAACAGTTGCGCGACTACCTCGTGGAGGAATGCGGATGCGACCGTCAGAAGGTTTCATCGCCCAACGCCATGAAGGCCAAGGTCAAGGAGCTTGGCATCGAGTTGCCGAACATGAAATGGTAAACCAGTAAAAAAGAATCATGCTACCCCTTTATTTCAGCGATATTAAGGCGTATGTGAAGGCAAGGCTGGACGAGTTGTCGAACAACGAGGACGCTTTGCTTGTGCAATCGGACAACGCCGTGGAGGACTTGGATAAGGAGATAGAAGCCGCTGTGCTTCCATCGGTGCGCAAGATGCACCTTGACGCGCCCAACGTGCTGTTGAAAGACGGCTATCCCTTGGAGAAGTTCCCGTGTTATTGCGAGACCGCGGGAAGGGACGACGAGGACGAAATGGTGCTTGTCGTCGAGCCTAAGACGCTCATCTTCCCGCCCGAAGGGGGTATGCAGAATGTCATCGTCCGCACGGTGCCGAGCTGGGAGGTGGATGTGAGCGAGGGAGAGCCGGAGCGCACGCTCCAGCTGGAATACTACAAATACTTCCTCGTGCTGCCGTCAGACTTCCTGCGTCTCGTCACCTTGCAGATGAGCGACTGGGACAGGCCGATACAGACCTTGGTCAACGAGGACAGCGCGGAGTACCACAAGCAGCGCAACCGCTACCTGCGCGGTACGAACACCAAGCCGATAGGCGCGTTGGTGCATCAGAACGGCATCGCAATGGCCGAGCTGTATTCCTGCACCTCGAACGTGGCCACCATGATGTTCGGCCAGTATGTCCCCGAGCCTTACGTCCTGACCTATAACGGCGACAAGTACACCTCTATCTGCGCGCCTTTGAAGTACCCCTGTCTCAACCAAATCACGGCGCATGTGCTTCGCGGCATCGGCAAGACCCAAGAGGCTGCGCAATACGACCGCATGGCGGTGCAGCCCTTCTATATCGACCCGGATTACGCACGGCTCAACCCGCCTGTCGGAGAAAGATTCAACACCACACAACAATAAAGAAAACGAGCAATGATATACAACGATGTAGATTGGATGTCGGTCAACGACCACGGAGCGACTTCAGGGAACGGTTACCTTACCCATTCCTGCCTCGGCCCCTACAAAGGCCGTGTGCAGCGCAGGGGCTACACCACCGTAACCGTGGATGACGACAGCGAGAACCCGCCCACGGCGCAGATTGAGTTCATACAGCTGCCGCTGCCCGAGTACATCATCTTCGACCAAGTGTCGTATGCGGCCACGGCTGCAGGCGGTCAAATCACCATCACGGGCAGGACAAACTCCCCGAGACTTGACTTCGCCCTGACTGTGGATGCCGACAGCATCGGCACCCTGCCGACCTATTTCAGCATCCAACCCACGGGCGACATTTCGCCTACCGGCAACCAAGCCGTCAGCGGGCAGACCTTCGCAGGCGACCCGGGCGCGACCAAGGAAATCGCCTTCACCATCGTTGTCACCATAGCGGCCAACGCCACAATCAGTTCGAGATACTGCACCCTGACGGCGACAGGCTCGACTGGCGTGACGGGTTCGACCAATATCATCCAAGCCGCAGGCGAGAGCTACATCTATGTTGACACGACCGGCACGACCAGCAAGACCATCACCTTCGGTGCCAACGGCCAAAGCAACGGTTCGAGCAGCGTCGATGTCGATGTTCTTTCGAACGACGACTGGGAAGTGAGTGTACACACCTAACAAGGAAATACCATGAGCAGCACGGCATACGGATTTGTGACCATCAACGACCACGGCGACCTTTCGGGCAACGGTCAACTCACCTTCAGCGCGGCCACCCACACGGGCAGAAGCCAGCGTTCGAAGCAGTTTGACCTTGAAGCCGACCACGGAGGACAGGCCAACATAGAGGTGGTGCAGAGTGCCGCCGGTGTCATCATGGCGATAGACCGCTTTGAGGACGAGAACGGCGACACCGTGGAGGCCATCGACCATGCAGGCGGCCTGTACTACATGTGCGGACACGCCAACGTGGCTTTCCTTGAGGCATCGGAGGCGACAGGCACACAGCAGACCGACCTCAACAACATGTCAACCGGCGAGGCATGGACTAACGGGTTCACCATCACGGAGGCCAGCGGCACGGCGCATACTGGTGTCATGTTCGAGACGAGCATCCCTTACGGCACCGATGCGCAGTACACTTTCAAGATACCCGTGACCTTCCAAAAGACGAACACGAAGGTAGAAATCATCTTCGAGCTTACCGACGACACGAACACGGTGACCTACACGATTGCCCAAGACGGAGAATAACAAACACTATAAAACCACAACACTATGGCAGAAGCATTAGGACACACAAGATTGACGATTCCGGGGTTATCCGGCTTTATCAATAAGGCCGCTATCATAAAGATTGGCGGCAAGTTGCTTTCGGAAATCATCGAGAAGCTCACCACCGAAGGATTGAAGCGCATCGTCGTGACCGACATGGAGGCTTTGACTGACAAGCAGATTGAATCCCTGCAAGCGGGCGACATGGTTGTCAAGCGCGACGAGACAGGCGACCATTCCTATCGTGTTTCGTATAAGGGCGCGACGGGCATCTGCCTGACCTACTCCGACTGCGAGAACGTGGAGACCATCGCTTACGAGAAGGTTGAAGGCGCATGGACTTACGACAGCAAGGATGTGACGCATATTGCAAGCTAAGATAATATCCTACCGATATGGCCACCAACAGGATTACCATAATGCAGGGCAACACCTATAAGTTGCGGTTTACCTATAAGGAAAACGGCTATGTGGCCTATGTTCCCGAAGGGTACAGCCTCATTGCGGGCCTGTACACGCCCAAGGGCAAGCTCATCCTTTCGGGCAGGTATCCGACGGCCACGGGCAACGAGATACAGATAACCCAAGACGAGAACGACGACTACATCTATGTGATGGAGGTGAGCCATGCGCAGAGTGTCGGCCTTCTCGGTGCCGTGACGCTGGAAGTGTCGGTGGTTGACGACAACCTTCAGGAGGTGAACCACGCGACGAGCCTCGTCATATTGGATTTCGTTGAACGCCACAACAACAGCATCCTATGAGTACCCGCAGGACGATAGACATAGAAGTCCTGACCGAGGGGCTGGATGTCGGGCAGGTGGATGCCATCAACGGCCCAGCGGTGACCGTGGAGCTTGACAACGGCGTCACCATCGGCGTGATACCCGGACTGCATTATATGGTGATGACCGAGGAACAGTACGAAGCATTGGCCGTCGTTGACAGCGACAAGTTCTACTTCCTATACGAGGAGGTGTAGCCATGCTTCGACAGGACGACCACAATATTACCGCTATACGATACGGAAGAATAGCGTTGACCGCCATCTACAAAGGCACGAGGCTTTTGTGGCAGGCGGTCACGCATTTAAGTGCATGGTTCCGCAGCGAAGGCTGGTTCCGCAGCGAGCCGTGGTAACCGAAACATAAAACCCACAATACTATGGCAAAGAAAATCACAATCACAGGAAGCAACCACCTGACCACGCTTGCCGATGATTGGGGAGGCGTGAACAACGGCACGACCCCGGTCAACATACACGGTACGGCCGTGCCAGCGGGGGCAGAGTGGGGCATGAACCGTGGCGAGGTGGAGCGGTTTATCAAGGCGCAGCTTGGGACGAAAGGCGGCGATTTCCGCTGGTACCAGCCGAGCGACGCGAACTATTTCACCCTTCTTGTATTCGCCACAGCAGCCGACGCGGCGGCATGGGACGAAGACCATTCGCTGACGAACTACATCAGGTCGCAGCAACTGCCCATCGCGGCCACCTCGACCGACATCTATTCATTGGTGCTGTCAACGAGCAGGACGGGCAGCACGGCGGCAGAACCCATCGTGATAGCAAGGGGCAAGCCGTTTATCGTCCCCCTGCGTGTGCTTGCATGGCACTACCCGCCCAACGGAGAGGGCGACCCGGCCAACTACGACCGTCTGCCCCAAATCTTGGTGCAGCGTTCGGCCAACGGCGAGACATGGGACGATATAGGCTCGGTGAACCTGACAGGCATCGCCAGCAGCCCCGACGACGACAGCTTCCCCAATTTGGTGGACATCGGCTCGATGATGGACACCGGCAGCGACGGTGCCGTCATGGTGAGATTCACCATCCCGTCGTATGTTTACACCAACGCGGCAGGCGAGACCGCCACGATGACATCGAACAGGGTTGTAATGTACCTGCGCACCGTCACCCTTGGCGTGAGCATGGCGACAACGGACTGGATTTCGCCCATCCGCATCGCGGACACCGCGACGAGCGTCCCCGTGAGGTTCACGCTGCAAGGCAGTATTAATAAGGTGCTGCATGTGAAGTTCACGGACGCATCGGGAAACGAGACCTACGAGGAAACCACGACCCTTACCAACACGGGAGAATACGACTACACCATCAAGGACGACGCAGGCACCCTCGGCACCTCGAACAGCGGCGTTCACACCCTCACAGCTTGGGTGACCTACGGCAGCGGGGCCGACATGATAAGCTCGGATGTCATCGTCCACCAGCTTCTTGTGCTGAAACCCTCAACGGCAAGTGCCATAGGGCAGCGCGTGTTGGTGCAGCAGATGGCGCAGACGGTGGACAACTTCGTGCAGTCCGTGTTGTGCCATTATTGGGTATGGAACCCCGTCCTGAGCGACGGCGTGTATATCAACAACACTTCGGAGAATGTGCCGGTGCGCTTCGTTGTGGCCGACACCCCGAACCTTTCGCAGGAACACACGGAATATGTGTCGCTGCCTGTCAGCGTCATTCCCGGTACTGACTGTACGCTGGTGGCCACGATGGAGGTGGAGACCGCGACAGCGGAGCAAAGCTACCTTGCCCGACTTCATGCCCTGTCGGCCAACGGCACGGCCATGCTGGTGCCGTCGCGTCAGTTCACCATCGACAACACGGCAGGCTTCCAACCTACGGCAGGCTCGGTGTTCCACATGAACCCGAAGAGCCGCGACAACGACGAGGCGACACCCAAGACCATCCTCAACGCGAGAGACGGCAACGCCGTTGTGGCCTCGATATGGAGCGACACCTTCAAGATGGACGGATCGGACGGATGGGTGACCGACGACGCAGGCGAAAAGGTGCTGAGGATTCCGTCGGGCAGACAGCTCACTATAAGCTACAACCCCCTGAACCATTTCTATACCGCACCGGCCCCGTCGAAGTCGCTGACCTTCGAGATGGATTTCCAAGTCAACAACATTACCAACGAGGACGACCCGATTGTAAGGCTGTGTGAATCGGCTGGAACGGCGGGACACTTTCTTGGCCTGCGCCTGCTTCCCATGACGGGAACGATGGGCAGCGTCACCAACAACGACGAGGCCACCACCGATTTCCGCTGGGCAGAGGGCAGACGGCAGCACCTTGCCGTCACCATAACGCCGAGCGTACAGCCCAACAACGGCGACGCGCGATACACCTCGGGCTATGCCGGTCAGATAAACGGCACAATCAACCTCGTAAGGGTGTACCTCAACGGCGTTATCGTCAGGGAGATACGATACAACCCCTCGAACCCGACCGAGTTCTGCACCGGCGCATTGAGCAACGGCGGCATCATCATCGGGCAGACTGGCACGGAGGGACGCGGCAGCGGCTGCGACATCGACATTTACAGCATCCGTGTATGGGAAAGCGGACTTGCCCCCAAGGCCGTGCTTCAGAACTATGTTTCAGGCTTGCCCGGCTCGACGGAGAAACGCGCCGTGAAGGCCCACAACGACATCATAGACGAGACCAGCGGAAGAATATCGCTCCGCAAGTCGTGCGACGCGGGCAAGACCTGCATGATTTGGCACGGTGTCGAGGTGATGTACGGCGACGACAAGAAGAAGGGCTGGCTGGAGATACGCCGATACGACTACGACGGCAACTTCTTGCCGCAGTATTCAGGCTCGTTCTGCAAGAATTACAAGAAGCTGAGCGGCAAGGGGCAAGGCACCACGGCCATGACCTATTTCTATTGGAACATCCAATGGAAGTTCGGCGACATCGGCTATGACGACTACGACCGCCTCGACCCGGCACAGTGCCTTGTGCTTACGCCTTCGCAAATCAACGGCAACTATATCCACATGGGTACGCCTGTGGCTATGGACACCCTTTCGGAGAGCGACCAAAACATCTTCGCCAACGTGGACGGCGAGGTCTATACCCATGTCTGCCCTGTGTACGGCGGCAACCTCGGCAAGGACGAACCCGTCGGCACAGGCACGAAGTATTATCCCTGCACCGTGGACGGCAGCGGCAACGTGGCCACTATCATGCTGCCCGACGGATGGATTAACGGCTCGGGCGACCTCTACAACGCCGTGAGCAACCCGACAGGCGGACTGTACTGCGGCCAAGGCTGGCAGGCAGGCCCCGGACTGCCCTTCGGCTCGAAGCACGTCATCAAAATCAACTACGCATCCTCGATGCAGAACCACCTGATTGGCATTAACTGGCTCTACGATGCCCTGCACAAGGCCTATTGCGGTGCCAACAGCCTGCAACGCGACACGCCGACGGCTGTAGTGGCGAAACAGGTCGTCCCCGTCATGTTCTTTACGGCAGACGTGAACACCACCAACTCCGACGACACCGACGGCACGGCCATATTCAGGGGGTTGGGCGGCTTCGGCCCCGGCAAGATGGATAAACCATCATGGGGCTACTCCAAGAAAGCGTCGAAGATAACCGACCCGACGAATGAACACTACCGACCCAATGGACATGACTACTTCGCCATGTTTGAGGGAGCCGTGAACAACTCCGTGTTGAGCGACCAAATAGCACCGTGGGACGACACCGACCACCTCGACGCAGGCGGCAACATCATCCAACGCGCCAAGGTGAAATACTTCCTCCAAGACCCCGTAAGCCCCGGCGTGGCAAAAGACCCCGAATGCTTCTACTACCGTCACACGGTGTTGCAGAACGGAGTGGAGAGCGATTCATGGGAGAAGGGCATAGGCTTTGACGGAGGCAAGACAGGACGAACCGACGCGGACGGTCTGCTGGCGAACAGCAATTCATGCGACAGCCCAGCCGACGCGCCGAGTGCCGCCATCACGGGCATCTTGCGCGCTGCATGGAACTATGTCTATCTGCACAACCCCAACATCAGGCATTGGAACGGCACCCTCGACCAGCTGACAGCCGCCAACCTCACCGACGCGCAGCGCAAACGCAAGTGGATTACCAACGACAACTACCTGCTGAAACGCTGGGACTTCTGCGAACGCAGGTTTGTTGATGCCGGACTGTGGAACGAGGAGACACACGCCTACAACCCCATCAACATCTTTGAGGCCATAGGCTCGCCCACCTCGATACAAGATGACCAAGATGCCGTCATTGCCGCCTACATCACACAGATAGTGGATGAGGCAAGGCCGACCAATTCAGATGAAAGCAACGGCATCGGGGCCTACTTCAAGGCCAAGAGCTTGCGATTCCACTACGCTTTCCAAAACCACTTCATTGCCGGTACTGACAACTGCTCAAAGAACACCTATTATGTAATAGACCCCGTTACCCACCTTATAGAGCTGCATCAGGACGACGTGGACACCACCATCGCCACGGACAACTTCGGCTTCCAAACCAAGCCCTATTATGTTGACCGCATGAACCCGTGGGACGACAAGGACACCGTGAGGGCTGAAAACTCATCGTGCTACGACGGTATGCTGAACACGCTGTTCGACTTGGTGGAAGGCATGTGGGCAGAGAACGGGGCTATTGCCAACGCGGTAGGCTCGATATTCGGCTCCATGCTCACCCTGACGGGCGGCATCGGTTCATCGGAGAGCGACGAGCAGAGCGGCGTATGGAAAACCCTGAACCGCTACCTGTTCGACATCCAACGCTATTTCCCGCAGGTCGCCTTCAACGAGACCGCGAGAATCCGCTACGAGTTCCCCGCCATGCTGGGCTTCATCGGCCGTAACGGTGAGGCCGACCCGCTGGCCCAGTCGATGGGCGACCAGCTGGAGGCCGAAATACAGTTCATGAAGCGCAGGCTTATCTACATGGCGAGTTACGCGGGCTTCGGCGAGTTTGCCGCATCGGTAGGCACCAGCACCGGCAGCATCGGCATCGGCGACGCAGCGGCAACCTTGGCCGTCAACTCCGTGGAGCTGCCCAACGGCGGCACACCCGACCAAACCTTTACCGTGGTGCCTCACCAATACCTGTTCCCTGTGTTCACATGGCAGGGGCAGACCGACGCGACGCGCCACCGCACGGCACCGGGCGAAGCCTACACCCACACGACCACCTTCCAGTTCGCCAACACCTACCCGATAGAGCTGAGAGGCTTGAACTACTTCCGTTCGGTGGGTAACATCGGCGACAAGACCATCAATGCGTCGAGCTTCCAAATCCAAGGCTCGCGCCTTACCGAGTTCAAGGCAGAGCCGACCACCTATTACAGCACCACCAACGGAGGCGGCAGCATCACAAGAGCCGCTTACGAGGCCCTGACCGACGAGGAGAAAGCAGGCTATGCGCCCGCCTTCTCGCGCCCTGCCAACTTGCAGATAGCGGATGGCAGCAACGGGGCCACAAGGCTGCGCTCCTTCTCGCTGAACGGCTGCACCACGACGGGCAGCACCGCCTTGATACCGCTGAACCTGACACGCCTTACGCTGATTGAGAGCATAGACCTGCGCAATACGGCGATGCAGGCCGTCACCTTGCCGCAGACCGCGACGCTTGAGACCTTGCAGCTGCCCGCTGGCATGACCGCAGTGAACATTCAGAACTGCGCCTCGCTGGAATCGTTGAGCATACAAGGCTACGCCTCGTTGTCGAGCTTCGTTGTGAAGGGCTGTCTGCCTTTGAGGCAGACAACAAGGCTGCATGTGCTGAACATGAAGCGATACGCCGAGGTGGATGTAACCCGCATCGAAATCGACAACATCGACTGGCAAGAGGGCAGCACGATTGACGGAGACACCATGCGCTGGCTGCTTGATGTGGGCGATGCTGGAGTGTGCAACCTTTCAGGGCGCATCCTGATGGCCTCGACGAGCGCAACGCCCGACGGCAGGCTGTATTATGAAGATGTGGCGCGGCTGATTAGACGCTACGGCAACATCTACGACCAAAACATTGCCATCACTGACAGCGGCTTGTTTGTGGACTTTGCCAAGACTTCAATCACCGCTGAAATGCTTGCCATCAAGGGAAGAAAGTACATCAATCCTTCTGAACTTGACGACCCGACCATTGTAGGCGGCAGCGTCACAGGCGGATACTTCAACGAACTGGACTTGATTGTCAACGGAACCGGCAATAATGTTGCCGCCGTGCAAAAGTCTGATGGTACATGGACACCAAATGTGGTATGGACTATCGAGACATCGGGGCAAAGCTCATACGTTGAGATTCAAGACCAGTATTCGCCTTCGCTCCATATCATCCAAGTGGACAACCATACGGTAGTCATCAGGGCCACCGTGACCGATGTAAACGGCAATACAAGGTATGTAGAGAAGAAGATAGGTCTTTGGAGAAGAATACCGCAGGTGGGCGATTTCGCGTGGACTGACGGCGAGTTTGACAACGAGAACGACGCTTCGAAATACTTGGCCGGACTGGTTGTCATGCGTCAGATGTACACCTCGGAGAATGTGCTTACCACCACCGTAGCCGAATGCGCCTACTACAAACTGTGGATTTACTCGTACTGTGGCGGCACCAGCTCTTCCTCGGGAAGTGTCACCATGCGTACCTCGACAGACGGAACGAGCGCAAACTACAGCGGCGTATCGACGCAAAACTGGGGCATGTATCCCGTTACAGGCGGCAACGCCAATGGATTGGACGATACCAAGTCAAACAGTGTGTATGTGGACGGATTGCTTGCCGCAATTGCAACGGCAACGGGAAGAAGTGACATCTTCGACACCCCCTTGACCAACAGGAGCGGTGATACCACACTGAGGAAAGACGCTTCGTCGGGCAGCGGTACACCGATGCAGGATGCCACAAAGACCGACGGATGGGCAGACCAGTCCTTGGGCTACATGACCAACTTTAACAGCGAGGGCGAGCGCGATACCTTGCTGGCATACGCTGACACCGTGCTTCAAGCCGTGCTTGACTATATGAACATCAGTGATGACGACCTGCCCGCAAACTGCAAGGATAGCGAGGGCCACACCCATCCGCAGACACCGCAGGCGTTGGCCGACCTGACACAGATGCTTGTGAAGTATGCCGACGACCATGGTGTTGCCAACCCGACGAGATACCGTGAATTCATGTTCCCAGCCGCAAGACTGGCCGAAACATGGTGTCCGTTCGATGTGACCGCCAATTCGGAGGCTGGTCTTACAATGGCCATGCTCGATGAGCAATACAAGCGAGGAAAGTGGATGCTACCTTCAAGCGCATTGCTGGCGAGAATCTTCAACTTTGTTGGCAATAGCCGTGCAGCCTACAACACCTCTTCGGCTCCAAGCTCAACCTATGCCAATGAAAGCAACAGCTTGTTGGAGGCGCAACTGCCTCTATTTGCCAATGCCATAGCGAGAGGAAGGGAGGTTCCTGTCTCATACAGTAGCTACCAGTGGAGTAGCACCGAGAGCACCCGTACCCTCGCGAGGCTCGTGTACTTCTACAGTGGTTACGCCAGCTACGGCACCAAGTATAACGGGTACGTTGTTAGGCCTGTCGCAGCATTCAAATTTGTGCCATAGGCACATGGGGTTTTGCCTTGATTGGGTCGCGCCCTTAAAGGCGCGGCCCTTGGAGGCTGGCCGAAAATCTTGCGTGAGATGGTGGCCGTGCGATAATAATATGTAATTTTGTGGCTTGAAAAACATAAGACGAATGAGTGGAGAAAACACAGGGGTAGCCGTACCGCAGGAAACCATAGCGGACAGCACGGCAAAGAAGAGGGCGAAGCGCACATTAAGACAGCTGCCCATCTACCGCGATGCATCGAACCTGAAATACATGGTGGTGTGCCTGTACGACACCGTGCCGCGTAAGCTGACCAAGTACATCGACGCGATGCTTTCGACGGTGTGCGAGGCAAAGAAGTGCATAGGCCTTGCGGAATCAAGCCATGACCCCGAGGAGCGGGCGCATTATCTCAGGATAGCCCGTGTGTTTGTCGAGGACTTACAAGATGACGCGACAATTCTTTCACGCAAGAATCTTATCAGCAAGGAAAAGGAAAAGCAGATGAAGGCGCAGGCGCGTTCAGTCGTGGCCCAATGCGTAGCATGGCGCGATTATACCAATGAACAGGGCGTGAAATAATATACACTATTATGAACGGAGTGTCATATAATCCTATGAATGGGCGGCTTACTGCGGGGCAAAAGCCCTTCAGTTACGAAGTTGCAAAGCCGCAAAAAGACAGTAGCAACCAGTGGAGTAGCACCGAGAACAACCGTACCAACGCGAGGAACGTGAACTTCAACAATGGTAACGCCAACAACAACAACAAGTATAACGGAAACGTTGTTAGGCCTGTCGCAGCATCCCAAGATTATGACGCGCCTGAAGCCTTCGTTGCTTCCGTTTGGGAAGCCTATTACGACTGCCTTCGTGGAAAGATGCGGTCGAAGCAAGCCGTGGAGTATATGGAAATAGCCGACGAGGACATACCCGTGTTGGCACAAGAGCTATGGAGTGGGACGTACCAACCCGGTACGTCCACATGCTTTCTTGGTTCACTACCCCAAGCTGCGGGAGGTGTTCGCAGCCAACTTCCGAGACCGCATCGTCCATCATTGGATATGCCTGCGTCTCAATCCGCTGTTCGAGGAACGTTTCGAGAAGCAGGGGAACGTGTCGTTCAACTGCCGAAAGGAGTTCGGGACGGAGAAGGCCGTTCAGCATGTGGCCAAGGGTATGGAGCGCGTGAGCTGCCACTATCACAAGAAGGCTTGGGTGTTCAAGGGCGACTTGGTTGGTTTCTTCATGTCGATAGACAAGGAACTGTTGTGGTATCTCTTGGAACGCTTCATCCGTCGCCAGCACACACGCTACGAGCGTCACGGATGGAAGGGCCTCGACACGGCCATACTCGCCCGGCTCGACATGTGCGGTATGCCGGAAATGTATTGGGACATCCTTCTCAGGACGACCAAGGCGGTTGTGATGCATCATCCCGAAAGGGACTGCATACTGAACACACACGCCAACGAATGGCTTGGGCTGGCCCCGAACAAGAGCCTGTTCACCAGCCCGACGGGAGAGCCTATCGGCAACCTGACGACGCAGCTGTTCGCCAACTTCCTGATGTCGTTTTTCGTGGCCTATATCCAATGGCTTTACAGGGGGAAGAATTATTGCTTCGCGCAGTTCGTGGACGACTTTGTTATTGTGTGCGACGACCTGCGCTTCCTTGTGGACAGCATCCCGAAGATAGAGGCGTTTTTGGGCGACAAGCTACGGCTCAAGTTGCACAAGGACAAAAGGTATCTGCAACCCGTGTCGCATGGAGTGAAGTTTGTGGGAGCCTATATCAAGCCCAAGAGGATATACCTTTCCAACCAAACCGTATCGCGCATGATGGAGCGGTGCCACGGTTTCAGGAAGATGATGGAGACGAGGGACTTGGAAGAATGGGAAATAGATGCCATGCTCCAAACCCTCAACTCGTACTTGGGCTTCACGCGGAAGCGTGAGACATACAAGATACGGCAGAAAGCCTTGAAGGAAGTAGGTGATGAGTTTTGGAGATACTTCTACCTGAAAGGCAGCTTGGAGGCCCACGGGAAAGGGAAGAAGCGAAGGCTTGTGAACACCGTAAAGAAGAGAATCAACATAAAACAAAGAAGATATGAACATCTACGAAGAAACCCCGCAGACAGTATCGACAGTAAAGATGCTGAGAGAATATGTGACCTACATCCGCTTGGAGCCGCGACAGCTGACCGGGGAGGAGCTGGAGGCCAACGGTCTTGTCGTGCCGGAGGGGTCGAACGAGCCTCAACACGAGTATTGGACGGCCAACACGATAGCGTACCACCATGCGAACCAGCTGACCGAGGCCGACTACGGGCCGATGGTGACCGCCGTGGTGAGAAGCAAGTATTCAGCCGACGACGTGGAGGCCATAATCCTCAACTATTACAAGGACAACAGGAAGGAAGTGAACGTGACCGAATTTCAGGAGCTGCAGGCGTGGAGAGAACAGGCAAAGGAAGCGGCGAGGCTTGCGTTAGAACAAGTTGCCTGAGCGGTGACAGGCTGCTAATTGTTTGGGAAGAAGGCGGTACATTGGTCGCCGAGTTCAAGGAAGCGGATTTCTGACTTTTTACGCTGTCCGAGCCTTACAAGTTTTCCATTTTTGCATCAGTAATCAACTGAATAATATGCAAAAATGGATTGGACATCAATTATTGAAGTGCTAATCGGTACTGGTGGCATCACCGGGCTGTTCATTATTGCGGAGCGCAAAACGGCTGCTGCACTGAAGAATATGCAGACTATGTTTGACGCATTGCAAGCCCTTTATGACAAACTGCAAAGCCGATTCGACATCGAGACGGACAAAGTGGGCAAACTCTATCAGGAGATAGACGACCTGCACAACAAACTGGACGCGGCCAATACGAGAGCCGCCATCAACGAACTGAAACGATGCGACTGCATCAACTGCGCCAAACGCCAACCCCCTATGGGCGACAAATGGCGCATGGATATTGAAGGGGAAGGAAAGGAGGAAGCGGCATGAGCAAGGTAATCCTTATTGACAACGGCCACGGCATCAATACCCGTGGCAAATGCAGCCCCGACAAACGCCTCATGGAATGGAAGTGGACGCGAGAGGTGGCCGCTATGGTTTGTGAGATGTTGATGAAAAAAGGCATCGACGCCCGTCTGCTCGTACCCGAGGACACGGACATCAGCCTTTCGGAGCGCGTCAGACGCGCCAACGTGGTATGCAGGCAGCACGGCGCAGGCAATGTTGCACTCGTTTCCATCCATGTGAACGCAGCCGGTGCCGATGGAAAATGGCACGACGCAAGAGGATTCTCCGTGTGGGTTGCCCGCACTTGCAGCGCGAACAGCAAGAAGCTGGCCCAGCTGATGTATGCCGAGGCCGAGAAGCGCAACCTGAAAGGCAACCGAAGCGTACCGAAGGAAAAGTATTGGCAGGCAGACTTCGCTATGGTCAAGAATACCAGTTGCCCGGCTATATTGACCGAGAACCTTTTCCAAGACAACAAGGAAGACGTGGACTACCTGCTGACCGTTGAGGGCCACGTGACCATCGCGGAAATGCACGTTGAGGCCATCCTGAAATACCTGAACCAATGACGCATATAACGATAACCATACGGCGCGACGGCGAAGAGGATTATCCCATCGTCAGGACAATGGACTACCCCGACAAAGCCGCTGCCGTTGCAGATTCACAGGGGATAGTCGATTTCATAACCAACTACGCAAGATGAAAAGGGAAAACAAAGTAACGCTGATTTTCGTGCTGGTTATGGCTTGTTTGCTTGCAACGGTCTGCTTCTTTGGAGGCTACCATGTGCGTGACAGGCAGATACAGCCGCTTGTCCCCGATACGATTACAATCGACCATTGGGACACCACCTATTTGCCTTCACCGCCTGACACCATAACAAGCGAGGAGAAGATACCCGTCCCCGTTCCTTATTATATAAAGGACACGGACACGGTACACGATTCCGTGCTTGTTATGCTTCCATACGAGCATCATCATGCGCAGGTGGACAGCCTGTTAGATATATGGTATAGCGGCTATCAGGCGAAAATAGACAGCATTGTCGCATATAAGCACCACACGACGCAGATAATCAAACAGCCCTACGAGGTGCCGAAGATGCCGGTACTGACACTCGACATGGGCGCAGGGGCCATGTGGCACAAACAGGCCGTGAAGCCTTTCGCCGTCGGGAAGCTGAACCTGAACCGACCGCACACCACATTCACGGCCTTTGGTGCCGTCAACCATGAGGGCGACTGGGCCGCAGGGCTGACAGTGACATATAGACTGAACCTAATTAAATGAGCAATGGCAACGATAACGATACAAAGGATGGCCGTAAGGACGGCGTTACACGCTGAAAGCACCAATGTTTCGAGGACTTATATCCGCAAGGACGGCGTTTCCGACTTTGAGGATATTGTCATCGACAAACAGGCCGACGATTCGCTGAACGGCGCATGGAACGAGGCTTGCGCTAAGCTGAGGGAGAAGATGCACGAATTTCTTACCGGCTCGAACATCAACACCAGCATGGCCCAGTTTGATTTCATGGCCACCAGCACCCCGGACGGGCTGGACGACAACATCAAGATGTACATCGTGGACTACATGATGCAGGACTGGCTGGCAAGCGTGAGACCCGATTTCAGGCAGCGGTACATCGACCGTGCCAACTTCCAGCTGGACGACCTGCTGCGCAAGCTGTATAAGAAGGAGTCGCCTGTTTAATCGGAGGTTTTCCAATACAGCTTGTAATTCTCGCCGATACATTCTTTCAACGGATGGCAGAACGAAAGTATCTCCACTCCGTGTTTCCTTTGGTTACGGTATTCAATGAATCTGCGACAGGAATCCCTCCTGTCGCAGTCTTTTGGTATGGCACCATTTCCCGAAGGCACAAGGTAAGTGCCTGAACAATATGTGATGTCGTTGTTCATAGCTCTATTTCGGTGATGGTGATTTCAACCCTCGGGTTATTCTTATCCACGAACTTATAGGCGTGTATCTCGGTGCATTGGCGGTCGTTCTTGATAACTTGGCACGATTGCAGACAGTCCAAAATCCCCTTGAAGCTGTTGTCGATGTCCTTTCGGTTGCTTTCGTTGAACACTTTGACGGTGAGGATGAAATAGCCTTTGAGGTTGAGGCCACGGTATGGGCATTGCAGATAGAACCGTTTTTCATAGGCATCCATCGCGTCGCTCTTCTTCAGTGAGCCGTGCCACTTGCCATCGGCACCCTTCTTTGTGATGATGTTGTATTGGTTCGACTTGCTTGGTATGCTTCCAAGTATCGTAAACTCATATTTAGACAGTGTTTTATCCATAGTTATAATTTTATGAAACATATCCAATGTGTATTAGCCCGCTTTCCGCTGATGTGGCCGAACACAGGCTTATAAGGTGTGAGCGTGAGAATCTCGTTCACCTTTATATCAGTCTCGTTCCACTTGAAGATAAGAAAGCCTCCATCTTCTAACACGCGGAAACACTCGGCAAACCCCTGACGCAACACTTCTTTCCATCCGTGGGCAGGTAGCCATCCGTATTTCTTCATCTGCCAGTTTTGGGCTTCTTTCTTACTCCCGGTGTATTTTAGGTGTGGTGGGTCGAACACTACCATACGGAAAGAGCCGTCAGGATATGGCATGGAACGGAAGTCGGCCAATACATCAGGCTCCACCGAAAAATGCCGTCCGTCGCAAAGCGTAGTGTCGATTTGGCGTATATCCTGAAACAACACTCTTTCGTCGTGTTTATCGAAGTAAAACATCTTGCCGCCACAGCAAGCATCAAGAATTGGTTTCATTTGCATATCTGAATTTGGTAAAATGAATGATGGCCATTGACTTGGAGAGGTCGTAGCCTTTGAACCAAGCCAGCCAGTTCTCAATGGAAAGGCCGTCGGCAGCGGCAAGGTCGTACAGCTCGACGGGGATGAACTTGGGTTCGGGGTTAAACAGGTCAACTTCCTGTACGACGCGAGGCATAGTGATGTCGCCATCTGAGAATACCAGTTGCTGTAAGCCTATCCCGTCGGTGGAGTACAGATTACAAATCAACTCCTGCTTGCTGGCGTATGGCTTGCCCGACCATTGCCGGAGCGATAGGCAGGCCTCGCCGTCCTTTATACTCTCGAACCGCTCCTTCCATAATGGATAATTGGCCCGGATGGTGTGAATTTTGATTCCTTCCTCGTACAATTCCCTGAAGTCGGTGGACATCCCGCATTTCGGGTGCTTCACGCCGAAGGTCTTTGAGAGGGTGATAACGTAGGTTTTCATAGTCAATAAAAGAGCCGTGCAGTATTGCGCTGCACGGCTCGGAAATGAATTGAAATGGGAAAATAAATATAGTCAACTTACTGCTCGATGATGACGATTTCAGGAGCCACGGAACGGATTTGGTCGATGATGTCGCCGATGTAGTTGTTGCGGACATCTTCGACAATCTCGTTGGCACCCGGGCTTTGCAGGGCGATGCTGACCGATTGTCCGTCGATTGTCGCGTAGGTTTCCACTTCAATCTCGCAAGGCTGGCCACCACTGACCACAGGGATGCGGAGCGTGAACTTGTCAGGGATATTGGAATCAACGGCTTGACGGAAGGATTGGGCGCGGTTGCCGTTTTCCTTGGTTTCGCGTTCGATGGTCTGATTCACCTTGGCGTTGAACGACTTTAAGGCGTTGACTACCCTGTCGCAATCCTCGCGGCTGGTGAAGAATGCACGATTGAGTTTGAGGAACTGACCGAGTTGGGCAGGCTCCCACTGCTTGTTGGTGTTGATGCCGAGGACGATGAAGATACGGCTCAGTTGAAGTGTTCCCAAGACCTTGCCACGGCGGTATGCATCATCCTCCGAGATGATAAGGCAGATTGTGAGGTCGTCGCGGTTGACAATGACATGAGCTTTGTGCTGGTCGATGTCTTTAACGCGCTGCTTCAGGAACTCCAAAGGAGCATGGATAACTCCTTGGATGTCGATTTTCACAGGGGCAAGGTTGTCTAATTGCTTGGGTGCTTGGCCGTGAAGAATCATCGCTCTTGCGGCGTTTTCGCCTTTTTCAAGGTGCATGACAATTGTCGGGTTTCCTTCAAATGAATTGTCTTGATTCATAATTTTATTATTTTGATGGTTAGTGAATTAGTTAGTTATCTGTTCCCGTTTTCCTGATTTCAGCGAATACGGTTTTCTGCATTTCGTTGTGGAAGGCCGGACGAGAACTTACAAGGTTGCCTTCGGCATTGTAGAAGCCGACCATCATCGTTTCTTCGTCGAAATACTTGAAGCATTCCTCAACTACTGTTTCGGCCTTTGCCTTGAGGTTCTCAATGGCCTTTTTCTTTTGCTCGACATAAGGCTTGGCTTGCTCGATGTCGGCCAGCATAATGCTTGCATCGGTCAACAACTCGCGTTGCTTTGCTAATTCTTCGGGAGTGAATGTACGCATGTAGCTCACTTCCTCCGTTCCATCGCAGGTGTTGCGCAGGAACTGTTCTCTTTCTTCCAAGGAATACTCCTTGCCATACTCTTTTTTAATCATGATTGTTAAAGATTTAGGTTGTTATTCGTTTTTCAGTATGTTTTCTGCAAACTCGTCAGGGACGCTATACAAATCCTTGTAGCCAGCTTTGATTGCGGCTCGGACTACTTTTCTTCCTTCTTCCGCAGTCAGCCAACGGCCGTTAAGCTGGATAAAGCCATTCATAACCCTGTCGCTTTTCCAATGCTTGCTTTCTACCAAGCCTAATAAATCACAGTTCATTTCTCGCCTCCTTTCCATGCCTTCGGCCATTCCTGATAGAGCTGGCCGTTCAAAAGATTGCCGTTGGCCTTCTTGGTGCGCTTCTCGCCGTCCTCGCTCCATGTTCCCCACTGCTTGAAGAAGAAGGGTACATCGTACCTTCTGCACATGGTTCTGATGTTCATTACCCATTCCTGCTCGATTATGCGGGCCTGTGGGCCGCTTTCACCTCCCACTATGACCCAATCAATGCCGGTGAGGTCAAGCTCGCCCAAATCGCCCAAAAGAGGCTCGCAGGACAGGAAGCGGACTGTGGCGTGTTTGATGCCACGAAGGCAGTCTATCCTGTGGAGGACTTCGGGAGATTCCACGGTGGTGCCAATCCAAGCGTTGGCCGGTACGTCGCGGGACAGCCTGAAATAGTCTGCCATGCGTTCCGTGCGCTTGGTGAGGATTTGGTAGATGTGTTGAGGCGTGGCCTCGATGATGTCCATAACTTTGTCGATGTACTCGAAAGGCACGTCCTTATGGAAAAGGTCGCCCATCGAGCAGACGAAAAACATGGAAGGCTTCTTTATCCTCTTCGGCTCGTCGAGCGCGTTGGGGTTAAGTGTCGGCTTGAAGCCCCGTTCGTAGGACTTCACGCCTATGCCCTGAAGCCTTCTTGCCATCACCTCGGCGTAGCAATGGGCGCATCCGGCTGAATGCTTGGTGCAGCCGTGCATAGGATTCCAAGTCCTTTCAGTCCATTGAATTGTTGTCTTGTTCATGGTTGCTCCTCCTTGCTTGCGGTCTCTTCGGTTGACTTCCAATAGTCCTTAAACATGCGTGAAATATCATCTTTAAGGTGTTCTATCGTTGTCAATTTGTCGATTTCTTCTTGGTCTAAGACTTTGACTTCACCCGTGTTTTCGTTGAAAACGAATCCGCTTCTTCCCCAAACAAGTGCCTCAAAGAAGCCTTTCATCAAGTCTTTCGGATTTACGAACATGAGACGGGTGTTTTCAACTTCCTTGATTTTCTTTTCAAGCGCATTGGCACGTTCCGTAAACTGTTCTTTCTGCCATTCAGCGAAGTGATGGGCAATGTCCTTTGCCCATTCCATTTGTTCATCAGAGTGCCACATTCGAGGAACTCCTTCTTCTTCATCAAGAAATCGGTTGAACTCTTCCTCCAAATCCTCGCTTGCTGGTTCTTCTTTGGGAATAGAGTCGAGGAAGTTGATAATATCACCCAATGCACAAGAATACCCGATGTTCTGTTCGGCATTGTCGCAAGGGTATTCTTTATTGGACATCCTTTCAATCTCGGCTTTGATAAGTTGCAGTAAGTCTTTCATTTTTTAAGTTTTAAGTAAACATGTAGATTATTCCTATAATAGATAATGCTATAATCAGGATGCAGGCCGCGACCAATACGCAGCCTGACCTGCAGCCTTTGATGTCGTCGTGCCTCCATTGGTTCATCGCCTTCCTCCTTTCCTTCCTTTGGAAGCTATGTTGTTCATGCAGGTCTCGCGCGTCTCGGCTATCTTGACCCCGGCCCTGTACTTTGCCTTCCACTCCTCGGCATACTCGGGCGTGGCCTTGTGAGGCGGCACCATGATGACGGTGTGGCGGTCGATACACAGGGAAACCATGCGTTTCCCCGTCGGTTTCTTCTCTTTGGTCATGGCTCTTCGATTATTACAAGGTCAAAGTCGTCGTCCTTATCCTCGTAGAGCCTCCCGTCGGCATGGTAAAGCACCATGTTAGGCTCGATGTGTACCTTGGTGAGCTTCCTGCGCAGACGGCGTTTGCGCCTGCGACCGTCATTATCCAAGACCACCTCCATCACCACGGCGGCGATTGGGAACTCCTCGATGCCGGTGTCGCAGGATATTTTGGTCACCTTGAAGCCGCAGCGGGTCTGAACGATGCCGCCCTGCTTCGCTTTTTCAATGCTGAACTGTTCCATCTTGATTCTTGCTTTTGGGTTTGTAGTTTTCGAGATACTCGTCTATCGCCCGGCCGACAACTATCTTGCGAAGCTCGTAGTTCTCGCGCCCAAGGCGATAGACGGTCTGCTCCAAGTCCGACACCCGGCGTTTGAGATTCAGTATCTCCGAGTGCAGCCTGTCGTAGTTAGCATCGGGCATTCTTGCGGTATTTGATAAGCTCGTCCCAGTCGGCATCGGATTTGCCGAGGCTGAGCTTGGTTTTCGCCACAAGCACCTCGTATTCGCTTCTCGGCATCACCGACTTCGCCATGTCGTGGAAGGCCTTCAATGCGCCTGCGCTGGTGACGGGGCCGGTGAGCTTGCGGATGCGAAACTTGATTTGGTGGAGGTTGTGCTGGTTGGCCTTCGCGTACTTGTAAAGGCGTTCGGGTACGTTCTCGATGCCGCCGTAGTCGGATTCCATCTGACCCAACGACAGTTCAAACTGGTGTTCCCATTCCTTGAGCTGCTGCACATCGCAACAGGCTTCTATCTCCTCGCGCTTGGCGGGGAAGTTGTAGATTCGTCCCATGATTAAGCCTCCTTTCTCAGAATGGTAAGTCGTCAACCTCTTCTTCGGTTTGGCCGAGCGGTGGGACAGGCGTGTCCCAGCTGGGTTGATGCGGCTGTTGTTGCGGCTGCGACTGGTAATGTTGCAGGCCCTGAACCTCGATTGAATATCCCTTGCAGTTGGTGTACCACTTGCCGTTGAACTCGCGGCTGCTTACATCAAACTTGACGACGCAGATGGAGCCGAGCGGAATCTTGGTGACTTCCTCAAGTTTGGTGTTGAAGAAGTCAACGGCGATTGTCTTGCTGTACTGTTCCTGCGTCTCGAAGATGGCTTGTGCCATGCGCCAAGGCCCCTTTGCGGAGGTTCCTTCGCTGGCATTGCCGATACTGATTAACTTTGCTGTTACTTCCATTTTATTTTTCCTTTATAAGTTGTTGTTTTATAGTTGCTTATTCGTTGATTTCCAATTAAGCGGGTTTCAACATGCTTATTTGGCAGGTCTATATGGTGTTTCGCAGATAGTCCATTGCCATCACATGCTCGGCTTTTACGAAAACAAAAGGACGGTCGCCGTGGCAATCGTCCTTCATCTTGCAGTAGT
>JAEEGL014259617.1_pt1 | contig 48072 bp, 49 predicted proteins | sample 9134231 | NCBI WGS metagenome assembly JAEEGL01 (sample SAMN16246548, study PRJNA631951) | gut metagenome | biome: gut microbiome; feature: rumen; material: fiber-attached | host: Bos | place: Iran: Karaj | collected 2018-10 | reverse complement strand
TTTTAAGGCCTCTTTGGAATTGGAGTTGGCATACCCGGTAGTATCAATTGCCCATGCAAAGATTTGGCCGTATGATCCAGGGTTCTCACTTATATACTGTGATGATGACCAGTAGCTATCAGAATAGCCTTTTGCTCCCCTGGGGTTGAGAGGCTCTGCACCGGGGATTTTTTTCAACGCAGCCTCTACGTTGCTTTTCCAGTACATAAGGGTTTTCATTTCATCTTTTGAAGGCATGTACCATCCGTTTTCATATCCCTTGGTTGAATAATTTGCGCAATAGTAGAAGGCCGGATAGTTTTCGTCGCATTTTGCCGGAGTGCTTGTTCCCTGGGGGTCTGCGGCCTTGATTACGTCCCAGTTCTTTTCACCGGAAACATCACTTGTCTTTAGAGCTGCTCTGTGTCCGGCTGCCTCAGCCGGTGCCCATGAAAGCTCTTTGCCGGTGAGGGCAACTCCAAGTTTGTTTTTGGCATCAAAAATTACGGCTACCGGAGTCTTTGAAGTATCAAGTGTGTAATAATTTGTCATTGTTCCGTCTGAGTAAACAATGTTTCCTGGAGAATAAGATGTGGTATAAACGGGTTCATCAGTTTTTCTTTTGTAAACATCCTCTACTGTAACTGTCGTTATAGTCTTTCCATCGGCAGAAACTGTCGTTGTAGTCTTTCCGTCATCAGAAACTGTCGTTGTGCCGTTGCCTTTTGTACTTGATGAAGGTGCAGGAGCGGAAGAAACTGTCCTGGAAGAATTGGAAGGGCCGGAAGCATCCATCAGTTCCGACAGACTAATACAGCTTGAAGCAGAAAAAAACATGACAAGAGTTAAAACAGTTGCAAAAACTCCAGATAATACCTTTTTCATATTTATATACTCCTTTTATGTGAAATTCGCCTAAATCAGTGTCCAGTATACATCATACATCTATTTCCAAGGCGTTACAAGCAATACTCTATGAAATCATATGAAAATATCTGTATGTCTAAAATAGTCTCTTGTGGATTACACTTGCATCAAAGTGATTCAAATCTGAAACTCCTGTACGTGCCATCAATGAAGCAAGTTCACCGTTCATTTCGTTTATGCGTGCGGAAACTGACTCGGCTCCATTTTTCAAAAGCGGCATCAGATGTCGTCCCACGGAAACAGCACTTGCTCCCAGCGCAAGACACTTGTAGACATCGGCTCCGCTTTCAATTCCGCAGTCAACAAAAATCGGAATCTCATTTGCCACGGCTTTTGCAATCTCCGGCAAGACAAATAGCGGTGGGACAGAATACGGCATGATTCCATGGTGGTGCGAAAGAACAATTCCCCTCACGCCTGCTTTAAGGCATTTTTCTGCATCACGTGTGCTCAACACGCCCTTTACCACAAAAGGAACCCTGGAGGCCTGTACAAAATCTTTTAGTTCCTCGGTGGACTTTGGTTTCATCGGAAGGCCCATCACATTGTCGTAACCTCCGCTACCGTTAAAGGCATGGTCAATGTCCATTCCCACGGCAAAGCAACCCGCGTTTACGGCGTGCTCAATCTTTCTGAAAACCTCTTTGTTATCCGCATGCGGCTTGATGATTTTGATTGTGGCGGCTCCAGTCGCAACGATTTCCTCCAGCTCTTCATCGCTTCCCATTCCAACCCAGTGGACGGCATTTGATTTTGCGGCGGCCCCAGCATAAAGCGTCATTCCGTTTTTAGCGGTGTTCCCAAGATGAGAAAGGGCTGCGGTCATGATCGGCGTGTCAAAAGCCTTTCCGTAAAGCTCAAATTTTGTGGACGGCAGACATGAGTCAATGTAGCGGGATTCCAGTAAAAGCGAGTCAAAATAATCCCGGGTGATTTTATCTGAGTTTGAAGTGTATTCCATGATTATATTTTAATGGTGGACAGTGGGAAAAACAAGGGAGATTTTGTTGCAATGAAACCGATTTTTGTGGTTTTTCATATTGTGCCAAAAAATGTAAAACTCAGCTTGAAATTTACATAAAATCACGTATAATTTATTTATTAAAGACCACATCACGAAGGGGATATAAATGCCACAAATGAAAAAATCAAAAATCTTTTTTTTCTTAATTTTACAGATTTTATCAGTTGCCTTGCTTTTTCTTTCATGCACCAGCACGGAAACAAGCAAAAGAGCTACCGACAGCCGTTTGCAGAATCTTGTTGAGGAAACCTTGGGAAACAGAAGCGGCTCGATTGTCGTCATGAAGGCTTCGACAAAAGAGATTATCGCATCGGCCTCAAACAAAAGAGATGAAAGCAATCTTTCTCCTGCGGGAAGTCTTTCTTATTTAGCAATAACGGACGCTTTGTTGAAGAATGAAAAATTCAATCGTGATGCAATTATAAATTGTAAGGGCAAAAGCGAAATAAATGGCTGCACAGTGGAATGCAATATATATACCGGTCATGGAGAGATTTCCTTGAAGGATGCGCTCGCCCAGCCTTGCGATGTGTATTTTGCAGAAGCCATGCAGGATTGTGATTCAAAGGCACTTCTGGAATCCGCGCGGAAATTCAATTTCGTAATCACAGATGACGTATGGCTTTCCAAACCGTATCAGGGAGCGGAAACAAGTCCGGTGAAAATGGCCCAGATGATGTCCGACTTGTGCAGGGACAATTCAACGTCCGCCAAGGAATTGAAAGAACTTCTTAGATACAAGGTTACGAACGGCAGCGCCAAAAAACAGCTTGACAATAGCAAAATAAAAATAGCGGGAACGATTGCCACTTCAGAACCTTCGGACTCATCCATAAAAGACAGATGGAATTCATGGGGAGTTTCTTATGCCCCTTACGACGCGACATTGGACGAGCAGATTGTGGTTTCCGTTCTGATTGACGAGAACAACGAGTGGGAATGGTATGCTCCGTATGCAATGAACAGCATCATCCAGGGATATTTTAACCCACCAAAAAATCTTCCTTGACCAAATCGCACCATGTCCCTATACTGTAAGCATGATTTATTTTGACATGGACGGCGTACTGGCCACTTACGACATTAACGGATATATCGGTGAAAAGCCTCCCTTCGCTCAGGTGGGGGGGCATTATTTTTCGACCCTGCAATCTGATTCCGTCGCGATGGGAATGTTCAAGACCCTCTACAAGGAGATTCCTGGAAGCGTCATGGTGCTGACTTCGGTTTCCGTGCCGAGGGAGCTGCGTACCGAACAGACCCTTGATAAAATCCACTGGCTCCTGAAGGAATTTCCCGACTTTGATTTCGGCGCACATTTTTTGTCCACGTCCACCGAAAAGCGTAACATCATCTCGAACATCCGCGGCATGTCATTGAACAAGCGTGACATCCTGATTGACGACTGGAACGCCAATCTCTACGCATGGACTTCAAACGGAGGAACCGCAGTCAAATATCTGAACGGAATCAACTCAAACAAAAGCTGGCCGGGAGAAACCTTGAGCAGGGCCGACGGAGTGGAAAGCTGCCTTGAGAAATTCCGCAGACTTTGGTTCACTCTGAATTCAAACCGCTAAGAGAATCCAAAAAATCAACGCAAAAATTATCCCAGTGCCACGTCCAGAATCATCATCAGGATGAAACCAAGCGCGAAACCGATTGTGCCGTTGTTGGAATGCTCTCCCTCGCTCGCCTCAGGAATCAGCTCCTCGACCACCACATAAAGCATTGCACCGGCAGCGAAGGAAAGGAAATATGGAAGCAGAGGCATAATCTGCGCGGTCAAAAGGATTGTTATCAGCGCCGCAATCGGCTCCACAATTCCGCTCAACATTCCGTATAAAAATGATTTCAGCTTTCCGTTTCCGCTTCCCGCAAGAGGCATGGAGATAATCGCACCCTCAGGAAAATTCTGTATGGCAATTCCGATTGAAAGCGCAAGAGCCCCCGCAAGAGAGATTCCCTTTCCCTCCGCAAGAAGAGCCGCATAGACCACGCCGACCGTCATTCCCTCAGGGATGTTGTGAAGCATAACCGCAAAACAAAGCATGGTATTTTTTTTGAGCTTCGACATGGGACCTTCCTGTGTCTCCGAATGTACGTGAAGATGGGGAATGATGACATCCAGGACCAGAAGAAAAATAATGCCAAGCGCGATTCCAATTGCAGCAGGTACGAACGCAAATTTTCCAAGATGCTCGCTCTGATCGATTGCTGGAATAATCAGCGACCAGATGCTTGCCGCCACCATGACTCCAGACGCAAAGCCGAGGAGCAGTTTCTGTATTTTGTGGTTAAGCTCTTTCTTCAAAAAAAACACACAGGCGGAACCCAGCGTCGTTCCCAAAAGAGGTATCATTAGACCGTAAAAAAGATTCATGGATTCAATTTACCATATTACTGGGTTTGTTGCAACGGTTTTTTAGTTTTTATCCTCATTGCCGGCGCTCCCTTTTCCACATCGCATCTTTCGTGCTATAATTTCAGCATGGACAAAAATCTTGCGGGAAGAATCTACCGGGCGGTACAGCTCATTCCGCTTGGAAAAGTTGCGACATATTCTCAGATTGCGGCTCTCGCAGGAAACTGTAACTTGCGGCGTTACGTGGGAAACGTGCTGCATGAAAATCCGAGCAATGCCATAACTCCTTGCCACCGTGTCGTAAATGCAAAGGGATTTTGCTCGGGAAGCTTTGCGTTCGGAGGTCCCCTGGTCCAGCAGGAAAAACTTGAAGCTGAGGGTATCGCCTTTACAAACGGTCACGTGGACATGGAGCGCTTTTGCATCAGCGGGGATGATTTTGAGTCCATGAGCATGGAGCTGCGAGATGAAAGATGAGACGATAACTCACCCGATTCCCCCTGTTTGGAATGCGGAAAGCCGTGTTCTTCTGCTTGGAACCATGCCCTCACCCAAAAGCCGCGAGCAGGGATTTTTTTACATGCATCCCCAGAACAGATTCTGGATTGTGCTTCCGGCGATTTTTGGAGAGACTCTATCGCATCCGAATAAATCTCCTGAAATAAAAGAGGCTGTACGTGAACGTCAGGATTTTCTTTTGCGCCACAAGATTGCCTTGTGGGATGTCCTTTCCTCCTGCACCATAAACGGAGCCTCGGACTCATCAATCCGGAACGAAACGCCGAACGATTTTACAGAAATCTTCCGGGACTCAAAAATCCGCCATGTATTTTTTACCGGCAAAACCGCATGCGCCTTGTGGAAAAAACATTGTGCGGATCTTTACGAAAAGCAGCTCAATCTTTCCTGCCGATGTCTTCCAAGCACAAGTCCAGCAAACGCTCGCTTCACTTTGGAAAAACTGACAGAGGAATACAGAGTTGTAAAAGATTGTCTGTGAACTGTCTCACATCACGCCGATTTATTCTTCATCCAGCTGCTTAAGGAGTCTCTTTCTCTCGTACATTTTTTTATCCGCGCGCTCAAAGACGGAAAGGAAATTATCATCGCCCGAAAGAAATTCATCGAGTCCGCTTGAGACGACGACCTTTCCCTCGCTGTAATTTTTTTCTATCTGCCTGTTGAAATCTTTCAAAAGCGACTCTCGGTTCTTATAATTCTCTCCCTCAAGAAACGCCACAAACTCATCGCCGCCAATGCGGAAAACGGGACTGCGCTTGAAAATCTGGCAGATAAGGTCGCAACCCTGCTTTATGTACCTGTCTCCCTCGTCATGCCCCTTTGTGTCGTTCACATCCTTCAGGCCGTTCAAATCAAAGACAATCAGGGCGAAATTTTTCAGTGTGCCCTCCATAATCTTTTCCTCAATCCGGCTTTCTTCTTCAAGGTATGCGAATTTATTCTTAACCCCGGTCAGCGGATCCGTATAAGCTTTTTCCCATGCAGAGTCGAGCTCTTTTTCCTGCTTCTTTTCCTTTTTGATAACAGCCTCAAGAGCCTTTTGCCTGGCCTCCTTTTCCGCCTCAAGAACGAAGGTGTGAAGAAGAGTCGTACCAATCATGTAGCCCATAGAAAAAAATGGCATCGCCGGGAAAATCGACTGGAGGATAACGAAACTTGTCATGACAAGGCCGAACGCACCGACCGTCAGATGGCGGTACCTGATTTTGCCCTGAGTCCTTGTCACCATCAGGAGCATGTGGAGGGTGGTCATCAAAAAGAATCCGAACTGCATAAAGTGGCTTATATAGCGGGCAAAACATGTGTGGTAGCCTTCCTCGTCATACCAGAAGACAACCGGCTTGAAGGGATTTATAATCAGTGTGATTACCTGGAAAGCGATGAAAATCCATCCGATGTAATAGAGCATCCGGCTGAACGCATTCTGTCGTCTCAGGTAGGCGATCACGTATCGGGTCCACAAAAAGACGGTCAGAACCATTATCAAAAAATAAAGCTCCGTGGCGGCAGTGGCGATGAAAATCGAGTAAAAATCAAGCGCGTAAAGAACGCCCCACAGAATATCTATGAGATAGTAGGCAATCACTCCGAGCAAAAATCTCCTGTATGCGCGGTGCACCGGAATTGTGTCTACCCGCGTGGATTTTTTCAGCACGTCGAAGTTAGTGATGAGATGCAATATTAATGCCAAGATGCCGATGCTCGCATAATACATGATCCTTCTCCCCTGCAAAAAACTGTCTGCCACATTCATTATAGCACGGGTTGGCTTGAAAACAACAGAAAATTTGGGTAAAATCCTGAAAAAATAGTTAAAATGGATGGGAAAAAAGGAAAAATGGAGCACAGACTGAACATAAAAAAATCTCTCCGCAATGATTATGCACTGGGCATGGACACAAGATATTATTACGCCGCACAGGAGTGGAAAAAGCATTTCGCTCTTTTTAAAAATCACCAGACCCAATTCTTTGAGGAGGGCGACGAAGTGATTCTTCTCATAAAACCAGAGTCCCCCAAATCAGCGTTGATTTTGAACCTTTATTTTGACTGATTGCGACGGGAACAGAAAAAAAAGGGGTGTTGTGTATTTTCAAAAAATCCACTATTATAGTGGTACTTTTTTAATTGAGGAATGATATGGCAAAGCATTTATATGAACCCGGCCAGATGATTGAGACGACCATCGTGGCCATCACTGACGACACAATTTTTCTTGACCTTGGACTGAAGGCGGAAGGAATCCTTGCGAGGTCCGAGCTTGCGGATGAGAACGGAAACATCTCCGTGAAAGAAGGCGACAAAATCAAAGTGTACTTTTTGAAAAACAACTTTGAGGAATTGCATTTTACGACGAAGCTCAGCGGCAAGGACACGAACAATGACGTGCTGGAGAACGCATGGAAAAACGGAATCCCGGTTGAAGGACACGTCACTCAGGAAATCAAGGGCGGCTTTGAGGTGATGATCGGATCCACCCGCGCTTTCTGTCCCTACTCACAGATGGGATTCAAGCAGAGAAAAGAGCCGGCTGAATATGTCGGGCAGCACCTTACCTTCCGCATTCAGGAATACAAAAACGAGGGACGCAACATCGTTGTCTCAAACCGCATGATTTTGGAAGAAGAGGCGGCACAGCAGAAGGAAAAACTTGCGTCCGAACTTACGCTTGGTTCCGTAGTGAAGGGAACTGTTATGAGTCTTGAGTCTTACGGCGCGTTCGTCAACGTAAACGGATTCCAGGCACTTCTTCCCATCAGCGAGATTTCCCATGTGCGCGTGAACAAGGTCGAGGATGTCCTGAAAGTCGGCCAGGAGATTGAGGCAAAAATCATCAAGGCGGATTGGGCACGCGAGAGAGTTTCCTTGAGCATGAAAGAGCTGGAAAAAGACCCCTGGGAATCCATCGCGGAACAGTTCCCCGCCGGAACAAAAATCGAGGGAAAGATTGCGAGGGTCGCGGGATTCGGTGTGTTCGTAAACATCGCACCTGCCGTTGACGGATTGGTTCATATCTCAAAGCTGAACGTGGAGAGAAACACAAACCTCCAGAAAGTCTTCCATGCCGGAGACAAAATGGAAGTGATTGTGGACGACGTGGATGTTGAGGAGCACCGCATTTCCCTGAGCCCGATTGTGAGCAACGAGGAGCAGGACAACGCCAGCGAGTATCTTTCCTCCCACAAGGATGACGATGACGGAGAGACCTACAATCCCTTCGCTGCCTTGCTGAACAAAAAAGGAAAATAAAAAATCCAATTTCGACTTTTCTGAAACAATGTCATTCCCGCGCTCAGACGCGGGAATCTCTATCGTAGAGATGTTTTATCCCTGGCACTATTACAACCCCATCTTCCTGTCGTGCCTTTACTCCGTTGAAAAAATACTCTCCGATTACAAGAATAGATTCCTCGTCCTCCTGATAGACAATTTCTGCGCTCACATTCGGAAGCTTGTAATATCTGTCTATGATTTCGTCCGCAGTGTAGAATTCTTCCGGCTTGAATGCAAATGACTCCAGGCATCCATGACATTGCCACCAATCTGCTTTCGAAAGGAATTTTTCAAGTTCCGCCCTGGGGATTTTTCCTATTCCAAGCTCGGCGACAAGAAGCGTTTCTCCTCTTTTGCTTATCCTTCCGTCCTCACTCATGAGTTTCCCTTCGATGCACCATCCCGAAGGATTTCCGTCCTCATCCAGATATCCCCGACTCTTCATCATGCGCATTACGGCAGCTGGCTTCCTGCAGATTTTTCCCGCAAGCTCCTCAATCGTAATCATGGTCATGCCTCCTTGTGAATAGGTTTCAAAATCACCCTAAAAGGCTGAAGTTTTTCGGTCTTTACTTAATGCCTTAATCATATCATATAAGTCTATCATTTTATGAGAGGACTGGAGGAAAATTTGAAAAACAGCAATTTTTGGTGGATTATCCGTGCTTTCCGATGATGAGACGGAGATTTTGTGATATTCTGATCTTGAAAACACGGAGATTTTGTGATAGAATCATGGTAAAAAGGCGGAGATTTTGTGGGAACGGAGGCGTTTATGGCTGAAATCGTGCTGAAAAGGAATCTGTATGCGGAAATGCTCAAATGGAAAAATGAATATGCGCCAGATTACGCGCTTTTTCTGAAGGGGGCCAGACGTGTCGGGAAAACAACACTTGCGGAAGAGCTCGGAAAAAATGAATACAAATCTTTTGTCACTATAAATTTCCAGTCAACAAACGACACGGTTCGAGATCTTTTTGTAAACAGCCTCTTGGACTTGGATTATTTTTTCAATGTCATTCAGATGCAATACGGCGTAAAACTCTACAAACGCGAATCCCTTGTAATTTTGGACGAAATCCAGCTTTACCCTCTGGCAAGGCAGGCTCTGAAAACTCTGCTTGAAGACGGCCGCTACGATTATCTTGAAACAGGCTCGCTTGCCGGAATCAAGAAAAAGGCGGAGGAAAATGAAATCCTGATTCCATCAGAGGAATATGCCTTGGAAATGTTTCCGCTGAGTTTTGAGGAATTCCTTTGGGCAACAGGAGATGATTTCACTTTTTCGCTCATAAAGGCCTTCTATGAAAAATTAAGGCCGCTTGGAAATCTGCACAAGGACATCATGCGGAAATTCAGAGAATATATGTGCGTCGGGGGGATGCCGCAGGCTGTCGTAAAATATGTTCAGCACAAGGATTTTGAAAAGGTTGATTTCGTAAAAAAAGAGATTCTTGCCCTCTACAGAAACGACATCAAGAATCAAAAGGAAGAAAACAGCTCGCACATCGGAAACATTCTGGACAACATCCCATCGGAGCTTTCTAAACATGAAAAGAGCGGCACTTTTAAATTATCACACATCGATAAAAATGCAAGGCAGCGTGAATACAAGGGTTCCCTGAACTGGCTTTCCGAAGCGATGATTGTAAACGTCGCAAGAAATGTAAGCGACCCAAGCCCCGCGCTTACCCTCAGCATGGATAACGGACGCTTTAAATGCTATTTGCTTGATACAGGACTTCTTATAAACTTGAGTTTCGGCGACGGCTCTTATATGGACAATGATTTTTACAAGGCGATTCTGACGGACAAGCTTCACATAAACGAAGGCATGTTCATTGAAAATGTGGTCTCGCAGTGTCTTATAGCCGGCGGACATAAAAATCTCTTCTATATAGAATACAATGATGCCGGGAAGCCGGTCATGGAAATTGATTTTTTAATAAGAAAGGGCAGAAAGGTTATCCCGATTGAAGCCAAATCAGGAAAGTCCTTTGCCATAAAATCACTCCAGAATTTTAAGAAAAAGTTTGCAGAAAAAATCGGACTTCAATATGTCCTGCACGACGGCGACGTAAAACGCGAAGATGAGATTGTCTACCTTCCGATTTACATGGCTGCGGTGATGTAAAGAACCTTTTCATCCCCCGCCCATTTTTTCTACAAAAAAATTGATACACTCTCTGGCAGGTTCTGAGAGATTTTCTATTTTACTGATAAAGTGACGATATTTCTGGAACAAGCGAATTTCCTGAATTATTGATTCGTCTGAAAACTCCGACGGTTTACCTGTCACCAAATATTCCACGCTCACGCCAAGCACTTGAGCAATTTTTACGGCATTCTCGGCAGATGGCATTTTTGCAGCGGAAGAAAGATACTGGTCGATTGTCCTTCTGCTGATCCCAGTTCTTGCGGCAAGTTCCTTTACTTTTATATCCTGGAAATCCAATTCACTCTTCAAATTGTCCCTGAATTGCATATTCATAAATTACCACTTTATGCGTAAAAAAGTACTTGCATTACTTCTAAAGAGGGTGTAAAATATGGATTACGCAAATAGTAGTAAGCACAAAATGTGACCTCTATTTGAGCAAGAGTTCCGTATGGGACTTGAAATATCTTTTATAACAAGGAGAAAACTATGGCTTACACAAAACCACAGATTATCGCACAGAACAACACAGCAGGAAGCTATGCAGCTGGATGTCCGACAAATGTTCGGAATATGGGTTCTTCAAGTCACGACTGCGTAAAATGTGAAATCACATTCTAGCAAGACTAAGTCTTATACTTGAATCTGATAATAGGCAGATTGCCTCAAAAAAGCTTTCTGCCTGTTGTATGTACACAAATAATTTTTGGAGGATTTATATGGCAAAATTAGTTTTATTAATTGGTGGTGCACCAGACACGGGAAAAACGACTACACTTAATGCTATTTCAAAAAAACTACAAAAAAATGGATATGCGCAAATTAAATCGCAAAATACTGGTATGCAAGGAGTGGACAAACTCTATTTCCTCAAAGGAAAGGATTCAAATGGGAAAAATGTGTCTATTGTCATAAATACAGCTGCCGATGATGTTGGATCAATCAAAAATTTTAATAATTTTCTGCAACAATGTTCTTGTGACATCATCATAACAGCAATCCGAAGTTTCGGAAAAGAACGAAAGGGCATTCTTGATGTAATCAAAAATCATACAAATGATGATTATTTTAACTTGGAAATTCCTCTTGCAAGAATAACTCAAAGGACTGTAAATAAAAACACAGCGATGAAATGGTATACAGATACTGTCATGACCTTGGCTGAACATATCTTAGAATTAGCTCCATTTAATTTTAAAATATGATTATGTTCGAATACAAAATATGCAAACAACAATAATTTGTGTTTTATGACAATGGGCAATATTACCAAATTTCGAATAATTAGGAATAAAATTTATGAATGAAAAATTGATGACTTTTGTAAAGAATTACTGGTCATACTATTTACGGTTAGAATCGAAATTTCTTGAAACTCTGAACTATGTTGAATTTGACAAAGATAACTTCTCAACTTTTTCTTTTGAATACTTGAATTTGCTTTTATCTGTTTGCAGCGAAATAGATGTTGTCGGAAAAATGATGGCACATGAAAAGAACACATCTTTTAAAGAAGAAGATAAATATAACAATATTTACAAATGGTGGTATGAGATACAAGACAATTTTGATGTAGAAACAAAAAAACTAGAGAAACAGGAAACAGTTTTTTTACGTAAAGAAACATTGATACCTTGGATAGATTTTAGAATTGAGAAAGCAATAAACAAAAAAGGAAGCGATTATTTCAGACTCGCAAAAGCCACAAAAGCGAAAACACCCTCTTGGTGGACTGCATACAATCATGTAAAACACAACAGAACAGTAATAGATACTGAATCAAAAAAAGTCAATTATACAGAAGCTAATCTTGAGAATGTAGCGAATGCATTTGCAGGTCTTTATGTTTTAGAAAAGGCATTTATGTATTCAATTCCAGAATATGAAATGGATAAAGAAAGTGTGAATCATAGCAAACTATTTGAAAATGAAACTGATTGGTCATTTCCTATAAAAAATGGCCAACTGTCTATTAATAAATCTGAAAAAATTCTTAACGGAGTTTGAACTATGCTCTACCGACAGAAAAAAGACACCTACATCCGCAATTACGATGGTATAGGCTACATAACATCAACTGGAATCTTCAACGATCGATGCACTAACGAAAGCGGAACAGTGTTTTTGTGTGCGTTGAGCCGTAAGCCGCAGACTCTCGATGAGCTTGTGGACAAAATCATGCCGCAGTTCGTTGACGTTGACCGCGAGACAATCAAAGCCGACGCAACAGAATTCTATGACACTCTTGTCGCAGACGGATTTATCATAAAAGGCGAAACAGAAGAGGAACTTAACGCTAAAGACAGTGGCTTCACTTACAATGCAATTCAGCCCAAGACAATCAGAGAAGACTTTACCCCTACAATTCAAAGGGCGGACAGCGACACGCAAGAATTTCTGGAAAAGCATTTTAAGGACAAACCTCACCTAACAAGTTTCCAGATTGAGCTTACAAGCAGATGCAACGAGAGATGTGTCCACTGCTACATTCCGCACGATTTAAAGCTTTATGACATCACGGAAGATTTGTATTATTCCGTACTTGAGCAGCTTTCAAAGATGGGTGTTCTTTCCGTTACTCTGAGCGGCGGAGAATGTATGTGTCATCCAAAGTTCAAGGAGTTTTTACGTGCGGCAAAGAATTACGATTTCTATGTGAACATTCTTTCTAACCTAACGCTTCTTGATGATGAAATCATTGCTATAATGAAAGAAGGAAATGTTTCTTCCGTACAGACTTCTCTTTACTCAATGATTCCAGAACATCATGATGCAATTACAACAGTAAAGGGAAGTTTCTATAAAACGCGCAACAATATTCTAAAACTGATAGAAAATGATTTGCCGATTCATGTTTCATGTCCAACTATGAAGGGCAACAAGGACGATTACGGTGATGTGGTCAAATGGTGTCACGAGCATAAAATTCGCGCACAGACCGACTACATTATGATGGCGGAATTTAACCACGAGACATCGAACCTTGCAAACCGCCTTTCAGTTGAGGAATGTGGTAAAGTTATTTCTGATATAATAGCAGATGATGAAGATTACAAAAAAGCAATACTCGCACCTGATTTTGTTCAACGCTGTAGCGAAAACCAATTTAACCCGGAGCGAAGACTTTGTGGCGTGGGTGTCTCTTCATGTTGTATGGTAGCAAATGGAAATGTCTATCCATGTGCTGGCTGGCAAGAAATGGTTCTTGGAAATCTAAAAGAAGATACACTCGAAAACATTTGGAACAATTCAGAAAAAATCAACTGGCTTCGTTCCCTTAAGTTTAAGGACTTGGGCGGTGGGGAATGTTGCAAGTGCGACAGGGCTGCATTTTGTGCTCCATGCATGGTTCGCAATGCAAATGAAAGTCCAACAGGAAACCCTCTTGAAATCAACCGGCATTTCTGTGCTGTTGCCGCAAAGAACAAGGAGATTGTTTTAAAATACAGAGAATCCTTACTCAAAGAAAAAAAATGACGGATTACCATACGCACATCGGTCAATATTATGATTCTTACTATGATTTTCACGATGTTTTCAAAGTTCTGAAAGATAATGGAATAGATGAAAACATCTGTGCGTATTTTACTCCGAAGTTTGACAAAAAAGATGCTTCCATAGCGTTTTATCATGCGGTGGAAGAAGAACTTTTTGAGACTGGGAAATTTGCAGAAACAATTGGATTGAAAACAAGATTTTTATATTGGGCAGACCCGCTGGTTTTAGAACAGCTTCCTTTGGAAACCATTTTTTCTAAGTTTCCATATTTTGGAATTGCCTTGCATCCATTCCTTCATAATTGGACAACTCAGTATTCAAATCTTGTCAGTGAAATATTCTCATTTTCGGATAAACATAAATTGCCCATTTTTATTCATACAGGAACATCAGCTTGTGATGAACCAATGCAATTTGAAAAATGGTTTGTTGATTTTCCAAATGTCGAAGTCCATCTTGCACATTGTAAAGAACCGAAAGTTATAATAAAACTTTTTTCAAAGCATCAAAATCTTTTTGGAGATACAGCCTTTTGTCCGGCAGAGTCCTACAATAAAATCTGTGAAGCAGGTCTAAAAAATAGAATGCTTTTCGGTTCAGATTTTCCCATTACACATTGGCATGAACAACAGCAGAATCCGAATTATGATTTAAACTCATTGAGTGAGAATTACAAAAAAGTCCTGCTCGAAGCGAAACTTTTTCTTAAAGAAATGCATATTTAAGGAGACTAACAAATTATGAAAACATCTACCTATGAAAAATTGAAAGAACTACGACGCTATGTTGATGGTGGAGCGGACACCTGGTACGAACATTTTATGCTTGCGGTAATTGTCGTAAACACGATTTCGCTTGGATTGGAAACAGTAAAGGGGCTCTCTGAGCAGTTTTCAAGAATTCTGTTTTGGGTTGACCAGATATGCCTCTGGCTTTTCATCGCGGAACTGATTTTCAAATTCGTTGTCTATAACAAAGATTTTTTTTGCAGATCATGGAACTGATGAAAATGGAAAACCAGAACGACACATAAACCTTTGGAATATATTTGATCTGCTGATAGTTATTATTTCTATTTTCTCATCATTTTCATATCTTGCGGTATTCAGAGTTTTCAGAATACTACGCTCTCTAAAAGCAACAAGGGCAATCCGCTCTTTCAGAATAATCAAGGCACTGAAACTTGTAAACGCTCTTGGAAAATTCCGTTCCATATTAAAGGGGCTAATAAGGGCGATTCCCGAGATTCTATGGGTTTTTCTTCTCTTGTTGCTATTCGAATATGTTTACGCAGTAATCGGAACTAACTTTTTCGGCAGTGAGTTCCCAGAATATTTTGGCTCGCTTGGAGCATCTCTTTTGACGCTGTGCCAGATTTCATGGATTAGTGGAGTTGCACGACCTATAATTCTTGCGCATCCTGCTGCCAGCGTTTATTTTATTTCCTACTGGTTCATCACCGCGTGTGTTCTTTTAAAAGTGATTGTCGGCATCATAGTCAATTCCATGAACGATGAACGCAACAGTAAAGTGAACTTGAAAAAGACTGTAACACACGAAAAACTTTCCGCACAGATCACAGCGTTACAAAAGCAGATTGAACAACTGGAAAATGCTATCGTTACGAAGAAATGATAACCAGAAACCATAGGAATTGCAATATCCACATCGGACAGTTCAACGAAACCTACTACGACGCGCTTGAAGTCTTTGAAGCAATTGAAGAAGCTGGTGCTAAATTCGGAATCAGAGAAGCTCGTTTTTCATCCACCTCAAGCTGCCGTGATGACGTTGAGCTTTTGAAAATTGAAGAAGAAATCTCGTATGCACTTTCATACTCTGGGAAACTCACGGTGCGTCCCTACCTTTGGTTTGTTCCGTCGTACGCGGAAGAAGGAATCTCTGTTTTTTCGGCTACAAAATCCTTCGACTACTGCGGAATTAAGTTGCATCCAGCAGGTCAAAAATGGGACTTGAAAAATCCGTGCCATAAAAAGTGTTTGGAAGAAATTTTTGAATGGTCAGCACTTAGCAAAAAGTCTGTCCTGATTCATTCGGGAACTCTACCGGAAGATTTTCCAACAAGGTTCTCTCCCTTCGCCATAGAAAAACCAGAGTCCACGCTGATTCTTGCACATTCAAATCCAGTAAAGGAAACTTCTCAGCTTGTAAATAAGTATGGAAACATTTTCTGCGACACAGCCTGCATCGAAAAAAAGGATTTTCAAAAACTCCGCGTGCTTGTGAACGACAAATCCAAAATTCTCTTCGGATCTGATTTCCCTGTCACGCAATATTTCAACCAGCATTTGTTCAACAAAAACTTTTCGTTCAAGGAAGAGTATGAGCATGACTGTGAGACTTTAACATGGTAAATAAAACTGTAGACAAAATAACAACAAAGGAGACTAACAAATTATAAAAGCCTCATTTTTGACTTTTGCGAAAAAGATTTCCGTCTAACGAAACTCACTATACTATTGCAACAAGTGAGGAACGTTAGTTCCGAACAAATCCGTGTGACCGTCACTTTTTTGGAAAAACATCAGAATCAACATTTCATATTTTTTTCAAAGTCTATTTTGCCGAATCCTGTTCTTTCATTGCAGCTTCAATGTCCGACATGCTGACTAGCGTTCTTTCGTTCTGTCCTGCAATCAATGTGGCGCGGTTCAGGACGGACTCTATTTTTGCACAGCTGAATCCATTGAATTTTTTAGCAAGGCTCTTCGGGCTGCAATCTGTACCCATGTTTTTTCCGCTGCTGTACATTTTTACCAACTGTACCCTTGACTGCTCATCCGGGAAGGGGACAGATACTCGTGCGTCAAAGCGACCTGGGCGGATGAGGGCTTCATCCAAGGCAGAGATGCTGTTTGTGGCGGCAAGGACCAGAACTCCACTTGTGGGCTCAAATCCGTCGAGCTCATTCAAAAGGGCAGTGACAATCCTTGTGTTTTCCGTCTCGATGGCGGAGCCCGAATAATTCCGTCTTGTTCCTATTCCGTCAAACTCATCAATAAAAACAATGCATGGAGCCCTTCGCCGTGCTTTTCTAAAAAGGAGCTTTACCTTCATGGGACCGATTGCCATGAACATGCTCTCAAAATCAGTCGCCTTTGCCGGAATAAAATTCACCTTCGCCTCACCCGCGAGTGCCTTTGCGAAAAGAGTCTTTCCGTTTCCAGGGGCTCCCTCAAGCAGAATTCCCTTTGGCATACGAAGTCCCTTTTTCGCGTACTCCGCCGGATGTTGCATAATCTCCATGACCTGTCTCATGTCGTGCTTTAAACTGTCCATTCCCACAACATCGTCAAAGGTTTTTCCCGTCCGCCGCACCACTTTGAAAGTGTTCGGGCTGATGAACTTACGGAATACCAAAAAGATTGCGCCGAAGAAAATCACATAAAAAAGAATGTCAAAAACAAGGGATATGATTTCAGTGCCGTCCTTTTCAACGGTGACAGAAACATTGTTCCGAAGCAGGAACTCTTTCAGCAGGGGACTCTCAGGATTCTCAGTTCGGAAGATTTCATCTGTACCCTTTTTCGTGTATTCCAGTCTGTCACCCTTTATGACAACGGAGTCAACTGCGGCATTTTCCACTTCCTCATAAAATGAGCTGTATCCCTCTTCTGTCCCCTTTTTCGGCAGGAGGCTGTCACCCAAAAAGAGATATGCAATCAGAAGTCCGAGTAAAATCAATACGGGCAGAAAAAATAATTTGCGTCTCATAAATCATCCTTTGAATTTTTTTAGGGAAGTTCCCTCAAGAAGAAAGCAGAGTTTTAAGGAAATCCTCCGGTGTCATTTTTTCCTTCAGTGAAATCTTTTTTGAGCATACACTGTCTTCCCCTGCGGAAAGGACCGTGGCAAATGCAAGCGGAAAATTATCCTCAGGACGAAGAGTGCCGTAATCATCCGGGACAAGCTCATCACCGTAAACCAAAAGAACCTTGCTTTCTTCCCCGCTTAAAACCGGAGCTGCGGCGGCAAGAAGGGCCGAATGAAAATCTCCCTTGGACGGAAAAAATGTGGTGTACCCGCTTTTAAGATTACAGGCAATGGCTGCAAGTGCTATGGGAGCGTTAAAGACCGAAAGAGAAAATGCGGCGGGAAGAATCATCTCCTCCTGAATCAGAGTCCTGTTGATTGTAAACTCACGGTTGATTTCACCCCGCTTCGAGATGAAGACCTGCTTCAAGTCGGCACAGGCGTTTTTTTCCACGGCATCATGGACGACATGCACGGTCATTTTACAGAGCTGGCTCAATCTTCGACGAAAAAGCGGAGGAGTAAAATCTATGGACGGAGACACGGAACTTTTCTCTATGGATTTTTCGCCTCTCGACCAGAGAGTCCAATCATCCTGAGAAGTGAGACCGGGTGCCCAGCAGGACGGTTCCGAAAAAAATATGTCAGTCTGCATCAGGACCTCTTTCTGAAATCCAAAAGCGAATAACTGTTCGATCCAAGATTGTGATGTGCGGTTTTCAGCTCAAACCCCGCTTCCTCAATGGCATGGACAAGCTCGGCGTAACGGTACATCTTGCTGTTTCCGTTTGCCATGCATGTAAAATAAAGCGATGTGGCCTGAAGGGAATAGGAGCTTGCAAGGAAGTTCTGTTTGTCCCACAAGGGCTCAAGCACGTAAACGTCGGTCTCTGGTGTCGCCGCCTGATAAACTTTCCTGAGGATTTTTGTAATCTGCTTGAGGGAAAAACAATCCAGGAACTGGCTCATCCAAACAGCGTCGGGCTTTTCAGGAAGCTTGGTTTCTTCCGCGAGTATGTTTCCCGCATGGGTTGAAATCCTCTGTGCGAATCCTGCGTCGGCGGCATTGGTCTCTGCTACGGCTGTCTGTCCGGGCAAATCAACTATGGTAACATGCACGTCGGGATTGTACTTGCAGCAGGCGATTGCCCATTTCGCCGTGTTTCCCCCGATGTCGGTAAGATTTTTTGGAGCTTTCTCAAAGACAATCGGCAGTGCTTCGGGAAAAGCGATGTCCGAATAAAAATGGTCAAAATCAAACCAGGATTTTTTTGCCTTGGGAGGAAGAGTGGAAAGAGCCTCGTAGATTGTGGTCCACTGGTCGCCGAAAACTTTGAGTCCCTCGGGCTTTCCGTTTTTAATTGAATCCGCAAGATTCCATGCTCCCTGATAGCAGATGTCGTTCGTAAAATTAAAATTGGCCTTGGTCAGATCATCTTCCAAAAGCATCCAGCCGATTTTGCCGAGGACATATTTTTCATTTTCCTCGCCGGTGGAATCTACGGAGAGTTTCAGGACGCTCATTCCGAGAGCCATCTCACAAAGGACGGAAATTCCATAATCAGAGACGGAGCATTTTTTTGCGAGATCCGCCGCACTGATTCCGTCATCCCCGGCATTTTCTATTTCCTGCAGGAGTCCAAGGTCAATCAAGGCACGGACGGCCTGAAAGGTCAGCGGTGAGAATGCGATTTTCTGTGCCTCAAATTTTGCGTCCACCGCGCGTATTTTATCATCTTTAAAAAAATCTTGTGAAAAACGAGCTTTATCCATGCACACAGTTTAGCACAGACGCGAAGTTCTTGCAATGGACAGATCAATTGATTTGTCGCATAAATATTCTCCGTCGCGTGTGTCGTGGGTCACAAAAATCAGAGTGCGGGGATTTTTCTGCAAGTCATTTTTTATAAATTCCATGAGACGCATTTTCAGCTCGTAATCCTGAGCGTTAAAACTTTCGTCCAAAAGAAGAAGCCCGGAAGGAAATGCGAGGGCACGTGCAAGTGCGACCCTTTGTTTTTGTCCTCCGCTAAGATATTTTACCTTCACGTCCTTTTTTTCCGCGATGAACATTTCTTCCATATAATACTCTGCTTTTTCGCGGGCCTCAGTCTCCGTAAATTTATTCAAAAGAGGCAGAAGAATATTTTGAAAGACGGACATTTCCTCAAGCAGACGGTTTTCCTGAAACGCATAGGAGACGCTTTCAGTTTTTTTAGAAAGATATTCCAAAAGCGTGGTCTTTCCGAATCCGCTCGGTGCAATCAGTGCAAGACTTTCGTTTTTTGAAATCTCCGGCATATAGTCCTCTGGATTTGGCCTCATGGATTTTGTGGAATATTTTTTTTCGCGACATAAAAAACGAAGAAGCAATTCAAAAAAATAACTTACGAGAATCAGTGCGAGGGTAAAGGCCAAGACACGAGACGTCTCCAAATGCACCTGGGCTTTTGCAAGCTCACTTCCGAGGGCGCGTTTTGGCAGACTCAAGATTTCACCAGCAGCCACAACTTTCCATGTCATGCCGAAACTGGAAAGAACCGAGCTTTTTAAATGTGGCATCAGTTTTGGAAGGAGGACGTAAAATATTTTTTGCTTTTTCGTAAATCCAAAAATACGCGTCATCTCATTCATCTTTGAATTTTTTAATGACTGACTGACTCCCTCGCTTATGTTCGTGATGATTACCGGGAGAGTCATCAACACAGCTGCGGCGACAGGAACGGACGCAGAGGAAAGTGAAAAAACTAAAATCAAAATGAGAGCGACCACAGGAGTTGCACGTAAAATTGCGACGGGAAATGAAAGCAGGTCCTTGCACCATTCAAATCTTCCGCATAAAAAACCGAGGGCCGTGCCTAAAAAGAGCGATATGCAGAACGACTCAATGACGCGAAGAAATGTTGCCGAAAGATTCGCATAAAAACTTTTTGTCCCAAGCAGCGAGAAAAAATCCTGCAGGACCTTAAAAAAGGAAGGGAGAATCAGCGGACTGTTTATGGCGAGAGATGCAATCTGCCACAGACAAATGATGAGTGCGGCAGACAGTACGGACAAAAGGATTTTTCTCATAAAGTCTGAGTCATCTGAGGGGACATTTACTATTTATAGTAAAATCCGTCATTCGGCAAAGTCTGGTCGAAAAGATTCAGGAGCATCTCTATTTCCACCTTTGATTTTTTTGCGGGCACCCAAGTGAATGCGCAGTTCGGAATGGCTTTTTCGGCGACGGCGGCATTTAGTCCAAGCCCATGCTTTTCCGAAAGCCCGGCAGCTTCCTTTGGATTTGCGACAGTACGGTTTACCGCACTCTCATAGGCCTTGATGAATTTGGCAATCTGCTTTTTGTGTTTTTTCGCATATTTTTTGTTCACGACCAAAACGGTCATGGGAAAATCTTTGCCGCCGGTGAGGGATGAGAATTCCTCGCTCAGGCTGTATCGCTTTACGCTGCCGTCCGTATTTTGGGCGACGGATGCAAAAGGCTCGGGAACGACTGCAAAATCAAACTTGCCGGAAATCAGCATGGGAGCAATCTGAGCGTTGGGAGTCGAGAAATCAAGCGTGACATTTTCTATGTGTTTTTTCCGGAGGATGTAATTCATCACATATTCGGGCGTGGCTCCCTGTCCAGCGCAAGAGACGGTCTTTCCTTCGAGCTCTGACAAATCGGAAAAAGTTTCATCTTTCGTTAGGAGAAAAATATTTCCGTTTCCGCAGATGCCCAGGCATACAAGAGCCTCCTTGCTTTCTGTGTAGGCTTTTGCGGCAACATTCGGAGGAAGGAATCCAAAATCAGCCTCACCCTTGATTAGTTTCGGCAATGCAATCTGAGCGGAGGCACAGGACAAAAAATCATACTCGCTGTTTTCTTCCATTAAATATGCGACGGGAATTGCGGACGGGCCGTTTAAAAAAGCGACGGTCTGTGCAAGAATCGGACAGACGGAAACGAGCAGAAAAAGGACCAATGCGGCTGATATTTTTTTCATAATTCCTCCTGGAAAAAAATCCAGTTTAACTATAGCATAAAGCTCAAAAAAATGCTATGATTGCAATGTAAAAAAAGTTTCCATTAAGTTTTAAAAATTTGATTTAATGCATTTATATTTCTTGGAGAAAATGAGATGGAAAACTTACGTCCGGTTATTTTTGTAGATTCAGAAAAATGTGTGAATTGCCACAAATGCATTTCAGTCTGTCCCAGTAAATTTTGTAACGACGGTTCAGGCTCTTTCGTAAAGATTAATTCGGAACTTTGTGTCGGATGCGGAAGGTGCATTTCAGCTTGTGAGCATGACGCGAGAAAAGGACTTGACGACTTTGATGATTTCATGCAGGCATTAAAAAATCATGAGAACGTGCTTGCCATTGTGGCCCCCGCTGTCGCAGCGAATTTCCGTGGAAAGGATTTGGAGCTGAACGGCTGGTTGAGGTCCATAGGCGTGAAGGCAATTTTCGATGTCTCTTTCGGTGCCGAGCTAACGACGAAATCTTACGTGGAGCACATAAAGAAAAACAATCCGAATCTGGTGATCAGCCAGCCCTGTCCTGCCTTGGTCTCATGGATTGAGCTCTACAAACCGGACCTGATTCCGTATCTTTCCCCCGCTGACTCTCCCATGGCGCACACCTTTGCCCTCATAAAAAATTTTTATCCGCAATACACCGGCTACAAAATGGCTGCCATATCACCGTGTTTCGCGAAGAGACATGAATTTGACGAAAACGGACTTGGAGATTTCAACGTCGCGATGTCCTCCATAAGCGCTTATCTTGAGAAGAACAGCATCAATCTCCTTGACTATCCCCGAATCAATTATGACAATCCTCCTGCGGAAAGAGCCGTGCTTTATTCCACACCGGGAGGTCTTCTCCGTACTGCCGAGCGATTCATCCCAGGAATCAGCGCAAAGACAAGAAAGATTGAGGGACAGCCTACAATGACGGAATATTTCACCGAATTGTCAGACTGGCTCAAAAGCGGAAGAAACAGCAACTACCAGCTGATTGACTGTCTGAGCTGCGACCGTGGATGCAACTGCGGAGCCGGAACCATAAATCAGAAAATGCCTCTTGATGAGCTGGAGCGTTTCATTGAAAAACGCTGTGAGGAACGCAAGAAAAAACTGAACACTGCCTCCGTCTTCGGAAAGAAAAAGCTGGAAAAGGCCATCAACAAATATTGGAAGCCGGGAATATACAACAGGAGCTATGTGGACAGAAGCCCGGTCCTCAACTCCCTCATAAAGTTCCCGGACGAGCTTCAGCTGCAAAAGATTTACGAGCAGATGGGAAAAATGAAAAAATCTGATTTCCTTAACTGCGGCGCGTGCGGATACGGTTCCTGCAAAGCCATGGCCATTGCAATTTTCAACGGCAGAAACAAATGCGAGAACTGTCATCATTACCTTTTGAACGAGAACATTCGCAAGCACGAAAAAGAGCTGAAAGAAAAGCTAAGCGTCTCCATAAAGCACGTTACTGACACAAGCGTAAACGAGCTGAAGGAATCCCAGGTCAACATGCAGAAGCTTGTTGAGAGCAGCTCAAAGATGAATCAGGCGGTGATGACCTCATCTGGAACCGTGGGAATCATGCTGCAAAAAATTTCCGCCATCAACAGAATCCTTGAGACGAACGCGGAGGTGGTGGAATCTCTCGGGAATGCGACGACGCTTGGAAAGACAAATCTCAAGTCCGTCTCAACTTTGGTTTCTGAGATTGAGCAGAACTCTGAGGGACTGATCGACATGAGCAGCGTGATTCAGCAGATCTCAAGCCAGACGAACCTCCTTGCCATGAACGCAGCGATTGAGGCGGCCCATGCGGGAAGAGTCGGAACCGGATTCGCCGTAGTCGCCGATGAGATCCGAAAGCTGGCCGAGGACTCAAGCAAGCAGGTCAAGAAAATCAACGGAGTACTGAAAAACATAAAGGCACTGATTGACGACGCTTATGGCAAGACGGTAAACACGAGCAATGAATTTGAAAACATCGTCTTCCTGACTTCAAAGGTCAAAAATCAGGAGGCACTGATGAAGGAAGCCGTTTCCGAGGAAAGCATGAGCGGAGACAGACTTATGCAGACCATCAGGAATCTGCAGGAGACGGAAGAAGCCGTGAACTCAATAACACAAAAACTCAAGCATGAGAGCGCGGCTGTCATGGATTCGCTTCAGAGACTGGGAAATCAGAGGGCATAAGGTTCATTCCTCGCCGTAAAGAAGCTCGAAACTTTTGTAATGGTCGCCGGTGTAGTAAATGAGGCCGTCGTTGGAAAAGACAATCCGCCTGCTTCCACGGGATTTCCGTCCGTAAGCGTCGATGTCACATTCGGTGTATGTGCGTCCCTTCTTTTTCGGCAGAAGCCCCTCGTAGTTTCCGAACCTGTCACCGCCTATGCACTTCCCGGGAGCAAAGGAAGAAACTGCGTCTCCAGATGTCCATCCCTCAGCTTCGGCCTGCTTTTTGGTGATGTAATTTTTGGGAAGATGTCCGTAAGTGTGGATGTAAAGCGCGACCTCGTCCTTTGATGTGTAGGATCCGTTTTCATCAATGCCTTGGTCCGGCGGATTTTCTGTCTGAGGATTTTCGTCGGGGGCACTTTCTGCGATGATTTCTTGAACTGTTTCTGCAACAATTTCTGGGACAGATTCCGAAATCGGCTCAGGATTTATTTCAGGCTCAAGGATGACAAGTTCCGGGCTCTGTTCATTTTGTACGCTTTGTGAACTCTGTGTGTTCTCTGCCGCCAGATTTTCGTACGACGCTATATTTTCCGCCGTTTTGTTTTTCAGCAGATGAAAAGAGACGAAAAGCAGCGCACAGACCGCCGCAAGCGAGATAAGATATTTGCTAAGTTTTCGGTTCATAAATCCTCCGTGAGCGTCTTGATTAATTTTCGATGCTCCATTATAAATGCGTGGAGGGCGAATGTCAAATGAAAAGACCTGGTGCATCCATTGATTAAACACGCTTGAGTGTTTTGGAAAATCTTGCTAGTATATTCGGGATGAAACTAAAGCTCCGGATTCTGACATTTTTATTTTTGATTCTGTTCCCTTGTTTTTTGTACTCGCAGGAAAAGCTCGCTTCCTATGCGGAGACTTTTGAGGAGGAGTTTTTTCAGGCCGTGGATTTTTCAAACGAAATCAGAAAAATACTTACGGAAAAAAATCTTTCAGAATACGACCCGGATTTTGTCAGTGCCATTGTTTTTCCAGAGCTGATGCGTTACTCTCAGTTTTCAGATGCGATAGAAAAAAACATCGACAGGCTGCTCCATCTTTTCAGCAACGAAATCAACTCATGCTCCATTGGCCCCATGCAGATGAAGCCCGTGTTCGCGATCGCCCTTGAACGTGACCTCCATGCGGACCCAGAGCTTGCCGCAAAATTCCCCATGATTGATTTTAACGGCGAGGGTGAAAGTGTCTCTCAGCGGATGAAAAGAATCGAACGGCTCAGAAAACTCGACACACAGATTTACTATCTGCTTGCCTTCATTGAAATATGCACGAAAAGATACGGACTCGAAGACGCTCCGGTGGAGTACAAGATAAGAATAGTCTCTACGGCATACAATTCCGGAGCCGGGCTGGGGATTAAAACTCTGGAGGAAAAATCTCAGCGGCGCTCTTTTCCACAGGGGAGCCGAAGTGGTTTTTCAAAATGGATTTACTGGGAACTGGGATTCGACTACTATAAGCTTTCAAAAATAGCGGAAAAGATGAATCCGCCGTGTTTAAAAAAATAGGGGCAGCCCTAAAACATAAGCTCAGGACCACCCCGTCCCGCAATCAGCGGTAAAAATCAAGCCTACTCAACCAGGCAGTTATCTGATTTTTCGGTTGTTATGGCTTTTCCGTCTGCAACAAGTTTTGTTCCGGACACATTCGCGGTCTTTCCCTTGATGCAGATCTCAACCTTGCAGAATTTGTCGATGTCAATCTTCGCGGGCTTTTCGGCGGCTGGATCGGCTCCTTCCAAAACAACCGGAGTTCCCGGGGCTGCCCAAGGTGCGGTAAGAAGCTCCACCTTTTCCTTTCCGTCTTCCATATAATCTGCGGCGAGCAACATTCCGTGGCTTTCAACTCCACGCATTTTTCTTGGCGCGAGGTTGGCGGCGATGATCACGTGCTGTCCGATCAGCTCCTCCGGCTTGAGGTAGGGGCGCAGACCGCTCTGGATGATTCTCTCGTTTCCGCTTCCGTCGTCCAGATGCTCGATGTAAAGTTTTTCGCCCTGGGGATTGTTTTCCACCGTAAGAATCTTCGCGACCTTGAGCTCAATGTATCTGTTGAAGTGCGCGACCTGATCCTCGGCAAGCTTTGGCTCGTCATCCTTTTTTGCAGGGGCAGAATCTTTTTTGGGCTCGGTCTTTGGACTCTGTGGCTCAACAGCATGTCCCTTGACTTCGTTCGCCATGAGATATTCCAAATCCATCTCACCAGCCACGCACGGAACTCCGACCTGCCAGTTCTCAAGAACCTGAGGATGAACCTCTCCGAAAATACCGACCTGCTTTCCGTTCACGATGATTCCGGCCTGTCTTCCGGGGATAAAACGCGGGTCATCGGTCTCCTTCACCTCGTACTTGTGGTCAAGATAATAGAGGAGAGTGCTGACCTCACTCGCCGCGTCGTTGAAGTTCGCGTTGTTTGCAGAGGTCAAGAATCCAAGGTTCTGGATTGTGCGTGTGCCGGTCTGCTTTTCCGTGGGGTCAATGTATGCGATTTTTCCCACCTCAAAGATTTTGTGAGGATAAACGGCATTTCCGCTCTGAGCCTCGGCCTCGAAAAGACTCGCGATGATTGAGGGACGGATGAACTGATAGTTTTCGCTCATCGGGTTCGCAATCTCAATGACGTTCTCTCCGCTTATGCCCATGTTGTCGATGTAGGTTTTCTTTGAGCCGAGATAGTTGAAAATCATCTCCTGATAGCCCATTCCCGCCATGATTTCCTTGACCTTGCGGCTGTACACGGTGATGGGAAGAAGACGGCCCACGGTAAAGTCATTCGGAGCTGCCGGAGCGAAGAAATCAAGGTCCATGCCGATCATCACGTCCTCAATAACATCGACCTCGTGGAGGAAGTCGTTGCGGTAGGGGGCGGGCTTTACGGTAAAGATTGTCTCGCCTCCTTCCTTTTTGACGCTGACCGTATTTCCCATGCGCTTGAGTGCGTCAGTAACCTGGGCTTCGGTCAAATCGCAGCCGAGCTTTTTGTTGATTGTGGAAAGACGCGCGTCGGTGGTTGGCTGATAGTAATAGGGAGTCACAACATCGGTGCCGAAACCAGTGTCATAGGCATGGTGGATTTTAACCGGGAGGATCTTATATCCAGCGTCGAAGAAATCACATGCCACGATGTTCGCGCTGAGCATGAGGCTTCCCATGTCATCACCCGTAAGCTCCACGAGAAGGTCGCTGTCTCCGACCTCAACTGCTCCGAGATGGGCTGAGTTGATGATTGGCGCCATGGAAAGGACTTCCTTGTTGTCATCCACGAGAAGGGGATATTTCTTGAAGTCCTTGAGAATCCACCCGTAATCCTTTCCCTTGGGATGAGTCTGCACGATCTCGCGGAGAGTCTGCCTCTCAGTTCCCTGGAGCGGAACAAAACTTGTGTTGTCCGGGTCGGCTGCGGTCTGGTGGACGGGCCATTTAATCTGTGACTGGCGGTACACACCCATGGAGATTGTCTTTCTCTTGCGTCCGAAGTTCCAGCAGAGTTTTTCCTGTGTCTGGATGATGTCCTTGAGCATGGGCTCGTCAATCGGTTTTCCGCTGATTACGAACGCAACAAGGTACGGGCGGATGTCCTTCAGATCAGGGGCGACATCAATCACGCGTCCGCCGAAATCCTTCAGATTGTCTTTTGTTGAAAGGAAAGAGCTGTAGTCAGAATGGGGGGCTCCCTCGTATTCCCTGAGGCAGCGTGCGATTCCACCTGTGGACCATAAATCGGGGCGGTTCGTGTCGTTAAGTTCAATTTTTATTACGCGCTCATTTTCGGGCTGTGATTCATCGGGCTTTTCGTCAAGCTCGGCTTTCGCGTGGGTGAGTTTTTTCTCAAACAGATCATCCATCGCATATTTTTTTCCAACAAGATTAAAAAAAAGTTTTTCGTTGACTTCTACTTTTGGCATGATTTCCTCTTATGCGCACTAAAGATAGTCTATTGTAGCAAAAAACGGGGCTGTTGTCTAGGGAAATGCATTAATCAGTCACTGCCGGTCAGGCACGGCATCACTTTCTGTCAGAATTCTTGTGACTGTAAGAGACGTTTTCTTTCGCAGGCGGGAATTTTTCGACGGAAATGGGATCCGAGGACTGGACGAAGCGCAACAGCTCATCCAGCGCATAGAGTTTGTCACGCTGAGGATTTATGTACAGCAGCCCCAAGGGAATGTCCAGCGCATTCGCTATTCTTATCATGGTGCCGATTTCAGGATTCAGAGGATTGTTTTCGACTTTCTGTATGGTGGACAAAGACAGATTCGCCTTGCTTGCCAGACCCTCCTGAGTCATCTTCAAGGCTCTTCTGCGAGAACGGATATTATTGCTTATAGTTGACTGCTGAAACTCAATTTCTTCAAGTATCTCTGAATCTGATTTAAAGCTGTTATCCATACTAAAAGTTTACATTGATAACAACCGGATTTGAACAGATGAATTATGCGTTAAATATCCGAAAATACACACGAAGCATAGGGCAAGGACCTATTCGGCCCCATCTCGCGGTAATTTTCCGTCTCAGACCTTGATTTTGTCCGTATCCATGCCCAAGGAAGTCTTGTCGGCCTCATCACCGTACACGATTCCCTTGTCCTTTTTGCTCTTCACGGCAATCAGGATAAAGGCAAGCGAAACTATCACTATAAATGCCACTGCAATTATAAGTATAAGCGATATCATTTAAAATCCTCATTGATATAAATACTTGTTTCCGATGGCTCGAAAGGCCGCTTTATCACTTCCCGGAAAGACGGCTTGTAGACCAGCAGCTCCTTGTATTTTTCACGGAGCCCCAAATCTTTCAGCACGGTCTTTGTAACCAATCTTCCGCATGGAGCCTGCATAAAAACCTTGAACGTGTCGGGGCGGAATTCTTCCTTGTTTCTTTCCGTAAGTATCTTGCACTTTATCTTCTTGTCTGCCCATGTAGAAAACAAGCGCATGGACTCTTTCAGGAAAACCAGGCCTAAAATAATTTGCGGAATAATCAGCCACCTGGAAACCCTGAACAAAGGGATTAAAGCGACCGCTATTCCGCAAAAAAGCAAAAGAAAAGCGTAAGTATTCAAATATAAATATCTGAAAAACTTAGACATTTCCCTTCTGAGAAGCAGAGATTGCCTTGTAGAATGCGTCTACAGCCTTCTGGGCAGAAGCATCGTCAGCGCCTGCAAGGAGGACTTCCTTCCTCTGTGTGAATCCTTCGTAGTAAAGCTTATAAGCTGGGCAGAAGATTCCGCAGGTCGGTTCCTTTGTGTATCCGATTTCCTTTACGCTGCTCGGAAGCACATAAGTTACCTTTCTTCCGGCCTTTACGCAATAGCACTGAACGGTGTTGCTGACCTCAACAACTCTTCTGTCTGTGATAACGAGGAATCCGTTGACCCTGTATCCCAAGATCTTCGCAAAGAGTTTTGCGATCTTTCCAAATGCCATTGCAATTGGATTTGAGCTTGACGCCCAAAGTTCTGCCTCAATCTCCATTACGAGAGATTCTCCATCCTCAAGAACAAGTCCTGATTTCAATTCTGCCATGTTAGCCCTCCAACATTTTTAACGGAAAACTCCGTTTAATTAAATTTGTTGTTATAATTATAATGCGGGTCTGTGCATTTGTCAAAAAAAAATTCAAAAAATTTAAATTTTTGAGCCGGATTTTTTCCCGCTTACTTCTCCCACTCGGTCTCTATCCGTTTCAGCCTGTCACCGTCAAAATAGAACATAAGACGGAAGCCTGAGCCGCCGTGGTCAATCCAGTACCGGATGGCATTGGGCGAATTTTCCTCGGCTTTTGGCAATATGTTCAGAAAATCAACCCAGTATTTTGAAACATCATCCCAAGCCTGGACGGGATCCCCCAGCAGATCCGTTATCTCCTTCCGGGTCATGCCAATTTTAAAAATGGTTCCCTCAAGCTTGTCATCGCTTTCCGCTACATTTCCGGCCTTGTGGATTATCTCCGCTGATTTTGACGCAATCGGAGTCACCCTTTTGACACTTTCCTCCATCAAATGATCACGGTACGCGTCCTCATCGATGACAAGGATTTTCTTCTCAATTGCTGCGTTCATAAGGCTCTTGTTGTACTCGGAAAGCTTTTTCTCGTCATAATCCTCAAGATATCCGCCGAAAACCCAGAAATACTGGGCAATACTCTCGCCGTCACAGTCAAACAAACAGATCCTGTACCAAGGGGAGGTAATTCCGTCTATGGTGTCCTCCTTCACGGTACGCGCGGTATAGGTAGTCCTTGTGCCCTTGAGAATCACATTGATGGTCTCGCTGCTTGACTCCACGGCATAATAGGAATCCTCAAGCTCATCCTGCAGGCACATCCTCAAAAACATGGGATACCAGAACCGTCCCTCGCGTCCCTTTTGCGAAGGCTCATACCGAAGCTTGAGATTGTCCTTTGCGACCACGGACTTTTCATCGGTCTTTATGACATCAATTCCCTTAAGGACACATTTTTCGCCGACAGGAGTTTCCTCCACCCAGTTCCGCAGAATCAGACGCTCGTTTCGAAGAACGCCGACACAGTAAAAATCCTTGAACCTGCTGTCATAAACCAATGTCGTCTCCCTTCCGTTAGGGAACACCAGCGCCTCCCATTGGCTCATCGTGTCGTTCGGATAAAACAGGGTGACAGTATTTCCGTCAAGAGTATATTTTCCGCGCTCCCCCATATAGCCGCCGAAAGGAGAGTACCAGTAATAAGTGCCGTCATCATCAAAGGCGATATAGATGATGTTCATCTCCTCGGAGATTACCTCGACCGACCATCTTCCGCGGAGGTAGTCCTGCGTGAGATTTTCCACCGCCTTCTCATATTTTTCCTTGCTTGCCAACTTACGGATATATGCAAAAGTCCTGTTCCCCGGAGTCCCATACTCATCCTCGCTTTCAAGCGTGCTTCCGGAAACGGATGCCGGCGCAGACTCAGATTCAGTAAGCGACTCTTCCACGCTGATTTTTTCCTCCGCCTCATTTTGCTCCGTGGACTGTGACTTTGAGCAGGACATTAAAACCAGCACAAGGGCAAATAATATAAAGAAAGATTTTTTCATTCATTCCCTCCATTTTCAAGCTCATGATAAGTCTAGCATAAGAAAATCATTTGTGCTACTATTATGAAAATTATTGTGTTATGGAGAATATTTTGTCCGCTCAGATGATTATGGGAAACCAGGCGATTGCGCTTGGTGCGTTGTGCGCGGGAGTCAATCTTGCCGCGGGATATCCCGGAACACCGTCTTCCGAAATAATTGAGTTTATAGCAAAGTACAGGAAAGAGACCGGAGCCTACGTGGAATGGTCGGTAAACGAAAAGGCTGCCGTTGAGGTTGCGGCGGGAACATCATACGCGGGAGGAAGAACCCTCGTCACGATGAAGCAGGTGGGACTCAATGTTGCGAGCGACCCGGTGATGTGCCTTTCCTACGTGGGAGTCAAGGGCGGCATGGTGATTGTCTCGGCAGATGATCCGGGGCCAATCTCAAGTCAGACCGAGCAGGACACAAGGCATTTCGCATCCTATTCAAAACTTCCGTGCTTCGATCCCTCCACCCCCAAGGAGGCGTTTGAGATGGTGCAGGCGGCGTTCGAGTATTCCGAAAAATATCACACCCCGGTGCTGCTCCGTCCCACAACCAGAGTTGACCACGCCTATCAGAGCATGGAGATTCCGAGCCTTCCCAAGGCAAAAGAGATTGCGGGATTTGAAAAGGACTCAAAGCGCTGGGTGATTTTTCCACGGGCATCTTTCTTAAACCACCAGAAGATTTTCGAGCGGAACCTTGTCACCTTGCCTGAGGATTTTTCAAAGAGCAAGTTTAATTATATAGAGGAAAACGGACATCCTGACGGAAAGAAGGGAATAGCAGCATCAGGAATCAGCTGGGAATACGTAAAGGAGGCCCTGAGCCTGATTGAGGCGGAGCATGAGGGAAGCACTAAAAATCTCACGCTGATGAAAATCGGAACCCCATACCCCTTCCCGGAACCGACGGCGAGGGATTTTCTGGAAAAGGCTCAGGAAGTCCTTGTGGTCGAGGAGCTTGACCCGATTCTTGAGGACTCGCTGATTTACGTCGCGGGAAAAAATCATCTTCCAAACACGATTCTTGGAAAAAACACCGGGCACATCGCAAGGGCAGGAGAAAACACGGTCGCGTCCGTAAAAGAAGCCATTGAGTCATTCCTGGGCATTGAGCAGACAAAAGAGGATTCTAAAGCCGACGAGATTCCACCGCTTCCAGTCCGTCCCCCGGTACTTTGCGCGGGATGTCCTCACCGTGCGTCATTCTATGCGGTAAAGCAGGCCATGAAAAAAGAGAAGACCGTTTACTGCGGAGACATCGGCTGTTACACCCTCGGAAATGCCGCTCCTCTTGACATGTGCGACACCTGCCTGTGCATGGGAGCCGACATCACGATGGCACAGGGATTTTTCCACGCAGAGCCGGACAGAAAATGCTTTTCATTCATAGGCGACTCAACTTTTTTCGCGTCGGGAATCACTGGGGTCGTGAACGCGGTCTACAATCAGGCGAAAATCACTCTCTGCATTTTGGACAACTCGACCACCGCAATGACGGGACACCAGCCGCACCCCGGAACAGGTCTCACTATGATGGGAAATGCGGTTGAAAAAATCAGCATGGAAAAAATCCTTGAGGCAGTGGGTGTGTCGCCAGTAATCACCGTGGACGCATTCAATCTGAAGGAAACTGTAGAGGCGGTAAAAAAAGCGAGCGAGGCGGAATCAGTAAGCGCGGTGATTTTCAAGGGCCCCTGCATCGCCATAGCACAAAAGCTCGGATTCAAGGCTCAGGCAAAGATGCTCGTGGATGACTCAAAATGCATCGGCTGTAAAAAATGCATAAGCGAGCTCGGATGCCCCGCAATCACTTTCAGCACGGACACAAAAAAAGCACTGATTGAAAAATCACTTTGCACGGGATGCACATTATGCTCTCAGGTCTGTCCGGTCAAGGCCATAGTTTCGGAAGGAGGCGACAAATGAGCACTTCAATTTTAATTTGCGGAATCGGCGGTCAGGGTACGGTTCTTGCTTCCAAGCTGATTTGTCAGGCGGCACTTTCCCTGAACATGGATGTGCGCTCGGCGGAGACAATCGGAATGGCACAGCGCGGAGGTTCGGTCGTAAGCCACGTGAGGATCGGAAGCGGTCTGCACTCACCACTGATTCCCCTTTCCGCTGCGGACATACTGATTGCGTTTGAGCCATGCGAGGCTGTAAGAAATCTTCCGTACCTGAAAAAAGACGGAGTGATTGTAGTGAGCGACAAAGTAATTCCACCGGTAACGGCATCTTTAAGTGGACAGAGTTTTGACTCCTCCGTGATGATTGAGACCCTGAGAAAAAAATCGAGCAGGGTCATGGTCCTGGACACAGATTCCCTCTCTGCGGCTCTGGGCTCCTCTAAAGCGACGAACACATTGCTTCTCGGGGCGGCGGCGGCATCGGGTGTGCTCGGAGTGAGCCTTGACGACTTGAAATCTGCCCTGAGCGTTCTGGTCAAGCCACAGTTCGTGGAGCTCAACGTGCGCGCTCTGGACATGGGGGCGGGGGTAAAGGGCTGAAATTAATTATTGCGCGAATTCCCCTTGCACAATCCAAAAAACCATGTTATTATAAATAGTAACAGAATCACACATCAAGGAGCCGCAATCATGCAGATGACGGAAACACAACTGGAGCAAATCAAGAGGCAGCTCAGACGGCTGCAAAAACTGCCCGAATCATTTTATGGAAAAAAACTCCAGGGCATAGACATTGACGCAATCAAAACACAGAGCGACTTTGAGAAACTTCCTTTCAGCTCGAAGCAGGAGCTCAGGGAGGCATATCCGCTCGGACTCATGGCGGTGGACGAAAGCGAGATTGTCCGCATACACTCGTCATCTGGAACCACAGGCTCTCCGGTAATCATTCCGTACACACAGAAGGACGTTGATGACTGGTCCACAATGTTCGCACGCTGCTATGAGATGGCCGGCATGACGAAGATGGACAGAATCCACATCACTCCGGGCTACGGACTTTGGACCGCCGGAATCGGATTTCAGCTTGGAGCAGAAAAACTTGGTGCCATGTCCATTCCGATGGGTCCCGGAAACACGGAAAAGCAGATCCGCATGATGATTGACTTGAAGTCCACGGTGCTTGCCGCGACCTCATCCTATGCGCTGCTCCTCGGCGAAGAGATACAGAAGCGTGGAATCAAGGACCAGATTCACCTGAAAAAGGGAATCATCGGAAGCGAGAGATGGAGCGACTCAATGAGACAGAGAATCCATGATACTCTCGGCATTGAGCTCTACGACATCTACGGGCTCACGGAATGTTACGGTCCCGGAATCGGAATCAACTGCAAGGCCGGAGTCGAAGGAATGCACATCTGGGATGATTTTGTCTACTGCGAGATTCTTGACCCTGAGACCGGAAATCCTGTTCCCGACGGAGAGATGGGAGAAATCTGCCTGACCACGCTCGTAAAAGAGGGAGCGCCTTTGATCCGTTTCCGCACGCACGACCTTGCGAGGTTCATCCCCGGAGAGTGCCCGCACTGCGGCAAAAAATATCCGCGCATCTCGGCGATCATGGGACGCAGCGACGACATGGTGAAAATCAAGGGATGCATAATCTTCCCGAGCACGATCGAGAACATCATCAAGGACATCCCCGGCGTATCAAGCGAATACCGCGCAGAGATTGACCACATTGACGGACGCGACCAGATGACCCTGATCGTTGAGGTTGAGGGCGGAGTGGACAGAAGCGAGGTCGCCATAGGACTTGCCTATCACTTCAAGGAAAAGGCGAACCTTACCCCCATCGTAAAAGTCGTGGGCGAGGGAGAGCTTCCGAGGAGCGAGAAAAAGACCAAGCGAATCACCGACCACAGGTTCGAGTAGTTCCCGCACAAGCTACGGGGTGTGTCGTTTCCAAAAGGTATTGCGGTCAGTCTTCATCCCAGGAGTCGTATTCACCGCGGCTTGCCTTTTTGCCTGACCATCCCGCCGATTTTTCCTGCAGCATCTCCGCATCCTCCCGCCCCTGAAAAGTACGCCATGAGTCATAGCGGGAATCCTGTTTCAGCTCAGTCTTATCCTTGTTTTTTTCGTGTAAATCCTCAATTCCGTTTGCCATGATTGCGCCCCCTGCCCTTGAGTCTACAACAATGGGGCCACTTTGTCCAATAGGATTTGGTCGGCGGGAAGCCACTTTACACTTCTAAACGTTTCTTTTGTAAGCCAAGCCGCGTTCTCATGCTCAAGAAGTTCCAGTTTTCCGCTAACCACTTGGCATGCAAAGCACTTCATTGAAAGATGAAATGTCGGATAATCGTATTCAATCGTGCCGATGCAATCGCCCACTTTAACTTGTGTGGCAAGCTCCTCTCGGATTTCGCGCTCAAGGGCAGCTTCTGGGCTTTCGCCAGCTTCAATTTTTCCACCGGGAAATTCCCACCAGCCCTTCCAGTCGCCATATCCGCGCTGGGTGGCGAAGACTTGGTTTACATATTCTGAATCCAGTTCAGAATGGCAGCTGTCAGTTTGTCCGTCATGCTGAACTGGATTCAGTATCTTGCGTCTGATGATTATGGCTGCGACTACGTTTATGGTTTTCATGTTAGAATCCTTGGGATAATTCCCTATACATCAATAACTTTGGGAGTTTGCGTTCAGCAAGAGAATAATGTCAGCATTCACGGAAATATGCGGATTTCAAATACAACGCTCCATGTAAAAAAATTGAATTGTCGCATCAGTGATGCGACAATTTAACATTTGTCTGCTTGATTTATATAATAATTGCTAGTTCCTCCCTTAATACTTCACAAAAAGCGGTTTGTAGCTTTTTTCGCTGCGACCGCTTTGCTGCTTGAGCTTGCGTATATCCAACTTCTTATGGTCTTTTATTTCCATTCCAAGCGAGAATAATTTATATGCATCGCCAATGCCAGAATTTCCAGCAGGATAACCAAGCGATTCCATTTTCTGCTTGTCAGCAACAAGAACTTCTGACTGGTTTACCGTAAATACATGGATTCCGGCCGGTTCTTCATTTTTTCCGTTTGTGTACAAAACAAGACGTGAAGGAATAATCTGCAAATCAATACCTTTAAGAGCACCGTGACGCTCACCAAGACGAACATTATAAAGCTTATTCTGCAAAATCCAATTCAGATGTGCTTCTGTGCGATAATACCCGATAAGCATATACTTGTCATCAGAATTGATTTTATAATCTTCGTTCAAGATTTCAGATTCGTTTTCAAAGACCTGAATTCCTTTTTTCTTATCTGGCAAAGGAGCCTTTTCTGGATTTGAAGCAAGCCTCATTATTTCGCCAATCTGACGTTTATAGCCTTCGCCGTGCTTGCCTTCATCGGCTAAATTAAAAGGATAAACAACAAGCTTCAAGCCATACTTTGCTTTTATTTCTTCATACACAAATGGTTTCAATTCTGTTTGGAATTTTTCAGTATACGGATAAATCAAAACAAGCTTTGGAATAATATCAAGGAAATAGCTGTCGCCAAGATGATACTTCTGGCCATAAGCATAAAGCTGATACATATCTTTTATGTCGATGAGATAATTCTTGTCCGGCGCACTTGAATCAAGATTTTTCCATTTTGTATCAAGAATAATTATTTCATAATCAGCAAAATTGCCCATGTTTTTTGATTCAATCACAATATCAGGGCGCAGACGAAATTTGCCATGCGATGTATCACCATATTTATCAACAAGAAAATATTTTGAATGCTGGCTTGAAACTACATATTGATTTGCATATTTTTTGAACAGATGCGCAATAAAGCTTTCAAACAGTTTTTCCGCACTGAACAAAAGCGACTGGTTTACATGATTTCCGCTGAATGTGGTAAAGCCCTTGTTCAAAAGAAACTGACTGCTCCAATGCAGAAGGTTTTCGTAATTTGAAAAGAGTCTGTTTGAACGAAGCGAAAAAAGCAAATCCGCTTCAACATTTGTACTTGGAGGAATATCTGAAAAAGCAGCAAGAAGAGAATAACATCTGTTCACATTTACAGCACTTTGTGATGTTTTTGAAAGCTTATATAATGTTGAAACAATTATTCTGTTCTGAGGAATATTCTCTATATATTTTGAATAGCGGACAGCAAAGCGAGTTTTATCTGCGCAATTCCTTGAAATCTGTCTGCTGATTAATAGCTTGCCTTTCAGGAATTTCTGATTTTCTTCAACCTGAAAATAATTCTTCTTCAATCCGTCCATCAAAAGCCGTTCCACTTCCGACAGATAACGGCTGATATATACTTCTAAAATAGGAAAATTTTCTTTTGTGGAAAGCGATGCGTCCTGAAAAGTTTTTGTCTGCGATTGCTGAAAACAAGAAAGCATCCGTAAAAAGACACGTCGACAAAGTGCAATATCTTCTTCCGCCCTGTCCCCGCTTTTGTAGATTTTTGGAAGAATCTCAATAACTTGACCATCTTTTGTCTGTACAGTTCCGACATAGCGGCCAGTCTTGATGTATGGACGACCGCCCTTTACATGAACAGACATTACTTCGTCTGCGTCATCCCCACCCTTGTTTTCAAGTATGAAATTCCACAGATTTTCAAAAGTTTTTTCAGGAAGCTGGGCTTCCTCACCTAAATTTACAGTAGGCTTTTTTTCATTACTGATGATTCCAAATTCATGAATGACGACAGGCTTCTTTTTTGCCATAAAAATTATTCCGGTATAGAAGCAATATGTCTGATGAAATCTGTTGCAGATTTTTCGTCTTCTACACCAGAAAGTTTTGGATTGAGCTGATAGAAAGGCTTTTCATCGTCATAATCGTTCAAAACACTGTTTGAAGCATTTTTGGCTTCTTCATCCTCAATATAGAAATTATTCTCATACTCTTTGCTATCATTAAAAATCTGACGGATTTTCTGTGCGTCGTTATAAAAATATTCTTCAAGCAAAGGAATGACACAATCTTTAAGAGCATTGAAAATATCCAAATCTGTTTTTGCATCGATAAAATACGAATGGCCAATCTGATGATCTTTATCGAGCAGACAACGAATGCGAGCATTGATTTTTTGAAGGATTAACTTTGCTGTTGCATTTTCAATTTTGGCATAATCCGGCAAAAGTTCTTCAAAACGGAAACGACGGCGCAAAGCCGAATCTAAAAGCTGGATGGAACGGTCAGCTGTATTCATTGTTCCTACAATCATAAGATTTGCAGGAACAGCAAAATCTTTTTGTGAATATGGAAGCTTCACAACCATTTCATTTGCTTTGCCAATCCGCTTGCTCGGCTCAATCAAAGAAATCAAATCCCCGAACACCGCTGACACATTAGCACGGTTTATTTCGTCAATGCAGAGGAGAACGATTTTGTTTTCCTTGATTGCTTCCTGCATTTTTGTTGAGCGGTCTACATCCGCGATACATTTTTGGAGGGAGGTTTCATTTTCCGTAGGCTCATATCCTGCAATTTTAGCCGCCCGCTCGCAAGCCTTGTAGAAAATGCCTTTTTCAATTTTATATTTTACATCGGAAGATTTGTCGCCAGCAGTTTTTTCAGCAAGAACAGGTTTAAGACCTTCAACAAATTCCTCATAACTGAATGACTGGTGGAAGGTTGTTACAAAACAATCTTCTTTTTCAAACATGTCGATATACTCATGCTGCATCTTGAAAGTTTTACCGGTTCCTGGTGGGCCGTAAAGGATGAGAGGAGCTAAGGAGGCAAAATCTAACGATTATTTTTGCTCTGATTGTTTTCCTTGCTGAGGAATATTACCTTTGTCTGTAAATTCTTTTTCATAACCATCTGTTTTGGCAAGTTTATATACTCCAACTCCCTTGCTTAACTCAACATCATAGTGTGTACTTCCAAAACTTGGGTCATATTCAAGCGCTTTTGCTATAATTGATTTAATCGATATATTATTATCGGTTATAAACTTTCCATATCGTAATCCAAAATAATGTATTGCATACGAACTATTTTTTGCTTTTTCTTTAGCAAGGAGTTCTCCCAGTTCTGAAACAACATTATTTGATTCTAGATTTTCAATTAATGGAATCTCAAGAATATGATTTATTTTCATAAACTTCTCCATGTCACATAGTTATTTTTAAGGTATAATCAAAATCTATTTTTGCAATATCTTCTTCAATTATTCGTTTTGCAGTCTTGTACAATATTTCACTGACATAAAAATGTAATGCATATAACTTATCCCATTCTCTTCCAGGAACTGCGTCGAAGTTCAGAAATGCCAACTCTATATCAGTGTCACCATGTATATAGCGCGAGCGTATATCATATAGCTGTTTTAATTTTTTATCATCAATTTCTATATTTAAAAAGATTTTTACTTTATCAATAATTTGACGAGCAATACCTTCAGAAGTTCCTCGTGCATATACAGCTTCCAATGCCATTGTTGCATAAAATATCTGGGTAATTATATCATCGATCTCATTCATTTTTGATAAAATGCTCACAAACCGAGAAGCATTATTCTGACTATACCCGAATTTAAATTTGGATGAATCATGTAAATAATTCCAACATTTCTGAAAATCTATGGTTTCTTTTCCTTCAAAATCAAATGAATTTATAAATTTATCAGTATGCGAATATATTTTATCATCCACTAAAATGATGCCATTTTCAAAACCTGTAGAAACAGGAAACGCTAAGAAAAATGCAAAAACAAACATTTTATATTCATCTTCACATAAATCAACTGCGCCACGAAGAAATAACGATTTTCTTTCGTTTTCAGATAAATTTTCATTTCCTTTTAATATCATTTCATCAATATTTTCTATATTAAATGAGAATTCCAAATATTGATATTTTATGGTGCTCCCATACCAAAAAGAGTGATTCATAAAATCCTGAAGAGAAAAAAATCCATTCAAAATTTCATTTTTGTATTCTTTAAAATAGCGAATTATGAACGATCCCTTTATATATTCATTTTGAAAACCCAAGCATCTGCTATTCAATACAGAAAAATCATCCATGCTATGAAAAGCACGACAGATTGGCACAATAATTTTTATTTTATGCTTCAAAATATCTTGAGAGTCAGTTGATTGCCTTTGTTCGTTGTTTAAGATCTTTTTTTGCATTATTTTTTTCCTGTATTAAACAAAATGTTCATCTGATTCATAAACCCTTGCGTTCCTCCTGCACGAACCATAGGCTCGATGTATTGAAGAAACTTCCGTTTGTTGTTATCGGAGAGTTTGTTATATTTTTGGCGAAGTTCCATTGCTTTTATTGAGGCTTCTGTCATAAAGTCGGTGAATTCTTGTTCTTCGGTGGGCATGGTTCTATTTTTCCTCTATAAAAATCTCATTAAATGTATCACTGTCAAAGGTCTGTATTACAAAACATCTTGCCATGAAACCTACTCCTCAAAATTAATTTCAACGTCAGCTTTGTTGTAAATATCAATCTGATTTTCAATGTCGATTTTATTTACAATCATTCCACGCAATAAGCACTGCTGTATGAATTCCTGAATTCTGTTTTTTCCATATAATTCTTTTAATGTAAGAACTATACCAAACTTCAAATCTTTTCCGTATTTTTCAGAAAGCCGCTCTGTAGTTTTTAGGCTTATGCCCCAAGATTTTGTTTTATAGGCTTTTTTAGGACGATGTTTGGTTTCTTCAAATTCTCCTATATGCTTAACATTATCCCATTTCCTGAACAAATCTCTTGCGTTGCTCTCTTTTGTAAAAACGTTGTCAGTTTCATTCTGAAGATTTTCATTTATTGATGCTATAGAACCATCATCTTTTATTCTTCCAAAATGCAGATCAAGCTCGGTCGTCGTATAATCTACACCTTGATTCCTAAAGCATTTAGGAAAATAGCACAAAGTTGCTTTTGCTATGAACGGATGGTTATCATTAACTGCGGGAACTGGTATGTTATAAAGATATGTATCCCACTTTTCTGATGTACCGCTTAGAAAGAATCGGATTTCATCATCTTTAGATTGCAAAATATCAGTAATCTTTACGGGAGCGATGCCAAATCCAATCTCATAACTGGAAGAATTCTGTTTGTTCCAACCAGCAGCACAATCAATAAGCAAAGCCTTTGCAACTTCCCTACTTAATCCTATAACTTGCATCATATAAGCCATTTTTCTTGCAATCCAAGGAGCCGCAAACGAAGTTCCAGTTCTGACTACTTTCCCATTTGAAAAATAGACATTCATTTCTTTTGAATCATCTCCACCGTAATAACTCACATCTGGTTTTGTAAAGAAAGACAGAACCGGGCCTTTTCTTGTATATGAGGCAGGCAGATTATCGAATGATACTGAATTAACGACAATAGAATTGATTGAATCCGCAGGAGAGCCGATTTTAACCTGATTTTTTGAAGTCTTGTTTGTTCCTGCAACAATAAAAATTATATCTGGGTAATCATATTGCAGATTATCTAACAAAGCTGCCACAGGCGAAATAAAATTATCTTCGATTTCAGACTCAGCTCCTAAGCTAAGATTCCATACATGAATGTCTCTATTTGTCTGGACTATATCTCGAATCTGCCGAAGCAAAGTAAACACACTGTATTTTTTTCCAGCTGCAACGCCAAAGTGCCTTACGCGAAAACGACCACAGCCATCGTCAATATCTTTGTTTAGCGTTGGTCCATCAACAATAATTGAATCCACCATAGTACCATGGTGTTCATCTTCCCAGGTTGTTGTAATATTCGGGTCAATAAGCTTTACATAATCAACCCATTTTGAAAAATAGACAGTTTTATCAAAAAGTGTGTCGATTACTCCAATAACAGGTTCGTTTGTCGGGTCTGGAATAGGAATGTCTTTGTCAATTTCATCATCAGAAATATCATTAAATGTATATTTTGAAAAATCTGGCGTTGCCATTGCAATCAGATATGGCGCACTATTTTTTAAGATAGAATACTGTGTTGGATTTAACAAAAAAGTATTGTCATCAAATTTGTTTATATTCAGATAATCCAAATCTATTTTTCTAAAGATTTCTCTATACGGAATTCCAATATCGTATAAAGTTATAACTTGACTTTCTGTTAATTCAGGTCTGTCTTTATCAACATCAAGCTTTTCCAGATATACAGAATCTGCAACAATATTGATAAAACAGTTCTTCGACATTACATCTGATTTAAATGGAATTTCATTGTGCATTATTGCAGAGATTTGCTCATTTGTAAGTCTTCCATCAAAATCATCAATCAAAATACTTATCGTTTCATCTATCATTTTTAATGACTCAATGAGAGATTTGTTTTCCATACAATAAGTAATGATATGTTTTGGATCTTTATCTTTGCTGAATTTTGCACCTACGATTAAATCGTTTGTTTTCTTGCCCTTTTCACATAAGAGGGATTGAATTCTATTACTTTTTGCTATTACATCTATATAGTAGGCTGTAACCAAGGTTTTGTTTATGAGCTTGTCTTTTTGCCAATATTGAACAATAGAATTCAATTCATTTCGCAAGGTTTGTAAATGTGAGATTTCGACAATTCTGTTTGCAGGAATATGGCGTGCAGAAAAACCACCGGTATTTGGCTTTTGTTCAAATTCTGCTTTTATTTGAAGGATATTATTCATTCTCTGCTACCGCCTGCAACTCTCTAGAAACTTGACTTTTTGAAATGCCCGACAATATTTCGATTTCCCTGACTGTGAAACCTTGTTCCCTTAATTTTACAATATCTATTTCCTTTTCTTTTAACAAATCCTTATAGATTCTTCGCAAGTAATCAAATTCGTCGCCAACTTTACTAAATGCAATAGAAGTTTTTATTATGTTTTTCAAATCTCCTGGATAGGGCAGTTCAACTGCTAATTGCATGATTTTCTTAAAAATTCTTATGTTCTTTCCTGCAAATTTAAATTTATTCAGATAAAAATCTAGTATGACTTCCGATATTTCAATTAAATCTTCTTTTGTATAACGGTTAAAATCAATAACCTTGTCAAATCTTCTAATCAAAGCCTTATCAAAAGAGTCGTATAAATTTGTAGTTGCAATCAAAACAATTTTTTCATTTAAATTATCAAACCCCTTCAATATGGCCGAAGTTGCTCTGCCCATTTCCCTCAAATCATTGGAATTCGTTCTGTCCATTGCAATTGAATCAATTTCATCAAACAAGATTATAATCTTATTCGGCTGCGGAAGTTCATTCATTTGCTTGAACATTTCTGCAATATTCTTAGCGGTTTGTCCAAGCTTACTATCTATTATTGATTCAAAATCAACGATAAATAAATCTCTGTCAAGAATTCTTGACATTTGTTTTGCTGATTCGGTTTTGCCAGTACCTGGTGCGCCGTAGAATAAATATTTATTTATTCCGACATTGTGTGCTATCGCATTTGCAATACCCACCAAATCATCTTTTATAGGCTCAGGAAGGGGAAGCGGTTCTTGATTTATTGGCATTTTTCTAAAGAAAGAATAATCTGATTCCGTCGTTTGTGGCATAAAAGTATTAGTACTGGAAAGTTGAGCCATTATATACTCTGCTAATTGATAATCACCGGCAGCATCAAAGTCTCTTGCAATTTCATAGGCTTCATTCCTAAAAGCACTGTCATTCTTTTCAGAGTAATATTTTATCAAGTTAAGAACATTCTTTTTCTTCATCTTGCGTACCCAAGTTTATAATAATCCCAAAGGGACAAATTGTCAATAATAGGGACAGGTAAAAATAGCTATTTCATTTTTTGGTACAAATTGACATTGATAAAATAAAGCAAATAGAATGTTGTAATACCGTTTCTAAGATTATCCAATTAGAATAGCATTTCAATTTAAAAACTAATTGTTTCATAAAGATTTTTCATCCGCATAAATCGCAGCAAATTCGGGATGAATCCGCGACAAAATATGTACTTGGCACCAAGCTTTACGTACTCGGGCTTGGCAAGTTTTGCGTTATTTACGCAGAATATCAAGTGAATCCGTGTGAAACTTCGGGGGCATTGTCTGTTCGCTTTCGCTTACAATCGAGTTTTGTTCCTGATTTTTTACAGCTATGAAGAATCGCCAAAACCAGTAGTAAAATGTTGCAAAAATCTATGCTAATTTTCTGCCATTCTCTTGGTTAAAAATATGCCAAAGTCTGTATCGGATATTTGACAAAATCTGTATTCCCCGGTATGATGAAACAATGGAGTATAGCAAAAGACTCGTAGATTCAATTCTCAAGGAAATGCTCGAAGCAAAGGGGGCTGTGCTGGTGGAAGGCGCAAAGTGGTGTGGAAAAACGACCACCGCAGAGCAGATTTCAAACAGCCGTCTTTATATGCAGGATCCGGCAAAAAAAGAGCAGAACCTGCAGCTGGCAAATTTGAATCCGTCACTTCTGCTTGAAGGAAAAACTCCCCGCCTTATTGATGAGTGGCAGCTTGCACCCAAGCTTTGGGATGCCGTCCGTTTTGAAGTTGACAGACGCAATGAATTCAATCAGTTTATATTGACGGGCTCCGCAGTCTCTGCATCTACTGACGAAATCTCACATTCTGGAACAGGAAGAATAAGCAGATTATTGATGCGGACAATGACTCTTCTGGAAACAGGAGATTCAACAGGAAAAGTTTCACTAAAAAAACTGTTTCAAAACGAAACAGACATCGCCGCAAGCAACGAAACGGATCTTAGGAAAATTGCCTATCTTATATGCCGCGGAGGTTGGCCAAAAGTTCTTGGTACTTCAGAAAAAATCGCATTAAGGCAGTCAATAGACTATTATGACGCTGTAGTTAATTCTGACATTTCCCGGGTTGATGGCAAAACACGGAACCCGGAAAGGGCCAGACTCCTGATGCGCTCGTATTCACGGAATATTGGCACCCAAATAAAATATGAAGACTTGCGCAAGGACATTCTGGGAAACGACATCGAAAGTTTCAGCATAGAAACGCTTTATGATTACGTTGATGCCTTAAAGAAAATTTTTGTTATCGAAGACTCGCCTGCATGGAATCCAAATCTCCGCTCAAAAACCGCCATCCGAACAACGGACACAAGATATTTTGTTGACCCATCCATAGCCACCGCATGTCTTGGTATTGGGCCTGAAGATTTGATAAATGATTTGAAGACAATGGGCTTTCTTTTTGAAAATCTATGCGTCAGGGATTTAAAAGTCTATGCACAGACACTGGACGGATTGGTTTATCACTATCGAGACAGAAACAATCTTGAATGTGATGCCGTTGTTCATTTGCGTAATGGCTCTTATGGACTGATAGAAGTAAAACTCGGAGGCGACAAACTTATAGCGGAAGACGCAAAAAACTTGAATACCCTCGAAAAAAACATCGACACGTCCAAGATGAAACAGCCGAGCTTTAAAATGATTCTTACCGCAGTTGGCGATTATGCATATAAAAGGGAAGACGGAATACTTATAGTTCCGATTACCTGCCTTGGAAATTAAGGATTTAAAATGAAGGAAGATACATTGGAAGACATAAAATGAAAACCATAAGCGTAGTAGCAGCAATAATAATCCGCGCAACGGAAGACGGAACAAAACAAGTGTTCTCAACCCAACGCGGATACGGGGACTGGAAGGGCTGGTGGGAATTTCCCGGCGGTAAGATTGAGGAAGGTGAAAGCCCGGAAAATGCGCTCAAGCGTGAAATAAAAGAAGAGCTTGCGACAGAAATAAGCGTGGGTGATTACGTCGACACCATCGAATACGACTACCCTGCCTTTCATCTTTCCATGAGATGCTATGAGTGTTCTGTCATAAGCGGAAAGCTGGAGCTGTTGGAACACGAAAACGCAAGCTGGCTCACGAAAGAAAATCTCCGTACCGTGCAATGGCTCCCGGCAGACCTTACGATTTTGGACAAGGTGGAAAAAATCCTTTTATAACTAAACAAAAATATTTTGAATCACTTCCAGCATGATGCCATATTTCAAAAAGCAGCCTCCACCAGCTCCCGCATCCTTCTTGCGTTCTTTGCCCCGCTGCCCTTGGGATGATTGTTGAAGTACATCTGAACTTTCTTTCCCTCGCCGTTTGCCTGCCTTACTATTGGGACAAAACTTGAAAGCTCATCGTCGGAATATTCATAGCAGTATCGTGAGCTTCCGTTTTGACCTTCGGCATTGTACCAGGCATTTTCATTTCGTCCATGCATGCGGATATATGCGTTACTTCCAACAAACGGAGTCTTTGCCAAAGTGCCGTCGGGAAGATTTTTCAGCTGCGGCATGTCACAAAAAACGATTGACGCATTCCGTTTTTCAAGCCCCTCAAAAACTGACTCGCGTATCCATTCCCTGTGCCGGAATTCAATCAGCGTTGGAAATCCCTCAAACTCAGAAATGAGCTTTGCAAGGTAGATTCTGTTTTCCTTTGTGTAATGAAAGCTCTGGGGAAACTGAAAGAGAAGAGCCGAAAGCCTGTCCTTTTCTTGAAGGGGTCTCACCGCCGACTTAAAATCCTTCGCAGCCGTCTGCCAATTTGAGTCAATCTCGTGGGTAAGAAGTCTGCTCGCCTTTATGCTGAAATTCAATCTTCCCTCGGACCGCTCGTAAAAAGAAATCAGCCTCTCCGCAGTGGGCATGTTGTAAAACGTGCTGTTCACTTCAAGCGCGTTAAAGACCGTGGAATAATATGGAAGAAAATCTTTTCGCTTTAAGTCCTCGGGATAAAAAACACCCCTCCATTCCGGATAGTCGTAGCCGCTGGTGCCGATGAGAATTGATTTCACGTTTTTTTTCTCCATTTGATTTTTGAATGAATTATATCACACAGACTCTAATTTTTCCTGACTAAACCAAATTCCCGCAGTTCTTGTAATTCATGTATTTCACTCCGTCAGATTCAAGCTCCAAGTCTCCGCTGTACACAACTGTTGGGGAAAATGCGTTTGGAGCAAAGGCGCATATCTTTTTCAGATTTTTTGCAAACTCCTTGTTGTAGGTTGATGCGGATTTTATTTCAACTGGAATGATTTTTCTTCCGTCTGCAATTATCAAATCAATTTCAAAGCCCTTGCTGTCACGAAAATAATAAAGGCTCTTTTCCATTCCTCTATTGAACTGACTTTTTAGAATTTCTAGTATGACCATATTCTCAAACAGATTTCCAACAAGCGGGTCGCGGGAGACCTGGTCGGAGTTTTTTATTCCCAAAAGATATGAAGCAAGTCCCGGCTCAAAAAAATAAATCTTAGGCGACTTGATAAGCCTCTTCGTGTAGTTTTCAAAATAGGGTTCAAGCTTAAAAATAATGAAAGAAGATTCCAGAACAGAAATCCATTGCTCAACCGTTGTCCTTGAAACTCCGGCATCGTTGGCAAGGGATTCATAGTTAACAACCTGCCCAATACGCCCCGCAAGAAGATGAAGAAACTTTTCAAACAGAGCCTTGTTCTTTACATTTAAAAGCGTCTGCACATCACGCTCAACATAGGTTTGAAAATATGAGCGGTAGAGCAAATCCGCGGGCTGACCTTCTGAATAAAGTCGGGGCATGAATCCCTGATACAAAAACTCATCCTTTGAAAAATCCATGTTTGCAGATTGCAGTTCCTGTATGGAAAAAGGAAGAAGATTGATGACAGCAGTTCTTCCTGCAAGAGATTGGGAAATTGCGGATTTTAACCCCTGCTGAAAACTTCCTGGCAGAATGAACTGGGCATTTGATTTTTTTTCATCAACGATTACCTGGATTTTATTTAAAAGCTCCGGAATGCGCTGAACTTCATCCAAAATCACGGGGCCTTTTATCATGCCGAAAAATGCATTCACGTCATTCTTGGCAAGGTTGTAAAACTCAGGGTCCTCAAGATTTATATATGAATAGTCCTTGAAAAATGACTTTACAAGCGTCGTCTTCCCAGACTGACGAGGTCCCAAAATTGTGACGACCGGAAAATAATCCGCGCATCGCTTTAATTCCGTTTCTGCAAGTCGTTTTATCTCAATCATACTTAGATTATAAGGCAAAATGGAACAAAATGCAAGTTGAAGTTGCGATTTGTACCGTTTTTAGGCATTTCAGCTATCATTTCACCGTCTTTACAGCCCTTGCCCGTGCGGTGGCTTCCTGTGTCAAATCCTTTATGATTTCGCTTGCGATGATTAGGCCTGCTACTGACGGGACGAATGCGTTGCTTCCGGGGATGTCGCGGCGTTCCGTGCATTTGTGCTGGGCTCCCGGCGGGCAGATACAGTGCGCTCGGCAACTGATTGCCATGTCCTCAATCGGGCGG
>JAEEGL014557852.1_pt1 | contig 48075 bp, 39 predicted proteins | sample 9134231 | NCBI WGS metagenome assembly JAEEGL01 (sample SAMN16246548, study PRJNA631951) | gut metagenome | biome: gut microbiome; feature: rumen; material: fiber-attached | host: Bos | place: Iran: Karaj | collected 2018-10 | reverse complement strand
TTCGACCGCCAGATTCACGTGGAGCTGCCCGAACTCAAGGAGCGCCTCGATATCTTCAAGGTGCATCTGCGCGGCCTCAAGCTGGAAGACGGTTTCCAGATTGACTTCCTGGCCAAGCAGACCCCGGGATTCTCCGGAGCCGATATCGCCAATGTCTGCAACGAGGCGGCCCTGATTGCCGCCCGCCACGACAAGAAGGCTATCGACAAGCAGGACTTCCTCGATGCCATCGACCGCATCGTCGGCGGCCTCGAGCGCAAGAGCAAGATTATCACGCCGGAAGAGAAAAAGACCATCGCCCACCACGAGGCGGGCCATGCGACGGTCAGCTGGATGCTGCCGCACGCCAATCCGTTGCTCAAGGTGACCATCATCCCGCGCGGACAGGCCCTGGGCGCTGCCTGGTACCTGCCGGAAGAGCGCCAGCTCAATACGGTGGACCAGATCAAGGATGAAATGGCGGCCACCATCGGCGGCCGGGTCGCCGAGGAACTCGTGAACGGGGTTGTCTCGACGGGCGCCTTGAACGATCTGGAGAAACTCACCCGCCAGGCTTACGCCATGGTCTCCTACTTCGGCATGAGTGAGAAGGTGGGCAATGTCTCCTTCTATGACTCCACGGGACGCAGCGAGATGTCGCTGACGCGTCCTTACAGCGAGAAGACGGCCGAGGTGATTGACAACGAGGCCCGCAAGCTGATCGACGAGGCACACGAAACCGCCCGTCGCGTACTTGAGGAGAACCGCGAAGGGTTCGAGAAACTCGCCCAGATGCTGCTCGAACGCGAAGTGATCTTTTCAGAAGACCTGGAAACCATTTTCGGCCCCCGCAAGGGAGGCAAGGACCCTAATAAACTGCTGACGGATGAAGGAACTGCATAAGCGGACCCTCAGCGGAATTGCCATCCTGACGGTCTCCGCCGCCGGCGTGCTCGTCAACGGGTGGCTCTATACCCTGCTGATGTCGGCAGTAATCCTGCTTGCAACGATTGAATACCACCGGCTCGCCCTCGGGCGCCGGTACCTCCGGGAGCGGCTCTGCATCATTTTGGCGGAGCTTCTCTTTTTTGTGGGGGCGGCCGCTTCGCTGGCCGGATGGCTGCCCGCGCGCTGGCTGACCCTCTCCGTGGTTCCTCTCTTCGCTGCGATGGCCATGCTGCTCTCCGACGGCGGTGAAGGTCACGATTTCAATCCGCATCTCTTCTTCCCGATCGTCTATATCCTACTGCCTGTCAGCCTCTCCCTGCTGCTGGGATTCTCCTACCGGGCATCCGGAGTCTATACGCCGCAACTGACGGCTCCCGTCATTTCGATTGCCTGGATTGCCGACATCGGCGCCTATTTCTTCGGAATGGCCTTTGGACAACGCCCGAACAGCCGGAAACTGGCGCCCTCGCTCTCGCCCAACAAATCCTGGGCTGGCGTGTGGGGGGCGCTGCTGGTGTCGCTGGTGGCTTCCCTGCTGGCCTGGTGGGTTTACAACCTGCTGAAGATTCAGGTGATGTCCCTCCCGATGTGGCTGACGATGGCGGTCGTCATTGCCGTCGCCGGCATTTTCGGCGATCTGTTCGAATCCCTGATCAAGCGCCACTTCAGCGTCAAGGATTCCAGTCACTTTATCCCCGGTCACGGCGGAATTCTGGACCGGTTTGACGACCTCTTCTTCGTCTTCCCGGCCGTCACTGTATTGTTGGTTTTAATTGGTATCATCGGATGAAAAGACCCCGTATCCATCAGGAAGGACGCCGTATCATCCTTGTCAACTCCCTGCTCTGGCTGGTGGTGGCGGCCCTGTTTTTCATTTTCTGCAGTAACCTGACGGTCAACATCATCGTTGCGGTATTCTGCCTGGGCATTGCGCTCTTCATGCTGCGCTTTTTCCGCGTGCCGGAGAGGGAGGCACTGGAGGGAGATAACCTCGTCATCGCCCCCGGAGACGGCCGTGTGGTGGATATCCGGGAAGTGGTGGAGGACGAATTCTTCCACAGCAAGTGCATCCGTATCTCCATCTTCCTTTCCGTCTTCGATGTCCACGTTACCTGGGCCCCCGTCAGCGGAAAGGTGACCTACTACAACTACCATCCCGGCAAGTACCTGATTGCCTTTCACCCGAAGGCGTCCGAACTGAACGAGCGCACGTCGATCGGTATCATGACCGACAGCGGCCATCCGATGATGTTCCGGCAGATTGCCGGCATTCTGGCCCGTCGCATCGTCTGTTATGCCCGGGAAGGCGAACGGCTGGAGCAGGCCTCACAGGCAGGTTTTATTAAATTCGGCTCGCGTATCGACCTCTTCCTGCCGCTCGATACCGAGATTTTGGTCAAGAAAGGCGACGACGTGACCGGCCTGGAAACGGCGCTTGCCCATTTCAATCCAGGCAACTAATTGTAAATCGATATGAGAATCCGGACTGTGCTTCATTGTATTTCGCTGTTGGCCGTATTGCTCGGCGCCGCTTCCTGTGGGGAAGGGGAGAATCCTCCGCAAAAGGAGATGCAACCGCTCAAGAATATTGTCCTGACACACGACCAGGCTGCCGTACAGGCCTGTGAAAATGATTTCGCCCTCGGTCTATTCCGGGCGATTGCTGCGCAGGAAAAGGGGAAAAACCTGATGATATCTCCTTTCAGCGCGTCTCTCTGCCTCTCGCTGGCCGCTTCGGGCGCAAACGGGGAAACCTTCACGCAGATGGCTTCCACGCTGGGTTTTACCGGTTTCTCGGCTGAGCAGATCGCCAGTTATTACCAGGCTATGTGTCAGGGCCTCTTTGAAGTTGATACGACGACCCGTATCGCCATCGCCAACGCGGCCTGGCCGGCTGTGAATTTCCCGCTCAAGCAAGCGTATTCCGATTTTGTGCGGAAGTGGTATTCCGCTGAGGTGGCGAACCTGGATTTCGCTACGAAGAAAGCCGTCAACACCGTCAACAGTTGGGCTTCTGACCATACGAACGGGATGATTCCCAAGATTCTGGACGAGCCTGAGCCTTCCATTCGCCTGCTGCTGGCCAACGCCCTTTATTTCAATGGTAAGTGGAAGGGCGGCAAGATGGAGTCCCAGCAAAAACCCTTCACCGATTTTTCCGGAAAACGGGCTGACCAGAAATTCCTGGGCAGCACCCGGGAGATGAAGTGGTATGGCGGAGAAGGGTTCCAGGCCTGCAGCGTGCCCTACGGCAACGGCGCCTACCGGATGGTGATTTTTCTGCCGGACGAGGGCAAGGACCTGTACAGCCTCGTCGCTTCCCTGACCCCGGCCCGCTGGAATGAGGTCATGCAGGGACTGCGAGACTGCGAGGTCATCTTCTCGATGCCGGTCTTCAAGAGCGAATATGAGATGTCCGATCTCTTCAAGAATACCCTGATTTCCATGGGCATGCCCAAGGCCTTCTCAGGCGCGGCGGATTTCTCGGGCATCTCCGACGAGTCTGTCTATATCGATGAGATTCTCCAGAAGACGGCCATCGACGTGACCGAGACCGGAACCGAGGCGGCTGCCGTCACGGCCATCATTATCAAGGAGACCTCCGTTCTTCACCCGGATCCCCCCAGGGTCTTCACGGCCGACCGCCCCTTCGCGTATGCGATTGTGGAGCACACGTTCAACACGGTCCTGTTTATCGGTATCCACGGCAAGTAGCCGGATACCTCAATATAAGCTATGATGGTGAATTCCAAGATTATCTACGTACGTCCTGAAACGGATGTGTATGAAGTGAGAACGAATGGGATTCTCTGCGCGAGCGACCAGCTTACCGGTCAGCCGCTCGGTCAGATGGATGTAGAACCGTTTAATTGGTAGGAGGGGAAGAGATGAAAAGATTGGCTTTTATCGTATTGTTGTGTGTGCTGGCCGCTTGTTCCAAATCGGACGAGGCGACGATCATCCAAATCACGGCAACGGCGGAACCCGCCACGCAGTCCAGGGCCCGGATTGTTCCCGGCGATGCGGGCAAAATGCAGATTATCTGGTCGGCAGGAGACCAGTTTGCCCTGTATGTGAATCCGGACAACATCCCCTTCACGTTGCTCTCCGGTGCATCAAGTCCCGTTGCGACCTTTTCCGGCGAACATCCGGTGGGAACGGCCTGCGATGACGGCGGTTGGGCTGCGCTCTATCCCTATCAGATGGGGTCCCGTGCAAAGATCAGCATGAGTTCCGATTTTGTGGATACTTTTGGCTGCGAACTTCCTGCTTATCAGCGTGCTACGGACAATTCCTTTGACCGGAACAGCTTCCTGATGCTGGCCCACAGCGCTGTCTTGGGCGATTTCTCCTTCAAGCCGCTGGTTGCCCTGCTGAAGGTGACGCCGCAGTTTGGCTGCAAACAGATTATCCTCTCGGCCCACCAGAGCGATCCCAACTATGCCAGGATTGCTGGCTGCGCCGGTTTTATCTGGAATGGAGGCGATCCCCTTCTCGAGGCCGGCCCCACCTTCAATTATGGATTCAATTCCTCCTCGATCGTGCTGAGCGGGAACATCACGGCCGGCAACGATTACTACATCTGCGTTTTGCCCATGACGATTCCCGACGGGTTTGACCTGATTTTCCTGGCGGAGGACGGCACCCAGTATGTCAGGGGATTTGCCAGTTCCTTTACGCCGGCACGAGGGAAGATTTACGATATGGGAGCCTTCTCGACGGACGGGACGCCCTGGACGCAGGTCAAGCCCGCTCCCGATGCGAATGGCCATCCTTACGTGGATCTGGGCCTGGTCATCGACGGTCAGAAGGTCTATTTCGCCGACCGCAATGTGGGCGCCGATGCCCCTGATGCCACAGGCGACTACTATTACTGGGGTTCGACCAAGCCGTACCCTTCCACAACCTATTACGATCCCTACCGGACGGCCGTGGATATCGGCGGTGATGCGACTTATGACGTCGCAGCCAAGGACTGGGGCGGTGCCTGGAGAATGCCTGCGCAGAACCACCTCGTGTTCGTCGGCTACGAAACGCCCTGTGCCGATTGGATAGACGTCACCTGGGATACGACGCATGCCATTGCGGGTTACACCCTTACCTCCCGTGTCCCCGGCTATGAAGGTGTCTCCCTCTTCCTGCCCGCCGCCGGTTACCTGGACGGCGGAAGCCCCGTCAGTGTGGGTGAGAGCGGAAAGTATTGGTATTCAGATTATTATTACGGCAATTCGTTCGGATCCAGGACTTATAAGTTCAACTATCTCAACCTGAATTCCTTCGAAAAGACCCATACCTATTTCGGCCAGGGCGGTTACAATCACTACTTCTCCATCCGCCCCGTGATGGTCCAGTAATTCGCCTATGAAAAAGCATATTCTTCTTCTCCTTTCCCTGCTGATCCTCCTTCCGGGTTTGACCGCTTGCCGTAAGGATCCTGCCTGCAAGGTCTGCGTGGCCTACTTTTCTTATTCCGGCGTCACGAAGGCTGTGGCGGAAACGCTCGCGCAGGTGACCGACGCCACGCTCTATGAAATCGTTCCGGAAGAAGCCTATGGCGACGATACGATGAACTATAATGACGAAAATGCGCGTGCCTTCAAGGAGCAGATGGGCACTGCGCCGCAGCGTCCCGCCATCAAGAAGACGCTCAAAGGGGCCAAGAAATACGATGTCCTGCTGATCGGATTCCCGGTTTGGTACGGCAAGGCGCCCCGGGTCATCCTCACCTTCCTGGAGGCCTATTCCTTTGACGGAAAGACCGTCATCCCGTTCTGCACTTCAGACTCTTCCACGATTGACAGCTCCGAGACCGAACTGAAGACCACCTTCCCCGCCATCAACTGGCGCCACGGCGACCGCCTGAACGACCTCTCCGTCGCCCAGCTCAAATCCTGGTACGAGAGCCTGAACTAAATCGACGAAATAGTTTTTTGTGAGATATGGTTTTATTGCTACCTTTGCAATGAACCACTGCTCATGCTATGGTAAACAGTAAAGCGAACATACCCGTACGGACCGTCTTCGACAAAATGATCGAGGACAAGAAGGCTATTGTCAAGAGCATTCGCGACGGGGAGTGTAAAGAAACGATTGAGAGGGAAAGAAATGTCCGCTTTGCTACACCCGTATAAGTATTTCCTTTCAGAAGACGGCTTCTATCACTTTACCACCGAAAGTGGTATCGATTACTTCGCGTATTTTATAGATATGTCGAGTTACGGAACGTCTGGCATATACACGTTCAGTTTTGAGAAGACAAGTGATGAACATGTCAAAAGTCGCCCCGGGATGTATGTCCTGGATACTGTTTGTGCGATACTACGCGATTTCTTCGAGAAACAGCAAAATGCCGTACTCTTCGTTTGCGATTCAACAGATGGTAGGGCAGAGGGGCGCAGACGTTTATTCGCAAGAAAGTTTCAAGACGTCAATGACGGTTCCTATGAAAAACTAGACCGGTTTGGTAAGACGGCTTTCTATTCTTTATACTCATCTCTTATCTTCCGAAAAGGTAATCCCCAAAAAGAAGAAATGATAGAGTCTTTTGAAAGGATTTGTGAGGATTCGCTTATCCAATAAGAGACTCTTTTATGGCAGCTCCGTCCAGCCCTCTGCGCTCATCAAACTAAGTTGGCGTTCCCTAACGGACGTTAACTGCCGCCTTTCAATAACTTTTCGCTAAAGTCAAACATCCTCATATCTAGAAACCACACTCCATAGTATCAGTTATTACTCACTCCATTATTATTTTTTCACATGCAATTTGCTGTGATGGCATTGCCCCGTTGTGATTGTAGCGATTCCTTCGGGATGTTATTAACAAATTCCTTGTTGATATCTTATTTTTGAATTAATAGTTCCCTTGTATTTTGATTTAAGGGATTATTCACTATCTTTGCGACAACTCGATGGATTTTCGGGTATCCCTTGTTTGTTTAACTTAATAGAGTTTTTATAATGGCGCTTTCTGTATTTAGTGCAAAGAACTATAGCACAAAGCTTAAAGTAACTGTACAGAGGACTGGCAAGCTTGGTTTTACTGCTTCGACAGCTGAATCACTTCATCTTTCGAAGGATTCCTTTATTAAAATCGCCCGTGATGATGAGGATGTTGAAAATCTGTATATGATCGTGTCCTCATCTCCCGATGAAGACGCCTTTAAAATTAGTTGTATTTCGGGGTATTATTCTCTCTCTGTCGCTCCATTGTTAAAAGAACTGGGGATTGATTATTTGAAAAAGACAGTTATTTTTGATTTATCTAGAGCGGCATCATATGATGAGGAAGCAGGCGGAATCGTATATAAAATGACTAAAAGGGAAAAGCAAAGAAAAAAGGAGGCGGGAATGTAATGGCGCAAGGGGCGAAAAAATCATCGCGCTAATTGCAGTTAGCGCGATGATGCAGGTCTAACTTCCCGATTGATAAGACTTAGCCTCACTCTAGTCGGAAGATAGGAGCCCTTCTGTTAGGGACTCCAAATTTAGGGAAGTCTTCTTAATTCTCCAAATCTCCCAGAATCGGATTTTTTTCTTCTGCCACATATTACTGGCAGATATGTTTAACTTATAATCCTTTTTTGGTATGACAAGTGATTTGTGTACAGTGAATTATAAGATACCCCTAAGGCATAGCCTTTGTTTGGATGTCTCTTTTTCGAGTCGGTACCAGATGCCGCTCATACAACCATATCGAGGTGAAATGCCAGGATGTGTTCTCTCTTTCAATCGCGCAAGAGGCCATAAACCAGATGGGTCTGCAATTCATTTTTATATTGCCGATTCAAATTTTGAATGTTTATGGAATAAGCCTACTCGTTATCTTTCGATGCTTCGGCGATTTCCGTTTGTGATATCACCAGACTTTTCCCTTTATTCCGATATGCTCTTGCCGGAGGTGATGTGGAACACGTTTCGTAACAAACTCCTTTGTGCGTGGTGGCAAAAGAATAGTGTTAATGTAATCCCAAATGTCAGTTGGGGAAAACAATGGAGTCTTGATTTTACTCTTGAAGGATATCCCAAAGAATCCATTATAGCCATCAATAGCACCGGCATAGGAACGGATCCGGTGGCTAAAAAACTATGGCTAAATGGATATGAGAGAGTGCTCCACGAACTGAAGCCTATACATATCATTCGCTATGGGGCGCCTCAAGAGGGAGAGGATTATACAATCAGCTCTTTTTTTCAAAATGACAATTATATGAGTGTGACTTATGGGCGGTAATGGATCTTATAGCGCCGCCGTACATGGCGTGCCGGATGCCTCGCGTATTTTTGATGAGGCCAGAACAAGAATTGATGGACATAAGATTTTGATTCAAAAGGATACAGAAACGCAAATTAAGATTCCTATGAATTCAAATTCGGATAATCCTATTTACCTTTGTGCAAAGGTTGACAAGGAGGGGAATGTACAGATTTCATCAATCGCGGTTTACGAGAATCATAAATTGGTAAAAAGTATTGACTTAGTGTTCGATAAAGATGGAAATGTTGTTCCATTTTCGCCGAACAAGAAATCTTCACATTGTCACGTTTGGAACGAAAGCCCTAGTGGGGACGTCGGCCGAAAAAGACACGATGGAGGCAATACCCTTCCTCTTCCAAATGAGTACAAGCATCTTATCGATAAAATTGTAAAGTATAATAAAGAGAAACACAAATGGAGCAAAGAAAAATCGCAGTAGAAAATTTCTACGGAGACGGGAAACATATCTATGTGGATGAGCTTGGTTGGCGTTCGGAAGAACGTCGGGAGGCTCGTTCTTCCGTCTCAAAAGAAATATTCGACTTTGAAGTTGTCGATGTAGGACTTAACCTGGCATTCTACTACATCGATAATGACACTTTTTATGGCATTCACTCCGAGGAGTTTCCCATTGAGGTGAAAGAACTTCCACGCGACCGCACCGAACCATACATTGGATGGCAGTGCGATGGTGACACTCATAACGAAGGGACGGTCCTTTACTCTTTCGATAAAGCAGAGGACATCTGGGATAACGTCAGAATCAATGGCAAAACCCTTGAGGAAGTGCTGGAACGTTCTTACATCATCGGCTTGAACTAATCGGCCTGATTACTCGAAAAAACGCCGCCGTTTCTTTGCGAGACGACGGCTATTTTTCTGTATAGGTTTTATCGATTGCCCTTTGCCCGGTTATGCGTCTTGCACAACATCTGGCAGTTGGAGATGTCCGTGGCGCCGCCCTTGCTCCAGGCCGTCACGTGGTCGGCGTCCATATCCTTCAGGTCCCAGATTTTGGTGTGGTTCGCGTCATGGCCAATGGCGCAGAGCGGACAGTTGGATTCTCCTTTCTCCTTGGCGGCGGCCGTTTGCTGCGCATACACGGCCTTCTTGGTGGGCTCGTCGAACACCCGCACGTTGAGAAGTTTCGTGTTCTGGCACCCGTCCAGGATGTATTCGTAGATGCCCTTCTTCTCCTTTACGTAGAAACTCTCGTAGAGCTCTCGGACCTTGGCCGCAACTTCTTCCGGATTGTAGGCCGTCTTGTGGAAACGCTCATAAAGATCACCCCATTTCAGACCACACATTTCCTTCTCCGGCGTAATGTCGAATACGGACGTAATCCAATCGATGACCGAAGTGAAGTAGGCCTTCAGCTCAGCGATGCTGTCATCGTACCGATGCGCGGCCATGTATTCTTCCACATGGCCCCGGCTCACCCAGTCCAGGGCCGCAGCCAGATAATCCTGACGCTTGGCAGAGCCCGGAATGAAGCAGCTCCACTTGTTGATGTTGGTGTTGTTGGAATTGGAGAACTCTTCCTTGGCCTTGGTCACGAACGGCCCGGAATACACAGCGTTCAAGGTCTCCTGGTTGTTGAGCGGGATGCCCACGATGTTGATGGTCCGGAACCAGTCTTTGATTTCTTTCTCCGTGCCTTCACAGACGTAGATCAGCAGCTTGGTATTCAGGAATTTCTCCTGCTCGTCCGGATTCAGCGCGCTGAAATACCACGGACGCCCGTCTGCATCGATCCAGGCAAACTTCTCCGTCAGGAAGCGCCCCAGCGACGTGATGCGCTGCTGGCCGTCCAGTACCTCATAGCGGTCTTCGCCTACTTTGGAGAAGTAAATGAGGCCCAGCGGATAGCCGTTCCGGACAGACTGGATTACGTCCACTTCCTTCTTGCCGCCGTTCTCGGCATAGAGGTAATGCCGCTGGAATTCCGGCTGGATGGTGAGGCGGCCCGAAAGACCGTACAGGCCCTTGCCTTCGTATTCATTGTACTGGAAGCCTTTGCAGATATCGCCGATGGTCCAGTCCTGATAAAGTGTTGCTATCATACTCGCTGAATTAGTATTCGTTGATATACTTTTTCGAGGCTCCCATCCTCTAACTTGACAACTCCTGAAGCATTTAAATCATAAGTGCCGGGCTTTCCAAATTTGTTGCGATATGCAGCTCTACATTCTTCTGAAGAGTAGATACGCGTTTTTAATCCGTACAGATCAAGATTCTCACACATACCTACTATTCTGAATTGCTCAGGGCAATACTTGTCAAGGAATGAGATTGGAACGCCCATCATTCCGGAATAATCTTCTGGGATAGAATCTGTAAATGGTATTTCAATAGCGTTATAGTTGTCGTATGTTGTATACCCTGTATTTCTGATTTCCTTGTGCCTACTATATCTGATATTGTCGTGCATGGACATTAAGCGCAGGGGTTCGTGGCGCACTCCGAACTCAATGTTTGTGAACCACCGAACACCGGGGACTCTGATTAAGCCTTCTCTATAATCGTGAGAATTGAAATAACTGAGCGAAGTGTCAATTTCATATGGAGCTGTAAAGTAGCCAGCTCCACGGATGAAGGGATTATGAGTCCAAATCTTGTTGTCTTTGATGAGAGGAAAAATCTCTTTATATGTGATTGCGTTTATATTACCGATTACGGCGAATTGTTTGTGTGCATCTAAAATCCACGCTATAAACTCCCGGAATAGCGAAAAAGGCGGATTCGTCACGATGATATCCGACTCGTCGCGCAACTTGCAAACCTCCGCACTACGGAAATCCCCATCGCCTTCTAGGTAGTGCCACTCCAGGTCGTCGATGTCGATGCGACCGTTCTGGTTCGTGTCGCGAGTGAGCTCGAATATCTTACCTTTGATTCGGGTTTTGTCCACATCAAACCATGGGCTTTCCGTCTCAAACAGAGTGGGTTGATAGTCTTTATATTTCTTGCTCTCCACCGCATAGGAGGTGCTGATGAGCCGTTTCAGCCCCAGCCGCTCGAAGTTCTGGGCAAAGAATCGCGTGAAGTTGCTCCATTCTGGGTCGTCACACGGAAGAAGAACCGTCTTATCACGGAACGTATCGGGGTTATACTCCAGATACGCGTTGACCTCCTTCTGGATATCCGCATACTGAGTATAGAACTCGTCATTCTTGGCGCTCTTAGCCGCACCAAGATTACTGTTGTTGGCCATAAGCTGCGCTTCTTACGGCACTTGCAACTTATCCCCGACAGAGGATAACCAGGGCACATAAAAAAGGCATGGACTTTTCTAATCCATGCCCGCGGCCCTGAGAAGCCTTGTCAACAGATAAGTCGAGTCCACGCCAAAGCGCAGACATTCACTGACCTATCCGGGTTGACTATTTGAAATTTCTCAGGTTTCGGGCAACCGGGTAAATAGCAAATGCTAATATTCTATATGTCTTGTCATCCCTATCCCTGGGACGACTTTGCAAATCTACGAATCTTTTTTGGTAATCAGTCGCATCTACCAAAGAGATTTCTTTCTAACTTTGCAACGTAAATGTTCATTGAACAATTGTTAGGCGACGGTCATACCTGACCGATTTTGTGAAGGAGAACGTCGATACCGAAGAAAGGTGAGACGTTCTCCTTTCTTTTTCTATAGTCGGGCAGGTACTAATGGCAACCCTCTTGTTCCTAATCAGCCTAACAATAAACAACTATGAATATTTATATAGGAACTGTAAGCGTTGGCATTTGTGTACCTGGTACACGTGTCAAACCCGTCCTCGTCCGCGGTCATTGGCGGCGGCGAAACGGCAAAAAGGAGTTCGTGAAGGCCCACCTGCGGAGACGCAGACTAATCTGACCGACTCCATAATTTGATGCTGTCCGATGCCCGACTGGGGGCCACTCGAAAGGGTGGCCCTCTTTTATGGCTATCCTGATGGATACCTGTGGACACAGAAAAAGCCGGCCCGCGGGACCGGCTTTTTTGACGCGTCAGAATTCTTTAAAGAATTAAGCCTGCTCGATGGCACCCATCGGGCAAACACCTGCACAGGTACCGCAGTCGGCGCAGAGGTTCGGGTCGATCTTGTAGATGTCACCGGCGCTGATAGCTCCGACGGGGCATTCGTTGATGCAAGTACCGCAAGCAACGCAGTTGTCAGTAATTTTGTAAGCCATGGTTTATTTGTTTTTAAAAGTAGTCCGGCTCCGTTCGCGTGCGGAACCGGACTGCAAAGATGCATCTTTTCTGATTAGTAACCAAAAATATCTTCGAGGCTCACGCGACGGATATCGCCGTACTGCTTGAGCGCCTTGAGATCCAGGTCTTTCTCGCGGCCCAGGATGCAGATCGTGTAGGGGCGGCCCTTCACGTTCTCCTGCTGGAACTTCACCACGTCATCCAGCGTGTAGCCAGGAACCTTCTCGAAGACGAGTTTGTTGATGTCCTCGGTGAGGCCCAGTCTGCGTGCGGAGAGATACGACCAGAGGACGTTCTCCTTGACGGTACGGGTGGTGCGGATGTTGGCGAGGATGTTCTCCTTGGCGAGGTTGAAGGCGCCTTCGGAGACCGGCATCTCGTTGATGATCTCGTCGAATGCGGTCAGGGCGTCAATCAGCTTGTCGTTCTGGGTAGCGATGAAGTTGGTGTAGTAGAGGGTGTGGTCCAGGTCGCGCGGCAGGACGTAACCGGCGCTGGCCGAGTAAGCCAGACCGCGTGCCTCACGCATCTCCTGGAAGACGATGGCATTCATGCCGCCGCCGAAGTAGGCGTTGTAGAGCTGGATCATCGGAACCTTCTCCACGTCGTAGGTCTCGCCCAGGTTGGAGACGGAGACCAGGTAGAGCTGGTTGGCGTCGTACGGCGCAATTACCACACCGTTCTTCTGGGTGTGCGTATATGCGTACGGGTTGCCGCTGACGACATCGGCGAGGGTTTCCGGGCAACGGTGGTTGGCGTTGATCTCGTCGAGGAGCTGCGCCTCGGTGAGCGGACCGTAGTAGAGAATCTCATGCTTGGCGCTGAAGAGGTTGTGGACCTTTTCGAGCAGCTCGGCGTCGGTCAGTTTCAGGAGCTCGGCGTTGGAGAGCTGGTTGTCAGCCGGCTTCTTGTCCCCGTAGATGGCCCATTCGCGCAGGCGGGAGAAGCAGCCGCGCTGGTTGCCTTTGGCGTTCTGACGCTCCATCAGGGTGTTGGCCTTGAGCATCTGGAGTGCCTGCGGGTTGGGCTGTGCCGTGGCGATGAGTTCCTCAAGAAGCAGGAGCGCCGGCTCCATGTTCTCTGCCAGACCGCTGAGAGTCACATAGGTACGCTCGCCGGTGCAGGAGACGTCCGTCTGGCAGGCCATGCCGTAGAACTTCTTCTGAATCTCTTCAGGCGAAAGGGTTTCGGTGCCGAGGTAGCGGACGTATTCTGCTGCAAACGGAAGCTTGTTGTCCGCATAGCTGCCGGTCTCGAAGAGGAAGGTCAGCGAGAAGGTCTCGTTGGTGACGTTCTGCTTGTAGAGTACCGGAATGCCGGATTTCGCCTCGCCCTTCTTCAGGTCGTGGTTGTAGTCCACGAAGACCGGTTCGATGGGCTTGACGACCGTGTTCTGGACCTCGGTCAGGAAGTCGCTGACAGCATCACGGTTGGTGAAAATCGGGGTAATCGAGGGCTTGGGGATACGGGTGTCAGACGGATCCTTCTTCTGCAGTTTGTTGACCTGTACGTAGTTGTCGCCGAAATTCTCGTTGGCGAAAGCCACCAGTTCCTCTTTGGTGACGGCTGCCACCTTGTCGATACGGCCGATAAAGTCAGCCCACTTGATATCGTTGATGAAGCAGTCCACCTCGGCGCTGACCATACTGCTGGAAGATTCCATCGCGCGGGTCAGGTAGAGCTTCTTGTTGTTCACGATGGCCTTGAGGAGGTCTTCGTCGAACTCGCCGCGTTTGATCTTCTCGATCTCGGCAAGGGCGAGGTCGCGGACTTCGTCGAAGCTCTGGCCCTTCTTGGGCTCGGCCATCACCATAAATGCGGAATAGTCAGCAAACTCCCAGGCGAAAGCGGCCATACCGAGGGTCTTCTGCTGCTGGTTGACGTCGAGGTCGATCAGGCCGGCGGTGCCGTTGTAGAGCACTTCACCGAAGAGGTCGAGCAGGTAAGCCTTTTCATCGTTCGCACCCGGGAATCGCCATCCGAGGGTCAGGCTGGGAGACTCGAGACCGAGCACCTCCTTGACGATGGGTTTCTCGATGGGTTTTTCCGGTTCGAAGGTCATCTTCCTGAGGTTCGGGTTGGGCTTCATGCCGCCGAAATACTTGTCCACAATCTTCACGGCCTTGTTCGGGTCGAAGTCGCCTACGAGGCAGACGGCCATGTTGTTGGGAACATACCACTCATCGTGATACTTCTTCACGTTGGTGATGGAGGGGTTCTTCAGGTGGTCACCCCAGCCGATCACCGGCGTGTGGTAGGTGTGGTTCTGGAAGAGCGCACCGGTCACGGCGTTGATAATCTTGCGCTGGTCCTGGGTGGCGCCCATGTTGTACTCCTCGTAGATGGTCTCCAACTCGGTGTGGAAGCCGCGGAGCACGCAGTTCTCGAAGCGGTCTGCCTGAATCTTCGCCCAGTTTTCAATCTGGTTCGAAGGAATGTTTTCCGTGTAGCAGGTCACGTCGTAGCTGGTGTAGGCGTTGGTGCCGTCGGCGCCGATGGCCGACATCAGCTTGTCGTACTCGTTCGGAATGGCAATCTTGGAGGCCTCATAGGAGATCGAGTCGATCTGGTGGTAGATGGCCTTGCGCTCTGCCGGATCTTCGGTCTTGCGGTAGACCTCGAAGAGGGCTTCGATCTGGTTGAGCAGCGGCTCTTCGGCTGCATAGTCCTGGGTGCCGAACTGTTTCGTACCCTTGAACATCAGGTGCTCGAAATAGTGGGCGAGACCGGTGGTCTCCTGCGGGTCGTTCTTGGAACCGACCTTGACGGCGATGTGCGCGTCGATACGGGGTTCGTCCTTGTTGACGATGGTGTAAATCTTCAGGCCGTTGTCCAGCGTGTAAATGCGTGCGCCGGTCGGGTCTCCCTTCACCGTTTCATAGCTGTAGCGGCTGCAGGATGCGGCCAGCGCGGTGAGGGTAACCATCATGACGATTTGGAAAAATCTTTTCATCTGAGTGTGTTTATAAATGAATAAATCGGATTTTGGTACAAAAATAGAAAACTGTTTCTAATGAATATCGCTTATCTTTGTATTTCTAATACAAATTAGACTGAAAAAGGATGGGAAAGGTTGCCAAGGTCCTCGTTTTTTTACTCGCGCTGCTCACCGGCGTGCAGACCTTTGCGGATGATCCCCGGTGGTATCCGGAGGAGCAGGTGGTGGCTTTCCCGGAGGGCAAGACCTTCGATTTCGGGGACATCCTGATTGCTGACGGCCCTGTCAAGTGCAGTTTTACCTTCCAGAACGTGGCCGCTTTCCCGATTGTCATTCACAATATCATCTCCTCCTGCGGATGCACCACCCCGACCTGGCCCCATACGGAGATCGCCCCCGGCGCAAAGGGAACCATCGCCGTGACCTTCACCAACGACCAGGGCCCTTTCCCGTTCGACAAGACCCTCACCGTTTATTTCTCGAACCTGCGCCGTCCGGTGCTGCTGCACGTCCGGGGCGTCAGCCATGACAAAAAGAAGAGCCTGGCAGAGCGGTTCCCGGACCATCTCGGCCCGTTGGGACTGCGCACCAATGAAGTGAACCTCGGCAATCTGGAGCAGGGCAAGGCCAAGGCGGACCGCATCACCCTCGCCAACCTTTCCGCAGAGCCGCTCCAAGTGGAGATGGTGGGCGCGGATCCGGGGCTGACCTTCGCCTTCTCGCAGAATCCCATTCCGCCGGGCGGTACCGCCACCCTGTCGATTTCCTATGATTCCGGAGCTTCCGGGGTGGAGCACTGGGGGCGCCACAACTACCGCGCCCGTTTCCTGCTGAATGGCAGGCTCCATTCGGATCCGCTGGTCGTCAGGGTCTTCCTGCGTGATGATTTCAGCGGTTGGAGCGCCCAGCAGGTGGCCTCCGGTGCCAAGGCTGTGCCCGTGCAGAGCTATCATGAATTCGGCGAGGTCAAGGCCGGCACGCCGGTCAAGGCCCGCTATACCATCCGGAACACCGGTCAAAGCGACCTGATTATCCGCACCGTGGAATTCGAGAGCGGGGAGGGGGCATCCCGCTCCGCCCGCGTGGAGACCCGCTGCCCGCTTACCATCCGGCCCGGAGCCACCGCCACCCTTCGCGTCAGCCTGGATACCAAGGGCCTCAAGGGAGAGGTGCTGGATGTGCTGACCCTTGTCACCAACGCCCCCGCCAAACCGCTGGTCAACCTCTTCCTGACCGGTTATGTCGTATCTTCAAACCAAGAGCAATAAATGGAAAAACCCGTTGAACACCAGGGCGATTTCTTCCCCGACTATGACAACAAGGAGAGCAGCCTGATCGTCAATGAAGGCGTCAAGCAGCCGCCGATCATGAATCCTTATGTCAAGAAGTTCTACAAGAAGCGTCCAGAGATTCTTTCCGTCGATCAATATATGGAGGGCATCCTCTCCGGCAATACGACCATTCTCAGCCAGGCCATCACGCTGGTGGAGAGCTACCTGCCGGAGCATCGCGCGGTGGCGCAGGAGATCATCCGCCGCTGCCAGCCCATTTCGGCCGAGCGGCGTTCGATGCGAATCGGCATCACGGGCGTTCCCGGTGCGGGCAAGAGCACCTTCATCGAGGCCTTCGGATCCTACCTGACCTCGCGCGGCCACAAACTCGCCGTGCTGGCCATCGACCCGAGTTCCGAACGCACCAAGGGCAGTATTTTGGGCGACAAGACGCGTATGGAGACCCTCTGCCACGATCCCAACGCCTTCATCCGCCCCAGCCCGAGTGCCGGTTCTCTGGGCGGCGTGGCTCGCAAGACACGGGAAACCATCCTGCTCTGCGAGGCGGCCGGCTTTGATACGGTCTTCGTCGAGACGGTGGGTGTGGGCCAGAGCGAGACGGCGGTCCATTCGATGACCGACTTCTTCCTGCTGCTGCTCATCTCCGGCGCTGGCGATGACCTGCAGGGCATCAAGCGCGGCATCATGGAGATGTCCGACCTGATCAACGTGACCAAGGCCGACGGCAACAATATCGAGAAAGCACAGATGGCCCGCGTGCTCTATGTCAACGCGTTGCACCTTTTTCCGCCCACTGAGTCGGGCTGGGTGCCCACAGCGGTCACCTCGTCGGCCGTCACCAAGGCCGGCCTGGACGACATCCTCGAAAAGATCGAGTCCTATTTCAAACTGGTGCGCGGCAACGGCTACTACGACAAGCGCCGCCGCGAACAGGCCCGCTACTGGATGTACGAGAGCATCAACGAGTCGCTCAAGGCGATGTTCTATGAGAATCCGGTTATCGAAAAACTGCTGCCCGAGTATGAGGACGCCGTGCTGGCGGGCTCCTTGGAATCCTTTACCTCCGCGGCGGAACTGATTGAAAAATACAAGGAGAACAGCTGATGGATTTCTGGGACATTCTGTTTGACACCCTGCGCAACGGCATCCTGGTCACCGGCCTGGTGACGGTGATGATGCTGCTCATCGAATACCTGAACGTGCAGACGCAGGGACGCTGGTCGCACAGCCTGCAGGGCTCCGGCCCCAAACAGGTGCTGCTCGGCGCGCTGCTGGGCATCATCCCGGGCTGTATGGGCGGCTTTGCCGTCGTATCGCTCTATACCCACGGACTGGTGGGCTTCGGCGCGCTGGTGGCGATGATGATCGCCTCCTCGGGCGACGAGGCCTTCGTGATGCTGGCGGCCATTCCGCGCGAGGCGCTGATCCTTTCCGGTGTTCTGCTGGTCATCGCCATTGCAGCCGGTCTGATTGTGAACCTTTTCTCCAAGAAAAAAGCGGTCGCGGCCTGCGATCAGCCTTACGAGGTGCATTCGTGCGACGAGCATCACCACGATGCGGAGGGCCACTGCGCCCCGGATGCCGACTGTCCGCATGCCAGCCTCCGCAATCTGCTGCACCCTTCCTGGCAGCGCATCGTGCTGCTGCTCAGCGTACTCTTCTTTGCGCTTGCACTGGCCTTCGGCTGGCTGGAACATGAGCACGAAGGGGAGGGGGCGGAGCATGCCGGCCACCTGGCCATCCTGGACGAGTACTGGCTGAACCTGCTTTTCGCCGTCATCAGTCTCTTCGTGGTCTGGGTGATTGCCACCGCCAAAGAACACTTTGTCCGCGAGCACCTGTGGAACCATGTGATCCGCAAGCACCTCCTGCGCGTATTCTGCTGGACCTTCGGTACCATGCTCCTGATCAATATCGGCCTGGAGTTCCTGGATATCGAGGCGTTCGTGAACAGCAACGGCTATGTCGTGCCGCTGATGATCCTGCTCGCCGCCCTGGTCGGCATCATTCCCGAATCCGGCCCGCATCTGCTCTTCGTGACCCTCTTCGCGACCGGCGTGGCACCCTTCTCGGTGTTGCTCGCCAGCAGCATTTCGCAGGACGGCCATGCCGGACTCCCGCTTCTGGCGGAGAGCAAGGGCGGCTTCCTGAAGGCCAAACTGGTCAACGTGGCCATCGCCCTCGCCTGCGGCTACCTCTGCTTCGCTTTCGGGTTGTAATTCAGGGTTTTGATCCATAAAAAAGGGGACCCAGCGGGGCCCCCTTCTTTTTGTCTGTGATTCGGAGATTATTCCTCCGGGTTCTTGGAGTGGTAGTAGTCGAGCGGTTCACCGTTGATGGCAGCCTGGGTGTGGTTCATCCAGATCTGACGTACGGTGGGGAGTTCGAGCAGACCCTTTTCAATCATCGTGTCGTTGTTGCAGATGAAACCGGAGCCGGTTGCGCCGAAGTAAACCTTCCAGCTGCAATCCTCGACCTCACCTTCGTCGTTGGCCTCGGCCTCGAGCTGTGCGAAGGTGTAGCTCTTGCCCTCGAATTTTGCGGGCAGGTCGTCACCGGCCATGTCGTTGTGGCCGTGGTCGCCGTCGATGGACATCAGCGGGTGGAGATAGACCTTCTTGTTACCGGTGTTGAGGCCGGCTGCCTTCATGCGGGCATAGACATGGGTCTTGAAGTTCTCCATCATGTCCACGGTACCTACGAAATAGTGCGGGTTGAGAGCCTGGAGCGCTTCCTCGAGCTGGGTGTAGCGGACGTTGGCCTTGTAGGTGTCATAGGAGTCGGGGTTGCCGTGGCCCATAAATGCAACGATATCGTTGGTCGCCTTGTCTTTGTAGAGGTTGTTCAGCGCGGTTGCAACTGCCGTAACGTCAGCGTCGGGATCCTGGAGGAGGGGAACGCCGAGCTTAAGGACAACTCTGGAGAGGTAGTCGTCATCGAGGTCACCGTTGGCATTGTTGGCGAAGTCCTTCAGGTAGTTTACGACGCGGCCGTACTCCTCGCCAGGGATGACCTGGAGCGACTGGACCACGACCTCGCTGTACATCACGCCTTTCTGAGCGAAAGCGGTGAGCCAGAACGGCGGAGCGTAGTAGTTGCGGATCTCGGCGCCGTCAGCGGCGTTCTCGCCGGCTGCTGCGCGGTTGATGCAGATGGCGGAAGAGTAGGAGAGGAAAACGTCATAGCCCGAGAAGGCCTCTTTGTAGGCTTTGACCGTAGCGTCGAAAGCGTCGAAACCCTGCTGCCAGGTGGTGCCGAAGGCAACGAGGAGGATGACCTTGTTGTTCTTCTTCTGGCTCTTGACCGTTTCGTTGACGGCCCGCTGGTAGGCGTTGTAGTTGTACTGGGTGTCATACTTGTTGCAGGAGGAGAAACCCAGCGTGAAGAGTGCCGCAAGTGCGGCGAGCATCAGGAATTTAATCTTCATCATTTTGTCTGGTTGTTGAGTTAATGTTGGATTTATAGTTTCTGAAACGTTTTCCTGGATTGAAACGGATGGTCAGCGACGCATAGACGGTCGTGCCGGGGGTGGTGGTGCCCAGGTGCAGTCCGTGCGGCGTGCGGTCCACATAATTGAAAATGTTGTCCACGCCCGCGTCGAGCCGCCAGGTGGTTTTCTTCCCCGAGCCCCATTCGTGACCCGAGGTGAAGCGCCAGATCTGGTAGCCTTTGGCGTTGCCGTTGGTCTGGTAGTAGCGCATCGAGGAGGCCCGGCCGTAGAGACCCAGGGAGAGCCGGTAGCCGGAAGCGAATCCGTGGTTCCAGGTCGCGAACCAGTTGCCGCGGTGGTGCGCCGTGCCGTCGATAATCACCTCCCGCATCTTCTCGTGTTCCGAGTCGTACTGGTTGGCATCGGTGTCGAGCCAGCTGTAGCCGCCGCCGAGCGCCCACTCGCCGAGGTTGTAACGTAGGTTCAGGTCGATGCCCGCCGTCCGCGCATCATCGACGTTCTGGTACTGACGCGTCTTGACTGGATCGTATTGCAGGATATACTCCGCAGGCGCTTCATAGTTGGGAATGGTGACCAGGGTGATCATATCTTTCACGCGGTTGTAGTAACCGTTCAGCGTGATGACCCAGCGTGCACTGGTGTATTCCCCGCTCAGCGAGAAGTAATTGCTCGTCTGCGGCCGCAGGGCCGTATTCCCCAGGTAGAGATGCATGCCGCCCATCTGGCGGACATAGCGGTAATGGAGCTCCTTGGGAGTCGGGGTCTTGAAACCCCGGCTCCAGGTGGCCCGAATCCGCCAGGGAGCGCCCAACCCCAGCATTGCGGAGACCTTCGGAGTCAGTTTCAACCCAAACTGTCCGTTCCACGTCAGCCGCAATCCTCCTGCCAAATGCAGAAGGCACTCCCTGCCGAATTCTTTTTTCCATTCATCCTGTGCGTAAAGGGCTGCCGTCCAGTCGGAGGCTTTGCCTCCCTCCACGCGGTTCGGGGCATTCAGCCAGTCGTAGCGGTATTCAGCCCCGGTATTGAGCAGATGGCCGCCGCCCAGGGTAAAGACCCCTTTGAGGGAAGCCATCGTACGTTGTTGGTCGCTCTGCAGCTCCCGCTGCCCTTCCAAATAGGGGAAGTAGGGGTAGTAGATCGTTCCTTTGCTTTTTTCGTAATCCTCCACCAGCGTCGTGGCGGTGAAGAAGTAGTTGTAGGCGTGCCGGTTCCAGTCCAGGTCAAAGGTCACGGCATCGTGTCCCTGAAGTTTCCATTTGCCGCCGAGCGAGGCGGAGGCGTTCCGGTACTGCAGGTCGTAGGTGTGCACGTCGTACTGGGCATGTTTTCCGCAGGGTCGGTAGATCCGCTTGCCGTAGAGAGTGCCGCCGGCGGTCAGTTCCAGTTTCTTGGAGGCCTTCCAGGAGAGTTTTTCGCCAAACTGCCAGTTGGTGTGCTCGTTGACGGTCTTGTTTGCGGAGTCGTGCACCTCCGGTTCGGTGGCGGTGGTATATTCGGTGGCAGTGTTCTGCCAGCCGTCGGAATGCTGATACTGGAAGGTGGTCAGGGAGGTCAGCCGGCCCCACGTGATGCCGACGGCGTCGTGTTGCCTCAAATCCAAATAGGAACCCACGCGCGAGGCGTTCTCCAGAAACAGCCCTTCTTCGTGCGGTTTCTTGGTGATGATGTTGATGACGCCCGCGATGGCGTCGCTGCCGTAGAGGGCGGAGGAGGCCCCCTTGACGATCTCGATCTTCTCGATGTTGTGCGGGTCGATCATCGCCAGGTCATTCTCGCCGCCCACGTCGCCGTGGATGCGCTTGCCGTCAATCAGAATCAGGATATAGCTGTTTCCCAGGCCATTCATCTGCATGTGGGAACCCATGTCGTCTTCGTTGAAGGCGAACGAGGCGGTAAGGCCGCTGAGGATATCCTCCAGAGACCGGCCGGCATAATTGCGCAGCATCCGGCCCGAGATGACCTCGGTCTGGACCGGGGCGTCCTTGAGCAGGTGACGGGTACCCGTCGCCGTGACGACCACCTCCTGGATGGTGTCATTCACGAAGTCCTGGGCCGCCACAACGGTGGCCATGCATAAAAACAACAGACCTAGGAGTCCAGTTCGTTTCATTTCCGCAATCGCTTAATCCTGAACGTGCGCAATTGGTATTGATTCTGGCAGGTCTTCTGGCTTTCCCCGGTCCGCTTGCCTTCCCGAACCTCCGGTTCAGTGGCGCAGAGTAAGCGAACCTCCAAAAGGGATTACAGCTGCAGGTACAGCCCCGGATTCTCACCGGGTTCCCTTGCATCGGCCGGAGTATCCGGTCCGATTACCAAAACTGTCGCGAAGGTAATAATAATTTCACACCGGTGTCATTTTTTTTCTATCTTTGCGCACCGATTTCGGTGTCCCGGACTCCTGCAGGAGGGCTGGGGTGAAAAGGGAATCAGGTGCAAAACCTGAGCAGACACCGCTGCTGTAAGTTCCGCAAAATGCCCGACATTCTTTGCCACTGCCTCATCGCGGGAAGGCGTCCGGGCGGGAACGAGCCAGAAGACCTGCCGAAACCGTATGTTAAATGAGCTTTCGGGTAATAAAAGCGAATTGACGGATGAAAGTCAGCCGCATCATTGTCAGTATGATCTGTGCGATGGGGTTCTGTGCCGCACTGCAGGCACAGGATACGCTTTTGTTCAAGGGAATTCTTTCTGACACCCTGACGCTCCACAACGCAACCGTCACGGCCACGAGCCGCACACAGCAGGTCAAGGAGAAGGCGTATTCTGTCAATGCGCTGAACATCAATGAGATTTCGAGTACGCTGAATAGCATTGCCACGGCCGTGGACCGCTCTTCCGGCATCCGGATCCGGGAAGAGGGCGGCGTAGGCAGCGACTTCGATCTCTCCATCAACGGCCTTTCCGGCAATTCCATCCGCTATTTCCTGGACGGCATTCCGCTCGATGCCAAGGGTTCCGGCGTGACGCTGGCCAACCTGCCGGTCAATATGATCGAGCGCGTGGAGATATACAAAGGTGTCATTCCCGCCTCGCTCGGCAGCGACGCGCTGGGCGGCGCCATCAACATCATCACCAACCGCCGCAACCGGAACTACCTGGACTTTTCGGCCGGCGCCGGTTCGTTCCATACGGCAAAGACCGACTTCAGCGCCCAGTACCGGCTCCCGCGCACCGGGCTGATTTTCAGGCCGGTCATCAGTGCGGCCTATTCCAAGAACGACTATATCATGCGGGATGTCAAGGTCCGCAATGCCGATCATACCGCCTTCGAGATCAAAGACCTGCCGCGTTTCCACGACGGCTACAGATCCCTCTATGCCCAGTTGGAGGCAGGCGTGAGCGACCGCTCCTGGGCAGATGCCTTCTTTGTCTCCGCTTCCGTTTCGAAGACCGACAAGGAGATCCAGACCGGTGCGACGCAGGGCCATGTGATCGGTATGGCGGAGCGGCACACGGAGGCCCTCAACTTTTCCGCCCGCTACGAAAAGAACCACTTCCTGATTGAGGGACTCCGGCTGAATGCCTCCCTCTCCCAGACCTTCGACCACGCGCAGACCATCGATACCACCTACCGCCGCTATTACTGGGACGGGACCTGGATTGACGGCTCCTACAGTGAAATCCGCGGCCGCAGCAAGATGCTGCGTGACTACCGCCGTCCCTTCACCGTTGTCCGCTCCAATTTGGATTACCGTCTGGCGGAGGGGCACTCCCTCTCGCTCAACTATCTGCTCAACCGGGTGGGAAACAAGCAGGAAGATTACTGGGACGTGACTTTTGAGCCCTCCGACGATGTGCTTTCCAAACACGTGCTCAGCCTCTCCTATGACCAGTCGCTGCTTGGCGGCCGGCTGAACAACGCCTTCTTCGTCAAGGACTACATCAACCACCTGCGCATCGGGCAGACGGAGCTTCCCGCAACGACGGGTTCGGACGAGGTGGCCGGCTCCAGCACGAAGAGCTATCTGGGCGGGGGCCTTGGGACGCGGTACACGCATAGCGGAGTGCTATCGCTCAAGGGTTCTTACGAACACAGTGTGCGGCTGCCGGTTTCCCGCGAGCTGCTGGGCAACGGCTCCACCGTCTATCCCAATGTGGCCCTGAAGCCGGAGGTCAGCGAAAACTTCAACCTGGGCGCTTTCGGAACCTGGGACCTGGGCGGCGGCCACCTGCTCTCCTATGAGGTGAACGGGTTCCTCCGTCTGGTGGACAACTTTATCCAGGCGACCATCTATGAGACGCAGTCCATGATGCAGTATGTCAACGTGGCGGCTGTCCACGTCAAGGGGGTGGATGCCGAAATCCGGTATGACTGGGCGGGCAAGTTGCACCTGGCCGTGAATGCCAGTTACGACGACAGCCGAGACCAGCGGAAGTACACCCAGTCTGGCGATCTTTCGATTACCTACCGGAACCGGACGCCGAACCGCCCCTGGGCATTCTGCAATGCCGAAGCCGCCTACACCTTCCGCCACCTGGCGCTGCAGGGGGACCGGCTGCGGCTCAGCGCAAACTTCCGCTGGGTACACTGGTTCTACCTGACCTGGGCTGCCTATGGTTCGGCCTCCTCCAAGTCGTGGGTCCCGACGCAGCATCTGACCGATCTGGCGGCCCTCTATGCCTGGCATGACGGCAGGTACAACCTTTCTCTGGAGTGCGACAACGTCTTCAACTTCCTGGCCTTCGACAATTACATGCTCCAGAAGCCCGGGCGCTCCTTTTATTTGAAATTCCGACTTTTTTTACAATAACAAATTCATTATGAAACAATTCAAATTTATTCTGATGGCCTTTGCGGCAATCGTCGTCCTGGCGCTGCCCGCAGGCTGTGATCCGACCGACGATCCTGACAAGCCGGCCATCAAAGACACCTACAGTTTCGACCTTTTCGTTTGTGCAGTCAAGCACGGCGGCATGTCCAAGAACAAGAACGGCACCTTCGTCCGCAGCGTGTCGGCCCTGACCGCCGACCAGCCGCGCGTTGAGTTTACCGGCAAGGGTGTGGATATTACGGAGAACTACACGCTGGAGAGCATCACCCGTGGCCGTTACTACTACCAGGTTCCCCAGAAGGCAACGGGCGGATTCGTGAAATTCCACATCGAGCGCGACGCCACCGGTGCTGAAAAGATTGTGGAGGATGCAGAGGTGCCCTTCAAGGACAAAGTCTATTCGGCACGCAAGTACACCCACGCGTGGGTGGGCGACAGCACGACGCTCGTGATCGTCGGCACGGCCGACAACGCCACCAAGATCCAGTGGACCAAACTCTCTGAGAAAACCCTGACCGTGGAGAGCGAAGGCAACTTCAATATTACGCTCCCCGAAGGCTACGGCGCTTTTTCCACCACCGGTCTGCTGACCTACCGCAAGAGCGACCAGAAACTGTACTATTTCTATATCGTCAAGCCTGCAGCCGGCATGAGCGACGCCGCTACATCCGTAACCTATATCGCCATCATCGATCCCAAGACGATGGCTGTCGAATCCAATACGGCCGTTCCCGCCGAGATCATGGAAGAGACTGCCGGAAGTGCGTATGGCGAGCTGATGCAGAACATGATCATGCAGGATGGCGCCGGCAACCTCTATGTGGCCGGTCTTCAGACGATTGATGGCGCTGAAATGGGTATTCTGCGCCGTATCAAACCGGGTGAGACGACTTTCGATCCCACCTGGAACGGCTTCCCCAATCCGGAAGGCAAACTGCTGACCGTCCAGTATCTGGGTTACGGCAAGGCGCTGGCTTACTCCCGCGATGAAAAGCTCGGCACCAAGATCGACAGCCGCAGCCACTTCTATTCGATCATCAACCTCGCTGACGGCACCCGTTCCCGCGTGCAGTTCGAGGGCAAGGACCTGCCTTATTGCGGCGGCCGCTTCTCGCAGCGCAGCGACGTGCTCAACGGCAAGGCTTACATCGGTGTAGGCGGCGAAGTGATTGAGGATGGTGTGGAACAGGATTATCCGGTTGTCTATATCTATGACTGCGAGAAAGGTACCGTTGAAAAGGGTATTGAACTCGCCAAGGGCTTCTGCTTCGACATCATCCGCGCCATGGCGGAATAATACGATGGACGTCAAGCCCCAATTCCTGATCGGTGCCTTCTCGTCGGGCAGCGGCAAGACGACCGTAACGATGGGCATCCTGCGGGTCCTGCGTGAGCGGGGCCTGCAGGTGCAGCCCTTCAAGTGCGGCCCGGATTATATCGATCCGCAGTTCCACAGCCTGGCCACCGGCCATGATTCGGTGAACCTCGACACCTGGCTCGCTTCCCCCGCGCACGTGCATTCGTTGTACGCGCGTGCGGGCGTGGAAGCCGACGTCTGTGTGGTGGAGGGGGTGATGGGGCTCTTCGACGGTTACGACCGCGACCGGGGCAGCAGCGCGGAAATCGCCACGCTGCTGGATATCCCCGTCGTTCTGGTGGCGGATGCCCGCTCGGCCGCCTATACGATGGCTGCGCAGCTCTATGGCATCAAGCAGTTCCGTCCGGGGATCCGGATTGCGGGCGTCATCTTCAACCGGGTGGGATCTGCGCGTCACCGCAACCTGCTCCTGCAGGCCTGTGAGGATGCCGGCCTCCGGTGTCTGGGATTTCTGCCCAGGCGCGATGGAATGGAGATTCCCTCCCGTCACCTCGGGCTCACGCTGGACACGCGCCAGGTGATGGAGGCGCAGATTGCCTCCGCCGCGGATCTGGTCCGGGAGCATATCGACCTCGAGGCACTGCTCGCCTCCGTGGCGACCCCTTTCGAGGCGGAGCCCGCTTCGCCGTTCGCGCCCGGCACTCTTCGCATTGCCGTGGCGCGCGATGCTGCTTTCAACTTCACGTACCGCGAGAATCTCGCGCAGCTCGAACGGCTGGGCAAATTGCAGTATTTCAGCCCGCTCGCCGGCGATCCGCTGCCCGGGGCCGACCTGCTCTATCTGCCCGGCGGCTATCCCGAGCTTTTCCTGGAGGAACTGCGCGGCCGCGGCAGCCTTATCGCGCAGATACGCGCGTATGCGGAGGCTGGCGGACGGATTCTTGCAGAATGCGGCGGAATGATGTATCTTTCGCAGGCGGTTTGCGGTATCCTGCCTTTCGAATGTACGATGGAGGGGGCCCGGCTGCACCTGGGCTACCGCCGGATCATGGATGCCCGGGGCCGGGAGTGGCGCGGGCATGAGTTCCACTACTCCCACGTCCGCGATGAGGCGGCCGTGACGCTGCCCTCCGTGGCGGTGCAATACAATGCGGCAGGCGAACGCGTGGATACGCCGCTCTACCGGTATAAGAATGTACGGGCCGGATATACGCACCTCTATTGGGGCGAAGCCGACCTGATGAAACTTTGGGATTGAGATGAAAACTTGCAGATTACTGGCAGCGCTCTTGCTGCTGTTGGCCGTGGCCGCAGGCTGCCGTGGCGGAAAGAAAGCCCAGGAGGACCGCATCACGGCCGACTCGGAACAGGGGATTGCCTCGCCGCGCTACGCAGAGGGCTTTTCCGTGCGCTATACGCCGCAGGGCGTCTTGCTCGATATTCAGGACCCGCAGCGCGAAAACGGCCAGTCTTTCCATTTTCTGCTGATTCCCCGCGACGCTACCGAACCGGAATTGCCGGAAGGCTATACGCTGCTCCGGACTCCCGTGGAGCGGGTGGTCTGCATGACATCGCTCCAACTCTCGAACTTTATCGCGCTGGAGGAACTCTCCCGCGTAGCAGGCATCACCAGCACGCGCCATCTCTTCAATCCCGAGATGCGCCGCCGGCTGAAAGAGGGAACCACCCGGAAAATCGGCATCGAGGGCAACTTCGACGGCGAGGTGATTCTGGCCATGGCCCCGGACGTCATCCTGATCTCTCCCTTCAAGCGGGGTGGGTATGAGGCCCTCAAGGGCGTGGACGTGCCGCTGGTACCCCATCTGGGCTATCAGGAGCAGACCCCGCTCGGCCAGGCCGAATGGATCAAGTTTGTGGGCCTGCTGATTGGAGAGGAGGAGAAGGCAGCGCAGATTTTCAACGAAATAGAGGCCCGCTACAATGCCCTCAAGGCCCTGACGGCCGATGTCACCGAGCGCCCGGTGGTCCTGAGCGGGGAACTCCACGGCGGCAACTGGTATGTAGGGGGCGGCCGCAGCTTTCTGGCCCAGATTTTCCGCGATGCCGGCGGCGAATACTTCCTGCCGGACGACGGCCGGCACGGCGGCCTGAACCTCGATTTCGAAACGGTTTACAGCCAGACGGCGCAGGCACGCTACTGGCGGATTGTGAACAGTTTCCCGGGGACCTTTACCTATGACGCCCTCCAGGCGGAGGATGCCCGCTACGCGGACCTGACCGCCTTCAAGGAGCGCGGCATCATCTACTGCAACATGCGGGAAGTTCCCTTCTATGAGAATATGCCGGTGCAGCCCGACGTGGTGCTCGCCGACCTGATCCATATCTTCCATCCTGAACTGCTACCGGCTGATTACCAGCCTGTTTTCTATCATCTTCTGCAATGAAACGTCGCTCGCCCCTGACCGGGATGGTGCTGCTGCTCGTCTCGATTCTCGTCTTCTTTTTCCTGAACCTGCTGCTGGGCTCCGTGTCGGTTCCGGCGGGACAGGTGTGGAAGGCGCTCTGGGGAGGTGCGGCGGACAATCCCATCTGGGGAAACATTGTCCTGAAGTCCCGTCTGCCCCAGGCTCTGACGGCCCTGGTGGCGGGAGCGGGGCTCTCGGTGGCCGGTTTGCAGATGCAGACCGTCTTCCGCAACCCGCTGGCCGGTCCTTCGGTGCTGGGCGTCAGTTCCGGCGCCAGCCTGGGCGTTGCCTTCGTGGTGCTGCTCTCGGGCCGCATCGGCGGAATCGCCCTCAGCCGGCTCGGCGTGATGGGGGAGGTGGCGATGACCCTCGCCGCCATCGTCGGCGCCCTGGCCATCATGGCGCTGATCGTCTATGTGGCGCAGAAGGTACGGGGCAACGTGACGCTGCTGATTATTGGCGTGATGATCGGCTATGTGGCCACCGCCATCATCGGCGTGCTCAAGTTCTTCAGCGCCGAGGAGGATGTGCGGGCCTATGTGGTCTGGGGCCTGGGCAGCTTTGCCCGCGTGTCGGGCGGCCAGGTCACGACCTTCGCCATCCTGATGGCCATCCTGCTGCCCCTGTCGTTCCTGTTGGTTAAAACGCTGAACCTGATGCTGCTGGGCGACGGTTATGCCCGCAACCTCGGGCTGAATGTACGCCGTTCGCGCATCGCCGTCATCACCTGCGCGGGCATGCTCGTGGCTGTGGTGACGGCCTATTGCGGTCCCATTTCCTTCCTGGGACTGGCCGTGCCGCATCTCTGCCGGGCCATCTTCCGGACTTCGGACCACCGCGTGCTGATGCCCGCTTCGCTGCTGGCCGGCGCTTCGCTGGCCCTCTTCTGCAACCTGATCGCCCGCATGCCGGGATTCGAGGGGGCGCTGCCGGTGAATTCCGTCACAGCCCTGATCGGCGCCCCGGTCGTGGCGGTCGTCTTGTTCCGTAAACGCAAAGAGGAGATTCAGGAATGATACACGAAGAGACCATCCGCATCGCCTCCCTGGCCACCGGGTATGCCGGGAAACGTCACGTCAAGCGTGTTTCCGAGCAGCTTTCCGGGGCCATCCGCAGCGGGGAACTGACCTGCCTGCTGGGCTCCAACGGCGCCGGCAAATCCACGCTGCTGCGTACCCTTTCCGCCTTCCTGCCGTCCCTCGGGGGCGAGATTTCCCTGCTGGGAAAACCGTTGCAAAGCTATAGCGCCCGCGAACTCTCCACCGTGATCGGTGTGGTGCTGACCGAACGCGTCACGCTGCAGAACATGAGCGTGGAAGAGCTGGTGGGAATGGGCCGCAGCCCGTACACCGGCTTCTGGGGCCGTCTTTCGGAGGCGGACCGCACGCAAGTCTCCGAAGCGCTGGCGCTCGTCGGAATCGAGCCGCTGCGCGGACGGATGGTGCAGACCCTCAGCGACGGTGAACGGCAGAAAGTGATGATTGCCAAAGCCCTGGCCCAGGAAACCCCGATTATCTTCCTGGACGAGCCCACCGCCTTCCTGGATTATCCCAGCAAGGTGGAGATCCTCCACCTGCTGCACCGTCTCTCGCGCGAAGCGGGCAAGACGGTCTTCCTCTCCACGCACGACCTGGAGCTCGCCCTGCAGATTGCCGACCGCATCTGGCTGATGGACAGGGAAGGCTCCGTCCATATCGGGACCCCCGAGGAATTGACGGAAGACGGCTCGCTGGAGCGTTTCTTCAGCCTGCCGGAGAACGAAAAACGAATCCGAATCCATTTTGACCTCTATAAGTGATGAAACGTTTTTTATGGATTACAGCGCTGATGCTGATGACGGCGCTTACTGCCTTTTCGCAGGATAAGACCGCCATTCTGATGGTTCACTACGGCACCACCCACGATGAAACGCGTGCCCTCACCATCGACGCGGTCAACCAGGCGGTCCGGGAAGCCTTTCCGGACGCGGAAGTCCGCGAAGCCTGGACCTCCCGGATCGTGGTCAAGCGGCTCGCTGCCCGCGGCGTGGAACGGCTTCTGCCGGTGGATGCGCTGCTGAAGCTTCGTGGGGAAGGGTACCGGCGCGTCATCGTGCAGACGACCACCTTGCTCGAGGGCGCCGAGATGGCCTCGCTCCGTCGCGATGTCGAGTCTGTCAAACCCTTCTTCAAGCAGATTCTCGTGGGTGAACCGCTGCTCTATTCGGTCAATGCCTGCACCGAGGTGGCGGACCTGCTGATCAAGCGCCACTCGGACCGGGCGGATGCCCGCAAGCGGGCGCATGTCGTGCTGGTGGGACACGGAACCCACGCTCCGAACAATGCCACCTACAGCCAGATGGAGCATCTGCTCCAGCGGCGGGGAAGTGCGCTCTTCCATGTGGCGACGGTGGAGGGATATCCCACACTGGCTACCCTGACGGCCGATCTGAAGGCGGCCAAGGCGCGCAAGGTAACGCTGGTACCCTTCCTGCTTGTGGCCGGCGAACATGCTGTCCGCGACATTTCCGGGGAGTGGAAAACAGCCCTGGAGGCCGAAGGACTGCAGGTGGAAACGGTTCTGGAAGGACTGGGACAACTTCCTGAAATACAGAGTATCTTTGTCTCCCGTATCCAAACCCTTGTCTCCCGCCTGAAATGAAACGGATTTATACCAGAACCGGCGATGCCGGTACCACCGGCATTCACGGCGGCACCCGCGTCCCGAAAGACGATATCCGGATCGAGGCCAATGGCACCCTCGACGAGCTGAACTGCCATCTGGGAATCGTTCGGGCGGCTTTCTCCGGCTCCGGACATCCGTCCGGCGAGACGGACAAGCCCTACCGGGAGAGTCCCGCCTCGCCGGAATGTCCTTCGCCGGTCGACGCCTTGCTCCAAACTGTTCAGAATAATCTGATGACGATCATGAGTCAGGTGGCGACGCCTGCCGCCAAGCGCGCGGAGAATCCGAACCGCCTGCCGGAGGATCTGGTTCCGGCCATTGAGGCGCAGATTGACGCCTTCACGGAAAAGGCGGGGGAGAACAGCCATTTCCTGCTGCCGGGCGGAACGCCGGCGGCCGCGCAGCTCCAGCTCGCGCGCGCCGTCTGCCGCCGCGCCGAACGCCGCCTCTGGACCCTGCACCGGCAGGATCCGCTTCCGGAGGCCATTCTACAGTATATTAACCGTCTGTCTGATCTGCTCTTTGTGCTGGCCCGCTGCGAGCTGAATGCGCAGCAGTGGCCCGAGGAGCGCTGGCAGGCCTTTGCCTACAAAAACAAGCAATGAAACCGAAACTCCATCCCGTGATGCTGGCCGGCACCGGCAGTGACGTGGGCAAAAGTGTCCTCGCCACGGCGCTGTGTCGCATCTTTCTGCAGGATGGATATGCGCCCGCGCCCTTTAAGGCGCAGAACATGGCGCTCAATTCCTACGCCACGCCTGAAGGATTGGAGATTGGCCGCGCCCAGGCGGTGCAGGCTGAGGCGGCGGGCATCCCTTGCCATACCGACATGAATCCGGTGTTGCTCAAGCCGCAGAGCGACCACACTTCGCAGGTGGTGCTCAACGGCCGCCCCGCCGGCAACCAGGACGCTTACGATTATTTCCGCAACGAGGGGCGCGGGGAGCTGCGCGAGGCGGTTCACGCGGCCTATGACCGGCTGGCGGCCCGCTACAATCCCATCGTGCTGGAAGGGGCGGGAAGCCTGGCGGAGATCAACCTGCGCGAGAGCGACCTCGTGAATATGCCCATGGCCCTCTATGCCGGCGCTGATGTCATCCTGGTGGGCGATATCGACCGCGGCGGTGTCTTTGCCAGCGTCTATGGCTCGCTGATGCTGCTCCCGGAAACGGAGCGGAAAGCGGTCAAGGGCATCATCATCAATAAGTTCCGCGGCGATCTGCGGCTCTTTGAGAAGGGGCGCCGGATGCTGGAGGAACTCTGCGGCATTCCCGTGCTGGGCGTCGTGCCCTGTTTCAACGACATCCATATCGAGGAGGAGGACTCCGTGGCCCTCGCGGCCAAGTCCGCCGCTGCGCAGCGGGGCAAGGTCAACGTGGCCGTGGTGCTGCTGCGCCATATCAGCAATTTTACCGATTTCAACGCCCTGGAACGCGATTCGCGCGTCCATCTGTTCTACAGCAACAACGTGGATGAGATCTCCAAGGCGGATATCGTGATTCTGCCGGGCAGCAAGAGCACGCTCGCCGACCTCTATGAGTTGCGGCGCAACGGGGTGGCCCAGGCCATTCTCCGGGCGCGGCGCGAAGGAGCCTCGGTACTGGGTATCTGCGGCGGCTACCAGATGATGGGCCGCCTGGTGAGCGATCCGGACCACCTCGAGGGGGAAACCGAATCAATGCCCGGACTGGGACTGCTCCCCGTGGAAACCGTCATCACGGCACAGAAGGTGACGCGGCAGGTCCGCTTTACCCTGGCTGCCGGCAGCCCGGAGATGGAGGGCTATGAGATTCACATGGGCCGGACTGTCCTCGCCGAGGGTGGGGAGGCGCAGGTGCTGAACCGCTTGAGCGACGGTGCCGCCGATGGATTTACCACCGGCGAGCGTTGCATGGGAACCTATATCCACGGCATTCTGGACAATCCCGCCTTTATCGACGCCCTGCTGGCGCCCCACGCGGAGAAACTCTCCGAGGCGGCAACCTCCTTCAATTACCACGCCTTCAAGGAGGAGCAGTACGACCGCCTGGCCGCGCATGTCCGCGCCCACGTGGATATTCCATTGTTATACGAAATCCTGGAGGGAAAACGATGATCAACGGCCACGGTGACGACGCATTCCGCTTCGGGCGGCCCATCCGCGCGAACTTCAGTTCCAATGTCTATGCGCATGTGGACCAGGAGCCGCTTCTGGCGCACCTGCGCAGCCGGCTGGAGGTGATCCGCAACTATCCGGAGCCCGAACCGTACCGCCTGGAACAGGCATTGTCGGCCCGGCTGGGCATCGACCCGGCCTCGGTCTGCGTGACCAGCGGTGCTACGGAAGCGATCTACCTGATTGCACAGGCCTTCCACGGCGCTCATTCGACGGTTTTTCAGCCGGCCTTCAACGAGTATGCCGACGCCTGTCGCCTTCACGGACATACCGTCGTCTCCTGCGTACAGCCGGGAGCCGGTGCAGGGCATTCCGGTAAGGCGGAACTCTCCCGGGAGGGCTTGTCCGTTCCGCCGTCCGGATGGCCGGAGAAGGCTCCCGACAAACCCGCTCTTGTCTGGATCTGCAACCCGAATAATCCAACGGGAGGAGTTATCCCGAAGTCCGAGCTGGAAGCCCTCATGTCCAGCCATCCCGAGACGGTTTTTGTGATCGATGCCTCCTATGGATTCTTTACGCGCGAGGCACTGCTCGCCCCCGCCGAGGCGGTCTGCTATCCGAATCTCATCCAGCTGCATTCGATGACCAAGCGCTACGCGATGCCGGGCCTCCGGCTCGGATACATGACCGGCCCCGCTGCGCTGATCGAGCAGATCCGGAGCTGCCGGATGCCCTGGTCGGTCAATGCGCTGGCGGTTGAGGCAGGCCTCTTCCTGACCGAACATCCCGATACGGCCCCCATCGACCGGGATGCCCTGTTCGCGGAAACTGACCGGCTGCGGACGCAGATCAATGCCCTCCCGGGCGTGGAGGCACTGCCGACGCAGACCCATTTCTTCCTCTGCCGCCTGGCAGCGGGTCGCACCGCTGACCTGAAACACGATCTGGCTGAAAACAAAGGTATCCTGATTCGGGATGCCTCCAACTTCGAGGGACTCGACGCACGTTACTTCCGAATCGCCACCCAGACACCCGAAGAAAACGACGCGTTGGTCTCGGCGCTGGGCGCGTGGCTGCAAAAAGAGGAGGCGCAGCGATGATCCGTCTCTACAGTCTTCTCGCAGGTTGGCTGCTGGATTTCATCCTGGGCGATCCTTCCCGGCTGCCCCATCCCGTGGTGGGGTTCGGCAAACTGATTGCCGCCGGGGAAAAACGCTGGAACCGGGGGCGCGCCCGAGGTTTGAAAGGAGCGCTGATGACCCTTCTGCTGGTAACCTCCGTTTTTGGGGTTACCTGGATTCTCTGCGATGCCAGCGGCAGCCTTTCGCCCTGGCTGCGCATGGCCGTTGAGGCCATTTTGATCTTTTACTGCCTGGCCGGCACCACCCTGGTCCGCGAAGTGCGCGCCGTCTTCAAGGCGGTGGACCGTTCGCTGGAGGAGGGACGCGCGCAGGTGGCCCGCATCGTGGGTCGCGATACCGCGAATCTTTCCGCGCAGGAGGTGCGCACGGCCGCGCTTGAAACCCTGGCGGAAAATCTCAACGACGGGGTGATTGCTCCGCTCTTCTGGTATGCTCTTGGCGGCGTACCCGGCATGGTGGCCTACAAGATGGTCAACACCCTCGATTCGATGATCGGCTACCGCAACGAGCGCTACCGCCGTTTCGGCTGCTTTGCCGCCCGCTTGGACGACGTCGCCGGGTGGATTCCCGCGCGGCTGACTGCCTTCCTGATGCTGCTCGTCAGCGGCCGCCTGCACAAGACCGGGCTGGTTTACCGGCGTGGCCGGGGCCATCTGAGCCCCAATTCCGGCCATCCCGAGGCGGCACTGGCTACTATTCTGGACTGCCGGTTCGGCGGCCCGCACGACTATTTTGGCGAAGCGGTCTATAAGCCCTATATCGGGGACAACGACCGCCCGCTGACGCGCAAGGACCTGCGCCGCAGCATCCTGATCTTCCGCGGCACCGAACTCGTGGCCTTGCTCCTGGTGGCAGCCGTGGTGCTTGCCATTCACTTGTTCAGTTCGTAAATTCACAGATTATGCATCATACTCCCCGCATCATCGTCGCCGGCATCGGGCCGGGCAGCGCGAGCGACATCACGCCCGCGGTGTTGGAGGCCGTTCGCCAGAGCGACGTCATCATCGGCTACAAATATTATTTCCAATTCATCGAGCCCTATCTCGTACCGGGCAGCGAATGCATCGACACCGGCATGAAGCGGGAGATTGAACGCGCCGCGCTGGCCTTCGAGCAGGCCGAAGCGGGCAAACGGGTCTGCGTCATCAGCTCCGGCGATGCGGGCATCTACGGCATGGCACCGCTCATCTGGGAGATGAAACGCGAGCGGGGCAGCGACATCGAAGTCGAGGTTCTGCCGGGCATCAGCGCCTTCCAGAAGGCCGCTTCGCTGTTGGGGGCTCCCATCGGCCACGACCTGTGCATTATTTCGCTGTCGGATTTGATGACCCCCTGGGAGAAAATCGAGCGGCGGATTGTCGCTGCGGCCGAGGGTGACTTTATCACAGCCATTTACAATCCCAAGAGTCACGGTCGCTATTGGCAGCTCTACCGCCTGCAGGAGATCTTCCTGGAGCACCGGAGCCCCGAAACGCCGGTGGGCTTTGTCCGCCAGGCAGGGCGCGAAGACCAGCAGGTGACGGTGACCACGCTGGGGGCTTTCGACCCTGAGCAGGTGGATATGTTTACGGTGGTGATTATCGGGAATTCGCAATCGTATATATTTGAAGATAAATTTGTTACGCCGCGCGGTTACTACAGGCCCACCTGCGGAAAGCCGGCGGAAAAGATCGGGCAGGAGATTATGATGGAGAGCTTCCGGACCATCGAGAAGGAACTCCGCAACCAGGACCTGCCTCTCGGAAAGAAGTGGGCGCTGCTGCACGCCATCCACACCACGGCCGATTTCGAGATGGAATCGCTGCTGAAGGTGGACGACGGGGCGGTGGAGAAGCTCTATGCCGTTTTTTCCGAAGGCCGCATCCAGACCATCGTGACCGATGTGACGATGGCCGCTTCGGGCATCCGCAAGGGGGCGCTGCAGCGGCTCGGCGTGGAGGTGAAGTGTTATCTCTCCGACGAACGGACGGCCGCCCTCGCCACCGAAAAGGGAATTACCCGTACGCAGGCCGGCATCCGGCTGGCGGTGGAGGAGCATCCCGACGCACTCTTCGTCTTTGGCAATGCGCCGACGGCCCTGATGGAGCTCTGCGCACTGATTCGCAGCGGCGAGGCTCATCCCGCGGGCATCATCGCTGCCCCGGTGGGCTTCGTGCACGTGCGCGAGAGCAAGCAGATGGTCAAGCCCTTCCGCGCCATTCCCAAACTGATTGTGGAGGGCCGCAAAGGCGGCAGCAACCTGGCTGCTACGCTGACCAACGCCATTCTCTGTTTCAACGATGCTGAATCCCTTAAACCCGGCCGGGATGTCTAATCAGAAGTTTATCGTGATTGGGATGACCGACGACCGCGAGGTCTGGTTTCCGCCGCAGGTTCGCGAGGCCATCGCGGCGGGCCGGGTCTTTTCGGGCGGACGGCGCCATCACGAGATTGTGGCGCCGCTGCTGCCGGAAGGCGCCCGCTGGATTGAAATCACCGTTCCGCTGGATGCGGCATTCGAACAATATGCCGGCCTTGACGAGGTGGTGGTCTTCGCTTCGGGCGATCCGCTCTTCTATGGGTTCGGCAATACGCTGCGCCGCCGCCTGCCGGAGGCGGAGCTGGTCGTTTATCCTGCTCCCAATTCGCTGCAGCTGCTCTCGCACAGGCTGTTGCTGGATTATCACGGGATGCGCTGCGTCTCGCTGACCGGCCGCCCGTGGGATGATTTCGACGCGGCGCTGATCCGGGGTGAGGCGCTCATCGGCGCGCTGACGGACCGGGTCAAGACGCCCGCTGCCGCAGCCGCCCGGATGCTGGAATACGGCTATGACAACTACCGGATGCATGTGGGCGTTTCTCTTGGAAACCGCGAGGCGGAGCGCCTCTGGAGCGGAAATCTCTCCGATGCCGCCGCTTCGGAATTTGGTTTTCCCAACTGTTTTGTCCTGGAGTGCACCGCCCTCCGGCCGCGTCCTTTTGGAATTCCAGAATTGGCGTTCGAAGGGCTTCCGGGCCGACCGAATATGATCACCAAGATGCCTTACCGGCTGCTGGCCCTGAGCGCCCTGGATTTGCCGAACCGCTGCTCCTTCTGGGATGTCGGCTTCTGCACCGGATCGGTCTCGATCGAGGCGCGGCTGCAGTTCCCGCACTTGAAAATCAACGCATTCGAAATTCGGGAGGAGGGGCGCGAACTGATGGCGCACAATGCGCAGAAGTTCGGCGCGCCGGGGATCGAAACCCATATCGGCGACTTCCTGCAGGCAGATCTGCAGGCGATTCCGGCACCGGATGCCGTCTTTATCGGGGGGCACGGTGGCCAGCTGATGGAAATGCTGCGCCGGATTGATTCCGTACTGCTGCCCGGCGGCGTGATCGTCTTCAACGGGGTCAGCCCCGAGAGTCGCGCGCTGTTCCGCGAAGCGGTTGCCGCTGTCGGACGCCGCATCACCGCCTCGATGAACGTCTCCTACGATTCCTTTAATCCCATTGAAATTCTTCGTGCAGAATGAAGCAAACCGCCATTATCGTCGTTTCTGAATCTTCGCTTCCGCTCGCCGGCAAGATTGCCCGGGACCTGCCGGAAGCTGCAATCTATACGAAAGCCGAGACAGGTCCTTATGGCCCTTTTCTGAAGGCCCGTTGGGAGGATTTCGGCGCCGTTGTCTTTATCGGCGCACTGGGAATCTGCGTGCGCAGCATCGCTCCGGCCCTCAGAAACAAGCATGTTGATCCGGCCGTGGTCTGCGTGGACAGCACCGGACGGTTCGTCGTTCCGGTGGTCTCCGGCCATGTCGGGGGCGCCAACGACCTCTCCCGCCGCATTGCCGCGTTGACGGGCGGCGAGGCGGTTGTCACCACGCAGAGCGACAACGAGGGCCTCTGGGCGTTGGATACGCTCGCCCGGCAGTTCGGCTGGCAGTGCGAGGCGACGCCCGCGCAGATGAATGCCGCCATTTTCGCTTTTGTCGGGCGGCGGCCCACCGTCCTGTTGCTGGAGGTACGTGATGCAGGCGCTACCTTTCTGGAGCGCACCCTGCCCGAGCACGTGACGCTCTGCACGGATCGCGCACAGCTCGACCTCTCCGGTGCAGCGCTGCTGATTGCCGTCACGCCGCGCCTTCTGCCCGACCTGAGCGGGCATCCCGGCCTTTCCGTGTTGCACTACTGCCCGGCGGTGCTCCACCTGGGATTCGGCTGCCGCCGGCAGTGCGATCCTTCCGGTATCGCGGAGTGGATTGGGCAGCAGATGCTGGAGGCGGGCTTTTCGCCTCTGGCGCTGGCGACCATCGGGACCCTCGAACTGAAAAAGGACGAGCCGTTGCTGCAGGCACTGTGTAAACAGTGGCCGCAGGCACAGACTCGAATCTATACCGCTGAAGAACTGAAAGATATCCCCGTCCCGAACCCTTCTGAAAAGGCGCTGGAGGTGACCGGATGCCCCGGCGTGGCCGAGGCGGCGGCGCTCGTTTCGGCCCATGGCGGTCCGCTGTGGATTGAAAAACAGAAGGGCTGTCTGCAGGCTGGTGCTGATTTTACCTTCGCCCTGGCGCAGGAGGCCGCCTCACTCCGCAGCGGCCATATCGAGATTGTCGGAGCCGGTCCGGGCGATCCGGAACTGGTCTCCGTGCGCGGCCGTCGGTTCCTCGAAACGGCCGATCTGATTCTCTATGCGGGCAGTCTGGTGCCGGTGGAACTGACCCTTTGCGCGAAACCCGGCTGCGTGGTGCGCAGCAGCGCTTCGATGGACCTCGAGGAGCAGTTCGCGCTGATGAAAGAATTCTACGACCGCGGGCTGCTGGTGGTCCGTCTGCATACTGGCGATCCGTGTCTCTACGGTGCCATCCAGGAGCAGATGGCCTTCTTTGACAGGTACGGGATGTCGTACCATATCACACCCGGTATTTCCGCGTTTCAGGCGGCTGCCGCGGCGCTCCGTTCACAATTTACCATCCCGGAGAAGGTGCAGACCATCATCCTCACGCGCGGCGAGGGGCGTACGCCGATGCCCGAGCGGGAGCAGCTCCACAAACTGGCGCAGTCGCGCAGCACGATGTGCATCTACCTGAGTGCCGCCATCGCCGAAGAAGTGCAGGCCGAACTCTTGCAGGCCTATCCGCCGGAGACCCCGGTGGCTGCCTGCTACAAACTGACCTGGAAGGAGGAGCGCATCTACCGCGGCGAGCTTCGCGACCTGGCCCGGATCGTCCGGGAGAACAACTTGACACTCACCACGCTGCTCGTGGTGGGCGATGCTATCGGCAACCGTGAGGGGCTCTCGCGGCTCTATGCCCACGAATTCAAACACCTTTTCCGCAAATGATCCTGATTCTCGGTGGGACGACGGAGGGACGGCTTGCAGTCCGCGTGGCGGATGCGGCGGGTTCGCCCTATTGGTATTCCACCCGAGACGAACTGCAACAGATTGAATGTCTGCACGGAACGCATGTGACTGGCGCGCTGGACGAGGCGGCGATGACAGCCTTCTGCGCGGGACACGGCATCCGGCTGCTGATCGATGCCGGCCATCCCTTTGCCGCCGGGCTGCACCGCACGGTGGCGGCCGTGGCTGAGGCGCTGGATTTGCCGGTCATTCGCGTGGAGCGGGTTTTTCCCCCGCGCGAGGCCGATATCACCTGGTGCCGGGACATCCCCGACGCGCTGGCGCGGCTGGAGGCGGACGGCGTCTCTTCGCTGCTGGCGCTGACCGGGGTGCAGACCATCCGCGCGCTGAAGCCCTACTGGTCGCGGCATGACTGCCGGATGCGCATTCTGGACCGCGATGAATCCCGTGCCCTGGCGGCGGCAGAAGGGTTTCCGGCAGACCGATTGGTCTATTATGCGGCCGATGATACGGCTTCGCTGATTGCCCGGGTGCGGCCGCAGGCTATCCTGACCAAGGAGAGCGGCGAGAGCGGCGGCTTTTCTGAAAAGGTTTCGGCGGCGCGCGCTGCCGGCGTCGCCGTCTATGCCCTGGAACGGCCTGCGATGCCCGCCGGGTTCGTGACGGTTACCGGCGAGCATGGCCTGCGCCGGGCTATCGAGCAGTTGCTGCCCGGCTTTTTCCCGCTGCGGACTGGTTTTACGACCGGCGCCTGCGCCACCGCTGCCGCCAAAGCCGCGCTGTTCGCGCTACTGGGACGGCCGGTCGGCGAGAGCGTCGCGATCACCTTCCCGGACGGAGAGGAACTGGCCCTGCCGGTCCGCGTAGAATCTGCAGACCCGTGCGTGTCTGCCACGGCCGTTGTCGTCAAAGATGCCGGGGATGATCCCGACGTGACCCATGGCCGCGAGATAGTCGCGACGGTAGCCTTCAGCGATACCCCGGGCATTCACTTCCTGCAAGGGGAGGGAGTCGGGCGCGTGACCCTGCCCGGACTTGGGCTTCCGGTCGGCGGCCCGGCCATCAACCGCGTCCCGCGCGAGATGATGTCGCGTGAACTTTCTGCGCTTTATGCCGGTGGGCTCGATGTCACGATCTCCGTGCCGGGCGGCCGCGAACTGGCCCTGAAAACCTTCAATCCCAAGCTGGGCGTGGTTGACGGCATCTCGATTATCGGCACCTCCGGCATCGTGCGTCCCTTCTCGGACCAGGCCTTCGTGGATGCCCTCCGCAAGGAGATGGAGGTGGCGCTCGCCATCGGGGTGGACCACCTGGTTATCAATTCGGGCGCAAAGAGTGAGGTTTTCCTGAAGAGCCGCTTCCCGAATCTTCCGCCGCAGGCCTTCATCCATTACGGGAATCTGATTGGAGAGACTCTGAAGCTGGCTGCTGAACTCGGCGTCCGTCATGTCTCGATGGGAATCATGCTGGGCAAAGCTGTCAAACTGGCTGAAGGCCATCTGGATACCCATAGCCGCAGCGTGGTGATGAACCGCGAATTCCTGAAGCGTGTCGCCGCAGACGCCGGCTGCTCCCAAGCCGTCGAGGAGGCTATCGACCGCCTGACCCTGGCCCGTGAGCTTTGGACGGCTCTTCCGCCCGACGACGCCCGCCGTTTCTTCTCCGCCATCCTCGCCCGCTGCCGTACCGTCTGTGCCGCCGTCTATCCTCCCTCCGCCGGCACGCTGGAGATCATTCTTCTGGACGAATCGGGTTTTTCACTATCTTTGTAAACTATGAAACGCATCATTCTGATTACGGGGGGAGCAAGGTCCGGGAAGAGTACCTACGCGGAGCGCCGGGCACTGGAAGTGGCGGAAGCGGCAGGGCAGGGGCCGGTCTATCTGGCTACGGCCCGCATCTGGGACGAGGAGTTCCGCGAGCGGGTCCGCCGGCACCAGGCGCGCCGCGGTCCGCAGTGGACCAACCTCGAGGAAGAGAAGCAGCTCAGCCGGCACGATCTTGCCGGCCGCGTGGTGCTGGTGGACTGCCTGACGCTCTGGGCCACCAACTTCTTCACGGATCTCGACGGCGATACCGACCGCGCGCTCGAGGCCATCCAGGCCGAGTTAGACGCCTTCACCGCGCAGGAGGCCACCTTCCTCTTCGTCACCAACGAAATTGGCCTGGGCGGCACCTCTGACAATGCGCTTCAGCGCCGCTTCACCGACCTGCAGGGCTGGATGAACCAGTACGTCGCCGCCCGGGCGGACGAAGTCGTTCTGATGGTCAGCGGCATCCCCGTCAAAATCAAATGAATATGCCCCACGAATTTCATATCCGAATTCCCGATCCGGCCCTGCGCCCCGCGCTGCAGGAGAAGATCGATAACCTCACCAAACCCAAGAGCTCGCTGGGCCGCCTGGAGTCACTCGCCCTGCAGGTGGGTCTCATCCAGCAGAGTCTGACCCCCGAACTGCGCCACCCGCAGAACATCGTCTTCGCGGCGGATCACGGCATCGTGGCGGAGGGGGTGAGCATCGCGCCCAAGGAGGTCACCTGGCAGCAGGTCTGCCACTTCACCCATCCGCAGGGTACCGGCGGCGTCAATTTTCTCTGCCGCCAGCACGGCTTTACGCTGAAGGTGGTGGATGTGGGGGTGGATTTTGACCTGCCCAAGGACCGCGGTATCATCGACCGCAAGGTGGCGCGCGGCACGCAGAACTTCCTGCACGGAGCGGCCATGACCCAGGCGCAGTTCGACCGTTGCCTGGAGATCGGCGCCGAGGTAGTTCGCCAGTGCGCGGAGGAAGGCAGCAACGTGCTGAGTTTCGGAGAGATGGGAATCGGCAACACTTCGCCCTCTTCGCTTTGGATGTCTCGCTTCGCCGGCATTCCGCTCCCGGAGTGCGTGGGGGCCGGCAGCGGCCTGGACCGGGCGGGCATCGCGCACAAGCTCGACGTGTTGCAGCGCTCCGTGGACGGCTATGCGGGCGACGGTTCGCCGCGCGACTGGATGCGCTGGTTCGGTGGCTTCGAGATGGTCGCGGCGGTGGGGGCGATGCTGCAGGCAGCCGAGCTGGGCATCGTGATTCTGGTGGACGGCTTTATCATGACCGCCTGCATGCTGGGTGCCGTGCAACTGGCTCCGGGCGTCCGGGAATATGCGGTTTTCGGCCATTGCGGCGACGAGTCTGGCCACCGCAAACTGCTGGATGCACTGGGCGCCCAGCCACTGCTCAGCCTCGGGCTGCGGCTTGGAGAGGGAACCGGCGCCATCTGCGCTTACCCGATTCTGGAATCCGCCGTCCGGATGATCAACGAAATGGACAACTTCCGCGACGCGGAAATCACCAAATACTTCTAACCGATGAGACTGCTGGCCGCCCTGACTTTCTTCACGCGCCTGCCCTTCTGGCGCATCCGCGAGATTCCCGCTGACGCCTTTAAGCGCGTGGTGCCCCTCTGGCCGCTGGTGGGTTGGCTGACGGGGTTCGTGACTGCCCTCACTCTCTGGCTCGCCTCGCAGGCGATGCCCCTCTCGCTGGCCTGGATTCTGGCGCTAACGGTGCGGCTGCTGCTGACCGGCGCGCTCCACGAAGACGGCCTGGCCGATTTCTTTGACGGATTCGGCGGCGGTACCTCCCGCGAGCGGCGGCTGGCCATCATGAAAGACTCGCACATAGGCACTTACGGCGTAATCGGGCTGATCGTCTATTTTGCCCTGATGCTGCAGCTGCCGGGCGTCATCTCGCGAGACACACTGATTCTGCTCGTGCTCTGCGGCGATCCTTTCGCCAAGTGCTGCGCCGCGCAGCTGATCAACCTGCTGCCCTATGCGCGCACCGAGGCGGAGGCCAAAAACAAGACGGTATATGACCGGATGCGGTGGCATGAGGCGCTGCTCTGCGTAGCGGCCGGACTGGTGCCCTCCTGTGTAATGGTTTTCGTATTGCACTGTCTTCCGGTGGCTTTTTGCTGGCTGATGCTTGCTCCGGTGGCCGTTATGTTCCTGCTCGCGCTGGTGATGCGGCGCAAGATTGCCGGCTACACGGGCGACTGCTGCGGCGCCACCTTCCTGCTCTGCGAGCTCTCGCTCTATCTGGCTGTCCTGATTGCTTTTCCTTTCTGGACCTGATATGGAAGTCATCCTGGTTCGCCATACCTCCGTGGATGTTCCGCCCGGCACCTGCTACGGGCAGACCGACGTGCCGCTGAATTCCTCTTTCCCCGAGGAGGCGGCCGCGACGCGTGCTGCGATTGCCGCCCTGGGCGCGCCCGACGCCGTTTTCACCAGCCCGCTCTCGCGCTGCGTGCATCTGGCGGAATTCTGCGGCTACCCCGACGCCGTGCGCGACGCCCGTCTGCTGGAGATGAACTTCGGCGACTGGGAGATGCACCTTTACGATTCCATTGTCGGCCCCGAGGCGGACCGCTGGTACGAGGATTACATCAACACGGCGGTTCCCGGCGGCGAGTCCTTTATGATGCAGTATCTGCGAGTCGGCGCCTTTCTGGACGAACTTCGCCGGAAGCCCTTCCGCCGCGCACTCATCTTTGCCCACGGCGGCGTCTTGGCCTGCGCCGGCATCTACGCCGGCCTCCACACCCCCGCCGACGCCTTCACCCACCTCACGCCCTACGGCGGCCACCTCGCAATTCTACTGTAACGCCCTGCGTCAAGGAAGCATCAATCGCCTCCCATCCGTGCGTTCGGGCGGGGCGCGGGCGGAGAATTGCGCGAGTTGCACAATTATTGCTATATTTGTCGGTTATATTATATTAAGGAGACTGCCGCCGATTGACGGGGAAGGCAGTCGACTGACAAACTGACAACAATAGACAATGGCAAATATTCTCAAGAAACTCTTCGGCAGCAAGGAAGAACGGGACCTGAAGAAGATGACCCCGGCGCTGAACGCCTGCAAGGCCGAGTACGAACAGATTGACAATCTTTCCGACGACGCCCTGCGCGAGGCCTCCGCGGCCCTGCGCAAGATGATTGCCGACTATATCGCTCCGGAAGAGGAGCAGGTGGCCAAGATCAAGGAGCAGCTCTCCGACGTGGAGATCGAGGTGACCCGCAAGGAAAAACTCGCCACCGAGCAGGACGAACTCATCAAGACCATCGACAAGAAGATTGAGGAGATCCTGGAAAAGATCCTCCCGCGGGCCTTCGCCATCATGAAGTCCACCGCCCGCCGCTTTGCCGAGAATCCGACCATCAAGGTCCGGGCCACCGACTTCGACCGCACTCTCTCCGCTTCGCACGATTTCGTGTCGGTGAGCGGCGACTACGCCATCTGGCAGAACAGCTGGATGGCCGGCGGCAACCGCATCACCTGGGACATGGTCCACTACGATGTGCAGCTGATCGGCGGTATCGTCTTGAACTCCGGCAAGATCGCCGAGATGGCCACCGGTGAGGGAAAGACCCTCGTGGCTACGCTCCCGGTCTTCCTGAATGCACTGGCCGGCAAGGGCGTGCATGTGGTCACCGTGAACGACTACCTGGCCAAGCGAGACGCCGAGTGGATGGGCCCGCTCTACATGTTCCACGGCCTGAGCGTGGACTGCATCGACAAGCATGAACCCTCCACCGAGGCCCGCAAGAAGGCCTACCTGGCCGACATCACCTTCGGTACCAACAACGAATTCGGTTTCGACTACCTGCGTGACAACATGGCCATCAGCCCCGAGGACCTGGTGCAGCGCAAGCACCAGTTCGCTATCGTGGACGAGGTGGACTCCGTGCTGATTGACGACGCCCGGACCCCGCTCATCATTTCCGGCCCGGTGCAGCGCAGCGGCGACGAGACCTTTATCCAGTATAAACCCTATGTGGAGCGCCTCTACCAGGCCCAGCGCCAGCTGGTCAACCAGACGCTCAACGAGGCCAAGCGCCAGATTGCAGCGGGCGAAATCGCCGACAAGGGCGAAATCCTGCTCCTGAGGGCCCACAAGGGCCTTCCGAAGTATGGCCCGCTCATCAAATTCCTGAGCGAGCCGGGCATGAAGCAGATTCTGCTCGACGCCCAGAGCAAGATCACCCGCGCCGCCTTCTCCGACCGCGATATCGAGCAGCGCATCGTCACCAACGAGCTCTACTTCGTGATTGACGAGCAGCAGCGCACCGTCGAACTGACCGACAAGGGCAATGAAATCCTGGCCTCCGCCGTGGGCGATCCGGACTTCTTCCTGATGCCGCGCCTGGGCGACGAGACGGCCGCCATCGAGCACATGGACATCTCCGAGGAGGAGAAGCGCCGCAAGAAGGACGAGCTCAACTCCAACTACTCCCTCAAGGCGGAGCGCATGCACACCGTGGACCAGCTGCTCAAGGCCTATGCGATGTTCGAGAAGGACGTGGACTACGTGATTGTGGACGGCAAGATCAAGATCGTGGACGAGGGAACCGGCCGTATCATGGAGGGCCGCCGCTGGAGCGACGGTCTGCACCAGGCCGTTGAGGCCAAGGAGAACGTGAAGGTGGAGGCGGCTACCCAGACCTTCGCCACCATCACCCTCCAGAACTATTTCCGCATGTACCATAAACTCTCCGGCATGACCGGTACGGCAGAGACCGAGGCCAAGGAGTTCTGGGATATCTACAAACTGGACGTGGTGGTCATTCCGACCAACCGTCCGGTGATCCGCAACGACCAGGCCGACGTGGTTTACAAGACCATGAAGGACAAGTACAACGCCGTGATCGAGATGATCCAGGAACTGATTGCCAAGGGACGTCCGGTGCTGGTGGGTACCACCTCCGTGGAAATCTCCGAATTGCTCAGCAAGATGCTGAAGATTCGCGGAATCAAGCACCAGGTGCTGAATGCCAAACAGCACGCGCGTGAGGCCGAGATCGTGGCCCACGCCGGCGAGCCGGGCACGGTGACCATCGCCACCAACATGGCCGGCCGTGGTACCGACATCAAGCTGACCCCGGAGGTCAAGGCGGCAGGCGGTCTGGCCATCATCGGCACCGAGCGGCATGAGAGCCGCCGCGTAGACCGTCAGTTGCGCGGCCGTTCCGGCCGTCAGGGCGACCCGGGCTCCTCGATCTTCTTTGTCTCCCTGCAGGACAACCTGATGCGCCTCTTCGGTTCGGACCGCATCTCCCGCGTGGTGGACCGCATGGGCATGGCCGACGGCGAAGCCCTCCAGTCCTCGATGCTCTCGAGCGCTATCGAGCGCGCGCAAAAGAAGGTGGAGGAGAACCACTTCGGCATCCGCAAGAACCTCGTGGAATACGACGACGTGATGAATTCGCAGCGCGAGGTGATCTATACAAAGCGACGCAACGCCCTGACGGGCGACCGCATCGACGTGGATGTGCTCAACATGATGGGCGACTACTGCGACATCTTTGTGGACGACAACAAGCACCTCGACTACGACTCCTTCTGCGAGGCCTTTGTGGAAGCCCTCTCGGTGACCCCCGAATTCGATGCGCAGTTCTATGAGCATGCCCGCAAGGAGCAACTCGTGGAGGCCCTGCAGAATACGTTGCTTAATGCGATGCAGCGCCGTTTCGATACCCTGATCGAGCTCTCCTGGCCCATCATCAAGAACGTGTACGACACCAAACGGATGTTCTACCAGAATATCGCCATTCCCATCACCGACGGCCGCAAGGTCTTTCAGGTGCTGGTGGACCTGCGCAAGGCCTACGAGAGCAAGGGCAAGGAGATTGTCCGCTCGATTGAGAAGTCCGTCACCCTGCGCGTGATCGACGAATACTGGAAGGAGCACCTGCGCGAGATGGACGACCTCAAGCAGTCGGTCCAGAACGCTTCCTACGAGCAGAAAGACCCGATCCTCGTTTACAAGACGGAGAGTTTCGGCCTCTTTATCAAGGTGCTGGAGAACATCAGCCGCGACGTGCTCTCGTTCCTGAGCCGTGCCACCATCTTCCTCCGTCAGGATCAGGAAGCTTCCGAGGTGGCCACCGAGGCGCACGAGAAGCGCACCGACATGAGCCGGATGCAGACCAGCCGCCCGGATATGCTCAACAACAACGTGGCTCCGCGCAGCAATCAGCCGGTGCACGTGGAGAAGAAAGTCGGACGCAACGACCCGTGCCCGTGTGGCAGCGGCAAGAAGTACAAGAACTGCCACGGCCGCGACCTTTAATAGACAATAATCTAAAGAACAAATAGTTATGAAATACGACATCATCGTCATCGGCGCAGGTCCGGGCGGCTATGTGGCTGCCATCCGCGCCGCACAGCTGGGCTTCAACACGGCCGTTGTGGAACGCAACGAACTGGGCGGTATCTGCCTGAA
>JAEEGL015983578.1_pt1 | contig 48076 bp, 73 predicted proteins | sample 9134231 | NCBI WGS metagenome assembly JAEEGL01 (sample SAMN16246548, study PRJNA631951) | gut metagenome | biome: gut microbiome; feature: rumen; material: fiber-attached | host: Bos | place: Iran: Karaj | collected 2018-10 | reverse complement strand
CGATGTTATTGAAAGCCTTGATGACATCTACGAACCAGTAGACTTACCGATTGTCGGCAAAATGCATATATCAACCATCGTTAAGAACTTAGCTTCTGATGATGACCTTGATATGCTCTTAAATGATGAAATTGATTATGAAACTGATAACCTTATCTATGAGGTTGAGCATTATGGTTCATATGATTGGGGCGATTATGAAATTTCAGAAGTTGAGGAGGAAGACAACTATGCAGAAGTATAAGATATATAATGCAATTTGTGGACACAAGGCTACATGTCCACGTTCAGAAGCAAAAACTCTTGAAGAAGCTATGGAATACGTTGTTACTGTAAGTAAAAACAACATCATATTCGATAAGTTAGATGAAGTCTTGTTTGACATTGAAGTTAATGAAGCAATGGTTATGGCGGCAAATTCCGAAGCAAACCAGTGGATTATTAATAAATGGCTCGAAGAGAAGAAAAATGAACTTATTGAAATGTATTTAAAAACCAATAAAGTTAATTTTCTTACAAACGATTTAATAGTTGAGGAATGTGAAGAATATTATCTCTATCAGAACGGTAAGCTCGGAATGTCCGGCCCATTTGATGAACTGTTCAACTACATTCGCAACTATTGTCTTTACGAAAGTGCGGCAAGAGAATTCTTTAACGCCTGTGTTTATGAAATGCCTGACTTTTTACACGGAGAATTAGGTAATCTTCTTTTCCCTTATGGTGATTGTGCGCCAGATTTCTCTAACAGCATCATTACCTACATCAAAGATAGACTCAAATTTATGGCTGACCGTGATGGTTCGGTAATTTTTGCGGGCGTGGTTATTAGTTCCAAACCAACCGAAGGCCTGCTTGAACAGAGTATTTGCTAATGGAAATATCTGGTAGACATTGACTTTTACCTTAACTTGTGGTATAATATATATAGAAAGTTAAGAAAGGAATTGATAAGAATGGTAGAGGAAAGAGTATTTATTTTTGAGAACTTAGATCGCAAAGAAAACTACCTAAAGGACAGTGTTAGGCTTTCATATCGGGGCATGATTGCTATGGTTTTCGCGGCGGAACAGCTGGGTATTTGGTATCAGGTAATAGAAATAGTTAATGGTTTACATGTTGACCGCATTATGAAAGTAAATGGCGAAACCATTGAAATGTACGACACAAATGAAAACTTACTTTCCGTATCCAATGTCTAAGGAGGACTACAAATGAAAGAATTTAAAATAACCCTTACAACCCAGTCAAAAGCCGGTTTTTCCGATAACTATAAGCCGGACATCACAAAGACCTACTTCATGGGCGGCAATACACTCCTCAACATCGAAGCTGCAAAACGTAACTTTGCTTTGGAGTTCGGAGTTGACGCATCAAAGGTTGAAGTAGTTGACGTATGGGAAGTAAACGAAAGTGAAAATGATTAAGGAGGACTTAAATATGTACGTTGTAGAATTTTTAATTGATGAAACCCCAGCAAAATTATTCAATACATTCGATGAAGCAAAGGATGCGGCAATTGCCTATCTCGACGAATATGGATTTGACATAGATGCATTTGAAATGCTGGACGAAAGTGCTGATGAACCAACATTCGAAGGATTTGCAGTTGAGGATGTTGTCCTCTGTTTCTATGCTGAACTTGCATAAGGGGCTACCACATGAAACTTGAACGTTATTTCTACCACAAACTTTGCGGCAAGCAGTCACAACCAGTTTTATATGGAAAACGAGTTGATGAGTTCCCGTCAATTGTAGACGCAAGAAACTTTATCTACGACACCTACAAAACAAACTATTACATTGATGAAACAGACCCGATGGCAATTTCAGTTACAGCGTGTGATGGTGTTACGGGCGTTAGATGTTTCTTAATTATCTGAGGTGAGTCAAGTGGCACTATTCCCAAATCAGAAAACAATCCAAATTCGCCGCACTCTTCCTCACGAAAACTTCATGGTTATAAATAGAACAAATTGGATTATCGCGGCGAAAAGACTAACCTACTCCGCATTTAAACTATGGATGTTTTTGTGTTCCTATGGAACAAGAGATATGGCGATAGGCCCAGCATACATCAAACAATGTATCGGCATCTCAGAATCAAGTTATCGAGATGCCATGAAAGAACTCGAAAAGTACGAATACATCACCCAAGTTCAAAAGAGCACTTACCTCTTTAATGAATTTGGCAGACCAATGGAGGAAGACGAATGATAGAACTTACAGAAAAGGACAGACTTGAAGAACAGGAAGACTACAATGCCCTCAATGAAAAGCAGAAACAGTTTTTCGACATGGCAATGAGCGGCAAGAATATGTTCATTACCGGTCCAGCCGGCACAGGAAAAACGTTTCTTGTTAATCGCATAATTAATGCATTTGCACGTCGCGGCAAAACCAGTATAGTTTGTGCAACTACTGGTGTTGCGGCAAGAAGTATAGGGGGGTTCACACTTCATCACCAGTTCCATCTCTCCGTAACCGATGGTACAGCAACTCAGGACAATGATTGGTTACAGGAAGCTGATAGTCTTATCATTGACGAAGCCTCCATGATGGATTACCTCATCTTTAACACAATCGGCAACGAAATCAAGGAGTTCAATCCAAATTGTCAGATTATCCTCATCGGTGACTTCTTCCAGTTACCGCCTGTTGTAACTGATGAAACAGTCAAAATTGCTGACCATCGCGGCTATTCAGACCAGATTGACCGTAGCCAGTATCATTGTTTCCACTCACACATTTGGAGAGATTTTAACTTCCAGACTTGCATACTTACACAGGCAATGCGACAGGACGACCAGGCATTTAGTACGGCTCTCTACAATCTTAGCCGCAATACCCTTACAAACAATGACCTCGCTTACCTCTCGCAGTCACAGAAGAACTCTCCAATGAAAGGCGCTATCATTCTTGCTTGTACAAATAAAGTTGTAAATGCTATCAACTCTCAGGAACTCGACAAGATAGATTCACCTGAAAAGGTTTATAAAGCACTTTACTGGGGCGAGTACGACAAGGAAATTCCAAAGGTACTCAAACTAAAAATCGGCGCAAGAGTCATGTTAACAATTAACAACCCATCAGATGGTTACTGTAATGGTGATATGGGTAATATCACAGAAATGAATATTACGGGGGTTAGGGTTAAGTTAGATAGCGGCGAAACAGTAGATGTTCCTCAGTATGACTTTAAGACACAGATTTTTGAGGATGGTGAAACTCAGACAATCGGGGGTATTAAGCAGTTACCACTTAAACTCGCTTGGGCAATTACAGTACATAAGTCACAGGGTCAGACATTTGATAAGGTAAACTTCCTTTATGACAAGGGCTTCTTTGATGGCGCGAATGAAAACCGTACACTTCTTTACGTTGGTTTAAGCCGCGCAAGAAAAATCGAAAATCTTTACCTCAGAATTAAGGGTAATCTTCCACGTTTCAATAACGAAGCAATAGTAGACTTCTACAACGGCAATTACAAGACCTATACAAGCCGCTTTGACGGTATGGTAGGTTTCTAAAATCGCGGCTGGGTGTTAGCACCTGGCCGTTTTTGTGTTATGGGGGTAGGGTGGTAGGTTTCGCGGCAAGATTTTTAAGACTTAATTCCGCGGCGAAATAACAGAGAAAGTAAAATAGCACATCCTTTAATACTATGAGCGAAGCGAATAGTATTAAAGGGGAGGCAGCGTGCGAGCGCGTAGCGCGAGTTAGCTGTATATATTATATATATTGTGGGGTTAACTTTTTTGAAATGAGATTGTGAGGGGTAGTAGTAGTAATATATATTATATATTAATAGTGCGAATTAACTTTAATGGTAGTAGTAGAATTATAGTAGTAATATAATATTGTGCGAATTAGTTTAGTAGTAGTAGAATGTGGTAGTAGTAGTGTAATTATATATAATATAGTGGAGTTTAACTTTAGTAGTAGTAGGGAAGTAGTAGTAGTAGGTAATAGTAATATAATTAATATATATTATATAGTGCGAATTAACTTTAGCTAAGGAAATCGCGGCGAAAGGAGTAGTAGTAAACTTAAACGGCGAAGCCGAAAGTAGTAGTAGTAGCTATATAAATATATTATATTATATAGTGGAGATTAACTTTAATGGAAAAGGGTAGTAGTAGTAGTAAGGGTAGTAGTAGTAGTATAATTATTATAATATATATTATATAGTGGAGTTTAACTTAACTGTAGTAGTAGTAAGTAGGTGATAAAAGGGTAGTAGTAGTAGTAGTAGTAATAGGTGGTAGTAGTAGTAAGGGGAGAGGAAGGGAGGAGAAAAGGAAAAAGTAGTGGTGAGAGCAGTAGCAGCAGCAGCTGTAGTAATATAATTATATATATTAATAGTGCAACTTAACTTAGCTTGAAAACCAGTCGTAGCAGTGTAACGTGTACGCACTGTTCAAAACCGTTATTTTTCGGTTTCGCTAAGTAAAAACTGTGGAGGAGTTTAACTTTGTCATAGTTTTTGAGCTGTGGTTGTAATTTATACTAGCCCGCTCACACAATACTACACTCAAAAATTCATTAAAACTGCACAAAAACCGAAAAGAAATTTAATCTATTTCTCCCAAAACGCATCACATCATTTCGGTTATAGTTTTCTTGCAGTTCCGTTCGCCAGAATCTATATTGTTTTCGCCGCGAAGATAACCCAAACTCTCCCAAAACTTCCAAATTTTTCCATAAAAGTAAAATTTTTCCGTTCCCTTTTTTAGGGTTTTTTTTAAATGTAGCTTTTTTCATCCCCATTTCAAATAAAAAAGTTCCGCCGCTTAGATGCAGCTCCTTTGTAGCTCATTTATAGCGGCTATTTTTATGCTCGGCCGATGCAGCTCCTGCGCAGCTCCTATGGGGACTATATAAGGCGGACCCGGGGAGACCCCGACCCCCCATCCGACCGGGCGCGGCGCGATTCTATGGGACTGGCGGACGACGTAGATATGTGGTTTGGCGGCGTGAAAAAATGTGGAGAGGGTGCAGCTCCTTCGCAGCTCCTTTAAGGCGCGTAAATAGGCGGTGTGCCGTGGGGAGTGGTAGAGAATGGCAAATTGGGTGGGGTGATGGAAGAATGTGGATGGGATGGAAGAATGTGGTAAATTGCCCGGGCAAATTGGTAATAAATGGTAAAAGGCCCGGGCGAAACGCCAAATTTTACCAGTCAGATGGCAAAATAAAACCACTCCCGAAGGAGTGGCAATATTTAGGTAAGGTCGACAATGTCCTCGCCTTCCAAATCATCCATATCTGTGACTTCTTCAATGTCTATGTAACAATCATTCAAAAAGTCGTCGAATTCCTCATCTGTGTAACCATCTGTATATGCGACATCTATATTTGCCGCGGCATAGTCATAAAGTCCGTCTAACATGTAAGTGTTGACTTCTTCTTCACTATTTGCCTTGAAATAATACGTATCGTCGCAACCACAGTACCCACAAGTGTAAGTGCCTTCAAAATACATTAATCTTCCTCCTCTTCATCGTCATATTCTTCATCATCTGCCATATCAAGGCAGTCATCTTCTTCCACCTCAATGTTAAAATTAGATTCCCAAAAACTGAGAACAAAACTGCCACTACTTGGCGCAATTTCTTCCAATGCTTTGTCAATTTCTTCGGCAACCGCTGAGTCAACCTCTTCCACTAAATTACCATCAAATGCCTTGTGGTCGTAGTCATCATAGAACATATCATACCACGGAAGGTCGATTTCATCTCCATCGTCTTTACGTGCACAAACACCAACGTTTTGGATAAACCATTCAACCTTTGTTTCTTCATCAACCTCTGTGGCAAGTTTTTCCGCTAAAGCGTAAGTTGTTGCATAAGATTCACCCTTATAAAAATAGCCGACATAATGAGTAACATCGAAAAATGCACCATGAAAAGTATCACTAACTTCAAAAGCCTGAGCAACTTTGTCAATGACTTTAGGTGAGAAATTCTCGCTCAGTTCATCGACTAATAAATCGAAACTCTTAAATTTTTCTGTGCGGTAGTTGTTATAATGGTATTTAAGTGTATACATGGTTTTTATCCTTTCCGGTTTTAACGACTTATAACCTGTCGTGTTTTGTTTTATCTTATGTATATATTATAACACAGAATAAAGTGTTTGTCAATAGTTTTTGAGAAAAAATTTTTTGCCGCCAAAATATGGCAGAATGCCCGGGCGAAAAGGTAAAATATGGTAATGGTATGGTAAGAAAATGGAGTGCCAAAGCACTCCAAAATTAAATTAATAATCTGATAAATCATCAATTACTATAAATTCTTTAGGAAGTATACCTTCACGCGACATTTCACGAATATCGTAAGGCATTTCTACACTTCTGTCTTTAAACATTTCTTTTGTATACTTTTTGTATACTTTGCCATCCATGTTTTCTATTAGTAATCTCTTTTCGTGTGTTTCGTTAAATTCAACCTTAGCATAAATGTTTCTTAAAAATCCTAAGATGTCACTAAGATAAACCGCTTTTGTAATCGTTGGTACTAACATATTAATTAACCTCTTTTCTGTTTACTTTTTGTCCTTATATATGTCTTTTAGATAAGGTGTTAAATCGTGTCCCCTCCACTTTTTAGGGAAAACAGTTTTAACATATTCCACATGACCCCTTGAACCTCTTTTGAGTGTGTCATCTACTTCAAGTCGATTATCAGACCAATTACTCTGCTCAAAGTAAATAAGGTCACATTTCTTTATAAAAACTTGGTCAACCTCTTCACCATCTTTTATCAGACGACAAAAACAATATTTGCGGTTAAAATTGTGAAGATATACTCCGTCTTCCAAAAAGGTGCAGTAAAGGCACATAATCCAAAACGGAACGCCGCCAAAAATTACCAAGCACGCTTCTGCAAAATCTGACATTGGAGTTATTTTGTCTGCGTTGACAAGTAATACAAGTATGGTTTGTATAATTGTGACAACTGTAACTACTCCGATAATAAGTTCTCTTGAAATTGTAATAGTCATGGTTTTATCCTTTCCGGTTTTATAGTCTTTCCTGACTTATCTTATGTATTTATTATATCATATTTCGCCGCGATTGTCAATACTTTTTAAAAAATTTTTTTACTACCAAAATCTTCCTGTTTGCCCGGGCGAAACGCCAGAATTTACCATTTAAGGGGTAAAATAAATCGCCCCGAAGGGCGAAATATTAATTTTCAAATTCTTCCTTAATGTGGCAACCCTTTATGGTTAATCCTCCCAAATTAAGTCAATGTGAAAACTGTTAATGTTTACTGATATATCCACCATTTCCCAGTGTCTATTATAAGCATCTTGTAATACACCAGTTAAAAAATTATTAACAAATGTATTTGCCGCATCATACATTTCTCTTGAAAGTACATTATGTCTGTACAGAAGAAGTATATCACTTAAATGAAAATCTCCAATTGTTTCATCATCATCATAAATAGTTTCCGCATGAAGGGTAAAATAATGGTCTGTCAAATGATACCAAGTCGTTATAATATCTTCGGCAGAACTTTGACCTAACATAAAATTTGCCATTAACCTTAATGAACTTGTTTCAAAATCGTCACACTTAAAACAACACTTTTCCATATTGGTTATCCTTTCCGGTTTTTAGGAGTTGTCCTCTCCTTTACTGTAATTATATTATATCATATATTATAGTGTTTGTCAAGTGTTTTTAAGAATTTTTTCGTGGCAATAATTGGTAAAATGCCCGGGCACTTTGGAAAATTTTACCATTTCTACCACAAAAAAATAAACCGCCCCGAAGGGCGGAAATGATGGTATTAGTTCTCCTTTTTTACACTCTTAGCCGTGCAAATCTCGATTATACAAATGATAATTGCTACGAGAGCCGCCTGTTTCCAAGTCCAAGCACTAAGTACACCTAAGTGAACTAATGCCCACAAACCTAAAGCGGAGAGCAGTACCGTTATACCATAAGAGATAGCGATAACAATGATAATAATTGCTGTAACTGCGAGAGCCTTTTTCATAATAGTTTGTCCTTTCCGGTTTTAACGACTTATTACCTGTCGTGTTTTGTTTTATCTTATGTATTTATTATATCATATCTCGCCGCGATTGTCAAGTAGTTTTTAAAAATTTTTTATTACCATATTCTACCAAAATGCCCGGGCACCTTGCCAAAATTTTCCAGTTTTGATATATAAAGAAACCGCCCTTTTTCGAGAGCGGCAAATTTTACATTCTTAACACGGCATTTAAGATGTCAAAGATTTCCTTTTCTGAGTAAGCACCTTTACCCCATTTTTCCCTGATTTCCTTATTATCATCAAAAAGTAAACCCTTACCAATTTCGTGTTTCGGCGTACCATACGGCACAATACAAATCTTGTCCCATGCTACAGACGGCATATGTTTCTTTAACCACCATAATTTGGCTTCTTTGGTACGTTCATCAAATTCCGGTGTGCTCTCCTTAGAGCACCATGAAACAATTGTTAAGGTGAAGTCTAAGTCCTTCTGTAATTTATTGAGAAGTTTGGCAAGTCTTGACAGATTTAACCTTGCCTTAGCATCCTTATAAGGTCTTACACTATAATTTCTTAAATCTTCCAACCAACCTTCGACCTCATAAAAGTTGTTAAGTGTACCGTCCATATCAAAACAAATTTCTTTTTCCATAATTTAGTCCTTTCTTAATCAATAAACATTAATATAACTGCAAAAAGAGTTAAACCTATAAGCATTAAAGCGGTCATTTAAACACCTCTTTTCTATGTTTATATTATAACATATTTACGGCAGTTTGTCAAGTGTTTTTTAAAAATTTTCGCCGCGAAAATATGGAAGATATGGAAATTACTGGAAAAACGCCCGGGCGAAACGCCAAAATTTTCCAGTTATGGCATAAAAAATGGGGGCGGCAACCCTTTTCCAAGAGTTACCGCCCTTACCATTAAAATGGAAGCCACCTTTGATAACCAGTTTCTTCCACAAACTTTTGAAATGTTTTCCAAGCACAGATACAATTCCATACTTGCTTTTTACCACTTTTTAGCGCCCACAAAAGTATCTCATATTCTATCATGACATCTGCCAATCCAGTATGTTCCTCCTCAAAATTGGCAAAACTGTCACCTTTTAGATACCTATAAACTATCTCGGCTGAATAACGATAATTACCTTTTTCTGTCAAATAACCATGTCGGTCGCAAAACTCTAAATATTTAGGATTTAACAAACGACTATGAACAACTGCCGCCATAATGTCACGAATTTCCAAATCTAACATTTCATACCTTGCGCCTAAAAGTCGTGATAAAGCGGAGTTATCGAAGGCAACATTATAAGCATACAGTTTTTTGATTTTGTATTTCTGAATATCACTTGTAAATAATATCCAAAAACTTTCAATTGAAATACACTTATATTTCCTGTTCTTAGCAGTGTTTTCATAATCTGTTAAAATATCCTTCGTGTTTTTCAAGTGCATTTCCTTGCACAAGCCAGTTTCGAGGGAATTTATCAGATTTTGCCATACTGCATATGGCAATGCAATTGACCTCTTTTGGTAAATATTGCCGGCATTATCTGCCACAATATAACCAACGTTATAAGGCAAGCAAGTGGAATTTCCTTCCACATCTAACACTATAAACTTTTCCTTTTTTCTTCCTCTCATTTTTTGGTAAATTCCTTTCCGGTTTTAACGACTTTTAACCTGTCGATTTATTATGTATATATTATATCATATTTACGGCAGTTTGTCAAGTGTTTTTTGAAATAATTTTGCGGCGAAATATGGTATAACTGGAAAATGCTGGAAAGTCGCCCGGGCGTTTTGGAAAAATTTTCCAGTTTTGGATAAAAATAAAAGAGGGCTGAACCGGAGTTCAACCCTCATTGGTAAATTATGCCTTAGCTTCCTTTTTTGCCTTCGCTTCCGCTTTTTCCTTTTCTACCTTTTCTTTATTCTTTTTGGCTTTTTCTTCCTTTTCTGCCTTTTCCTTTTCGTCTTCCTCTACCTTTTTCTGCCACTGAGAACCCTCAAATTCCCTGTCATATTCTGAGAAAAACTTTTTAGCTGTCTGCCGTTCCTTGTAGTCCTTTACTGTAGGCGAGAACGTTACGCACGCTTCAACGGTAAATCCTTCCTCAGTTTCAATTAAGAGGACAGCTACCGCTACCTCAGATTTACCAACGATGGTAACGTTTTCCTCACCGAATTTAGCCTTCATAGCTTCGACAACACTGTCAAAAGCTTCCACCCTAATAGCTTCCTTGATTTCGGAAAGCTTACCTTTAAATTCCTTTTCACTGATAGTTCTTAATTCTGCCATAAAATAACATCCTTCCGGTTTTAACGTCTTTACCTGACATAATAGTATGGTTTTTAGGTGTTTTCTTTCCTTCACCTTATGTTAATATTATAACACACCTTTTCGATTTTGTCAATAGTTTTAGAAAAAATTTTTAAAAAGTTTTTTATGGTAGAATTGGAAAAATCTGGCAAAACGCCCGGGCAAAAATCCAAAAATTTCCAGTAGCATGGTATAAGAAAACCGCCCCGAAGGGCGGAATAGTTTAATTGTCATATAATTCCAGTGTTTCAATGTTTGCTACATCACAAAAGTCATCAAGGAATTTATATAGTTCCTCTTCTGTACTTCCTGTATATGTTTCACCCGTTAACTCTGCAATTGTTGACAAAACGTTTTTAAGGGCGGCAGAATACTCTGTATATGCACAAATAGCACTACCTAAAACACACATTATATATATTTCCATTATTATAACTCCTTTTCTTTAAGAAACTCAATACATTTTTCCGCCCAATTGCTTCCAGCATAGCATAATCCTGCCGCGATAGCACAGCAGAATATCATAAATACTTCAATATCTCTTATCTTCATGGTAAATATCCTTTCCGGTTTTAACGTCTTTACCTGACTTATCTTATGTTTATATTATATCATATTTGCGGCAAGTTGTCAAGGGGTTGACGAAAATTTTTTATTGGTAATTTGTGGAAAAACGCCCGGGCGTTTCGCCAAAATTTTCCAGTCTTACCATAATAAGAAAGCCGCCCATTTCTGAGCGGCAAATTGTTACTTTACGATATACTTGTTTGGAGTGCTTTTCTGAATGTCAATTATGCCGACATTCTGCAAGTTCCTCATAATTGCTGTAAACTTTGACGAGTTCATTTTAAAACTGTATTCTGTTTCGAGTTCACTGACAATAGATTCCTGTTTTTTCAAAATTTCATCCATAGTGTAAACAAGACCTTTGGTTAAGCCGTTTATCATCTTCTTACCAATTTCTGTATTCTGTTCTCGTTTTTCCATGGAAGTTTTGGTAGAGCGGGAATTTTTGGCATCGACACTCGCAAGGAGTGCCTTCGCCTTTTCCGTGATTTCGTCGTTAAGATTTGCGGCAATTACCGCATTATAAAACTCTCTCTGTGTCATGGTAAAATCCTCCTTATTCTTCCACCGTTACTGTATCTTCGTAGAACTGACAAATTGTATCATCTGACAATCTAAGAATGATATACTTTTTACCGTCTTTTCTTCTATTATCAGTGGAGCCGATAAACTCATATCTGTTGCTACCCCAATGAAAAATTTCATGGGATTTAAGCTCAGATAACTTTTTCTTTACCATGGTCTTAGGACGTTCAATGTGGTTATACTTTGCCCAAAGTACACCTAAGCCGATAAGAACATCAAATTCATCCTTTTTGTTGCAGTAAGTTTCTACAAATTTGCCGTTACGAGTATTGAGAAGACCTATTTTACGTGCATACTTATTTATAGTGACCACATAATTACCATAAGTATTAATATGAACACGACGGTCATCATCATAGACATCATAGGTAAAATCTTCGCAAACTGAGCCCGCTAAGTCGTTGATGTCATCGTAGTCTGACAGGTCTTCTTCACCACTATTTATTAGTGCATTTGCCATTGCAATTGTAAAAGACTGTGCCTGAGAGAGTACCCATGTTCTGAATGTAAGGTTTTCCATAGTAAATATCCTTTCCGGTTTTATAGACTTATTACCTGTCTGTTTGTTTTGTTTTATCTTATGTATATATTATAGCATAGAATAAGGTACTTGTCAATAGTTTTTTGAAAATTTTTAAAAATATTTTTCGCGGCGAAATGTGGTAAGATTGGTAGAAAATGGGAAAACGCCCGGGCATTCTGCCAAATTTTTCCAGTAATGGAAATAAAAGAAAACCGCCCCGAAGGGCGGCAACTTTAGAAAACATATTTATAATTTGTATTCTTTTTATTTTCCTCTATTTCCAATATTTCACGTATTCTTTTGTCAATTTCCTTGATAAGGTTTTGCGCCGTTTTACTATTAACATCATCATTATTAACAATTCTTGCTTCTACCGTTTGTCCGTTTGAAACATTAAACCTACAAGTTATATATGAATGTTCCGGATTTTTTGCTTTTCTGATAAAGTAAATTAAGTTAGTACCTTTTCTTATACTATCATGGTAAAAATAACCAACACAGTTATTTTGCATTTTTCCTTCATCTGCAAAGTCTTGTACATTTTTAGGAACTACAATTGTATATCTATTATTACTTAATTCCGTAATAGAACGTATTGTGTCTTCTCTTCTAATTAAAGTTACATCTTTTTCATTTTCTGCTATACTTATTAATAATTTAGAGTTGTACTTAAAATTACGGTTTGTGTCAACAACATCTTCCCAGTTTCCGGCGGTATATATGTATGAATTAAAAGTACCCTCTCCAGTTACGGATTCACCTTTGATTGCTAATCGTACAAAATGTCTTACATCATATCCTAAATTCCAACTTATGCCTTTTATGGAAGTTTTTAAAATCTGATTAAAACTATTTCTCTGCTTTTCATTTAAATCACAATATAATTTAACAAATTCTACAGAATTTTCATATGGTGCACCCTCTCCTATTAATAATTCAACTACTTCTCTGCTTTCTTTTGGAAGTGTTTCTTTTTTCTTTAGTATTAAAAAATCATTAAGTGCTTTTTCACTTAAACTCCTTTCATTTTCTCTTACCCACTGAATAAAACCTTTAGGGCAGTCGGAAGGTAGTTCTTGTGGTTCACAAATGTCATCTAATAAGTCAGGAACACCCATAAATTTTTCCAGTTTTTCCAATGATGTACACTGCGTATCACTTGCACCTCTTAAAGCCATAAAAAGTAATTCTTCTACCTTAGAAGGTTTGCTGTCCCAACCGTACCATATATTGCTTGGAAACCTTTTTACAGTTCTGTTAGTAAAAGACAGCATGATTTTTGTGCTCATGTCATAGTTAACAACCCCGCCGTCCTCTAATTCACAAGTTATTAATGTTTTTTCTTTTGTAACTTTCTTTACATAATGGTCCATGGTTATACCTCTTTCCGGTTTTTAGGACTTATGACCTGTCCTTTTCTATATTCTTATTATACCATAATAACATCACTTTGTAAATAGTCAATGTGTACAAATTTCGCGGCGAAAAACTGTGCACCATTTTATGGAAAAACGCCCGGGCAGATTGGAAAAATTTTCCATTTCTACCATATAAAGAAAACCGCCCTCTTTCGAGAGCGGCTTCCATTTTCTGCCGTTTTTGGTTATTACTTCTTTGAATACTGCTTAGGACTACTGTCGTCTGAAACGACCTTGTCCTTTAAGATTTCACGGAGCACATAACTAATCTTGCTGGAGTTATACTGACCGCCAAACATTGCCACGATGTCGGCATTGAGATACTTTTTGCCAGCCTCCATTTTTGCGAGTATCTGTTCACCGAGTGCCACATTTGCGGCTCTCTTACTGTCCTTCTCCTTGTCTTCCTCGGCAAACTTGTCGAGGTACTTTGCGGCTATTGCCTTAGCTTCTGCTGAGATGGTTGCGTTTGTGCTTACTTCATTGTAAAATTCTCTAAGTGTCATGGTAAAAATTCCTTTCCGTTTTATAGTCTTAACGTGACTTTAAATTATTGTTTCTAAGGGGTTTTCTTTATCCCCTCACCTTATATATATTATAGCATAGATTTATTAGAATGTCAATAGTTTTTCTAAAAAATTTAAAAAAATATTTTTATGGAAGAATTGGAAGATTTTGGCAAAATGCCCGGGCAAAATGGTAAAATTTTCCAGTAATGGGAATAAAAAGGAAGCCACTCCCGAATGGGAATGACTTCCAACTGTTTTAACAACTTGTACCTGACGATTTTTGATTACTTTAATGAATACTGCTTCGGACTGGAATCATCTGCCACTATCTTGTCCTTCAGAATTTCTCTAAGGACATAACTGATTTTAGACGAGTTGTACTTACCGCCGAACATAGTGACAAATTCACTATTGAGATACTTCTTACCCTTTTCCATTTTGGAAATGATTTCCTCACCGAGTGCCACATTTTCGGCTCTCTTTGAATCCTTTTCCTTATCCTCTTCGGCAAATTTGTTAAGGTACTTTTCTGCGATTTCCTTTGCGTCCTTTGAGATTGTTGCGTTTGTGCTTACTTCACTGTAAAATTCTCTGAGTGTCATAATAATAACTTCCTTCCGGTTTTAACGTCTTGAACCTGACATTGATAGTTTAATTCTTACTCGGTGAATTTTCGTTTCCTGTTTCCCTTCACCTTATGTATATATTATAGCATAGTTTTATGTGAATGTCAAGTGTTTTAGAAAAATTTCTTAAAAAGTTTTTTATGGTAGAAATGGAAGAAAACGGAAAATCGCCCGGGCGAAATGCCAGAATTTTCCAGTTTTGGTATATGAAAATGCCGCTCATTTCTGAGCGGCACAAAATTACTGATTCATGTACTTTTTGTAAAGGTCGAAGAGAATAAGGTGTACGTTGTTTCTATTTACCTTGTCGGAGTCAATATGTTTACAAGCTACAGATTTGCCAGTTACGGTATTTATAAGCATTATTGTAACACCGTCCCAAATTTTATAATTAACTGTCATAATGTAGTTACTATGGCAATATTCTCCACCTAATTCCAATATTGCGGCATCTCTGCAACTGCATTTATTATAAATAGCGTCATTTAAATAAGAACAAATTTTATTAAATCTAACCTCGACTTTATTATGCTCCATGGTACAATAAACCAGTTCCACAAATTTTCTCTTATACCAAAAATCATCTCTTTCCTTTACCTTCTTAGTATAAAGTTCTGTGTTACCGGCAAATTCTACTATATCGTGAGAAGAGTTATCCACGGCAAAACATCTAAAACGATAACCAGTGTTATATTTTCCTACAAAAGTATAATGTTTGCCGTTAATGGCAAATCTTTCACCATTTTCCAAAGTCCAAAGTTCCTTTGTATTTCTTGACATTACTTAACCCTCCTTAAAGTCATGTTACCAACTGAAACAGAATTGATAAAGCCATTAGAAAAGCGCTTTAATGAACAGTAAGTTAACCATCTCTGTTCTCGACTCATTAAAGAGTCAAACATCCTGATAGCTACATATTCATGAGGTGAATTAAAGGTGCTTTTTGTCTTGTCTGAAAAAGTAATTTCATATTTTTCCATGGTGGTTATCCTTTCCGGTTTTATGGACTTGTGACCTGTCCTTTTCTATGTTCTTATTATACCATAGTTTATGACGTTTGTCAATACCTTTTTGAAAAATTTTTTATTGGTAATTAATGGAAAAACGCCCGGGCAAAATGCCAAAAATTACCATTTATGGATAAAAAAGAATGGACGGTAAAAACCGTCCAAACTTTTAAGAAACAACCACGGAGGTATGAAAATGTTGGGATGGGACTTTTTGGTGGGAAATCCCTCAGAAACCCATAAAGATTAAAAATCTTCCTTAGTTGATAAAAGTGAATAGTATGTATCGTCACCTCTTGTTATACTTTTAAGAGTGCCATTTATAACAAGTCTATTTAATAACACATCAATATGGTGAAATGGTTCCGTGTAAGTTCTGTGGGACTGATAATATGGTGACTTCTGCCAGTTGGAACTAAGAAAACTTTTAATAGTTGACCTTCTGTACCAACTGCCATATGTCATATTGTCAATTAAATCCTTAGACATCTGCTTAATCAGTTCTTCATGTAGCTGAATTTTCTTAATACGAGTTGCCGCTGTTGACACCTTTGCCGCAAGGCTGTATATGGAACTAATGTCAACCTTTTCAAGGTCAACAGCTTCCATAATTTCAACAGCTGTTTTGAGTCTGTTTGTAGCTTTACTTAAATGTTCTTCTGTTAAAAGATAACGGTCATTACAAAGAGTTACTTTTTCTGCTGAGAGTCCACTGTTTGAAAATTCATATGCGTTCATGGTAATAGTCCTTCCGGTTTTATAGTCTTTTAACCTGACTTAGATTGTTTTAAGGGGGTTTTCTTTATCCCCTCACCTTATGTATATATTATAACATAGAATAGGGCGGTTGTCAATACTTTTTTTGAAAAAATTTTAAAATAATTTTTCGCGGCGAAATATGGTAGAACTACCAATTTCTGGAAAAATGCCCGGGCAATTTTCCAAAAAATGGTAATTGAGTGGTAAAGAAAAACCACCCCGAAGGGTGGCAATTCCTTACATTACTGGATTAACATAGACAGTATGCTTGAAGCGATAAGTTCTTCCTTTTTCATCCAGTGCTACTACTTCCTTGCCGTCAATGTATTCAGTAGTATACACCTTGTTTTCATACATAAATTTTTCCATTGGCATAAGGTGCCACGCTCTAAACCACAGCTTTTCAAAAGCCTTTGGCGTATACTGTACGCCCATAGCTCTCAGCATGAGAAGCGCAAAACCGATGTTCATGTCATAGATGTCGTTAGGGTTGCAACGTGTTTTGAATATTTTTACATCACCGTTCTTGTTTGTGCGAATGAGCACACTTGTTACAGCTTCCTCCGTTACGTCACAGTTGTCGTCAAGACTGAACGACAGGTTAGGATGCTTTTCTTTGTAGTCGCTAAAATCCTCAAATACTGTCTTCACGAGCTTGTTCATGTCGCTGTAGTTATAATTTTTCATAGTTATTAATCCTTCCGGTTTTTAGGTCTTGAACCTGACCTTTTCTATGTTCTTATTATAACATATTCCGCCGCGATTGTCAATACCTTTTTGAAAAAAATTTTTTTGGAAATTTATGGAAAAATGCCCGGGCGTTTTACCAAAATTTTCCAGTAATGGTAATAAAAAGGTGCCGCCCATTTCTGAGCGGCAAAAAAGATTAAAATTTAAGATTTGTTGGCGTAATGTCGAGTTTTGGTACACTACTAAGTGCCCCGTATGTTTTTGTTATTGTACGCTTTAAATCTACCGTCATATTGTCATAAACATGAGCACAAGTATAAGAATTGTAAGATTCTGCTGCATCTGTATCATTTATCATATCTGCTATAACATTAAGTCCACAAATCATATACGGCTTATCATTGGAATCAAGAAAGATGTCGCCGGGTGCCAAATCTTCCCAATTTACCGGATTTGCTATAATTGGAATTTCTTTGTGTGTGTAACGTGCCCATGCAAGCGCAAGACCGTACTTAGAGTTAAATTTATCCAGTGGGCTCAACTGTGCCTGAGCACGCTTGCCTGTTTTAACATTGGTAATAACTGTCAGACCAGTTGCTGTTACGGTAACGATGATATTGCCAAAAATCTGACAAACACCATTAGCATCATCACTAAAACGTGCTGGGTCGCACCAGTTATCGAAAGATACTTCCATAGCTTCTCTTGCCACTCTGTTGTGTTCTGACTGGCAAAAAGTAGTAAGGCTTCTTATCATGTCGTTAATCCATGCATTTAATGCTTTCTGAGTTGTTAAAATTTTCATAATTATTAGTCCTTTCTGAATTGAGGTTGTTTCATAAGGTTTTCTTTTACCCTGTAATTATATTATATCATAGTTTGTGGAGATTGTCAACACTTTTTTAAAAATTTTTTATTGGATTTTTATGGAAAAACGCCCGGGCAAATTGGTAGAAAATACCATAAAAATTATGCTTGACAATCGCGGCGAAATGTGATATAATATAAATGTAGAAAGGTGGTAGTTACTATGGATATTAAAAAAGCAATGGCTGAACAAGAGAAAAAAGAAAGGATTTATAATCGTGTAGCAAGCATAACAGCAGTAATATTTTACTTAACTCCATTAATAATTATTTTGGTGGTTGGCGTTCCTGCTATAATTCGTAACAAAACGGCACCTACAGTAACTTTCGATTCCAAATGGATGGAGAGTTACATGGAAGAAAATGGAGAAGAAGTCATCTACTGGGAAATAGACTGGGTAGGTGACAACGTGTGCCGGAAATATGAATACACAACAAATAAAAAGGAAAAAATCCATATTTATTATGAATGTGAAGATTATTCCAGCGGATTCTATGTAATAATGAATCCACAAACTGGAAGATGCACAATATGGGAAGACGGACATTAATTTGTCCGTTTTCTTTTTTTATCCTCAATTGGTAAAATATGGAAAAATGCCCGGGCAATTTGGTAAAAAATGGTAATTATGGAGTAAATAAAGAGCGGCAATAAATGCCGCCCATGGATTATTCCGGAATTTTGATTTCCACTTTTTCCACTATCTCGACCTCATCATCCGGTTCTATAAAGTCAACATAGTGTGCACTAAAGTTAAAAACATTGTCATCCTCATAGTCGTAACTAATTTTTACAAATAATATACCATAAAGTTTGAAATAAGTACCTATTTCAATTTCCCAAAAATGAACCTTTTTATTATCTGCCATTTAAAACTTCCTCCTCATATTCTGTTTCTGAAACATACTCATTGTAAGCATATTCAAAATTATAGTCCCAAGTTGCCTTATTGTCGAGCAGGTCGTCTTTATGCCAACCAAACAGCCTTATGCAGTCAGCATCAGACAGATTCTCTCCAAGTGCTACCATGTATTCCTCTCTTGACATCATAATTATTACCATCCTTTCAAATTGGTTGTTTCTTATCCTGTAATTATATTATAACATAACATAAGTGATTTGTCAACACTTTTTAAAAATTTTTTATTACCAATTTATGGAAAATCGCCCGGGCAAAATTCCAGAATTTACCATTTATACCACAAAAAGAGCGGCGGCATTTCTGCCGCCAAGTTCTACCATATTTATCTATTAATCTTCTATCTTTGCGATGTTTGGCATGTTAATTGCTTGATTTATCAGTGTTGCTGTACAAAGGAGTAATTTTATTGCAAAATATATTGCTTCCCTTGTATCTGTCGTAATTGCTGACTTTTCACCGTCGGTGATTTTAATTGTCACCTCATTCGACTTTTCTTTCCAATCCATAACTTCAATTGTGCCGTGTTTGATACCAGTAAGTGAATTATACTTATTGATTGTATCATAGATTTTCCGAGTAATTAATCTCGTAAAATCCGCATTAACCATTTTTGCTGTAAAATCTGTGTTATTCATTTGCCAATTACCTCCATGAATAAAGTGAACATGTTATACTTCCAGTAGCTCTGATTTGTCATATTATGTAAATCAACATCTACTATACTAGCCACAAACCATACTAACAAAACTATTGCAATGAAACCGAATAATTTTTTCATTGCTATCACCTCCGTTTCTATATATATTATACCATAGAATAGAGCGGTTGTCAATAGTTTTTAAAAAAATTTTTGCGGCGTTGGAAGAAATGGAAATTTATGGAAAATCGCCCGGGCAAATTGGTAGAAAATGGTGCACAGTTTCGCGGTGAAAGATTTGTGCATTTTGCGAATAGTATTTATAATGGAACTGTGCTATAATATATATAGTGAAAGAAACAAATAAGCCGAAAGGCAAGGAGGAATATGGTATGACTGATTTTGAAAAGTGCATGAAATACTGCGAAGAGGAAAGTATTGGAACGGAAATTAAAACTGTAGTAAGTGCCTATGTTATGGGAACTCCGGTTCTTGAATGGCATTTTTCCAAAGATGGAGAATTACTGGAAACTATAAACTACAATAACTAAAGGAGGAAAATGGTATGAGCGATAAGAATTTAATTACCGGACTTGCCAAAAAGTGGGGTAAGTTCTTCACCTCAGAATCAGATGGCGCAAGCGGAACTTTAGTTAGAATTCACGACACAAAGTACGCTGGCACGGAATTCCATTTCTCAGAAGACGGAGAACTTATTGAATACTGGGCATTTGAAATGTAACATAATGCGACCTCGGAAACGGGGTCGCCCTTTTATTTGGTAGAACTGGAAAAATCTGGAAAATCGCCCGGGCAAAATTCCATAATTTACCATTAATGGAATAAGAAAACACCGCCAAATTAATGGCGGCATTTTCCACGGAGGTATATGTCATGTTAATTGGAAAATACTTACTTTACGCAACCCGCATAGATAAACATTTTGTCAAGTGCATCAGTTATATCCTTCTGATACCTATTGATAAGTTCTTTAACAGACAGTAAACCAAAATCAGAATACTCTAACTGCTCTGTTTTGTATAGTGTGTTACCTTCGTCATCTGAATACTCAGAAATTACCAAATCATCCATTGATATGGACAATTCCATATTTTCCAAATATTCTCTTAAGTGGTCTTTGTTAAGAGTTGCCAAAGAGAAAAAGTTTTTTGTTTCACATAAATGTTCTACAAGTGCCCATAATGCACTATCATCAATATCATCGAAATGATGATATGTGAATTCCTGTAAATCGAAATCGAATGTTTCAACAGTTAATAACATTTTTTCCATAATATAACCTCTTTCCGCCTTCCGGCTTTGTCATTTCTTCTATGATTATATTATACCACTTTCAAGGGGTTATGTCAACAGTTTTGCCGCCAAAAGTTGTGGCTCTTTTTTGTGCAATTTCACCAATAGACGTAGCTCCCATACAATGTCATAATTGGTAAAATTTCCCTCGAAATTCATTATACATATAATACCACAACTTTCACTATTTGTCAATACTTCCACTTTATGGAAAATTGCCCGGGCAAATTGGTAAAATATAGTAATTATGGGGCAAAAGAAAAACTGGGTAAAATACCCAGTCTTTCCAAGAAACAAACAAATGAGGTTTGGTAATTACTTTTCTTTTGCAGTTACGGAAATGTCAACCAGTTCAAATTCAATTGGGTCTTCTGTACTCCAATCCCAAATTACACCATGTTCTTCCTTTACATCAGTGCTACTTTTATCCTCAAAATCAAACATGATTGTATCAGAAGCTTTAAGACACAGATGTCCATCCACCGGATGAATGAATGTTGTGCCAATTGGCATTAAATCCCATTCTTCGGTTCTTACAGGTCTTGTCTTATGTTCAACTGTTATAGTTGTTAAATCCTTCTTAGTCATAGCTTATTCCTCCATTTTTATCCAAAAATTGTGTTTACTACTGCGATAATAAAAGCTGTCAGACCTGCTGCCTGAACGAACGCTTTAATGTCAACATAATTCTTCATGGTAACTACCTCCAATTCTCTTTTGGGTTTTCCTTAACCCTGTGATTATATTATATCATATCTATAAGAGAATGTCAACAGTTTTTTGAAAAAATTTTATTGTGATATTATACAAACTGAAAGTGTTTTATTTGTGTAATCTGCTATTGGTAGAAACTGGAAAATCGCCCGGGCAAATTTCCAAATATTACCATTTATAGAATAAAATTAAAGGAGTGCCGAAGCACTCCCAGTTTTATATCTGTTCTGCTAAATCGCGGCAAACTAACATAACTGCTAAATATTTAGCAGCATTTGGATGATTAGGAACTTTTGCCAGCTCGCCCGGCAAACGTCTTTCAACCCAATCAACAATTTCAGCTCCCACGCGGATTTCATCGTCGAGATAGTCGAGGACTTCATCGACAGCTTCATCGAGATAGTCATTGTCAACCGTAAAACGATTGGCAAGATTTGGGATAGCTTTAAGGGCATCGTGATTGTCAGCTTCCCAAGCCGCAAAAGCCCTCATTACACGTGCAGTAAAAACATACCAAGACATATTTTTCATACCAATTACCTCCATTTTCTTTTGGGTTTTCCTTAACCCTGTGATTATATTATACCATACTCTATTATAAATGTCAATAGTTTTTCAATGAAATATTGCACAAAATCGCGGCAGAATTTTTGTGTATATTGCTATTGGTAGAATATGGAAAATCGCCCGGGCAATTTTCCACAAAATGGTAATTATGGAATACAAGAAAACCGCCCAAAAATTGGACGGTCTTCCTATTATATGGAGGTGTTGGAAATATCAGTTGCGGTGGTAGACATTGTAAATTGTATCAAGAATGTCCGCCATTTCCCTTTTATTTACAGGTGGAGAAAGACGGTCGATACCACCAAATTCTCCTCTTTTTACCAGTGAAACTGCACCATTGGCATATTCTAACTGATAGTAGTTTCTGCCAGTTTTTGCCTTTAAGTTTTCAAGTTTAATGTTAAGTAAAGTTTTAGTAATGATACTCATAATATATACCTCTTTCCATTATTACCCTATTGGGTTGTTTCCTTTGTTTCTATGATTATATTATATCATATCAGCGGGAACTTGTCAACACTTTTTTGAAAAAATTTTATTGTGATATTATACAAAATCGCGGCAGAATTTTTGTATGGTTTATTATTGGAAGAAACTGGAAAATCGCCCGGGCAAAATGGTAGAAAATGGTAACTTTACCACAAACAGAATGGAAGCCTTGTTTTACCAAGACTTCCAATTTTTCTTAATAAGCCCATTCTCTGTCGTTAGAATATATTTCCCATCTTGGGTCTTCTTTCAATTTTCTTGTGATAATGGTATAATCATCCTCAGATGTGATTTTTCCCAATTCTTTGTAATGTTCTACCATTCGAGGAACATCCTCCTCATAGTAGCACCTAACTGGAAACATTTCCCCTTTTATTCTGATTTCCCATACTTTTGCCATCATAATTACCAATCCTTTCCGCCTATCGGCTTCCTTTTGTTTGTTTCTATGATTATATTATACCATAGACTTATTAGAATGTCAACACTTTTTCAGAAAAAATTTATTGTGATATTGCACAAATTTCGCCGCGAAAATTCTACTGGTAAATACTGGAAAATTGCCCGGGCAAATTTCCAAAATATGGTAATTGTGGAATAAACAGAAAGGAAGCCCTGTTTTACCAAGACTTCCAATCTTTGTTAATTTAGGAGAAAAATTAGATGTAATCCCATCTTTTGGACATTTCTTTAAATTTTTCCATTTCTTTCTTGATGTAAGTGTCAAAGTTGTCAAATTCTGCTATTACTCCAAATTTGGAATTAAATACTATTGCAGAACTATTGTACCAGTCGTAACGTGGTTCGTCCAAGAACTTCCAACCAGCTTTCTTTAAAACTTCCTCTAAATGGTCGAACTCTGCCATTTTGGTCCAGAGATTAAGTTCCCAGTCAATACTGTCATTATCTGTCAGAATGTCAACGTTGTCATCTTTTACAGCTTCTACCATGGCAAGGATTTCCTCTGCCGATGTATCACAGGTGATAGTGAACTCCCTGATAATACCATATTTTTCATAGGTTTTACCATCTTCTTCATCCACAAAGTCAGTCCAGCCAAAAAGTCTAAATTTCATAACAATACCTCCATAGTATACCAATTGTTTCCTTTGGGGTTCTTTCGTTCCCCTTACCTTATGTTTATATTATATCATAGAATAGGGTATTTGTCAATAGATTTTCAAAAAATTTTTATTGTGATATTACACAAACTAAGGGTAAACTTTTTGTGCAACATTTTTCTCCTGCCTTTCCGATTTATACCAGCTCTCATTTTTACTTTTTTACCACATTTTCCCGGCGGAATATTCCATGGAGAATTATAACATAAATGACAATAATTGGAAACTCCTCAGTTATACCATAATTGGTAAATTATGGAAAATCGCCCGGGCAAAATTCCATATCCTTCCAATATATATAATAAACATATTCTACCATAATCTTCCATAAAAGTAAATACTTAAACTTCAACTACCATAAAATGTTTTCACACAACTTTCACATAACTATCACAATTCTATCACATAAATCTATTATAATAATAATAATGAAACAAGTAAACATCACGGGCAATTTGGAAAGGAATGGTATTATGAACATCTACAAAGAAATGGAAAAAGCAGACTACCTTGCAAGATACAAAAAGTTAGTATTCACTGAAAATCAAATCTATGGTTTCCCTTATGAGTCAAATGTATACATCTACATCACAAAGAATGAATACTTTGACTTCTATCTTAACAAAAGCACTAAGAACGACTCAAAAACTCTTGACTGGCGCCCAACTAAGAAGTCAATCGAAAGAATGTTAGAAAAAGCGACAATCCTTTGCACAGTAGAAGAATTTGAACAGAATTACTGCTACGATAACAACGGCAGAACATTAGAGAAAATGTTATTCACAAAGTTACTTAATCAGACTTATGTACCGGACACAATAAGATTTGATAAAGGTGCAGACATTACAATTAACAATGTTCCTTATAGTGTAAAGTATTTAAGGGGTAGACTTAGTGATATGAAAACTATCGAAACCGCAGAAAATGAAAAATAATTTAACATTAAGCCGCCAAGCGATTGGCGGTTCCTTTTTGCCGCGAAGATTGGAATATATTGGGAAATCGCGGCGAAAAATTAGGAAACGAATCTATTTACTTTTTTGGAAAAACATGGTATAATAGTTTTAGAAAGTTAAGAATACCAATAAATTGGAGTTCTTACTAAAGCTCATAAAATTGGAAAAATTTCCCGGGTGGAAACCAGCTCCCATAAACTTCCATTTTTGGAAAATTTTTCCAAAAAGTGCAGCTCCCATTTTATTCCATTTATGGAAAAATTTCCCACCAAACGTAGCTCCCATAATCTTCCATATATGGAAAAATCTTCCAGTCCTAGCTCTCCTAGAATCTGGTAAAACTGGTAAAATCTGGAGGAATTTCCAGGAATATATCTCCAGCACTGGTAAAATGTGGAAAATTGCCCGGGCAAATTTCCAATAACTGTTAAACCTCTAAGCGGTTCAGATGAACCGATTTCACCGCTTTAAAGCGCTAAAGCGACGGCACGGGCAATTATCCAAATTATGGACTTTACCACGGTAAAGCGCAACACTTTAAAGCGCTAAAGTGGCACGGGCAATTATCCATATTTTGGGTGAACTTTTTAGCGGTTCATGTGAACCGATTTAAAGATAAAAAGAACCGCCTTGAAAATCGGCGGAACTTTTCAAGGCGGTTTTAAATTATTTGATGATGTATTTATCACTCTTTGTTTGTTCTGTAAAGCGGTTTATCCTTGTTTGTATATAGTCTTTTGAGATAGTCCCAAAGTTTTTTATTGTTGCTATTTCAAGAGTAATGATATTGTTATTATCAAGTGTTTTTCTATAGTTATAAATTTCATTATCGGCTTGTTTTCTGCTACCGTCGCACGCTTTAACTAAAATAATGTTTTTTGCTTTATCCTTGATAATGCAAAATCCGATAAATGCACCTTTAAAATTAAAATCTTTAATACTCATAATTAAAATACCTCATTTCTGAATTTTCGGTACTTGCAAGGATTTTGCAACCCTTGCAAGCTACCATTGATTAATTAGTGTGTATCATATATTGCAGTGCTGATTATTGTATCATTGTCTTTAATTACATCGCTTTTAATGATGTCATAACCATTGTTGATGCATTTCATTAAGTACCAAAACGGTTCCGGTTGTTTTTCACCTAAACGGTATACAAAAGATTTTCCCGTCTTAAGTGCTGTATAAACTGTGTAGTCCTTTTTTCTGTCTTTATTGTTTCTATAGAATGTTACTGCTATTTTCATGATTAATACCTCATTTCATTATTTTTATTTGTGTGGTTAGTGCTCTGACCACTAACCACATTATTGATTTTACATACAATGCTGATTATAAAGTTCAACCGCTTTTTCAGCATTTATTTTAATCGTTGAATTATCAGTGAACTTTATCTGATAGACGTCAAAATCTCCGGCTGTTTTGTGTGTTTCGTTTGATTTTGTGTATTCAAGTCCAAAGAATTCAAATATAACCCTTTCGGCAGAATAACCGTTATTCTCTTTATGTTCAGCTTTTTTGCCCTCAAATTCAGCTACTGAACACAGCCGAATGTCATGGGATAAATCCCACTTTTTAATGTCTTTTTTACCACATCTAATTCTTAAGGCTGGCTGACCGTCTGAACTAAAACCGCTATATACTGCTATAGCTTCTTTAGTCCAATCAAGTTCGTGTGCATACATGAACCCATTTGACTCATAAACCATGATAAAATCTTTTGAAAAGATTTCGTCAAGGTATGCGTCAAGGTATGCCTTGATGTAAGCTGTGTGTGCGTCTGTTTTCTCGCTGTTTCTGAACTTAAAACCGCAAGTTGTTTTCCAAATAAATTCCATAAAAGTACCTCCCGCCTTTCGGCTGTTTGTTTGTTTCTTTCTATGGTTCTATTATAGCACGGTTAAATTTATTTGTCAACAGTTTTTTTAAAAAAATTTGAGATTTTAAAAAAAATTTTTTCGTAAAGCACGGGCAATATAAAATGACTGATATTGTGACAATTCCACGGGTAGGATTGAGATTACCACAAAGTGGTATAGGGGGGGTACCTTTGGATTGGAAAATCTGGAAAACGCCGAGAGCCGCGGTGCCTAGCAAAAAACACACAAGAAAAATTTTAAAAGTCGAAGGAAATTCAATAAGGCCCAGCAAAAAACACACACCAAAATTTTAAACTCGAAACCTAAACCCTAAAAGGAGGTCATCACTATGTACAACCTAAACACCAACCTAACCGAACGCATCCAAGCCGTTCGCGAAAATCCCCCAACCACACCGGCCCAAGCGGAACAAGCAGCCAACTATCTACTTTACGGCAAAGATTCCACTGGCCTATCCGCAGTAGACCGCAAACTAGTTTACCTCAAACCAAAACACGACTACTCGAAAAATGCACCCTTATCTCTTGATGAGTTAACTGACTCTCCTACATTTATAGAAACACCATCTACATTTTCGCGCACAAAATACCGCACACCAAAACCGTCATTTAGCCGCGAAGACCCATCAAATACCAATCTCCCTAACATTGATGACTTATGGCACTCTATAGATGAGGTCCAAAAAGTGCTCGAAAAAACCGACCCAACTTCCAAAAAATACTATGAGTTTAAGCATCTGCTCGTTGAGCTCCGCAAAGACCAATATTTGCTTCGCGATTAGGTTAAGTCCCCAATAACCAAAAAACCAGACCACGCTTCAGCATGGGAGCCATCAGTTTCAACCGTCGATACCTGGCCATTAAGTAACTCTATCCCCGGTGTCCTAGAAAATCCATTTCATAACGGGGTAGTGGTAGATATACCTCTCGACCCGCCACGTAATACTATCGACATGACGAACTGGAAACATATTGCTCAAATAGGTTTTGGGTATTGGGAGTTAAGAGATGAGAATAAGCCCCTGATTGCCCAGTTTGATAAGTATGTGGAAATGGCGGGATTTAGCGAACAACAAACTATTATATGGGATGGGAAGTTAGCCGGCAAATCCAATTTGGAAATACTGGCCGACCTCGAAGCTAGCGGCTATTCCCATGCGCCGAATTACATTAGTACGATTTGGACCACATGTTGTAAGAAAGTTGCGGCACAAGCAGACCTGGTGTACGATGAATGGTGTTGTAAGGACTGGGACAAGGCTTGGAAGAGATGTAGTTGTTGTGGGGAATGGAAGATGAGGGATAAGAGATTATGGCACAAGAAAAAGAAGAACGTTGATGGATGGGCAAATGTTTGTAAGGATTGTGTGGAGAAAAAGAAAAAAGATAAGTAAGACGACCCCTGCTGGCTTCGCCAGCAGGCCCACCCGGGGTCAATTATATTTCGCCGCGAAAGTAGTACCTAAAATCGCGGCAGTACAGTAAAGGAGTGATTTAAATGGAAAAGGAATTAATGGAGCTGATGGTTAATGGCTTTCATATGTCAGATATTATCGGTCTCGCGAAATACGTGGGTATAGAGTAGGATGAGTTGAGAGATTTAGTTGGTAAGGTTTTCGCACAGGGAGAAGACGCAATTCAGAATCTGGTTGTGGAAACTGTAATGAGATTTTCTTTGATGAATAGGTTTCAGAAGAGAAAGGTTATGAAAATGTGCCGCGATATTGTGAGCGCAAATAAGGAAGCGAGTGAGAATGGCTAAGAAATGTTGCGTTTGTAAGGAAGAGTTAGCGGTGGCGAAATTTATCGCCACCAACAATCCTTTACTTGGTGGTTCTCTTCCTATTTGCCGCGATTGTGTGTAGGAATATATTGAGAAGAATAAGGATGACGAATGGAGTGCCGTTGACAGACTTTGTTAGTTGGCGGACATTCCTTTTATGCCGGAAGAATTTGCAAAGATATGGAAAGCTGACAGAAACGATGCCTTTGGTACATACTCTTCAATTTTCCGCCAAAAACAATATGAGCATTTAAATTGGAAACCATATTAGGATTTGTATGTTGAACTACAAGACCGTGATAAATTAAGTGCAGTTATCCCGGCGTTAGATGAAGATAAGCGACTTGAACGTAAGGCTATGTGGGGCCCTCAGTATGATGATGAATAGTTGGAATACTTAGAGAATTTATATTCCGGTATTCAGAACTCTGTTAATATCGTTAATAAAATGCACGAAGACCAAGTTAAGAAAGCTTGTAAGTTGGCGCTAATTATGGAAGAAAAGCTAAGGGCCGGGGTCGAAATAGATAAGGACTTGAAAGCTTATGATACTTTGTGTAAAAGTGCTGGTATTACTACTACTGAAATTAAGGATGGTAATGATTTTAACAGTTGGGGCGAAATTTGTGCGTATATGGAGAAATTAGGTTTCAAGCCTACCTATGCTCGTGGCGCGAATAATGATGAAGTTGACAAGTCAATGCGTATTCAATAGTGCTGGTCAAGATACATGTTCATTAATGAAACTGGTATATCTGATGAAATTAAAGAGCGTATCGAAGCTCTTAAAACAGCCGACAAGCTTACGAATAGTGGTTTTGACTGGGAAGAATATAAAGAAGTTGCTACACAATTCGATGATATGGAAGAAGACGACTTCAAGGTTGAGGTGTAAGTTATGGTAGCTTTAGATTCTTTAAAGATATTAACGAAAGGTATTAATAAGGATACTACTACTAAGTTTTATCGCGGCGATATATAGTTGGATAAAGGCGCGAAAGTTGATAAGAATAGGATTTAGAGAAATCTTCCATTGTACCAATCTTACATGGAATATTTCATGAACTATCCTGATAAATTTGTTGATTTACTTACGCCAGTTGATTCTAAGTTCAAACTTAAATTCTTCCAGCGTATGTTCTTAAGAGCATGTTTAAGATATGGACGAGTTCTTACTATTGCTCCCCGTGCCGCGGGTAAATCGTTTATTTGTATTTTGGCGTTGTTATTGATTTGTATTTTTAGACCGAAAAGCACAACATTCATCTGTAGCCCTGGTAAAGCCCAGTCGGCCAAAATTGCCTAGTAGAAGCTGGCTCAGTTATTCGATATGTTGCCGATGCTTAAATCGGAAATTGCTGTAGAAAACTATGGTACTGACTATATTAAGATTATATTCCACAATGGGTCAAGCTTCGTGGTTGTTACGCCTTTGAATAGTTCAAGAGGACAGCGTGCTACGGTAGGTATCATAGACGAGTTTCGTTTTTTGTAGATTATTTGTTGAGTTATTCTACATTATTATTGAGAAACAAGTTGAGTTTCTAAAATAATAATGGAGATGATGATATGATAGGTTATATATATTCAATTATCAATAAGATAGATGGACAACGATATGTTGGACAGACTATTGATATTGAGAGAAGAAGAAGAACACATTTTTCAAAATTAAGAAATAATACACACCCAAATCCACTATTGCAAGAAGCATGGAATGAATGGGGTGAAGAGAGTTTTGTTTTTGAATTTAAAGGGTATTGTATTAAAGACCAAGAAGAATTAGATGCCCTTGAAAAACAAGAGATTAAAAAATATAATTCCTATGAAAAAGGATATAATCGTACTCCGGGCGGTCAAGGCGGCCCAATAACAAGAAGTAGTATTACTTATGAATAGTATTGCTTTATATATTATGGATGTTATTGGCAAGGTATGACCGAAAAGATTGCTCGATTTTTAGATATTGATTCTTCAACAGTTTCAGGAATTTTAAGAGGTAAAAGTTTTTAGAATTATTTGAAAGAGTCAGAAAACCTAACCAAAGAACAAATTCAAGAAATTGAAATGAATTTTAGAAAAGCCTTTAATATTCCAATGGATAAGCCATGGGATGAGAATAGAGTTCCAATACATATCTCGCAAGAAGAGTATTTTTATTGCTTTTGCGTTGCCGCGAGTTATGGTAGAGGAATAGAATCTGCGCTGAGTAAATACTTTGAAAAACATAAATCTTTTTTAAGTAATGCAATAAAAGGAAAAACTCACGGAAAAGCTTTTGATGCTTATTAGACTTTTTTAAAACTTTCTGAAGAAGAAGTATTAAGAATCGGAAAAAATAAATTTGAAGAATGGGAACTTTAGAATTTCTCAAAAACACCTATCAAGCAAGAAATTAATCTAAAGTGGTGGCGAAACTAAAAGCCAATAAATTGCGGGGACACCCTTAGAGCCTTAGTAACCAAGCATAATTAAACTTTTATAGTTTACTATCATGTATTGATAGCGGTGACGATTATGTGGCGTTCAGTAACGGGAACGGTATGGTAAAATCACTAAGGATTGGGCAATCAAACGCAGCGAAACCTCAACGAAAGTTGGAGGGACGTTCAACGACTATAATTTGGCAAGGAGTTAACTCCTTATGGTATAGTCTAAACCCCTAAGAAATATCGGGAAACCGAGGGTAATTGGGTATGGACCACGACCCTACAGATATTGCCGAAATTATTCTGCCACTTCTTAACGTTGATAGACCTATGACAAATGGCGACAAGAACCCATCAGAGCCACAACAGGTACAGTTATGGATTTCATCTGCTTCGGAAAAGAACACGTTCTGCTATGATAAGACTATCGAGTTATTTGAACAGTCTGTAATAAATCCAAACAACACATTCTTCTTTGGTTTTGACTATAGAATCCCGGTATTAACTGGATTACTTTCAAAGACCTACCTAAATGAATTAAAAACTTCTTCTACCTTTGATAGCTTAGGTTTTGCAAAGGAATATATGTCACGTTTCGTTGGTACTTCAGAGGACGCATGGTTTGACTTTAATAAGTTAGAATCGGCGCGAAAGATAAATAATCCAGAAACTGTTGCTAATTTTTCGCGCGAAAGTGATAGGGATTGTTTTTATATCTTATCTACTGACTTGGCGCGAAAAGGCTGTCAATCAGTTTGTACTGTATTAAAGGTCTATCCAACCAATGAAACTTTTAGAATCAAACTGGTAAATATCTACATTTTAGGTGTAACAGAGAGTGAAAAAGACTTTACTCGACAGGTAATCGAACAAAAACGTCTTATTGCTCAATATAACCCAAAAGCTTGCGTAATAGATATTAATGGTGTTGGTGCTCCATTTGGTGACTTAATGATTAAGGAAAGTTATGATGATAAAACTGGTATCACTTATCCACCTTATGGTTTTATGAATAGAGACGAATATCTCGCTAACCAACCAAGAGGATGTTAGAGAATACTTTATGGTATCAAAGCTAATGCCCAAATAAACAGTGATATGCACGCTATGCTATACTCAAAAGTTTATTCAGGTCAGTTAAGATTCTTAATATCAGAACAGCAAGCTAAGAACAAACTCATTTCCACTATCAAAGGAGCTAGGATGTCTCCGGAAGAACAAAACAAACGTTTACAGCCGCACATATTAACAACTATCCTATTGAAAGAAATTCTTAACTTAAAAATTCGCCCGACTGGTGTAAGCAATCAAATCGCGGTAGAACAAATTAACACAAGAATATTAAAGGATAAATTTTCCGCCCTTGAAATGGGTGTGTATTATGTTGTTCAGCTTGAACAGGAAAACATGGCTAAACGTAGAAATCGTGGTTTAGGCAATGGTGCTGCCGGACGCAACTTAGTATTCGCTTCTCGTGGAAACTCCGGACGTGGAAGGGGTAATAAACATAGAAGGAGGTGATAGGGTTGGATTTAAATAAGAATGTCACATAGGAATAGCTTCAGGAAATAATGAGGAGTAACAGAGTAGATTTATTTAAAAGCGTTATCCAAAAGATGATTGCCAAGAATGATGCCGCCTATGAAAAACTTAAAGGTAGAGAATCAACAAAGAAACATTTATCTCATGAGTATAGCCCGGAAGATATTGAAAGAATCGTTAAAGAGGGCACGGCAATAGAGAAATGTAGATTATCTCAACACTTTTTTGATATAAGTGGTTTATATAAAAGAATTATTCTTCACTACGCAACTTTCCTAACTTATTCTTGGCTCCTTATTCCTCATGCAAAAGGCTTTAAAGGTAAACTTTCTGAAAAGAGTAATTAGAAACAATACTACGAAGCCGCAGAATTTTGTAGCGATTTTGACATAGAAGATAAATGCACTATGTTTGCCACAAGAGTTTTAATTGATGGTGGCTATTATGGAATTATTCATGATAATGCCGAGGGTATTGCAATTTAGACTTTACCATTTGCTTATTGCCGCAGTAGATTTAAGAATAGGCAAGATGTTGATGTTATTGAATTCGACCTAAGATTTTTCGATAAAGAAATTTCTGACGATAAACTTCGCCGCGAAATCTTAAAAGCATATCCATCTGAAATTCAGAAAGGATATAAGAAGTATAAGCGTGAAGGACAGGGTGCAGACCCTTGGATGTTCATTTCTGAAAAGATTGGTATTTACTTTTGCTATATAAAAGAAACACCATTCTTCTTAGATTTAATTCCTTTAATTGATGACTTAGAAGACTATAGAGATATTAACAAACAAAGAAACTTACTTGCTCTAAAGAGAATCGTTACACAGGAAATCCCACACGATGGTCTTAACTTACTTTTCGAGCCTGATGAAGCTCTTGAAATTCACGATGGTGTTGTTGAAATGCTTTCAGAAAGCCCGGATACTGATGTTATTACATCATATGGTAAGGTTGGTCTTTTAGACCTTAGCGGCGAGTAGGGTGATAGAACCGACGTAGAACAGGCCCAACAATTAGTTTATGATGCTGCGGGCGTAACTAAAGAATTATTCAGCGCTTCAAGTCCGGCGGGATTAGAAATGTCTCTTGATAATGACTTATCTATGATGATGATTTTAGGCAGAAAATTTGCACACTTCTTTAGTGTACTCATGAACAATAAATTCGGAAATAAGAAAATATCTTTTAATTTTGTAATACTCCCTGTAAGTTACTACAATTTAGATGAATACACATCAAAAGCCAAAGACTTGGCAGCATTTGGTTATGTATTTCTTACTCCGGTTGCGGCTTCTGGTGTTAACCAGGTTAACCTTAGTGACCTTAAGAGTTTAGAAAACGATGTGTTAGATTTAGACGAAGTGCTTAAACCTCTCCAGTCTGCGTACACACAATCTGGCAAGACGAACGCCGTTACTGCTTAGGCTACGAAGGACGCTAATAAAACTGCTACTGCAAGTTCTTCAAGTTCATCATCGTCAGCAAGTAAGAGTACAACATCGACTAGCGAGACTAGCAAATCAACGTAAAAAGGTGGTGAGAATAAAACATGAGCGTAAGAATTCCTACAGAAATAGAAGTTTCTCTTTATTCCAAGCCGGAAAAAGTTACAGCAACACTTTCAAAATGCAGAGGGCGTTATTTTTATAGAGGAATGAACCGAAATCGTACATATATTACGGACGATTTTGCGAGATAGCTTATTGAGTCTTTACCTTATGCGCCAATTAAGGGTATCTTTAATATGGACGAATTAGATTTTGAAGACCATGGCTACACAAATTCGGACGGTAAGATTTATGGTATCGTCCCAGAAAATCCAAACTTTGCGTGGGAAAAGCATTTAGACAAAGATGGAATAGAGAGAGAATATGCGTGCTCAGATGTTATTCTTTTTACTGCCCTCTATCCAGAAGCCAATTTAATTCCTACCAAACCTCAGTCAATGGAAATTTATTCTAAAGACTTAGAAGGTGAATGGATGATTTCTGAGGAAGACGGAGAACCGTATTTCCTTTTTAAAAAGGGAAGACTACTTGGCTTATAGGTACTTGGTGACGAAGTTGAGCCGTGTTTTGAAGGTGCGGCTTTCTTCGAACTAAGAAAAAGAGCCAGAGACTTATATCACTATTTTGAGGAGGAGAGTAAGAAGATGGAAAATGAAAACAAAGTTCCAGTTGAAAACACTGTAACCCCTGAAGCTCCAGCAGCAGTTGAAGCACCACAGGCTACAGAAACACCAACTGAAAATACAGTAGCTACACCAACAGTAGAAGCACCAGTTGCAGAACCAGAGGCTCCAGCAGTTGATAACACAGTAGTTACACCTGAAACTCCAGCAGAAGAACCAAAGGTTGCAGAACCAGAGGCTCCAGCAGAAGACTTCGCGGCTAAATATGAAGCTCTTGTTGCTGAATTTGAAGCTGCTAAGACAGATTTCGCCGCAAAAATGGATGAATTAAACGCAAAGCTTACAGAAGCTGAAGAAAAGATTAGTTCATATTCTACAACAATCGAGGAAAAAGAAGCTGAAATTGTTAGACTCAATTCAGCACTTTCCGACATAAATAATGAAAAGTCAAATTTAGAGTCTTATAAGAAGACTGTAGAAACAGAAGAAAAGAACAAGATAATTGATGAATTCTCTGCTAATCTCTCAGCAGACCAGATTGCAGAATTTACCGAAAAAATGGCTGACTATTCTGTTGAAGACTTTAGAAAAGAGTTATGCTTCGCAGCATATAACTCAGGTGCTTCATTCGGCAAAACAGAAGAACCAGTTCTCATTTATAAGAACGAAGGTTCAAAGGGTGAAATTGATGCCGTTTGCGCACTTATTGAAAATCACATGAAAAAAGAAGGAGGTAATAAATAATGGCACTTGTAAAATTTGACAGAGGCCTCTTCCGTAATGGTAAGAAAGCTTCAGGTAACAACTACGGTCAGATTGAACCAAACCAGGTATGGTTCACTAGAGCCGGCATGGTAGAAGCACAGTGTGCTCTCGACCCTAATTTTTATTCAGATGAAAAGGTAGGCCCATATGTAAATGCTGTAACAACAGCCGGTGCGGCTACAGGCAACAAGATTGTAGCACAGAATGGTGCTTGTGTTCTTGTAAACAAGCCAAACTCACTTGTAACAGTACCTACAAAGGCACTTTCAGACCTTGGACTTCCACTTGGTATGATTTATTCATCAGAGCAGATGTATGATGAAAGAGAAAACAACAGAAGAAAGTTCTGCGCAACAACAAAGGACTTCCTCCCAAGAGTAGGCTATCTCCAGAGAGGTATGAGAATTACAACAAATACAGTTGCTTGGGATACAGCAACTTCAATTACAACAACAGACCTTGATACCAATATCACACTTGACCTTTCAGCTTGTACATCTACAGATGATTCATACTACGTAGTAGCTAACCTTAAGAGATTCATTGAATCAGGCACAGCTACACCAGTTTATGCAGCTGTTGTAGAAGGTTCAGACGGTGAACTCGTAATTGGTTATGACATCACAGGTAACGACGCACTTGGCGGCGTAGTAGCACAGCTTGTTGCTGTATATGACAACGCAGATAGAACATGCTCATTCATGTTTGAGATTCTTTGATAAGGAGAGGTGATAAATAATGGATAAAAACGCAATCAAAACACTTTATATCCACGCTCTTAGAGGTACTTCTCCTGACGTAACAAAGTACAGCGCAACAGATATAAAGGGTACAATCGCAGACGAATTTAATAAGCTCTGTGCAACAAGAAAAGATTATGAAGAAAACAAGTACACAATCTTCCAGATTATGCAGGAATCATTCGATGAAGTTCTTCCTAAGTACGTTGGAGATGCTTTCGGTGTATTTGCTGAATACAAGACAGTAGGACTTAACCAGAAGTACACATTCAAGGTTAAGAGAGGACGTATGCGTGCAAAGACATTCATCACAGAAGTAGGTCTTTCAGGTGTATACGAAGCCTTCAGACTTGACCACGACTACTTCGAAGTTGGAGGCAAAGCTTTCGGTGGCGCTGCTTACATTGACTTCGAAAGACTCCGTTCAGGTGATGAAGACATCACAGAACCTTTCAATCTTTTAATGGAAGGTCTTCAGGAAGCTATCAACAGAGAAATTGCTAAGGCTCTTATCGCTACAGTTCAGAACTCAGATATGCCTATCGCAAACAAGGTTTCTGTTAACGGCTTTGACCCAGCAGCTATGATGAAGCTTATCACAATTGCTAAAACATATGGCGGCGGTTCAGCAGTAATCCTTGCTACACCAGAATGGGTAGCTGAAATGGGTCCTGATGCAATCGGTATGCCAATCCTTGCTAACCCGGCTTCAAACGCTGGTTATGCTACACCAGTTTACTCACCAAAGGACATTAACGATATTGCTAATGGTGGTTTCGTAACAACATTCAGAGGTACACCAATCGTTCAGCTTCCACAGTCATTTGTTGACGAAAATAACGATATGTACCAGATTCCATCACAGTATGCTTTCGTAATGCCGGCAAATCAGGGCGAAAAGATTGTTAAGGTTGTATTTGAAGGCGAAACACAGATTGATGACTTCAAGAACAGAGACCGTTCAATTGAACTTGAAGTTTACAAGAGATTCGGTGTTGCTATCCTCACTACAAACAACTGGTGTGTATATGAAAACCTCGACCTTGCAAACAATCCATGCATTATCGACGTTAACAACCTCGGCTTCGTTAACCACCCACACAAACTTGGTAAGGTTAGCGTTGGTCAGGGAACTGATTACACAGACACAACTAAGATTAATACACTTTAATCTTAAAAATCGAATACATAGTAAAGAAAAGGTGAGTGAGAGAATTCTCACCACCTTTCTTTATATATTTAAAGGAGTTAAAAGGAGGAATTTAATATGTTACAGAGTACAACAAGAATGGTAAGACTTAGAAACACAACAGATAAGACAGTAGTGGTTATAGACCCTATTAACAATATCAGAAGAGAGTTCCCAAGAAAGAACGTAGTTCAGGAAATCCCATTTGATATGGTAGCACAACTTTTATTCCAGACTGGTTTTAGAAATATGATTGAGTCTGGTATGCTTTTTATTGACAGCATGGAAGATAAGATTGACCTTGGCCTTGAAGAACCAGATACAACAACTCCAACAAATATTGTTGTTTTCTCAGATGAGGAAAAGGTTAAGCTCTTAACTACTGCATCGGTTCCAGAGTTTGTTGAAAGACTTTCTCACGTTACTTATGAGGAAGCCGCAGAACTTGTAAAATTCGCGGCGAAAAATGACATCTATAATCCGGAAAAATCAGACATTCTTAAGGAAATTACAGGCCTTGACGTTGTAGCTATGATTGCTAAGAAAAAGGCTTTTGAAGAAGCTGACAAAAGAGCCGCATCAATGAAAGAAGATAGAGAACCAGAAGGTGTATTTAAACCAAGAAGATAATGAGGTGAGATAATTGACAACTTTGATGGATGTTTATGGTGCTTTTCTATCAAAGGTCAACGAAGACGAATGGTCACATTGTTATTCAAAGGAAGAACTTGAATGGTTCATAAAAGACTGGAGAGCCTTTCTTGATTAGGCCCTCCCTTATTTTAAGTTCCCAAGATGTAGTCTTGAAATTGACGAAGCGAATCAGTGCTTCGTTGATGACAAGATAGGTAATGAAGAAATTCAGGTTATTTCCACATTCATGAAATAGCAATGGCTAAAAAGAACTGTTGACAGTTGGGAAAACATTAAGACACAATATGATGAAGCAGACTTCTCACAGGCTAACCTCTTAAAAACATTTATTCAGTTAAAGGATTAGGTTTGTAAAGAAGCTTTAGACTTAGAGAGAACATACTATCGTTCAGTCAATAAGTCTCCTTTTAAATATAGACGATTAGCGGGAGGCGGCGGAAAGAATGGACGAAAAATACGTAGATAAGTATAAGGAAACTCTTAAGAATCGTTTATACGGTTTACTTTGTGAGAGAGAAAAAGAAGGCTCATGGGAGACCTTTCTCGATAATATCCTTATAGACTTAAACAATTTTGAAAACAAGAAAAAGAGTTTTGATTACTATGTATTATATTCCAAACTATCATCTTGCCGCTTTGTTTCATATAAATATTACAGAAAGATAATTTTCGAGTGCATGAATATCATTGATAGGATTGATGTGCTATGAATAATTACTTTGATGATGTATACTTAAAAAGAATGAATAGAGATGGTAATAATATATAGGAAAGAGTAAGGACTGCCAAAGAGCGTGAATTTGATAAGTTATTTATTAAGAGGACCAAATATCGCGCCGTGATTTATGGTATAAATGACGAAGAGTCTGATATTCCTTGCTCAATCCAACCATCAAAATGGACACAAGATAAGATAGTTTCAAACATCTTAGTTCCTTTAAAATTTTCGCGCCAAAAGACGGGAGATTTATTTAGGACTTTCCAAAAGAACAAAGATGTGGAATATGATAAGATTTGGTTAGTGGTTTATGTAAGTGATGATATTACTCACGGCTACCAGTCTTATGAAGCCATTGAACTTGATACTGTTATTACAATACCAAATCAATATGGTGAAACTCTTTATACAATCCCGGCGAAAATAGTTAGTGAAACATCTGTTTTCGTTTAGGATAAATTAATGTCCTATGGGTCAGTAACATATAGAGAACCATTAGCCCACAGGAAATTTATGACACAAAATTTTGACTTCCTTACAAAAGATACATATTTTGAATATGAAGGAAGAGGATGGAAAATATCTGGCAATGATGATTTAAGTATCAAAAATGTAGCAATTCTTTCCTTTGAAGAATCGCTTGTTTCGCCGCCAGAGCCAAATTCGTCAAGAGACATTTTGGTGGGAGAAGATGATAATTTCTTCTTGAATCATGAGAATAAGAGGTGATTGACATGGAAGAATCAAAAGTTAATTATGGCCAAGAATTTGGGAAAAATCTGATAAAAGTGGCAAAAAGCTTACTTAAAAATCAGGACCTATTAAAGCTTCTTGTTAACACCGATGTTGACCCTTTGGGTAAACAGCACCCTGATATAGAGAATCCTATGCGCGAAATTTTTGGCAAACAAATTCGTGTGGTTCCGTTAGTAGAAGCTGTTGATGAAACGACTACAAGTAAAATTGTAATTGTTTATTCCGGCGGAACGGTGTATGACGAAAATGCCCAAAATGAACGTGCTTCTATTTTGGTGTATATTTATTGTCCATTTGAGGAATGGCTTATTACTGGTGATAACTTAAGACCTCATGCTATCATGGCTGAAGTACGTAAATCTCTTTAGAATAAACGTATAAATGGTTTAGGAGAGATTAAGTACGAAGGCTTTGACCTATCTTCCCTTACAAAAGATGTGGGAAGTTATACAATGAGGTTTACTATTGGCACTTTCAACTAATCAAATGAAAGTGGTAAAGGAACAGGCTTATGGCGGCTATCCTTCGTGGTTCTCTAATATCTGTCAAGTCAGACCTATTACCATGGGCGAATTTTTAAAAATGGGTTCAACAACCTATTATACACGTTTAGGCTTGTTGCTCCTTACAACTCCAGAGATTGAAAACATCATCACCGAAAAGGGGCTTAATCCCGAAGACTATGGTGACCTTCGCCCACTAACATATTTGCTTAGAAATGCCGAGGCTAGTGATTCTTTTTTGTTAGAACTAGAATCGGCTTTTTCTACCTTTATAGACGAGGAGATATTATTACTCCCAAAATTAAACGCTGTTCTTGTCGGCTCACCGGAAGATAAGCGACTTATTACTAATGATAATTTTGAAGACTTTCAAACAATTTTGCGACTTTAGAACAGAAAAGATGTTCCGGAGCCGCCGCCAGAGAACGAATCTGCAATAGCCAAAAAGATGCGTCTGGCAAGAGAAAAACGCGAAGCAGTAAAGCGTAAATAGCAGTAGCAAAACGGCGAGGAACAGAGTCTTGAAGATTTACTGGAGATTGCCGAGGTTTTCGGAATTGATTATTAGAATAAATCTCTTTATTGTTTCTATGGTTTACTTTCAAGATACTAGCGAAAAGAAAAGTGGGATTAGGATTTACATACGCTATGGGCGGGTGGAGACCCTAATAACATAAAGCCCGAATATTGGGGCTTATCTAAAAAAGATTAACTAAGGAGGTTGAAGTTAAATGGCAGATAATCTTTATGAAAAATTTGGTTCTCGTGAAATCGTTGACCTTATGCTCGAAAGAATCGACACAGTAAAGGAAACATACGAATCACGTAGAAATTTTTCAGCATCTTCTATTCTTAAAGGCGCTCTCACAAGAACAATGGTTTACCCACTTGATGAAACTGGCGCTGGCGCAGAAGAAGGTTTTGAAGCTTACGTATTTAAGAACGCAGATATTCTTACTCATTTCAACTATGATTGTGATGATATAATCGGAGTTAACGGTGTATCAACAGTTACCGATGAAAACCTTACACTCGAAGGAACATATTTAATCGGTGATGAAATTGCTAGTGCTAGTGCAGACTTCACAACAATTTCTACATACTTAAAAACAGGTACACCAGCTAAGATTTTCGGTGCTGATGATGTAACATCTGAATCACTCATTAATGCTGAATCAGGTGCATCAGTTGACGCTTCTGCCCTTTTCGATGCTGGATACGAAGCTGATGACATCACAATTTCAAAGATTAAGCTCACAGGTGAAATAACAGAAGGCGGCGAAACTACACAGGTCTTCACAGTTACTTTCACATCTACTCTTATTTCAACAGAGGAAGCTTCACAGGGAGCATATAACATTAACCCTGACTCTTCATCACACTACGTAATGGATAGTGATAAGACACCGGGCACACACGAATTCTCATATGCTGAACAGGTATGTATGTTATTCGCTAAGAATCAGAACCTTATTACAAAGTCAGGTGCACGTTATAGATTCGCTAACCCTGATACGATGTTTACTGGCATCGAATTCAACGATAACTTTGCCGCTGCTCCTGGTAGCGAAACAAAGGTTGTAGTTGTTGGTGTTACTGGCTCTGTTTCAGAAGGTCTTTATAACATTGTAGAAGTAAATAAGACAATCAATCAGCTTACAGAATCATATTCTGCTAAAGCTTATGATATTACTTATAGCGACTATGCAGAACTTCTTGTTGAAAATGAAATGGGATTCTACGTTCCACAGCAGCTCGGTAGTGCTTACAACAAGAAAACAGGCGCAATCACATTATTCGACCAGAATAACACATATTACGACTTCGCTACAGCTCGTAAGGGCGTTGATACAGGTATCTACAATGCAGTAAATACTTGGGGCGATGACACACACTACTCAATCAACGACGCTATTGATGCTCTTAAGCAGAAAGCTAAGACACTTGATGCCGCTGAAGGTTCAAGCGAAACTGGTTTCACAAGAGTATTCGGTGGTTATAAGGTAACAGGTAAAGAAACAGTTGCTTCACCAATCATCGACGATATTGCCGCACAGAACAAGTACAACAGCTACACAATCAACGGTGTTGCAGTTACAGATATTGTTACTGGTAATGCACTTTCTTCACTTTACAACCTTGAAAGCGTACTTAATGCACTTGCAACAGCTGATACAGACGGACAGGTTGGACAGGTTAGAATCCTTTCTTCTGCCGCAAAGCAGTCAAATAGAGCAATCTATGTTGACCCATCAAGCGGTGCTCTTTCAAACAGCGCACACATTTACTTACTTACAAACGTAAATGCTAAGAGCCTTGTAACAGACAACAACGGTATTTTCGAGTTCTTCGATAAGGCTGGCAACAAGCTCTTCTATCAGGACAAGGTATTCGCTGGTACTTGCAACCTTGCACTTATTACAATCGGTTCCTACGGACTTGTATTTGTAGTTAATAAGTACGGCACAAAGGCAATTAACAAGATTGCTTGGATGATTAACGAAAATGGTTACGCTACTGATGCTCACCTCGTAAGAGTTGTTAAGAATGGTCTCATTCACACAGTAGATTGCAACGAATTCGGTACATCATTTGATGCTACTTGCACAGTTGCTGCTATTAAGACAAGAAAGATTACAAAGAACGTTACTAAGTACACTCCAGTTCTTTACCTTGATACATTAAAGGTTACTAACCTTAACCAAACAGCTCAGAAGTCACAGGCTGAAGGTGGCCGCGGAAACGGTAAGCTTATCACTTGGGACTATGGTAAGGAAATCACACTTCACTTTGAAGATGCTCTCTTTACACCGGCTTCAATGGCTGCTCTTTGGGCAGGCGGAAATAGCCCGGCTGAAGCTGTTCAGGACACAGACGTTGTAAACAGATACAACAAATACACAGCAAAGAGAAACTTCATTGTACCGGCTGGTAACTCTGAAGGTATCCCATCTGAAGGCGAAGTAACAGCTCAGGCTGTATACCTTAACCCAGACACACTTCAGCCATATCAGGATGGTACTCCAATTGCTAAGGGTGAAGTTTACATCAAGTTTACACGTTCAGTTGGTTACAACGGCAACGCAATTGCTAAGGAAATCATTGTTTCTGCTGAATCATTCCCAGGTACATACCGTGTAGTTGGTGAAACAGTTGTAAGAAACAAGAAGACAGGTAAAGATGAAAACTTCCAGATTATCATTGCAGAAGCTAAGATGACAAGTGAAAACACAGCAATCGAACTTTCTGCTGATGGTGACCCAGTAGTATTCAGCTTTGACATGGATGTTCAGAGACCTGAAAACGGCGAAATGGTTAAATTCGTTCAGTTTGAAACTGTAGAAAATACAGAAGAAAACGACGGTTCAACAATGATTGTTGGTACTGAGAACCTTAACCTTCTTGATGAAGCTGAACTTTACAAAGTTGACGGAGAAGACGAGGGCGAAACAATCGCTATTGGCGCTACAGAATATTGATTAATTGAGAGGTGATACTCAGTGAACTTATTTGACCAGTATGGTATAAAGGAAGCCGCTGATGTAACCATTTCAAGTATTCATAAGAAAAAGGATGGCTCGGGAGGACTCTATCGCCTCCCAGCCTTATTCCTTGATACTTTAAAGGTTGCAACTACAGAAAAATCTGCTGATGGTACTTGGGCACAAGGCGGCAGAGGTAATTCTAGACTTATTTCATGGGATTTTGGTAAGACAATTAATCTCACACTTGAAGATGCACTTTGCACACCAGCATCACTCGGTTTATGTTGGGGCGGTGTTCTTGGCGCAGATTGGAAAAACGGTCAGGTTGATATTACATCAGGACTTGTAAATAATTGCGGCGTTGATAGAGTTAGCCGTTTTGAAAAATGTTTCTATCCTAGAAATGATGGTGCAGAAGCTACAGTTGGTAATTTACTTCCAAGAGATGGCTCTGAAGACGTTGTTCAGGACTTCAATGGAGACCCAATTTACTTACAGCGTTCATCAGTTATTGACGGTGTAAATATTAAGGGATTCGGTGCAGTTAAGGGTAAGCCTTACAGATGGGCCGCAGAAATTGAGTCTGAGGTAAGGTCATTAGCTATCGTTCCGGATAGATTTTTTAATATCTATGGTAAATCTTATCCAATTAAGAGAAGACAGACAGTTGGTATCAATCAGCCATCTGAATCTTTTAAATATGAGATTACTTATAAGAGAGGTTATGATTTATACGAAGACACTCCAGTTGCCGCAAAAATCATTTATCATAAACAGAACGAGAATGGTGAAACAACAAAGGCTTGCGCTAGCGTTGTTGAAGACAAGGCACTTAGATACCTTGACGATGTTGAAGCTTATCCATTCTTAAAAATCAGAGTTTGCCTTGATGGTTCTATTAGAGCTTATCTTGGTGCAACAACTGTTGATTGGGATTTAACAAGAAAGATTGAGGACGTTAATCCGGAAATTGCCGGCGATGGCGTAGCTCAGGAAGACCTTGCTTGGATTGATGTAACAGATGTTGTTGATGTTACTCAGTTTGCCGGTATTGATATGTGGGTAAGATTTGATAGTATTAATGCTCTTGCTTATTACATCATTACTAGATACAGAGATGACATTTTCTCAATCGGTCCAAAGGATATTGTTGGCGGCCTTGATGATACAGTAAGACCATTTGCTAATTCAACATTTGTTTCAACTCTTGATTATGCAAATAACCTTACTGTTAAGGAAGGTATTACAACACTTTTAGCTGATACAACATCTTCTTTCGTATATAACACTTGGTACACCCAAGAAGATTTCGTTGCTCTTTTCGCGGCGACAACAGGATTTGCAGTTGCTTTTCCTATGTTCCTCGATACAGCACCAGAAATTGACGGCAAGGATGCTGCAACAGCTTCAGTAGATAATTTCAAGATTGACAGAACAGGTGCACTCTACATTAAGAGAACACTTGCAACACCATCAACTGTTGGTGCTGTTGGTGAAGTAACTGGTGTAGATTACTCACTTACAGATTCAGAAGGCATTTCAGAAGATACGGGCGTTTGCGTACCATGCTGCAAAAAGCCAAATCTTAGCCGCGAAATCTGGGCATATATTAATCCAAACACAATGGCCCCTTATGATGATGACTACTGGTTCCACCAGTCAGAACCATATCTTAAGGCTAGCTTAACACTTAGCACAAAACAGAACCCAATTAGCACTCAGAAAATTATCGTTGATAAAGGTACATTCCCTGGTGTATACCAGATTGAAATGGAAAGCTTTATCAGAAGCCGCGATACTCAGGAAGACCAGAGAATTAAGATTACACTCCCTGTATGTAAGATTAAATCTAACAACAGCTTCACAATGAGTCCAGATGGCGACCCAACAACATTCTCTATGGAAGTTGAAGTTGCACAGCCAAAAGAAGGCGGCCAGATGATTATTGAGTTCTTTGAAGTTGAAAAGACTCAGAAACAGGGTTGTGGCGGTCTTGTGCCAAAGGACGGTTCAACAAAAATTACAGCTCAGTAATATAAAGGAGGGATAAGATGGAAATGTTTGAGGAGTTCGGCACAAGAGAAGTCCTATAGGGCTGTCTGTATGCTATTGAACTTGACAAAGACGATAATGAAGTCGATATCCCCGTTCTCTACATGGACACCTTAAGGGTGTCCACTGTAGATGAAAGTATTTCTTCTGCTTATTCTTCGGGCGGAAGTTGTAATCCAAAGCTTATGGCTTGGGATTTTGGACGTGATATAGTTGTTAATTTAGAAGATGCTCTTTTTACTCCAGCTTCAAATAGTTTGTTCTGGACTGGTAAATTGGGTGCTGGCTATTTAAGATTATATCTGAGATACTTCTACGATAGAAACGTGGATGATTTCGCGCCAGACCAGTGCTTAAGAACAGGTACATTAGTTGCAGAGAAATTTTCTGATTTTATGATAATCCCGGATAGGTGGGGCGTAGATGATAAACAATACGTTGGAGAGTCGTCTATATATTGTTGGATGGTAGACGGTTATGTTGAATCTACTGATGGTAATAATAGGATTGCAATTAATGATTTAATTTTGTTCTATAGAGAACAGACTTAGAAGTGGTATTTTTTTAATGGAAAAGGCCCAACAGAAAATGAAGAGTCGTGGTATAAAACTCCTTACATTCATGATTAGGAAACTTACAATACCTATGATAATGAATACTTTGCTATACATTATCAGTATGGTAGAGAGGTTTTTGAATGGATAAGAGAACATATTACCAACGCTAAAAAAGAATATGAACCAGTGGCCATAGCTACATTAAAAGAATGGGGTAAAGATGTAACTGATTCGGACGTTATGTTCTTGACATAGAATTTATATATAGATGGTTATAGAAAAGGTTGCGACCGCAACAAGCTTTATAGCCAAAGAACCACTGATGAAAATTATGCCATTAACAATGGCGATTACTTACCTTATCGTTATTTTGCTAATGTAAATGTGGTATACAATACCAACATTACTTCGCCGCAAGAAACTATATACAAATTAGAAACAGGATACGACGATACCTTCTATATAGAAGAATGTGAGGAATTCGTAGCTAAGTAGGACTTCTGTATAGATACTGATATAAACATGCTTCATGGATAGTATAGATACCTTGACAAATATTCTCAGACACCTTTAAAAGTTTATTTGAACCCTAAGACGATGCAACCATACATACCAAATGCTTTTGAATTTTATCGCCGCAATGGTCAAAGGGTTACAGGTAACTTGGCTATAATCAAAGGTGGGGAACGTTATTATAAATGGGAACGTTTTAAAGCGAAGGAACATAAATCATTAGGCAAAAGACTTATTATAGATTCTAAACATTATCCCGGCTATTTCAAATTTGTTGGTTAGACTTTCATGCGCGACAGATATGGAGAAGACATCAAATATCAGATAGAGATTCCATTATGCAAGTTGTCTGTAACTAACAAATTAAACCTAAATGCAAGTGGCGACCCAACAGTATTCTCAATGAAGTTAAATGCTTTAAGACCAAAGAATGGCCGAATGATTATATTAACCGCTTATGATGTGGTTAATAACGTTTGTCCTTGCGGCAAGAGTGTTGAGAATATAGTTGAGGAAACTAGCCCACATCCAGTATTATATCCTGAAGAATATACTGGCACTGTTGAACCTGACTTAGAGCTTAATGTTTACGCATAGGATAGAGATATTGCTCCTATCTTACTTGGTGAAGAGTAGGGCGAAGTTAAAACAACAGAAGATTACAATATCGCGCCGGAGAATGTAAATGCTATTATAGAAGGTACTTTAAACGTATATTCTATCGACGAAACAAAATTACCATCTTAGACTTTAGAGCCGCGTATTTTAACACCAGAAGAATACTCAGCTACTATCAAAGGAAGTGAGAGCGAATGAACATTTTTGCTGAAAAAGGAATAAGGGACGTAGCTGATGTTACTTTATATTCAATAAACAGGATTGGGACTGAGGAGTTTTATCTCCCAGTCCTATATCTTGATTCTTTAAAACTTACAAACTTTTCTAAGAGTGTTGCCACAAGCGAAAGTTTTGGCGGCATAGGTAATAGGAAAACGGTTTCATGGTCTTATACGAAAGATATAAAATTAAAGGTAGAAGATGCCTTATTTACTCAGGCCTCTTTGAGTATGTTGATTGCCGGACAGTTAGCACAGAAAATGTCACCTTGGACTTCTGCAATTGCTAAGTTAATGGTTGCTAATAAGTATGGACGTAACTCATATTCTACAAAGGCTTATCCATCACCGCAATTAACTGACGAAGAATGGGAGATAGTTTTTAGATGTGCCTAGAAAGCAGTTTTTGACCCGAGGTCTGCTGAGGATGATACGGCGGCGAATCCTACGAAATATTTATATAGCGAGAATGAGGAAGATAACGAATCGGTTGCTGAAAATAGATGGTTATTATAGAAACACTATATGCAGCGCGATTAGGTAGAAGAAATTGATATTGCTCCTTATATGGATATAGCTGAAGGGGTTGAAGGCTTGTCGGTTATTGTGAAAATGACTGAAGAGGATAAAAAAACACTTAAACAGAATCTTGATAACTTTATTAAGCGGTCTGATATTGGTGATACACGACACTTTCCAATAGAGGAGTTATAGATAAGGACTTATTCTAGTGATAGCCCTTATGCTATTCCTTGTGCTTTATTTATGCGATTAAAACACGACTATGATGGGGCTAAGATAGACTGTGCATATTTATTATATCCCCCAGATACAGACCTATCTTTGTTTTCTAATGCATATCTAGATGATGGCGTTACTTTTGTAGCACCGATTGGTAATGAAAACTTCTATAATGATTTTTTG
>JAEEGL012540131.1_pt1 | contig 48076 bp, 48 predicted proteins | sample 9134231 | NCBI WGS metagenome assembly JAEEGL01 (sample SAMN16246548, study PRJNA631951) | gut metagenome | biome: gut microbiome; feature: rumen; material: fiber-attached | host: Bos | place: Iran: Karaj | collected 2018-10 | reverse complement strand
TTCAAAAAAGCACAGCCTGTCGGAAAGGCTGTGCTTTTTTCAATGTTTATTTTCTTCGGATCGCGACAAGGTTGCTCACGATCGAACTGCTGAACCGTTTCACATAACGGTCGTATTCCTGCCGGTCGACGGCAAATCGCCGCCCCCAGGAAGAAACGTGGATGTTCTGTGCATCCAGTCCATAGGCAATCATATAGTGTGCGCTGATTGCCTGCACAGAACTGTGCCGGTCTTCCGGATCCGGCCGGAGACCGACCTTCTCCTTTCCCCAGAGTACGGGAAAATTCGGCCCGGCTGAGAAGATCACCGGGATATCCTTTTCCAGCATTTCTTCCATCAGCGGGTAGAAACGGCCGGAAGAGATGACCCAGCGGGAGGAGAAAGAAAGCTCGCAGCGGCGGAAAGCGGCGTTCATGCCGAGGATCAGGCCGATCCCGTTTACCCCCACATGGGGGATCAGAGGAAGATACTGCGCGCGGATCCGGTCGAGAGACCGGTTGTAGACGTCTGCGGAAACAGCCGGACCGGAAAGCAGCTCTTCACTGAAAAGAGCTTCCCCGTTTCCGCCGTGGTAACGGCACAGATAGAGCAGCACTTCCTGTGCAGCGACCACACCGCAGCCGCAGCGGACCATTTCGGGGACAGGCGACTGCATCTGGCTTCCGCCGAAAGAGAGCCCGTCGCGATAGCGGACAGTGCAGAGCGGGTGAAGAAGATGATGTTCCATCTCAGTTTACCCCGAAGTCTTCCAGAATGCCCTGCAGGCCATCCCGCTCATAGATCGCTTTATAGTAACGCACTTCATCGGCGATCAGAGTGTCGATCATCCGCATGCCGAGCACTTCCACAGGGGCCTTGTCATCCGTGAGGATGTGGTCCTGCCCTTCGCACGCGGAGAGCGATGCGGAGACCGTGTCCATCAGCGCGCGGAAAGACGGGTCCTCCGGAAGCGCGGAGGCGGAGGCAAGCCGCTCCGCCGGATCTCTGCCGGAACAGGCAAACAGCTCGCGGTTCGTGTTTCCCCGTACATCTACGGTGGATACAAAGTCAAAGACCGTACAGATCGTATCGGTCAGATACTGATTGATGCTGCCCTCCCCGTCTGAGTGCATATTCATATTCACCACCATCACCCCGTCTTCCTTCAGATGGCCGCGGACAAGAGAGAAAAACTCCCTGGATGACATCTGAAAAGGGATGGTGATATCCTGATAGGCGTCCACAAGAATCACATCATAAAGGCCTTCCGCGGCCTGGAGCCAGGCGCGGCCGTCGTATTCAGTCACGCGGACGCTTTCCGGCATGGCAAAGTATTCGCCGGCAAGATCCGTGATCCTCCGGTCGATCTCCACCCCTTCCACACGGGAATCCGGGAAGTATTTCAGACACTGGGAAGCATAGGTCCCGGTCCCGTTTCCGAGAATCAGGATGTCCATCGCCTCGCCTCTGTATATCATGGCGGGAGCCGCAAGGGCATAGTCGTAATACATTCCGGTCAGATCGTCGTTTTTCATGCGTACCGACTGGACGCCGAACAGAACATTCGTCGCAAGAATGGTCCGGTCCTCCTCGTCCTTGACCTGAAGATAATTATAGACGGATTCACCCTCGTAAAGAAGGTCGTCCTCCCAGAAAGCAAAGGAGTCGGTCCGGCCGAAGATGCTGAAGAGCACAAACAGCACGATCGTAATGATGCAGGTCTTTCCGAAGCGGTGTCCGCTGATGAAGTAGATCAGGCCGATCAGAAACAGAATGCCCGAAAAGAGCAGGAAAGTCACGGAAGTTCCGACGGCGGGGATCGTCACGAAGGTGGGGAGGAAGGTGCCCAGGATGCTGCCGATGGTGTTGCAGGCATTCATGGTCCCCACAGTCTTTCCGCTTTCATCCAGACTGTCCACGGTGTATTTGACCAGGGAAGGCGTGACGGTGCCGAGAAGAAAAAGAGGAAAGACGAACAGGACCATGCACGAGGCAAAAGCGGCAATGATCAGAAAGTTCGTATTGATCGTAAAGATCAGAAGACCGGAGATCCCCAGGATGATAAATTTTCCCACGGCCGGGATTGCTGCGATCCAGACTGCCGCGACCAGGATCCGGCGATAGAGCACATCCGGATCGGGATTTTTGTCTGCACTTTTCCCGCCGTAGAGGTTCCCCAGAGCCATAGCGATCATGATCGTTCCGATGATGATCGTCCAGACGATCTGGGAGGAACTGAAATACGGGGCGAGCAGCCGGCTGGCGCCGAGTTCCACGGCCATGACCGATACACCGGCGAAAAACTCGGTGAGATAGAGATAGGTTTTGTTTTTCAGTATGGACCGTTCCTTCATATAGTGCCCTCCATCCGGAAGATCCTGCACAGGATCGGGGAAAAAGATGCATCCAGTATAATCCAGAGGGAGGCATCTGACAAGAAGGGAAAAAACGGCTTCAGGGCATAAAAAACAGCCGCCTGAAAAGGCAGCTGTTCGGACGGGGTCTTTATTTCGCACGTTCCCTGCCCAGACGGATCAGGCGGAGGATCACCGGGCTGAGAAGAAGGTTCACGAGCATCTCGATCAGGAAATTGACTCCGACGAGACCGAAGATCATAAAGCGGCCGGCGCTTTCATATCCTGCGCCTTGTGCCCACTCGGTAACCGTCTCCATGAAGAACAGTTCACAGCCGAGAAGGAAAATGCCGGTGTTCACTACCGGGCAGACGATGGCGGCAAAGATCACTGCGAGCCAGGTGTTCGTTCTTTCCAGCGCCTTATAGACCACACCGGCTGCGAAACCGGCAAGAGCGCCTTTCAGAAGGACCGTCACGATCGTGCCGAAGGGGTTTACGACAAGGAAAGGAGCGGCGTCACCGGACAGAAGCACAACGAGACCGAACACAAAGCCCAGCCAGGCACCCCAGGCAGGGCCGTACAGGGCGGCACCGACCACGATGGGGATCAGGACCAGGGAAATCGAAAATGGGCCGAAGCGTATGAAACTGCCGAGGAGCTGAAGAACGATGACGATGGCTGTGAAAATGGCCACGCCGGTTATCGTGCGCGTGCTGATGGTTTGTTTTTTCATGATATACCTCCTGCTGTCGCCCCGTTAACCGGGTGCGGCGCAATGTGCATTATAGTCTGTCCTGCGGGAAAAGTAAAGAGACTGTTCAGTAACGGAGCAGCGGTGCCGAGCCGTCATCTTCCGTCTTGGTGATGGAGCGAACCTCGGCTTCATAGCTGTAGGACTCGCTCACCTGGACGGTGAAGCGGTCGCCGACATGGCGGCCGAGGACCTCCTTCCCGAAGGGGGATTCCCTGCTGATCAGGCCCTTTCGCGGGTCGCACCGTACGGTGGTCACCACTTGGATGGTCTGGATCTCGTCGTCTTCGGGAATATAAATCTCCACAAGATCGAACAGGCCTACCTCGTCTTCAACAGAGCGATCTTCAATGATCCGGGCCGTTTTGATCATGTTTTCCAGATAGCGTATCCGGCTCCGGTTCTGGTTCTGAGCCTGTTTGGCGGCTTTGTACTCGAAATTTTCGCTCAGATCACCGAAAGCGCGGGTGCGTTTGACCTCTTCAATCAGCGAGGGCATCAGCTCCCGGGTGCGGTAATCGAGTTCTTCCTGCATTTTCCGGATATCGTTCTTTGTAAGTTCGTCGTGCATGCGCGGTCCTTTCCCTACAGCGTTCGTACAGGTGTGAAGCGCGGCGGACAGGCATCCCCGCCGCTGACGGAAAAGCAGTATAGCACAGGAAGGACTTTTGGTCAAAAAAAACTTGTAAAGGAAGAGGACATCCTGTATAGTAAAGACCTGCGCAGAAACATAAAGAAAGCATCTGCGGTCTGGAGAAACGGAATGGAAAAGAAACAGAAAGATGTAGTGATCTCGATCCACAGCGTCCATGGCTATGACCAGAACGACACGGAGGAACTCGATTTCACGACGGACGGAGTGATGAGTCTTGAAGAGGACGGCTGCAGTCTCTCCTATATGGAATCGGAAGTAACCGGCATGCCGGGAACGCTCACGACGTTTCGTGTGAATCCCGACGGCATCGTGGTCGACAGGGAAGGCTTCGTCACGTCCCGGATGCAGTTCCGGGAAGGAATGAAGGATTCCGTGATGCTGGCTACCCCTTACGGAACGGCAAGGCTGGGGATCGATACGCGGAAAATCAGAAACAATCTTGGCTGCCGCGGAGGAAATCTGGAGATCGAATACGTGGTGAACATGGAACACGTGGTGGCAATGCGCAACCGTTTCATCATCGATGTAAAGGAACAGGGAGCGATCTGAATATGGCGAATATGATCCAGCTGGCGAAAGAGAATATCCGTACCCTCCTTGAGGAGGCCTGCGCGCGGGCGGCGGAAGATGGCCTTCTTCCGGAGGGCACTCTGCCGGATGGCACTGTGGAGATCCCCAAGGATCCTGCAAACGGAGACTATGCGGCAAATCATGCCATGACAGGCGCGCGTTCCATGCATATGGCCCCGCGGAAGATCGCGGAAGCGCTGACTGCGAAAATCGATCTGAACGGCTCGTATTTTTCCTCTGTGGAGATCGCCGGACCCGGATTTATCAATTTCCGTCTGGCGGACAGATGGTATGAGGAAGTGCTGAATACCGTCATGGCGGAGGGAAACGCGTACGGGCAGATCGATATCGGCCGCGGACAGAAAGTAATGGTGGAGTTCGTCTCGGCCAATCCAACCGGCCCGATGCATATGGGAAATGCCCGCGGAGGCGTTCTGGGCGATGCACTCGCTTCGGTCCTGCAGCGTGCGGGCTACTGTGTGGAGCGGGAGTTCTATGTGAATGACGCTGGGAACCAGATCGAAAAATTCGCCGCTTCGATCGATGCCAGATATCGTCAGAAGATCCTCGGTGAAGAGGCGGTCGCGTTTCCGGAAGACGGTTACCATGGTGATGACATCCGCGCACTGGCGGATGGATTCTTTGAAAAATACGGAGATGCCTTCCTTGAGCGGGAAGAAACCGAACGGCATGCCGCCATGGCGGAATACGGTCTTTCGGTCAATCTTCCGCGAATGAAAGAGGATTTGGGGCGTTACGGGATCCGGTACGATACATGGTTTTATGAATCGACACTGCATGAAAGCGGTTATCTGGCGGATACGGTCCGGGAACTCACAGCCCGGGGATATACCTATGAAAAAGATGGAGCACTTTGGCTGAAAACAGCGGAGATCCTTGCAGAGAACGCCCGGAAAGCGGGGAAGAAGGAAGAAGAGATCGCCAGGCTGGATCTCAAAGACGATGTGCTCCGGAGAGCAAACGGATTCTATACCTACTTTGCAGCCGATATCGCTTATCATAGGAACAAGCTGGAGGTCCGCGGATTTGACAGAGCGATCAATGTATGGGGGGCGGATCATCACGGACATGTCGCCCGCCTCAAAGGCGCTTTGGACGCGCTCGGCCTGGACGGCGAGCACAGGCTCGATATCGTTCTGATGCAGCTTGTAAAGCTCATGGAAAACGGTACGGAAGTAAGGATGTCGAAGCGGACGGGAAAAATGATCTCCCTGTCCAACCTTCTGGACGATATTCCGGTGGATGCGGCGCGGTATTTCTTCAATTCCCGTCCGGAGAGTCCGGTGCTTTTCGATCTGGAGCTTGCCAAACGAGAGGACAGCGACAACCCGGTCTATTATGTCCAGTATGCACATGCCAGGATCTGCTCGGTTCTCCGTAATCTGAAGGAAGACGGATACACAGTCCTGCCGGTATCTGAAGCGGATGTTTCTCTGCTCTCCGGGACGGCGGAGCATGAACTGATCCGGCAGCTGGCACTCCTTCCGGAGACGGTCCGCCTTGCGGCAAGAGATCTGGATCCGAGCCTGATCAACAAATATGTCACGGAACTGGCCGGATGTTTCCATCGGTTCTATACAGCGTGCCATATACGCGGAGAAGAAGAGAACCTTCTGGAAGCGCGTCTGATCCTGGCTGACTGTACCCGGAGCGTGATCGCGGCGGCTCTTGGAATCATCGGGGTCAATGCACCTGAAAAAATGTGATTGTGATGCGGTGAAGAATAAAAAAGATCTCCCTTTCGGGAGATCTTTTTTATTCTCTGTGGTAAATACGCCGGTATTCTTTGCTTTCCTCTCCGGTGTCGGTTTGAAGGATGAGGGCAGGTTCGATTTTCAGTCCGGGTTTCCCGCCTTTCCGCGCTTCAATCAGAACGAGAGAAGGCGCTCTTCCCGGACGGGAACATACCGCGCGGAGCCGTTTTGGCTCAAGAGCGGTCCGGTTCAATGTGACAAAGATTTCGGAAAGCCGTTCGGGCTTGTGAACGAGATAAAAGCTTCCGCCCGTCCGGCAGAAGGCAGAGGCGGTGATACAAAGGTCTTCGAGCGTGCAGGAGAGTTCGCTCCTTGCATCTGCGCGGGCCCGGTTCGGGGAGAGCGCGCCGGTCCCGGGAGGAAAATAGGGCGGGTTGGAAACGACGAAATCAAAACAGCGGCCCGGAAGAAGGGTCCGGTACTCACGAAGATCGCCGCAGAGGATCTCTGCCCGATCCGTGTATCCGTTCCGTTCCATGGCGCGTACGGCCAGCTCTGCAGCGTCCGGCTGGAGTTCGATGCCCGTCATCCGGAGGCGCTCGCTGCGGGAAAGCAGCATCAGGAGAATGGCTCCGGAGGCACAGCCCAGATCGATCCCGCTGAGCGTGCCCCTGATATGGACGAAATCAGCCAGCAGGACGGAATCAGTACAGAGTGGTGCGTTCGGGGCCGGCGCAAAAAGCGGGCCGTCCGGCCACAGGGGGGTAAAAGGATCCATGATTATCCTCCAAACAAAAGATCCCGGAAAAGGAAATAAGGGGCGATAGCCATCGCCCCTTAAACCGGATCCTGTTAATTACTGCTCAACGATCGCTTCCGCCGGGCACTGTGCCGCGCAGGCGCCGCACTGCAGACATTTGTCCTGATCGATCTCATAGTGAAGATCGCCCATGTCGATCGCTTCTGCCGGGCACTGTGCTGCGCAGGAACCGCAGGACAGGCATTCATCGGTAATAACAAAAGCCATAACAACATCTCCTTTATGAATTAGTTTCATTGGCAGGTTCATTGTAACATATATTTCCTGAAAATCAACAGCCTGCGAAAAAAAACACGGAAGGGGAAAAACTGTTTCATTCCTCGGTATGAACGACCGAGCAGTTGGGAAGTGTGTTGCACAGATCGACGATCTGCTCATTCGTAAGCTGTGTGCCCACGATGCGCAGTTCCTTCAGCGTGGTCAGAGATTTCAGCGGATTGACGGCTGTAATGGCGTTATAGGAAAGATCCAGTTTTTCGATACCGGTCAGATAGACGATCCCGTTGATGTCGGTGATGGCATTGGAGGAAAGATCCAGTTCACGGATTCTGGAGGAGTTTTCCATCCACTGAAGCACATACAGATTCGAAATACTGTTCCCGCTCAGATCCACTTTCTCCGGATTCCGGAAGTTCTTTATCCAGGTCAGATCGGTCAGCCCTTTGCCGGAAAGATCGATCTCGGTATCCGTGTCGTAGAAGGAATAGCCGGATATCTCCAGCACATAGGAGAGGGAATCCCGTTCAATACTGCAGTTCTGCAGATGCTGGTTCAGCGCATCCACTGCATTCCCGGTAAGCTGCGGATTGGAATTGAGCCGGATCAGCCGCAGACTGTAGCAGGAGTAGAGCGGATCAAGGAGTTCATTGGATGCGTTGACTCCGGAGATATCCAGGCACTCCAGATAATTCAGGTTTTCGATCCCGCTGAGGGAGATGATCGGATTGTCCGCCAGGATCAGCTCCCGAAGATCAGACAGGCCGGACAGTGCGGAAATATCGGTGATCCGGTTCCCGTCCAGATAGAGGTTCCGGATGGAGGAAAGACCCATCAGGGGGTAAATGTTGCTGATCTGATTGTTAGAAAGGATCAGGGTATCCAGCGCAGGAATATCCATGAGCGGAGAAATATCCGTGATCGCATTGCTGCTCAGATCAAGATAGGTCAGGTCTCTGCAGGCTGAAATCGCGGAGATGTCGGAAAGACCCATATCCGAAAGAACAAGTTTTTCCGCATCTGTCCGGAAAGTCGCCCCGCCCAGCGTGATCTGCGGGGACGCGGAGGCTGCTTCGCTGTGGATCGCACAGTTTGGAAGCGCCAGGGAAAGGGCGTCCCGCTGTTCTGCGGAAATGCTGATATTTTTGACGGAAAGCATCGTCAGTTCCTGAAGTGACTGCAGCGGAGAAAAGTCCGTGATCGGATTCCCGTCCAGATAGAGTACGCGCAGAGCGGAGAGATCGCTCAGCGCCGAAATATCGGAGATCCGGTTGCTGCTCAGGTTCAGGGAGGTGAGCCCTCCCAGAGCGGAAAGCGGAGAAATATCCGTAAGGGCGTTGCCCGCAAGAGACAAAGCTGTGAGAGAGTAGATCCGGCTAATCTCGCGCACGTCATCGTCCGTGACTCCGATGCCGTCAAGTACAAGACTGGTGGTTGAAAGAGGATAGGTTTTTCCCGCGACCACCACGGAAGCGGGGGCTTCTTTTGCCAGACGTTCTGCTTCGATACGCTGGATCCGTCCGGAGACGGCGGCGTCCCGTGTATCCATAGAACGGAGAATTTCCAGCGCTTTAGCATAATTCCCTTCTGCATAATAGCACTCGACCATCATGTTTTTCACTTCGTCGCAGTCATTTACGCGGGCGGCTTTCCGCAGATAGGTCAGAGCGGTATCGTAATCATGCTCCGTATAACAGTCCTGGGCAAGGGAATAATAATTCCGGTATTCCCGCGAATCTGTCGAAGTGCGGAGAATCACCGCGACAAGCACGATCAGAACGACCAGAGCCGCTGTCACAGCAAGAAAAAAGGTGGATCTGCGGATCTTTGTTCTGGCGGGAGCAGACGAAGAGGTTTTTGCGGCGGCAGAACGGACAGTCTCGGTCTTCTTCGCGATCCATTCGGCAGCTTTGCGGGAATGCTCGGCAAGGGAGACAGATTCACTTTTCGGGTTCGGCGCCGCGTGCTTTCCTGCCGGGGGGCGTTTTAAGGTGCCGGTACGTTCCTCACTGATGAGCTTTCCGGTGCTTGAAGATGCAAGAGCTTTCGCTTCATCCGCGGAAAGGACAGCGGTCTTCTCTCCGGGAGAGAACGTTTTTTTCTGTTCGTCGTTCATCTGCTCACCTCCTCTGCCTGCGGGATCGGAATCGTATCCGGCGTTTTTGCTCTTTTGCTTATTTTGCTATTATATATGCTTTCACACGGTTAGGCAAGAATCAGCTTCCGGGACTCTCAGAGTTCAAAATCAATTGCGGCGCGGGCGGAGCTCACTGCGTGGCAATGATTGCCGAACGCTTTATGAGCGGGGTTCTTTTTGTATTCTGCCAGCGCATCAAAATCTGCGAGATCACAGATCAGGAGAATGTCGTAATTGTCCTCCTTCTGGGCGGGACTGCCCAGTCCGCAGGTGAACGAGAGCAGCTGCGGGATGCTGTCTTTCATTTCCTCCGCAAGTTCTTTGGCCAGTGCGAGGTTCTCTTTCTTGGTCCTCCCCTGGGCTTCGGGAAGGAATTTATATGTGACGATATGTCGAAGCATGCCGGCTTCCTCCTGTGTAGTTGATTGAGGTAAGAAGAAAAGCGGAAGCGCCGGCTTCCGCTTTTCTTCTCTCTTCAGTGGCTCACTCTTCGGGAGTGAACTCTTCCTTGCCGACTCCGCAGAGTTCGCAGGTGAAATCTTCGGGAAGATCTTCCCATTTTACGCCGGTCTCTTCCTCATCATAGACCCAGCCGCATACATTGCAGATGTATTTCATACAGATTGTTCCTTTCTGCCCTGAACTCAGCCGAAATAGCGGTCAAGCAGTCCCTTGAGAGCCTTGCCGTGACGGGCCTCGTCACGGGCCATCTCGTGGACGGTGTCATGGATGGCGTCGAGATTGTATTTCTTGGCAAGCTTAGCAAGATCTGTCTTGCCGGCAGTGGCGCCGTTCTCGGCATCAACGCGCATCTGCAGATTCTTCTTGGTGCTTTCTGTCACGACCTCGCCGAGGAGCTCCGCGAACTTGGCCGCATGCTCAGCCTCTTCCAGACCGGCTTTCTCCCAGTACAGGCCGATCTCGGGATAGCCTTCTCGGTAAGCGACGCGAGCCATGGCCAGATACATGCCGACTTCGCTGCACTCGCCTTCAAAGTTGGCACGCAGACCGGCGATGATCTCTTCTTTCACTTCTTCCGGCACATCTGCGCCGAACACCTTGCCGACGCCGACCACATGCTCTGCCGCCCAGGTCAGTTCCTCAGCCTGTTTGGTGAATTTTTCGCCGGGAGCTTTGCAGATGGGGCATTTTTCGGGGGGAGTATCCCCCTCATGGACGTAACCGCATACAGGGCAAACCCATTTCATAAGTATTTTCCTCCATATTTTTCGTATTGATTGATCAGTGTTTTTGATCTGTTCGAACAAAAAGATTATACCATATGGCTTCGTTGTCGGCAATCGAATTCTTACGGGGAACCGGAGAGGTCATTTCCTTTTCCGGAGAGGGTGCCGCCTCCCGTCAGGCGTAAGGATCACTGTGTTCTCCAGCGTTTCGATCGTGCTTTTTTTCCACTCGGCGATGTATTCCTTCCGAAGGATATCCCGTTCATCCAGTTCCTCTGCAGTGAGAGCGCGTTCCTTCGCAAGGCGCGCGAGTTCGTTGATCCGGTCGAGTTTCTGCTGTTCCATCATCATTCTCCGATCGTTCCGAGTTCGTCCAGGTCCAGTTCGAAAGCCGGAATGAAATGATCGAGGAAATAGCGGACCTCCGGCAGAGGGCTCTCTTCCAGGATCGTTCGTGTGCTTTTCTCGGCGGAAAGAAATTCATTGTTGCCGGTCTTCCGTTCTTCGATGCACTTGATGTAGGCCGAAAGCTTGTCGGCTGCTTTTACCAGATCATGCAGAGCGTCCGCTTCCTCCCCGATAAGCAGGGAACGGTAGGCAGGCTGCATTTCTTCCGGCAGGGTGGCCAGCAGCTTTTCACAGGCAAGCTGTTCGATCTCCTGATATGCACCGCGGATCTCCCGGCTGTGATACTTGATGGGGGTAGGGAGATCACCTGTGAGAATCTCGGAACTGTCATGAAAAAGAGCGGCTGCAGCGCAGGCGTTCGGATCACAGGGAACACCGAATATGTCCCGTCGGATGATGCCCAAAGCATGGGCGATCACCGCTACCATGTGGCTGTGCTCCTGGATGTTTTCAGGAAGAGAATTGCGCATCAGACTCCACCGCCCGATGTAGCGCATCCGGGATATGTAGGCGAAAAAATGATCGCTCATAAGGAACCTCCGTCCGCTCGGGAAAGATACTTCATCTTATCATGCCGGAGCCTGCTTTTCAATATCCGCTGCAGGAAGGGGGAGAAAGCTGAAAATTCTTGCAATTTCAAGCCTTGCATGGTATTATACGTTTTCGTGTGTTAAGATTGGAAAATCAGAGCGATTCGGAGAAGAAAGATATGGATAAGCTGAGAAATGTTGCCATCATCGCGCATGTCGACCACGGCAAAACCACACTTGTGGATGAGATGCTCAAGCAGTCCGGAGTTTACAGGGAAAACCAGGAGATCGTGGACCGGGTTATGGACTCCAACGATCTGGAGCGTGAGCGCGGCATCACGATCATGGCGAAGAACACGGCCGTCTGGTACGGAGATACGAAAATAAACATCGTCGATACACCGGGACATGCGGATTTCGGCGGAGAAGTGGAACGCATCCTCAAAATGGTAAACGGGGTCATCCTGCTCGTTGATGCTGCAGAAGGCCCTATGCCGCAGACGCGTTTTGTCCTTTCAAGGGCACTGGAGCTCGGTCACCGCGTGATCGTGGTGGTAAACAAGATCGACCGCCCGGATCAGCGGATCCACGAAGTCATTGACGAGGTCCTGGAACTGCTTATGGATCTGGACGCAACAGATGAACAGCTGGATTCGCCCATGCTCTTCTGCTCCGGCCGGCATGGAACAGCCAGCTATTCTCCGGATGTGGTCGGTACGGATCTCAAGCCTCTTTTCGAGACGATCCTTGAATACATTCCCGCCCCGGAGATGGATGAGTCGAAACCTTTCCAGATGCTGGTGAGCAGCATCGATTATAATGAATATGTGGGACGGATCGCCGTCGGTCGTATAGAACGCGGGCAGATCCGGCAGAATCAGGAGATCGAGGTCTGCAACTATCACCGGCCGGATGAGCCGCCTCTGCGTGCCAAGGCAGTTTCTCTTTACCAGTTTGACGGGCTCAACCGCGTCCCCGTCACAGAAGCCGGAGCAGGAAACATCATTGCCATGAGCGGGATCGGGGAAGTAACGATCGGCGATACCATCTGTGCAAAGGGCTTTGCGGAACCCATCGAGTTTGTGAAGATAGGGGCTCCCACCATGGAGATGACCTTCTCCGTGAATGACAGCCCCTTTGCAGGGCAGGAAGGAAAGTTCGTCACCTCCCGTCAGATCCGCGACCGCCTCTTCCGCGAAACGATGAAAGATGTATCGCTTCGGGTCACCGATGTGGAGAACAGCACCGACAGCTTCAACGTGGCCGGCCGCGGAGAGATGAGTCTTTCCATCCTCATTGAGACCATGCGCCGCGAGGGGTATGAGTTCCAGGTCTCTCCTCCCCGTGTCCTCTACCGGGAGATAGACGGGAAGACCTGCGAGCCGATGGAGCGTGTAGTAGTGGATGTTCCCCAGGAAAACATGGGGTCCGTCATGGAAAAACTTGGTTCACGCAAGGGAGAATTCCTGCAGATGACACCGGTGGGGAGCCGCATGAAACTGGAGTTTCTTGTTCCCTCACGCGGCCTGTTTGGCTACCGCAACGAATTTCTCACCGACACGAAGGGAGAGGGCATCCTTGCCTCGGTATTTGAGGAATATCAGCCCTATAAAGGAGATATCGCCCGCCGCAGCACAGGGTCTCTCATCGCGCATGAGACCGGAGAAGCTGTGGCTTACGGGATCTGGAATGCGCAGGAGCGCGGAGCTATGTTTATCACGCCCGGCACAAAAGTCTACGCAGGGATGATCGTGGGTGTCACACAGAAAAGCGATGATGTGACCGTGAATGTGTGCCGCACCAAGCATCTTACCAATACGCGCGCATCCGGCTCGGATGAAGCCCTGCGTCTGGTCCCGCCGAAGCAGCTTAGTCTGGAGCAGTGCCTGGAGTTCCTTGCCGATGATGAGCTTCTGGAGGTCACGCCGAAAAACCTCCGGCTGCGCAAGAGCATCCTGGATCATTCCCTCCGCATGAAAACACTGATGAAAAACCGTTGAATCTGCTTGACATCACGAACTGCGGATGGTAATATATCCAAGCACGCCCGTGATTCTCAGCTGCGGGGAAAGCCGCTGATGCGGATGCCTTTCCGCCCGCTGCCGGGGCACAGGGTCTAGTAAAAACAAAGAAAGGGAAAAAACATGATCACCAAAGAGAAAAAGACAGAAGTCATCGGCAGCAATGCCACCCATGCGAACGACACGGGGTCTCCCGAAGTTCAGGTCGCTATCTGGACCGAGCGTATCCGTGAGCTCACCGAGCACCTGAAGCAGCATCCCAATGACGACCACAGCCGTCTCGGTATGTATCAGCTCGTCGGTAAGCGCCGCCGCATGCTCGACTATCTTGCAAAGAAAGACATTGAGCGCTATCGTGCACTCATTGCAAAGCTGGGTATCCGCAAGTAATTGCAGAGACCTTTTCTGAGGGAAATGAAGGTTTTGGGGAGAGACAACTGCATATCGTCTCTCCCTTTTTTGTTCTGTAAAACTGAGTCTGCGGGTGATCAGCATTTGAAAAAGAGCCCCGTATGGACAGGGCTTTTCTTCAAGTGCTAACATGCCGCAGACTCCGGAAATAAGGAGTTATTATGATCATTACACACAAGCAGTTCCCCAACTACAGAAAGTATGAGATGGAATATGAGGGCCGGCCTCTTTCAATGGAAGTCGGCAAACTGGCCGAACTCTGCAATGCGGCAGTCCTCGTGCGTTACGGGGAAACGACGGTCCTCGTTACCTGTACCGCCTCCGCCCGTCCGAAAGACGGCATCGATTACTTCCCGCTCTCTGTGGATTTTAACGAAAAGCTCTATGCGGTCGGCCGCATTCCCGGAAGCTTCAACCGCCGTGAAGGCAGACCCAGTCTTAACGCGGTTCTGGCCTCCCGCCTGATCGACCGTCCCATGCGTCCGCTTTTCCCGTCCGATCTGCGGAATGACGTTGTCATTGTCTGTGAAGTCCTCTCGGTGGATCGTGACTGCTCCCCCGAGATCACGGCTATGATCGGTGCATCGGCTGCGGCATCCATCTCGGATGTTCCCTTCAACGGACCCATTGCCGGCATCGTTCTCGGCTGGGACGGAGAGAAGTATCTCTTCAACCCGACCAAAGCGGAGCGTGAGACAAACCGCATGACGACCACGATCGCTGCTACTCATAAGAAAATCGTCATGATCGAATCCGAAGCCGATCAGGTCCCCGATGAGATCATGTACGAAGGCATTGTTCAGGCCCATGAGCATCTCCAGCCTGTTCTTGACCTGATCGACCGGATGGTCGAGGAGATCGGCAAACCCAAGTTCACCTATGAGCATGCCGCCTTTGATGACGAGCTCTTCGAAACTCTGGTAGCCGATGAGTTCGAAGGAATGGAATACTGCATGGACACGGACGACAAAAATGTCCGGGAAGCGCGAGTGAATGAATGGATCACCGCTATGCAGGCCAAGTATGAGGAAGAGCATCCCGACATGATGAACTACATGGACGAGATCCTCTACAAGCTGCAGAAAAAAGTCGTGAAAAAGTGGCTGCTTGCGGGCAAGCGCGTTGACGGCAGAGCAATGAATGAGATCCGTCCGCTCAGCGCGGAAGTCGGTGTGATCCCCCAGGTGCACGGCTCCGGCCTCTTCACCCGCGGACAGACGCAGGTCCTTTCCATTGCTACGCTTGCTACCATGCGGGAAGCGCAGATGCTCGACACCATATGGGAAGAGACGGAAAAACGCTTCATGCATCATTACAACATGCCTTCCTACTCCACCGGCGAGGCACGTGCCGCCCGCAGCACCAGCCGTCGTGAATACGGTCATGGCGCTCTCGTGGAGAAAGCGCTCGACAGCGTTATTCCTGCAGTAGAGGATTTCCCCTATTCCATCCGTGTAGTGTCCGAAGTCCTCTCCTCCAACGGTTCCACTTCGCAGGGTTCTATCTGCGGGACCACGCTGGCCTTGATGGACGCCGGCGTACCGCTTAAGGCGCCTGTTGCCGGCATCTCCTGCGGCCTGATTCAGGACGGCGATGATTTCACCACATTCATCGATATCCAGGGTGTGGAGGATTTTCACGGCGAGATGGACTTCAAAGTGGCAGGAACCAAGCAGGGCATCACCGCCATCCAAATGGATCTCAAGAACGACGGTCTCAAGCATGAGATCGTGAAGGAAGCATTCCGGATCACGAAGGAAGCCCGTTTCCAGATCCTGGATGAGATCATGCTCAAGGCTATCTCAGAGCCTCGCCATGAACTGGCTAAGACTGCTCCGAAGATGATCCAGATGAAGATCAACCCGGAGAAGATCCGTGAGGTCATCGGTTCCGGCGGAAAGGTCATCCAGAAGATCACGGCTGACACAGGCTGCAAGATCGATATCGACGATGATGGAAACATCTATATCGCATCTCAGGATATCGAAGCCTGCCGCGCTGCCCGCAGCATTATCGAGGACATCGTCTTCGAGCCGGAGACCGGCGCGATCTACAAGGGCAAGGTCGTCCGCATCATCTCCAACCTCGGCGCATTCATCGAACTCAAACCGGGGAAGGATGCCATGTGCCATATCAAGGATCTGGAGTTCAAGCGCACGGAGAAGGTCGAAGATGTACTGAACATCGGTGATGAGACCTTCATCAAATTCCTGGGTGTGGATGAAAAGGGACGCTGGAACGTCTCCCGCAAGGAAGCGCTCAAGGAACTCGGTCAGGCACGGTAAACCGGAAGGATCGAAAAAGCAGAATATAAAAAGAACCGCATCTTTTCAGAAAGAAAGATGCGGTTCTTTTTCGCCTGACGGGAATCACTGGAACTGGGCGGAGTAGAGTTCGTAATAAAACCCCCTCTGTGCCATCAGAGTGGCGTGATTGCCCTGCTCGATCACGTCACCATCCTTTACGACCAGGATCCGGTCTGCGTTGCGAATGGTGGAAAGACGGTGCGCTATGACGAAACAGGTCTTCCCTTTCATCAGCTGCAGCATGGCTGCCTGAATCTGCCGTTCAGTGCCGGTGTCTACGTTGGAGGTTGCTTCATCGAGAATCAGCATCTTCGAGTCATAGAGCATGGCACGGGCTATGGTGAGCATCTGCTTCTGCCCTTTGGAGATATTTCCGCCGTCTTCACTGATCACGGTCTGGTATCCTTCAGGCAGCTGCATGATGAAGGAGTGGATGCGGGCTGCTTTTGCAGCAGTGATCACTTCATCCATCGTGGCATTCTCTTTTCCGTAGGCGATGTTCTCGAAGATAGTTCCGTTGAAGACCCAGGTATCCTGCAGAACCATCGCATATGCGTTTCGAAGACTGGAGCGAGTATAGCTGCGGATATCTCCGCCGTCTACCAGAATGCTTCCGGAATCGATGTCGTAAAAGCGCATCAGCAGATTGATGATGGTGGTCTTTCCTCCGCCGGTCGGACCGACGATGGCAATTGTCTTGCCTGCGTCCGCGCGGAGGCTAAGATCGTGAAGAATCGTTTTGCCGGGTTCATAACCGAAGGAAACGTTCTGCAGTTCCACATCTCCCTTCACGTTGGAGAGAACAACGGCATTATCATCGTCCTCGGGCTCTTCCGCGGCATCCAGCATCCCGAAAACGCGTTCTGCAGCAGAAAGGGCGGAAAAGATCTCATTGATGATGTTGGCAATCTCATTGATCGGACCGGTAAACCGGCGGGAGTACAGAACAAAGGAGGAAATCTGTCCGAGGGATGCAATGCCTGACATGTAGAAGATTGAACCGAAACAGGCGATCAGACTGAGAGAGAGGTTGTTGATCATTGTCATGGTCGGGCCGATCGTACTGCCGAGAGAGTCAGCCGCATAATAGGCTTCAGCGGCCTCGGTATTGACCTTGTCAAAGTCTTCGCAGACTTTGTTTCCGTAGGCGTAGGCCTGAATGGTTTTCTGGCCGGAAAGCATCTCTTCCACAAAGCCGTTCAAGGCACCGTAGCTTGCGCTTCTCCTTCTGTATCGCGGCTGCGTGCGTTTACGCATTTTTACGGTGAACCGGATGCAGAAAGGAAGGGTGAGCACAACGATCAGCGCCAGGGGCGGAGAGATGGTCAGCATCATCACAAAGGATCCGATCACAGTGACTGTGCTTGTCATGATATGAACGACGTCGGTGGAAAGGGAGGTACAGACTACATCGATATCATAAGAGACACGGCTGATGATGTCACCGGCAGCATTGGTGTCAAAATAGGAAACCGGCAGGCGCATCATTTTGTCAAAGACATCGTGCCGCATTTTCCGGGCGATGTTCTTGCTGGTGATGGTCATCAGGATACTGATGAAGATCGTCGTAAAGGAAGAAATCAGGTAAAAGATCAGCATCCGGAATGCATAGTATTTCACCCGGTCCATATTGACTTTTCCCACACCGGCAGCGGCCTCATTGATTGCTTTGCCGGCAAGGCTCGGACTGATCAGTCCGCAGATGTTCCCGATAAAACTCAAAATGATCGCGATCAGAATGATCCGCTTGTAGTCGACGATATAGGAGAGCAGACGCCGGAAGGTCCCGCGGGCGTCCTTTGGCTTTTTCATTTCTGTCATGCCTCTGCGCGCCATGTTCAGTCCTCCTCTCCCATCTGCGTGTTGTAAATATCGCGGTACGGCGGGCAGCTCTGTAAAAGTTCCTCATGGGTCCCGTATCCAAGCACTTTTCCTTCATCCATCATGAGGATGTGGTCCAGATACATAATGGAGCTGACACGCTGTGCGATCACAATGGATGTGGATGTGGAATGGTGCTCCCGGATGGAGCGGCGGAGATCGGCATCGGTCTTGTAGTCGAGGGCACTTGAGGCGTCGTCCAGAATCAGGACATCCGGATTACCAGCCAGAGCCCGGCTGAGAAGGATACGCTGCTTCTGCCCACCGGAGAAGTTGGCCCCGCGGATATCGGACATGTGCTGGTAGCCGTCTTCATATTCCTCGATAAAGCCTGCCGCTCTTGCATCTTCGGCGGCAGCCCGCATCGCTTCGGCACTGACATCGCGCCCGAAAACGATGTTGTCTTCCAGAGGAGTGGCAAACACCACGTCATTCTGGAACACCACGCCGAATTTCGAACGGAGTTCATCTTTTTCATAGGTACGGATATCTCTTCCGCCGATGAAAACATGGCCTTCCGTCGGATCGTAGAAACGCATGAGCAGGTTGATGATCGTGGTTTTTCCACTGCCTGTGGCCCCGATGATCCCAAGGGAACCGCCCTGCTTGATCTCAAAACTGATATGATCCAGACTGAGCTGACGTTCAGCCCCTGCAAAAGCGGAACTGTCATTCGAGAGGGTTTCCCCGTATCCGAAGGAAATGTTGTCAAATATGATGAAAGCGTCACTTTCGGGTTTGGGAGCCTCCGCTTCGGAAAGGACCGGCAGATCATCCGGCTGAATGATCACCTCTTCAATACGGCCGGCGGAGGCACTGGCACGGGAAGCCATCATAAACAGACGATTGATGCCCATAACACCAAACATGATCATATTGAAATAAGTGAGAAAGGCCAGAATTACACCGGGTTTGGTTACGCCGGCATTGACGCGCGTGGCACCGATGATCACCACGAGGGTGAGACCGATGTTGAGGGCCAGAGTCATGACCGGGCCGGGAAGCGACATGATGATGTTTGCTCGCTTGTCGTTTGCAGTCATCTCCTCGTTGGATTCCCCATATCGCCTGCGCTCGAAATCCTCTTTGGAAAGGCTCTTGACCACGCGGATGCCGGTGATGTTTTCACGCATGACGCGCACGACTTTGTCCAGACTGGTCTGCACCCGCTTATACAGGGGGATGCCCATGCGTGAAATAGTCACGATGATTACGATCATGATCGGCGCCAGGATGCACAGGATCATTGAAAGGCCGACATCCATTGTCAGCGTGATGGCGATTCCGCCAAGGAGCATGATCGGTGCACGGATCCCCATCATCTGAACGGCGCGGATGAAATTCTGGATGTTATAGGAGTCGGCGGTCATGCGGGAGGTGAGAGAAGGAAGACCGAACTGGTCGACCTGATTCCCGGACAGACGGATAGAACTGGCAAAAAGATCGCGCCGGATATCAAATGTGGCGAGGCGGGAAACACGTATACCGGTTTTGTTCGCAATGACATTCACCACCCGGGTGGCGACAGAAACTGCAACCATGATGATGCCCCAGAGTATGATGCGGGTGAGATTCCTTGCTGGGGCTACGGTGTCGATCATGTGCTCGAGAATATACGGAATCATCAATTCCATCAGAGTTCCGAGCAGTTTTACAGAAATACCGGTAATAAACAGACCGATGTATTTTTTCACGTAGGTCCAAATCAGTTTCATAGATGATCGGAAGTTCCGCTGCCCTCCTTCCTGTTTAAAATGTCATGAATGTTCATAGCGGGTTCCCAGCCATCAAGGGGGAGGCGCTGCATCGCACCGAATATTTTGGATTTCATGTCCGGATAGGCTCCGGCCATGCCGCTCAGCAGCTGTTTGATTTCATGGCGCTTGCTGGCTTTGTCCTGAGGACAGGGATTCTCTACCACGGGAAGCTGCAGAGCCTGTGCGACGGATGCGATCTTCTGCTCACCGGCATAGATCAGAGGCCGGATCTGCGTCACCCCGCTGCGGTCCAGAAAAGTCACCGGACGGAAGCAGCTCAGCCTGCCCTCGAATAGAAGCGACATCATGAAGGTTTCTACCGCGTCATCAAAGTGATGGCCAAGAGCAAGCTTGGTGATGCCGCGCTCAGTGATTGCCCCGTTGATTGCACCGCGGCGCATCTTGGCACAGAGGGAACACGGGTTGCTTTCTTTCCGGACATCAAATACCACTTCCTTGATGTCGGTCTTCAAGAGCGTATAGCGGATATCGAGAGAACAGCAGAGCTCGGCGATAGGGGAAAAGTCCATCCCTTCGAACCCGAGTTCGATCGTGATCCCTTCCAGTTCAAAATGCTTCGGATAAAAGCTCTGAAGATGTTTCAACGCGACAAGCAGAAGAAGACTGTCTTTTCCGCCCGAGACACCTACAGCGATGCGGTCGCCGTCATCGATCATCTGATAATCGTCTACAGCACGGCGGACCGTTCCGGTGAATTCATTAAGGATCTTTTCCATAGGAACTCCAAGAATAAAATGAAAACGAGGAATTGAGAGAAATCGGGAGATATAAGGAGAAATCAGAAGAAAAATATTCTGAAAAATAATTTACGGTTGACAGGAGAAAAACGCTGTGGTATAAAGATTGAGCGCGTTTGAAATAGAGAGTGATTTCAGCAATCAACTCTTTTTTTAAATATTAAATTAATTGTATGCTCAAACGCAACGAATGTCAAATCATTTATTCATATTATTGGAGGACAAGAAATGTCTACAACTCTGCTTACCAAGGAAGCCGTTGTTCGCAAATGGTATATCCTTGACGCGGCGGGAAAGCCCATGGGCGAGACCGCTGTGAAAGCTGCCGATATTCTTCGCGGCAAACTCAAGACCGATTACACTCCCAACGTTGACTGCGGCGACTATGTCATCATCATCAACGCGAAAGATGCGGTCCTCACCGGCAAGAAGCTCGAGCAGAAATATTACCGTACCCATTCGGGGTACCCCGGCGGGCTGAAAGAGACCCAGTACAAGACTCTCATGGCTAAAAAGCCTGAGCTTGCCATGCGTCTTGCCGTCCGCGGTATGCTCCAGAAGAACACCATCGCCCAGTGGCAGCTCAAGCGTCTTCGGATCTTTGCCGGCGCCGAGCACACCCATGCAGCCCAGAAACCCGAAGTCTGGGATCGCTGAGAAGGAGGAATTGAAAAATGGCAACTTATAAGTCCAAACGCCCCTATATGTACGGAACCGGACGCAGAAAGTCCTCCATCGCCCGTGTGCACCTTATCCCGAACGGGACCGGTGTTGTCACGATCAACGGACGTGATATTGATGATTATTTCGGCCTTGATACGCTGAAGCTGATCGTTCGTCAGCCTTTGGTGGCCACGAACACTCTTGGCAAAGTGGATATCGAAGCCACGGTTTCCGGCGGCGGTGTTTCCGGTCAGGCCGGTGCGGTCCGCCACGGCATTGCCCGTGCGCTCCTGCTCGTGGATGAAAGCTTCCGTCCCATCCTTAAGGAAGCGGGTCTGCTGACCCGTGACCCGAGAATGAAGGAACGCAAAAAGTACGGCCTTAAGGCTGCACGTCGTGCTCCGCAGTTCAGTAAGCGCTGATCGAAGCTTCAAATTATCAGACCCCTGGAAGCATATGGCTTTCAGGGGTCTGTTCATGCCCGGGGGTCTGTTCATGCCCGCTTTTCGATTGGCTTTTGTCTTGAGGAAGCGGATAGAACAGCTGAAGGATTTCTTCTGATTGTATAACGGAATTCCTCCAGCAAGATGCTGCTTGTGAAAAACGTTTGCAAAATCAGCATTCTTTTGATATATGTGATATGATGAAGCATGCAAAGAAAGATCCCGTGTATGTTGCTTTGCAGGAATAAGCGGCAGGACTTGCCGGTTATTCCTTCCGTATCATAAAACAGGAGTATTTCAAATGCATTTTGTGGATGCAAAATCACTGCTGACCGGAAGCGGCGGACGGTATGGAATGAATATCTACCGCGGATGCACACACGGCTGTATTTACTGTGACAGCAGGAGCAAATGCTATCAGTTCACGCATCCTTTTGAAGATATCGAAGTAAAACGGAACGCACCGCAGCTTCTCGAGGCGGCGCTTAAATCGAAAAGGCACAGGTGCATGATCGGTACCGGTTCCATGTCTGACCCGTATATGCATTGTGAGGAGGAGCTGCGCCTTACGCAAAGGTGCCTGGAGATTATCCTGAACTACGGATTCGGTGCGGCGATTCAGACAAAATCTGACCGGATTCTCAGAGATATAGACCTCCTTGATGAAATTAACCGTAGAGCCAGATGCGTGGTGCAGATGACGCTGACGACCTATGATGATGACCTGTGCGGCATACTGGAACCGAATGTCTGCAGCACAAAACGGCGGATCGAAGTTCTCCGGGAGATGCGGGAAAGAGGGATTCCGACCGTTGTATGGCTTACGCCTGTTCTTCCGTATATCAATGATACGGTGGAAAACATCACTGCGATCCTGAATGAGTGCGTCAAAGCAGGGGTCAGGGGAGTGATCGATTTCGGAATGGGGCTGACCCTCCGCGAGGGGGACAGGGAGTATTATTATGCGACACTGGATAAGAATTTTCCGGGCCTTAAGAAACGGTATGTGAAGCAATACGGAAATGCATATGAACTCCCCAGTCCGAATGCAAAAGAACTGAAGCAGGTGTTTCAAGAGACATGCCGGAAAAACGGGATCCTTTCGAGTCCGGAGGACTGTTTCCGGTTTATAGGCGAGTTTCCGGAAAAGTATCCCCAGATCAGTATTTTTGATTCGTAAATTACTGAATCGGCAAAGAGATCATTTGTATAAAGGGGCTTTGTTTACCAATGCTTGATAATAAAGAATTCGACCTGTGGGCGGACGGGTACGATAAAGCTGTGGACATATCGGATGAAGAAAATTCCTATCCTTTTGCCGGATACAGAAAAGTGCTGGGAACCATCTATAAGATCATCGCGGCAAAACCGGACGCTGTTGTTTTGGATATCGGCTTTGGCACCGGGATACTCACGGCAAAGCTGTATGAAAACGGATGTACAATCTATGGTCAGGATTTTTCGGCAAGGATGATCGAACTGGCTTCCGGAAAGATGCCCCATGCACATCTGTATCAGGGTGATTTCACGCAGGGACTGGTGGAACCCTTGCTGGCTCAGCATTATGATTTCATCATTGCGACCTACTCGATGCATCATCTTACGGATGAGCAGAAGGTCCCGTTCCTGCATATGCTGCTGAGACAGCTGAACCCCGGCGGACTGGTTCTGATCGGGGATGTTGCCTTTGAAAGCCGGGGCCAGCTGGAGCAATGCCGGAAGAGTGCGGGGGACGAATGGGATGAAGAGGAAATCTATCTTGTCGCGGATGAACTGGGGAGGGATTTCCCCAAGCTCGTGTTTACAAGGATCTCGTACTGCGCAGGTGTCCTTTCGCTGACAGCATGAAACTGCTATTTCAGAACATCAGACTGCATATTGAGGGATCGCCGGAAGCTGTTCATTATTGAATTGCATCCGGCGAACATTTTTCGGGTCTTCTCAAAAACGGTCAACAGATATAAAATGATATTGACCGATACGGTCAAAAGAGGTGTGAGATGAATCCGAAATTCTATCTGCTGCCCGCAGAAAAGCAGCAGGCGATCGTAAATGCCGGCTTTCATGTGTTTTCCAGGAATACGTTTAAAAAAAGCCCGATGAGTGAGATCGCCGAAGCGGCCGGCATCAGCAAGGCTCTGCTTTTTCATTATTTTCAGAACAAAAAGGAGTTCTATCTTTTCCTGTGGGATACCTGCGCAAGGATCACGGTGGAGGAAATGACGCAAAGCGGAGCTTATGAGCAGACCGATCTTTTCGGAAGCATGGATCAGGGGATGCAGGCGAAGCTCCGCCTGATGAGACGATACCCGGACATCGGCATTTTTGCGGTTCGGGCATTCTATGAAAAGGATCCGGAGGTAAGCGCGGATATACAGCAAAGCATGGGGCGGTATCTGAAAGTGCATGCGGCAAAAAAACTTGAGAAACTGGATCCGGGGGATTTTATTCCGGGCATTGATCTTCAGATGATGTACAAGGAAATGTACTGGGCATCCGAAGGATGTCTCTGGGAATATATCCAGCAGGGAATCATGGATATCGATGCCATGGAAAAGGACTTCCGGGCACTTCTGAGTTTCTGGAAGACCGTTTATCTTTGCAGAAAACCGGGGGAGGCATACAATGAGAGAAAAGATATTTGAGGTTTCATCCGGACAGATCCACTACTGGATCAACGAACTCCTGCCCACGCGCTGGACGCTGGTTTTTCTTCCGGGGCTCACAGCGGACCATCACCTGTTCGATAAGCAGGTCGAAGCATTTGACCGGGAGTTCAATATCCTGACATGGGATGCACCCGGACATGCGGGTTCCAGGCCTTTCCGCCTGGATTTCAGCCTGATGGACAAGGCGGTCTGGCTGCATGAGATCCTGCAGAAGGAAACGATCATGCATCCTGTGCTTATCGGACAGTCGATGGGCGGCTATGTTTCACAATGCTTTATGGAGAGATATCCCAGTGAAGCGGCAGGGTTCGTTTCCATTGATTCCGCACCGCTGAAACGCTGCTATGTCACGGGTGCGGAGATCTGGGCATTGAGAAAAACGGAACCCATGTACAGAGCTTTTCCCTGGAAGATGCTCCGGAAAATCGGTGCCGGAGGCTGTTCGGAAACGGAATATGGAAGAGGACTGATGGAACACTTCATCGATTCCTATACGAAGGAAGAGTACTGCCGCCTGTCGGGACACGGGATGAAAATGCTGGCTGATGCAATGGACGCAAACCTTCCTTATGAGATCGATTGCCCGTCTGTCCTGATCTGCGGAGAAAAGGACCGGGCGGGGTCAGCGAAAAGCTATAACCGAAGATGGGCGAAGAAGGAAGGGATGCGGGTCTGCTGGATCAAAGACGCAGGACACAATTCCAACACTGACAGACCGGAAGAAGTGAACCGGATCATCCGGGAGTTCGTCCGGGCGCTGCAGGAGGATGAATAATGGACAGAAAACTGTTCCTCCGGGCAATCTCGAGGTTTGCTGCGGGGCTGCTGCTTGTTGGCCTTCTGCTCTTCCTGCCTGCCGGGACCTTCCGGTATGTACAGGGCTGGCTTTTCCTGGGGATCCTGTTTATACCGATGTTTGCCGCGGGGCTCATTATGATGAAGAAGAATCCCGGACTGCTTAAAAAACGCCTGAACGTGAAAGAGAAGGAAACGGAGCAGCGGGAAGTGGTTCTCTTCAGCGGAATCATGTTTCTTGCAGTCTTTGTATCGGCGGGGCTCAGCTTTCGCTTCGGATGGCTGATGCTGCCCCTCCGGGTCAGCATACTTGCTTCGGCCATTTTCCTTGGAGCTTATGCTCTTTATGCGGAAGTGCTGCGGGAAAACACCTATCTTTCCCGAACGATCGAAGTGCAGGAAGAACAAAAAGTGATCGATACGGGGCTGTATGGGGTCGTCCGTCATCCGATGTACATGGCTACTGTGTTTTTGTTTCTGGCAATGCCTCTGGTGCTGGGGGCTTCCCTTTCTTTCCTCATCATGCTATTCTATATCCCTATCATTGTTAAGCGGATACGGAATGAGGAGCAGGTTCTTGCTGAAGGACTGCAAGGCTATGAAGAATACCGAAAGAAAGTAAAGTACAGGCTGATCCCTTACATCTGGTAAAAACGGAAAATGATCGGATCTGCAGCCTGGCCGAGCTTGGTGGGAGAGTTATGCTTATTCGAAGATTTCTGCCGCAGGATGCGGAGGAGGTTTCCTTTCTGATAATCAGGACACTCAGAGAGGTGAACATCAGGGACTATTCCGGGGAATACATTGAAAACCTTGTTCAGCGTCTTCAGCCTGAAGATATTCTGAAACGTGCGGAATGGACGCATTTTTATGTCGCATGTCACGGGAACGGGATCGTCGGCTGCGGAGCAATAGGCCCGTATTGGGATCGTGAAGATGAAAGCAGTCTGTTTACCATCTTTGTTCGTCCGGATTATCAGGGAAAAGGGGTCGGAAGTAAAATCATCAGTACTCTTGAACAGGATGAATATTTCCTTCGGGCCAAAAGAATTGAAGTACCCGCCTCCATAACGGCAGTACCCTTCTACCTGAAAATGGGTTATGTTTTCAAGAGCGGGGGAACGGAACCGGATGAGGAGCAGCTGCTAAGGCTGGAAAAGTACGTCTGCCCTGTGTTTCCGGAACTGGTTGATGAAATCGGATAATAAGCTCAGAAGGAAAACGTGATCTGGCGTGCCCTGACAAGACGATAAACCGGGAAGCACGGAAAGACAGGGCGGAGAGGATTGTTTGAAAGCCTGGAGGGAATTCATATGCAAAGAAACGGTACCTGTTCGGGGTGCCGTTTCTTTAGTGATGCGGGCAAATAAATTTATTTGGACAAATATCAAAGTAAATATTGACAGACTCCTATCCGCAGGGTATATTTACTTTGATATCTGCAAAAGTAAATTCCCGTAAGGAGGAATTCATTATGAAGGAATTCATCGACTACCTCTCGCAGAAGATCGAAGCCTGCAGAGAAGAGATCGCAGGACTGGAAAAAAGCGGGAGGCAGGATGAGGCTGATTTCGCAAAAGTACGGCTGAATATCTATACAATCTGCAGAACGGTTACCGATGCACTGCTGGACCGGCGTGGCGCTGGAGCAGTAAAGGCGCAGCTTGAACGCTTCCGGACAGAATGGAGTACGGCACTCGATCAGGCCAGAGAACATGATGAAGCAAGAAAACGTGTGGTCGGAGAGGTAAGACTGGAAGCATTGGAAGATGTGATTGCACATTTTCCGGAGGAGAAGAGATGACACAGGAGAATGCACTCAGGATCTTCAAGAGTCTTTCGGATCTTTCACGCCTGCGGATCGTGCAGGCACTCATGCAGGGGGAAATGTATGCGGAATTGCTGGCCGAGCGCCTGGGGCTGACGCCTTCCACGGTCTCTTTCCATATGAAAAAGCTTGAGGAGGCAGGCCTTGTCTTCTCCCGCAAGGAACAGTATTATACGGTCTATTCGCTCAGGCGGGACATGCTGACCGCATCCCTGCTCGATATTGCCGCTTCGGAGCCGGAACAGATCGATGAGCAGGTCAAGCGGGAGAAGGAGTACCGTCAGAAGGTGATCGACGCGTTCTTCGAATATGGAAAACTCCGCTCCATCCCGGTTCAGCGCAAGAAAAAACAGATCTGCTATGAAGTGATCGCTGAAAGATTCATTCCGGGCAGAGTGTACACCGAAAAAGAGCTGAACGAGATCATAGCCGCGATTCACGAGGATTACTGCACCATCCGCAGGGACATGATCGGTGAAGGGATCCTCTCCAGAAACGGCAGCGAGTATGTCCGCATCCGGTGAAACAGCGACAAGGCAGGTCCTCGCACCATAAAAAGAGAATACAGCTTCAGGGGCTTTGTTTTATGCAAAGCCTCTTGACATATCTAAATATATTTGATACAATATAATTGTTCCAAATGAAATGGGAGGGATGATGCATGGAATATGATCATCACGAAGCCATGAAGCTGGCAAATCAGCTCTGCTTTCCGCTTTATGCTGCATCCAGAAGCGTTGTCAGCCTCTATACACCTTATCTGAAGCCTCTCGGCCTTACCTATACCCAGTATATCGTCTTTCTGGTGCTGTGGGAAAAAGACGGGATCACGGTCGGAGAGATCTGCGACAGGCTGATGCTGGATAACGGGACGCTTTCGCCTCTGCTGAAGAAAATGCAGCAGGAAGGATATGTAGAAAGAAAGCGGAGCGGGGAGGATGACCGTGTGGTCCTGATCACTCTCACCAACGAAGGAAGAGCCTTGCAGGAAAAAGCCAGAGATGTTCCGGGGAAAGTAGCCGGCTGTATCGATCTGGAGCCGGAAAAGGCCCGGATGCTTTACACGCTGCTTTATGAACTCCTGGAAAACCAGAACAGAAAAAAGAAAATGTAAAGGAGAAGCGAAAAATGAAGACAGTCTATGATTTTACAGTAAAAGACAGACAGGGCAACGATGTCAGCCTGTCAGAGTATCAGGGCAAAGTGCTCCTGATCGTCAACACGGCGACGGGCTGCGGATTCACTCCGCATTATGATCCGCTGGAAGCTATGTACAAAGAATTCAAAGAAAAGGGGCTTGAGATCCTCGACTTCCCCTGCAATCAGTTCGCCAATCAGGCCCCCGGAACCGAGGATGAGATCCACGAGTTCTGCACCCTGAAGTTCGGAACAGAATTCCCGCAGTTTGCCAAGATCGATGTGAACGGAGAGAATGCCGATCCGCTGTTCGCATGGCTTGCTTTGGAAAAGCCGTTTGTCGGCTTCGGCAGAGGTCTGAAGAATGCGGCTCTGAAAAAATTTGCCGACATGAACAACAAGACGTTCGGAGATAAGACGTATATCGGCTGGAACTTCACGAAGTTCCTCGTGGATCGTGAAGGAAAGGTCATCGCACGCTTCGAACCTACAGTGGATATGAAGGATGTCCGTGCGGCAGTTGCTGCCGAGCTGGAGAAGAAGGCTTGAGAACAGCCGGACAGACTACGCCGAAAGGAGAAAAAAACATGGAGATCAAGGCTGTAAAACTCTATGACAACGGGTTTATGACACAAGCTCTTGCCTGCGGCGGAGAAGGAATGGAAGGAATCGATCCGAAGAAACTGTATCGATCCAGCCTGCAGAACTTTGTGATCGATACCGGCAGCGAGGTGATCCTTGTCGACACGGGAATGCCTGCGGAAGTTCCGGATGCGGTGCCGGATGAAAACACGCTTATCTACATGGGAAGCAGAGTCCGAAATTATGTGGATGCTCTGGCTGAAGCCGGGTATCGGCCGGAACAGGTCACAAAGATCCTGATTACCCATAAGCATGCCGATCATACCGGGGAACTCCGGAATTTCCCGAATGCAGAGATCTATGCATCTGCCGAGGAAGCAAAAGCGGATGAGTTGAAGCTCTACCCGAATGTAGTTCCGGTGGAATTCACGGACGGACCGTATGCCAACTTTGAGAAGAGTCAGAAGATCGCGGAAGGTGTGACTTTTATCGAGGCGAAAGGCCATACGACAGGCAACAGTATCGTAATAGTGGAGGACGGCGGTCTGTATTACATGATCCACGGAGATGTGACCTATACAGACGAAGCGCTGTATGCAAACAGGCTCTCCATCGTGTTTGAGGATATCGCGGCGGCCAGAAAGACGCTTGACGCAGTCCGGGAGTTCATTGGAAGTCACTCCACGGTGTATCTCTCCACGCATACGCCTCTGGGCTATGAGAATCTGGAAGGGAAAAAAGTTGTAGATCTGGATAATCCTCCGGAGAGCAAACCCGTGGGCGAAATTGTGATCAAACAGGCCACAGGGAGATATGTATGTTCGGTCTGCGGTTATGTCTATGATCCTGCCGAGCATGACGGAACTGCTTTTGAAGATCTTCCGGATGACTGGAAATGTCCTCGCTGCAGACAGGGAAAAGACAAGTTCAACCGGGCCTGAGCGGGAAGGGGCACAGCAGTGACGATCGCAGTAAGATACTATACAAAGACCGGAAATACCAGACGTCTGGCAGAAGCTGTGGCGGAGGCCGCCGGAGTTCAGGCGTTCCCACTAGACGTTCCAATCGATGCCCCGGTGGATATCCTGTTCCTGGGCAATTCCTATTACGCGTTCAGCATCGATCCCGAAGTCCGCGAATTCATCCGGAGACTGGACAAAAGCAAAGTAGGCCGGATCGTGAATTTCGGATCGGCGGCCATGCTCAATTCCACCTGGAAAAAAGTGAAGGCGGAAGCGGACAAGATCGGAATCCCTGTGGATGAACGAGAGTTTCACTGCAAGGGAGAATTCAAGGGAATGCATAAAGGCCGGCCGGATGCAGGCGATCTTGCAGCAGCGGCAGACTTTGCAAAAGCCGTCGTCAGTAGGAAATGAGCAGTCTGGATGAGGCGGACTCCTTCAATTGATTATCTGCCCCGGCTATCCGCACGTGTGCGGATAGCCGGGGCAGAGCCGTATCCGGATTTTCTGAAGATCACTGAAGCCCGTATTTCCAGCACATCTGCATCCTGCTTGAAAAGAAACAGCTTCAGGTCTTCCTTTTTGCCCGGCTGTAGGCTACAATACAGAAAAGACGCAGAACGGGAAGGAAAATAGGGAAGGGGAAAACGGGATGAAGAAGGCAGGGAATCTTTTTGCCGCAATATTCCTGATCATCATGATCCTGGCAGGATGTGCAGGGAATAATGCACAGAATGTCTGCGACGGCAGAGCCCGTCCGTCATCCTGCGGCCGGCTTCAGGTCATAAGCGGCAAACTGTGTTCGGAGAGCGGAGAACCGGTCATGCTTCGCGGCGTCAGCACCAACGGGCTGATCACTGCGGAATCTTTTATCAATGAGCCGCTTTTTCGGGAGCTGTCGGAGGATGATGGAGTCAATCTGATACGGCTCGCCATGTATACGTACGGGACGGGAATCGTCGGATACTGCACCGGGGGTGACAGGGACCGCCACAGGCAGGACATCGCGAACGGGGTCGAATATGCCCGAAAACAGGATATGTATGTGCTGATCGACTGGCACATACTCAGTGACGGGAACCCGAACACCTATATTGATGAGGCGAAGGATTTCTTTGCGGAAACAGCGGAAAAATACAGCGGATATGATAACGTGCTGTATGAGATCTGCAATGAACCTAACGGAGTGGACTGGCAGGCCGTTAAAACCTATGCGGAACAGATCATCCCTGTGATACGGGATAAAGACCCGGATTCCGTCATTATTGTAGGGAACCCGGACTGGTCGAAGGATCTATATACGGTCGCAGAAGACCCTCTTTCTTTTGAAAATATTCTTTATACGCTGCACTTCTATGCTGCCAGTCACGGACAGACGGTGCGCGATATGCTCGAAGAGGTCAGCCGGAAAGGACTTCCTGTCTTTGTTACGGAGTTCGGCGTCACGGCTTCCTCCGGAGGCTTCCCGCGGGATCTGGAAAGCGCCGATCTGTGGATCGATCTGCTGGAGAGGGAGAACATCTCGTACTGCATGTGGTCCTTTTCCAATGCAGCAGAGCCCTGCTCGGCCCTCCGCTCCGATGTGCTGAAGTACAGCGGTTTTACGGAAGAGGATTATAATGCGACCGGGCTGTGGCTGCTGAAAACGCTGGCTTCGCATACATCCCGGTGAAACGGGACAAGAAGTATGATCCTGGAGGAAAAATGAAAACGATACAGGTCGTGGCGGCGGTCATTTTTGAAGGAGAACGGATCCTGGCCACACAGCGCGGGTATGGAGAATTCAAGGACGGATGGGAGTTCCCGGGAGGAAAAATCGAGCCGGGGGAAAACGCGCAGCAGGCGTTGCAGCGGGAGATCCGGGAAGAACTGGAAGTGGAGATCGACGTCGGAGAAGCCCTCACAACAGTGGAGATGGATTATCCGTCCTTTCATCTTAGCATGCAGTGTTTCCGCGCTAAGATACGGACCGGAGAACCGGTGCTGAAGGAGCACGAGGCAGCTCGGTGGATCAGGGCTGAAAATCTGGAAAACATCGAATGGCTTCCTGCGGACCGCATAGTGATCGAAAAACTGAAAGAGATCCTGAAATAATGAAGAAAGACGGACACAGCATAAGCGGTGTCCGTCTTTCTTCATATAAGAGACGCACTCAGTGAAGAAAACGCTTCAAAGCTTTTTCCGGCACCTGCGGAAAAAGCCGGATCAGATGTTCCAGAAGTCGTTCATAGGATTCTTCCGGGGAGCGGATATAAGCTTTCTCAGAAAAATCCGGACCCATCTCACGTTCCGGAGTGCTGTACTGGGCAACGCCCCATCCGCGGCGGATGCCGCGTTTATCAATCGTGTAGACAAAATCCCGAATGATTACATAGCACCGCTCCTGCAGCCGGTTCAGGGACGGATCAAAGCCTTTCTTTCCCTCTGTTTTCTGCCGGCGGCCGCTGTAGGCATAACCGCCGAGTTGCCGCAGATCCTTTGAAAGGATCGGGGCATTCTCTTCAATCAGATCAAAAAGCTCCTTGTCGGCATAACGGGCAAGACCTTCATCCCAGAGCGCGTCGAAGTCATATCCGTCGCGCCGGTAGTTGGCCAGATCATAAAAGAGGTCGCGGCGGACATAAGCAGATTTTTTCTCGAAAAATTTGCCGTAGGCGCAGCCGGTCTCACGAATCACGGGACCTTTCCATGCCCAGGTGTCCTCGCCGGAATCAGAAAAGAGGACCGAGGGAGAGCAGTGCTCCTGAAGAGAGAAGCCGGGGATCGAAGTGGAAAAATACGGCACAATTCCGTATGATTCAACGGCGGAGACCAGATCCTGCTTTGTCCGGACGATAAAATCAAAAGCCATGGCATGTCCTCCACAGAACAGTTTCATCGTTTGTTAAAGTGGAATGAAACGATTATAACAGGATGTGTCATGCTTCACAAGATAAAGCACTGCGACAGGAGGGAAAAGAAAAGACCGCGAAAGACACAGTTTTTCGCGGTCTTTTACACGGAACGGATCATCCCATGATGACTCGGACCCGTACTTCTTTTCCCTCTTTCTGAACCGGTAGGACAGTTCCCGGGAACAGACTGCCGTCGAGAAAGATCTCACGGACTCCGTGCTGTACTGCATCCGGATTCTCCACGTCGATCACATACACAGCTCCGCGATAACGGCGTGTGATGCTGAAATGCTGCAGGGAGGAGGGGATGCAGGGATCGATCTGCAGTCCGTCCAGTGTGGGTTTTATACCCAGAATGGCCTGCGAAATGCTCACAAATGTCCATGCGGCGGTCCCGGTGAGCCAGCTGTTCTTCCCTTCTCCGAAGCCCGGCGCGTCCTTGCCGGCGATCATCTGACTGTAGACATAGGGTTCTGTGCGATGAATCTCGCTGATGTCCTCGATAAAAGCCGGCGCCGTACGCGTATAAACTTCGAAGGCCCGGTCGCCATGGCCCAGCTCCGTCTCCGCACAGACGATCCACGGATTGTTGTGGCAGAAGATGGCTGCATTCTCCTTGTATCCGGGAGGATAACTGGAAATCTCGCCGAGTTCCGTATGGTAGCGCGTATACGGAGGCTGCAGCAGAACGATGCCGTATTTTGTATCCAGACGCTCTCTGACACTGGCGAGAGCTTTTTCTGCTTCCCCGGTGGATTTTCCGATACCGGCCATCACACACATACCCTGAGGCTCGATGAAGATCTGCCCTTCTTCGCATTCCCTGCCGCCGACCACATGGCCGAAAGCATCGTATGCACGGCGGAACCACTCTCCATCCCATCCGGCGTTCAGTACGGCAGCTTCCACGGCTTCCACGGATTGTTCTGCCGCCCTGGCTTCATTGGCTTTTTCTATGTGACGGAGGATCTCTGCCCAGGCTCGTCCGTATTTCACAAACATGCCCGCTATGAACACGCTCTCCGCCACGGGACCCTCACTGGGTCCGCTGGTCTGGAAACTCTCACCCGGATGCTCGGAGAAACAGTTCAGATTCAGGCAGTCGTTCCAGTCAGCGCGCCCGATCAGGGGCAGACCGTGCGGCCCGAGATGGGTTTCGGTGTATGAGAAACTTCGGCGCAGATGCTCGACCAGGGGCTGTGCTAAAGCGGGATCATTATCGAAATCCACCGGCTCTTCCAGAATCTCCCAGTCACCGGTTTCCCGGAGATAGGCATCAACGGCAGCGATCAGCCAGAGCGGATCGTCGTTGAATCCGGAGCCGATATCGAGATTGCCTTTCTTGGTGAGGGGCTGATACTGGTGGTATGCGCTTCCGTCCGGGAACTGGGTGGCGGCGATATCCAGGATCCGTTCTCTCGCTCGTTCCGGGATCATGTGCACAAAACCGAGCAGATCCTGACAGGAATCGCGGAAGCCCATGCCGCGCCCTGTGCCGCTTTCAAAGTAACTGGCTGAGCGGCTCATGTTGAACGTGACCATGCACTGATACTGGTTCCAGATATTCACCATACGGTCGAGTTTTTCTTCTCCGCTCGAAACGCGAAACTTCATAAGAAGACTGTTCCAGTACACATGCAGCGCCTGGAGACCCGCGTCAAAAGCGGAATCATCCGTCCATGCGGCGATCATTCGTTCTGCCTTCTCCTTGTTGATGATTCCGGGAGCGGCCCATTTTGCGGAATGCCCGTTCTCGATATACCCGAGACCGAAGAGCAGGCTCGTGCTTTCTCCGGGGGCAAGTTCCAGATCAAACTGCTGGGCGGCGACCGGCTGCCAGCCGTGGGCGGTGCTGCCGGTGCATCCGGTCCCGAAGACCGCTGCGGGATGAGCCGGACTGCCGTATACACCGATGAACGCCTCGCGGGAAGTGTCAAAACCGTCCGGCTTCCGATCTGCCCAGAATACAGCATAGTGGTCACGGCGTTCCCGGTATTCTGTTTTGTGATAAATGGCATTTTCAGTGACTTCCACCTCGCCGGTGGAATAGTTGCGCTGGAAATTGGTGGAATCATCCACAGCGTCCCAGAGACAGAATTCTATGAACGGGAAAATGGAAAAGCGTTTTGCCAGAGCCGTCTCATTTGTGACTTTCAGGCGGATGAGGAGACAGTGCTCCCCGAGAGGATTGAACATTTCCTGCGAAGCGCGCAGACCGTTTTTTGCCCCCTCAATCACCGTGTAGCCGAGGCCGTGGCGGCAGCGATAACTATCCAGTTCTGCCTGAACAGGCTGCCAGCCGGGGTTCCAGACGTTTTCCCCCTCCTTTATATAGAAATGAAATCCGTCAGCGTCAAGCGGACAGTTGTTGTAGCGGTAGCGAGTCAGACGCCGTAGCCGGGCATCGCGGTAAAAACTGTAGCCTCCCGCAGTATTGCTCACAAGAGTAAAGAAATCCTCGACACCGAGGTAGTTGATCCAGGGAAGGGGTGTCTGCGGGGAAGTGATGACATATTCTCTCCGCTCATCGTCGAAATAGCCGAAACGCATGGTCAGTCCTCTTTTCCTGATAGAATATAAACAGACGGCATAAATAGAAACGCTCTGGAGGGATCATCCTTTTATAGTGAAAGGACCTCCGGAAACAAGTATAGAAAACGTTTAAGTCTTTTCAAGAATATAGGATATATCAGAAATTAAGCAAAATCAAGCACTAATTTTGATTTTTTCCTGTTGATTTCGACTGGACACAAAAAGGCTGAATAATCAAGAGATGCTCTCTCTAATTATGAGCGGCATGGAACTTGTGCAATTCAACCAAATAACGACTTGAAATCCTGTGTAAATCAAACAAAATTATAGTATTTGCCAAAAAGCACTTGCAATTTAGCGAAAAACTTGCTATTTTCATGTCAGCGAAAACGATTACGTGGGGAGGGCAAGTCTATGGTTTCCATGAAGGATATCGCACTTCGCTGCGGTGTCTCCGTGGCAACCGTAAGCAAAGCACTCAGCGGGCAGAGCGATATTGGCCGCGATACGGCGGAAAAGATCCGCAGGGTTGCCGAAGAGATGGGGTATATGACCAATGCCGCGGCCCGGGCTCTTCGTACGAACCGTACATACAATATTGGCGTACTTTTCGTTGATCCAAGAAACAGCGGTCTCGCCCACGAATATTTTTCCACGATCCTGGACAGCATCCGTGTGGAGGCAGAGCTCCGGGGCTATGACATCACATTTATCAACCGGAACATCGGAGATACGCCGAGCAGCTACCTGCAACACTGCCGCTACCGCGGTGTGGACGGTGTGATCATCGCCTCCGTGGACTTTACAGATCCCATGGTCATCGAACTGGTGGAATCGGATATCCCGGTTGTAACGATCGATCATATGTTCAACGGAAGGATCTCCATCATGAGCGACAATGTGGCCGGGATGGAAAATCTGGTCCGTTACGCAGTCGGGAAAGGGCATCGGAAACTGGCGTTTATCCACGGAGAACTGACGGCTGTCACCGAAAACCGCCTCACCGGTTTCCATCGGACCTGTGCAGCACTCGGGATCGAGGTCCCGCAGGAATATGTGATCCAGGCCGCCTATCACGATGCACAGGGCAGTTATGAAGCAGCCCGCTGTCTGCTTTCTCTTCCGGAGCGCCCGGACTGCATCTTCTTCCCGGACGATTTTTCCTACATCGGCGGCTTCAATGCGATCACTGAGCTGGGCCTCCGCATACCGGAGGACATCTCCGCTGTCGGTTACGACGGGATCCACCTCTCGGAAGTGGTCAGCCCGAAACTCACCACCTGGCGTCAGAATACCACAGCGATCGGGAGAGAGGCATCTGCCCGGCTCGTCGAGCTGATCGAAAGTCCCCGCACTGCGCTTATCGACCGTTTTGTAGTACATGGTGAACTGCAGAACGGCGAAAGTGTTTCTGAACAGACAAAGTAACCCCGGCGGGAGGGACCCGCTTCACAATATAGAAAACAAATTAATTTTGGAGGAAACGAAATGAAAAGAATCATCGCATTGGTCCTGACTCTCGTCATGGTCTTTGCACTCTGCGCATGCGGCGGATCTTCTGCCAAAGCCGGCAAGGTCCTCAACATTTATGCGTGGAATGAGGAGTTCAAAGGCTTCTTCGAGAAGTACTACAAGGTCCCCGACGGGATCACCGTCAACTGGATCATCACCCCGTCTGACAATGGTGCCTATCAGCAGAAGCTCGATGAAGCACTGATGAACCAGTCCAAAGCCAAAGCAGACGAAAAAGTCGACATGTTCCTCGCCGAGGCTGACTACATCCTCAAATATGTCAACTCCGACGCAACACAGGATATCACCAAGATCGGCGTGACCGACTTCTCCAATACCTATGCATACACGGTGCAGGCGGCTTCCGATCCCAACGGTGTGGTGAAGGGTGTCTCCTTCCAGTGCTGCCCCTCCGCATTGATCTACCGCCGCTCCATCGCCCAGGATGTCCTTGGCGTTTCCGAGCCGGACGAAGTCCAGGCCAAACTCGACAGCTGGGACAAGTTTGAAGCAGTTGCAGCCGATGCCAAGGCAAAAGGTTACTACATGACCGCCTCCTTTGCAGAGACTTTCCGCGTGTTCTCCAACAACTGCTCCTCCCCCTGGGTCGATGCCAACAACACGCTCCAGTTCGACCCCCAGATCAATGCATGGATCGATCAGACCGATAAATTCATCGCCAACGGCTACACCCTGACCTCCGGCATCTGGGATCAGGAGAAAAACGACCAGATGTTCAAGAGCGGCAAGACCATGTGCTTCTTCGGACCGGCCTGGTACTTCAACTTCTGCATGGGCAATGCACAGGATCCCGATAACGGCTGCTCCGGCGACTGGGCGATCTGCGAAGGACCTGCTGCTCACTTCTGGGGCGGCACTTGGCTCCTCGCTCCGACCGGAACCGATAATGCCGAACTTGTTGCGGACATCATGAACACCTTCATCAACAACGAGGAAGTCTGCACAGCTCTCGTCGCCAACGAAGCCCAGTTCTCCAACAACCAGGCGGTCAATGCCAAGTTCGCCTCCGATCCGAACTACGGCTCTGCCTTCCTCGGCGGCCAGAACGATGTAGCGGTGTTCTCCGAAATGACCGACAACATTGTCTGGAAGAACCACACCATCTATGACCAGCTCCTCAATGAAGGACTGCAGAATGCCCTTCAGGATTACTTCAAGGGCAACGTGGACAAGGAAAAGGCTCTTCAGAATTTCTACAACTATGTGAACGAGACCTATCCGACCATCGTTATTCCCTGAGATCTGAGAACCTGAAAAAACCTGCGGAGGCAAGGCGAAATGCCTTGCCTCCGTCTGCATGAAACATGCGGCAGGCGGATCGGAGCGCCCGCAGGGCGGACTTTGCGATGCGTCTCCCGCAACGGTATTGAATTGCACGGAGGAAGAAAATGAAAAGGAAAAAACTGAAAGAGTCAGGCGTGAGTTACGCGAAATGGGGATATATTTTCATTCTGCCGTTTTTCATTGCCTATACCCTCTTCACGCTGATCCCGCAGCTGATGACGCTCTATAACAGTTTCTTTGAAAACTATCGCGACGGGCTCATGCAGATCGGGCCGAACTTCGTTGGGCTGAAAAACTTCGTCACGCTTTTTTCTCCGGACAATACCGGAAGCATCGGCATGCTCAAGTACATGGGCAACACGATCATTCTCTGGGTACTCGGGGCTGTGCCCCAGGTGCTCGTTGCGCTGCTGCTGGCCGTGCTCTTCACGAGCTACCGCCTGCATCTGAAAGCGCAGCCGTTCTTCAAGACAGTCATTTACATGCCGAACCTGATCATGGCCTCCGCTTTTTCAATGCTGTTCTTTACGCTTTTCTCTCCTGTCGGTCCTGTGAACCAGGTGCTTGTATCTTCCGGCATTGCAGAAAAGACGATCGATTTTCTCAGCATCAGGGTCAGCGTCCGGGCGCTGATCGCGCTGATGAACTTCCTCATGTGGTTCGGGAACACAACGATCCTTCTGATGGCGGGGATTCAGGGCATCGACCAGTGCCTCTTTGAGGCGGCGGAGATCGATGGAGCAAATTCTCTCCAGGTCTTTTTCCGGGTCACCCTTCCGCTGCTCGCTCCGATCCTCGTCTATACGGTGATCACCGCGATGATCGGTGGTCTGCAGATGTTCGATGTGCCGCAGGTCCTGACTAACGGAAAAGGCACACCTGACCGGACCAGCATGACCATGGTCATGTATCTGAACAATTATCTCCAGACCAGCAAGAACTACGGCATGGCTGGGGCCGTCAGCGTGGTGCTGTTCATTGTTTCCGCAGGCCTGAGCCTCTTCGTATACAATACGCTCTCCAAGCCGTATAAGGAAGCGACGAAGAAGCGCAACCGCATCTGAGTGAAAGGAGAAGCCGATATGAAAAACAGGGAAAACACAAAAGGAAGAGTCACACTGATCGTATCCCGTACTTTGGCATATGCCTTTCTCATTATCATCGCTTTTATGTGCCTGTTCAGTTTTTATATGCTGATCATCAACGCCACGCGTTCCAACGCGCAGCTGCAGGCGGGGTTCACGCTGCTCCCGAAGGAAAACTTTCTTAAAAACCTGAAGAACGCGTGGACGGATTCTTCAATCAATATCCCGCGAGGCATGCTCAACTCCTTCTTCATCGCCATTTGTTCCGCTGTGCTTACCACCTATTTTTCTGCGCTCACCGCATACGGGATCCACGTATACCGTTTCCGTCTCCGCCGCTTTGCTTTCTACTTCATCATGGCGGTCATGATGATCCCGCCGCAGGTTTCCGCAGTCGGGTTCATCCAGATTATGTACAAACTGAACCTCACGAACAATTATCTGCCGCTGATTCTTCCGAGCATTGCGGCTCCGGTGGTCTTCTTCTATATGAAGCAGTATCTGGAAAGCGTGCTTCCGATGGACATCGTGGAAGCGGCTCGCGTGGACGGCTCCGGTGAGTTCGCCACGTTCAACAGGATCGTTCTGCCGATTATGAAGCCTGCCATTGCAGTGCAGATGATATTCTCTTTCGTATCGTCCTGGAACAATTATTTCATTCCGGCCCTTCTGCTGGATAAGGCGGAAATGAAGACGGTCCCGATCATGATTGCGCAGCTTCGGTCGGCCGATTATTCAAAGTTTGACATGGGCAAGGTCTATATGTTTATTCTGCTTGCCATCCTGCCGGTCCTGATCGTGTACATCATTCTCTCCAAGGCAATCATCCGCGGTGTCACCGCCGGATCCGTCAAAGGCTGATTGAGGGGCGGAAATGCTGAAAGAAAGAGGATTTTACCGCGGCGTGAATCTGGGCGGCTGGCTCAGCCAGTGCGATTACAGTGAGGAGCGCCTGAACAGTTTCATCACAGAACCGGACTTTGCACAGATTGCCCGTTGGGGATTCGATCATGTTCGCCTGCCTGTCGATTACAATGTGGTAGTGAACGGAGAAGAAGGCTTCAGGGAAGATGGCCTTGCCCGGATCGACCGTGCGATCGATCTTTGCAGAAAATACGGCCTTCATCTCATGCTGGATCTGCATAAAACGCCAGGTTTTTCCTTTGATGCCGGCGAGAAGGAAGAAGGCTTCTTTGAAAGTGCGGCCTGTCAGAAGCAGTTCTGGTCGATCTGGGAGTGCTTTGCACAGCGCTATGGCAGCGAACACAAGATGGTTGGTTTCGACCTGCTGAACGAGGTGACTTTCGAGAGGTATCTCGAAGCCTGGAAACGTATCTCACGCGAAGCAGTCATTCGCATCCGCCGGTATGCACCGGATACCCTGATCCTGCTTGGAAGCTATCAATGGAACAGCGCAAAAACGGTGCAGTATCTCGACGCACCGTATGACAGAAACGTCGTTTACAACTTCCACTTTTACGAACCGCATGATTTTACGCATCAGGGTGCCTACTGGGAAGCTTCCCAACGGGATATATCTCCGCGCTTCTCCTATGCGGAAAGCGGTGCCGATGAGACATATTTTGAAGAATTCATTGCCTCGGCAATCAGGAAGGCGGCCCTTGAGGGAACGGAACTGTACTGCGGCGAATACGGGGTGATCGATGTGGTCCCGCCCGAAGAAGCTATAAAATGGTTCCGCGATCTGCATGCTGTGTTTGAGCGGCACGGAATCGCCCGCTGTCTGTGGAGTTACAAGCAGATGGACTTCGGGCTTGCCGATGCGCGGATGGATCGGGTCCGGGCAGAATTGCTGACTCTGCTCTGAACTGAATTTCCTGAAAGTTTAGATTATTCCTCCATACATGCTTTTTTCATTTTCCTACCCCACAAGGGAACCGGTGTGCAGTGAGACCACTGCACACCGGTTTTCTTTTTCCGGTCATTGAAGAATCATCCGGGCAAGGGTATAATAGTATAATAATCGAGGCAGAACAAGCTGCACGGAGAGAAAAATCAGACGGGGAGCTGAGAACATGAATCTGAACGGATTGCATCAGGGACAGTCCGCGGTCATACAGTCGGTAGGCGGAGAAGGTGCGCTGAGGCAGCATTTTCTGGACATGGGAGTGATTCCCGGCGCGGTCATCACACTGGTGAAATTCGCACCGATGGGCGATCCCATTGAATTCCGCCTGCACGGATATGAACTAACGCTGCGTCTTGCGGATGCGGAAAAAATCGAAGTATCCTTGACGGACAGTACAGAAAAACCGGCGAATGCGGATAAAGGGAAAAAGAACCCGGACCATCCGGGACTCGGTGAAGAGGGAAAGTTCCATCCGGTGGGAACCGGAACACCGCTGCCGGAGGATACAGTCCTTACCTTTGCGCTGGTGGGGAATCAGAACAGCGGAAAGACCACGCTTTTCAACCAGCTGACAGGGGCGAACCAGCATGTCGGGAACTTTCCCGGCGTGACCGTCGACCGAAAGGACGGTGTGATCCGGGGATACCCCAATACGTCCATAACCGATCTTCCGGGAATTTATTCCATGTCGCCCTATTCCAGTGAGGAACTGGTATCCCGGGACTTTGTCCTGCAGGAGAAACCGAAGGCGATCATCAACATCGTGGATGCGACCAACATCGAGAGAAATATGTATCTGACGATGCAGCTGCTGGAGATGAATATCCCCATGGTCGTGGCGCTGAATATGATGGACGAACTGCGCGGCAATGGCGGAACGGTGGATGTGAATACGATGGAAGCCATGCTTGGGGTACCGGTCATCCCGATCTCTGCCTCCAGGAATGAAGGCGTGGACGAACTGGTGCGGCACGCGGTCCATGTAGCCCGCTATCAGGAACGGCCTCTGAGGCAGGACTTCTGCAGTGCGGAAGATCATGGCGGTGCGGTTCATCGCGCTCTGCATGCAGTCAGCCACCTGATCGAAGACCATGCGGAACGTACGGGACTTCCGCTGCGTTTTGCGGCAGGAAAACTGATCGAGGGCGATGAACGGATCGCGGACCAGCTCGAGCTGGATCAGAACGAGAAAGAGATCGTCGATCATTTTGCCCTGCAGATGGAAAAGGAACGCGGACTGGATCGGAGCGCTTCAATGGCGGATATGCGCTTTGAATTCATTGAGAAAGTCTGCAGCGCCTGCGTGATCAAACCCAAGGAAAGCCGGGAGCATCTCCGCAGCCAGCGGATCGACCGGATCCTCACAGGCAGATATACGGCGATCCCCATGTTTATCGGGATCATGGCGCTGGTGTTTTTCCTTACGTTTTTCCTGATCGGTCCATTTCTGCAGGATCTGCTTGCTTCCGGTATTAAAGCTCTCGGTGCGCTGGCGGATAAGGGCATGCAGGCCGTCCATGTGAATGAAGTCGTCCGCAGTCTGGTGATGGACGGGATCTTTGAAGGTGTGGGGAGCGTATTGAGTTTTCTGCCGCTGATCGTAACGCTCTTTTTCTTTCTCTCCCTGCTGGAGGACAGCGGGTATATCGCACGCGTGGCTTTTGTGATGGACAAACTCCTGAGAAAGATCGGTCTTTCCGGACGGAGCATCGTTCCCATGCTGATTGGCTTCGGCTGCACGGTCCCGGCTGTTATGGCCACCCGGACACTGCCCAGCGATCGCGACCGCCGCATGACCATCCTGCTCACACCCTTTATGTCGTGTACGGCCAAATTGCCAATTTACAGCTTCTTCGTCAGCGTTTTCTTCCCGCGGAACAGCTGGCTGATCATTACCGCGCTGTATCTGCTGGGAATCATTACGGGAATTCTCGTCGCACTGATCTATAAGAAGACCCTTTTCAAGGGAGAGGCGGTGCCTTTTGTGATGGAGCTGCCCAATTACCGGCTGCCCAGCCCGCGCAACGTGCTTCAGCTGCTGTGGGAGAAGGCTAAGGATTTTCTCCAGCGCGCCTTTTCGGTCATCCTGATTGCTACGATCGTCGTATGGTTCCTGAAGAGTTTCAATTTCCGACTGGATCTGGTGAAGGATTCCCAGGGAAGCATCCTTGCAACGGTGTCCGGACTGATCGCTCCGGTCTTCCGTCCGATCGGTCTGGGGGACTGGCGCATCGTCACCTCGCTGGCGACCGGTTTTATGGCAAAGGAGAGCGTGGTTTCGGTCATGGAGATCCTTTTTCGGGACGGAGTATCCGCGATCGGCGGCCTGACGGCGGCATCCATGCTGGTGTTCAGTCTGCTGTATACGCCCTGTGTTGCAGCGATTGCGTCCATCAGACGGGAGATGGGCGGGAAATGGGCCTTTTATGTGGTGCTGTGGCAATGTGCTCTCGCATGGGTAGCGGCATTGATCGTGCGTCTGATCGGCATGGCGCTCGGGCTCGCATGAGGGAGGCAGGATGAACTTCTGGGATGTTCTGATCCTGATTGCAGTGATCGGAGCGGTGATCTTGGCCCTTTGGCGGATCCGGCACAGTAAGGCGGGCGGATGCAGCTGCGGCTGTGGGGGCTGTACGCAGTCCTGCAAAAAAAGAAAAGATCCTCCCGTACAGGAAGAAAACAAAAAAAGGCAGAGCAGCTGAGTGCTCTGCCTTTTGAACCTTGTATGGGGTTTTACTTGCCCTGATACGCCTTCCAGGCCTTGTCGAGTTTGAACGCGGAGATCACCGCATAGACTCCCGCAATCACAATGAGATAGCCTCCGAATCTTCCGGTGGCGATCAGTGTATAGACCACGTTGAAAATGGAATATACCAGGAGAATGATTGCGCAGACGCGGCTTTGCTTCAGGTGAATGAAAAGACCGAGGACCAGGAGGATGACCACGTCCAGAATCCCCCATGTGTTTCCGCCGATCAGAGAGACGAGGAGCGTGATGCCCGCACAGATATAGCAGAGGATGCCGCTCGTGCTGAGCTGCTTCTTCAGGGGCTGGTTTTCCGGGAGAGCAACAAATTCGGCTTTGGTAGCCACGCGGGCAGCCGGTGAAAGATCATCAGCGAAAGACTGGCCGCAGGTGGTGCAGAATTTTGCGTCGTCCTCACAGAGGGCTCCGCACTGGGGACACTGTTTCATATGGGATGCTCCTTTCAGAAGGTGTTATAACGATAGGATTATATACCAGGAATGTTCTCCCGTCAAACAGAGGTAGGAAGAGCGGAAAATGTTTTTCTTTATTATTTATGGTATATCCTGTATAATAATAGGGATTTATGGAGAAGAGCAGGAAGACAGGAGATAGAATGAGAACACTGTATTTCGATTGCGGGATGGGCGCAGCCGGGGATATGCTCACAGCGGCCCTTCTCGAACTGACGCCGGACCCGGATAAAAGCCTGAAGGAACTGAATGCCCTTCATGTTCCGCATGTGCGTTATGAGAAAGAAGGCTCTGTAAAGTGCGGGGTCCGGGGGACCCATATCCGCGTGCTTGTAGACGGCGAAGAGGAAAGCGAACAGATGCATGCTCATACGCATGATGACCACACGCATGGTCATTCGCACCATGGTCTGCATGGGATCGAGCATATCGTTCGGGATCATCTTGCAGTAAGCGATAAGGTAAAACAGGACATCCTGTCTGTTTACCGTCTCGTGGCGGAAGCGGAGAGCCGGGTACATGGCGTGTCCGTGGAGGAGATCCATTTTCATGAACTCGGCACAGCCGACGCACTTGCGGATATTACGGCGGTCTGCTGGCTGATGGATCAGCTGAGGCCGGATGAAGTGCTGGCATCTCCTGTACATGTGGGAAAAGGAACGGTACGCTGCGCCCATGGGATTCTGCCGGTTCCGGCGCCCGCCACTGCCCTCCTGCTGGAGGGCAGCCCGATCTACAGCCGGGAGGAGGTCGACGGGGAGCTCTGTACGCCGACAGGAGCCGCCCTGCTGAAGCATTTTGTAAACCGCTTCGGCCCGATGCCGGTGCTTGTCCCGGAGAAGACCGGGTACGGGATGGGGAAGAAGGATTTTCCCGTCGCCAACTGTGTCCGTGCCTTTCTTGCGGAGAGAGGCACCGAAAGGCGGGATACCGTTCGCGAACTGGATTTCAATGTGGATGACATGACCGGGGAGGAGATCGGCTTTGCCACGGAAGTGCTGCTGGAAGCCGGTGCCCGGGAAGTGTTTGTGACGCCGGTCTATATGAAAAAGAGCCGGCCTGGCAGCCTGATCACCGTGCTGTGCACGGAGGAGACTGAAGAACAGCTGATCCGGCTGATTTTTCGTCATACGACCACGATCGGCATCCGCCGCACGGAAAAAGAGCGGTATATCCTGGAGCGAACAGTGGAGACGCGGGATACTCCGTACGGGCCAGTCCGCAGGAAAATATCATCCGGCTACGGCACGAGCCGGACGAAACCGGAACACGATGATCTTGCTGGAATTGCCCGTGAGAAGGACATGAGTCTCCGGGAGATCGCAGAAGAGATAAAAGGAGATACATTATGAAGAATAAAGCTCTTGCCAACCTGACAAAAGCCGCCATGTTTCTGGCAATCGGACAGGTCCTGCCCTTTGTGACCGGTCAGATCCCCGAGATCGGGAAGATGCTGTGCCCGATGCATTTTCCGGTTTTGCTCTGCGGATTCTTCTGCGGATGGAAATACGGGATGCTGGTCGGCTTTATCTGCCCCTTGCTGCGGTCTGTCCTGTTCGGCATGCCGGTGATGTTCCCCAACGCAGTTGGCATGGCCTTTGAACTGATGACCTATGGATTCATCAGCGGGCTGCTTGCCGAAAAGCTGGGAACGGAAAAACTCGGAAAGATCTATCTCATCCTGGTCGTTTCCATGATTGCCGGAAGGATCGTCTGGGGTATTGCTCAGGTAATCCTCCTGGGACTGAGCGGAACGAAATTCACATTTTCCATGTTCATCGCCGGTGCGCTGACCAACGCAATTCCGGGGATCATCCTTCAGCTTCTCATCATCCCCTTCCTTGTTAAGACCCTGCAGAAGAAAAAAACGGCAGGGGCATAAAGGCCTCTTATGATATGATGGGTACGGACGCTTTTCAGCGCGCGGGAACAGGAAGCGGGACGGATCTGTCCCGCTTCCTGTTCCGTTATGGACGGAGCTGTCATCCGCTGAGAACCCTCCCGGCAGGATCGGGAAAGAGAAACGGAACAAAAAAAGGAGTGAATGATGCAAAGCATGAGAGATGCCGGTTTTGATCCGCTGTATCAGAAATATCCGTCTGCAAGGGTGCCGGTCTATGCCCGCGGCGGAATGGTGAACTGTTCCAGCCCGCTGGCTTCCGCAGCGGGACTGGAAGCGCTTCGCAGGGGCGGAAACGCCATGGATGCGGCAGTCGCGGCAGCAGCCGCGCTTACGGTGGTGGAGCCTACGGCCAACGGTCTTGGATCGGATGCTTTTGCACTGATCTGGTCGGAGAGAGACAGAAAGCTTTACGGACTCAATGCGAGCGGTCCGGCTCCGATGCTCATCTCCCCGGAACGGATACGGGAAGACAGGGGAGACAATGGAAACAAAATGCCCTCCTATGGCTGGGTCCCGGTAACGGTCCCGGGAGCACCGGCTGCGTGGGCGGCGATCACAGAGCGGTTTGGGAAACTGTCGCTGCGCGAGAGCCTGGACAGCGCAGTGAACTATGCACGCGGGGGTTACCCTTGCGCACCGCATCTGGCCCGGAGCTGGCAAGCGGCGTTTACGAAATACCGTACAGTGCTGACAGAGCCGTGTTTTGAAGCCTGGTTCCGAACTTTTGCCCCGCACGGCCGTGCACCGGAGGCGGGAGAGATCATCTGCCTCCCGGATCATGCCGACAGTCTGGAGGCGATCGGGGAGAGCAGCGCAAAAGAATTTTATTCCGGAAGACTTGCTCGGAGAATCGATGAGGAGAGCCGCCGCTTCGGCGGATATCTCCGCTATGATGATCTGGCGGCGTTCCGGCCTCTCTGGGTCGAGCCGATCTCACTGAACTACAGGGGATATGATGTGTGTGAGATCCCGCCGAACGGACAGGGGATCGTGGCCTTGATGGCGCTGAACATCCTCCGGAATTTTGACTTTTGTGAGAAGGATGATCCGCTTGCGGTTCATCGGCAGCTGGAAGCTGTCAAGATGGCTTTCGCAGATGCGTTTCGCTCGGTAACGGATCCGGCGGATATGGATGTGGACTTCCACGACCTGCTCGATCCTTCATACGGGGCAGCCCGTGCGGCAGAGATGCAGGATACGGCACGCGTCTGGGGAAGCGTGATCCCGCCCCGCAGCGGAACGGTATACCTCTGCTGTGCAGACGGCGAAGGGAATATGGTCTCTTATATCCAGTCAAACTATATGGGCTTCGGTTCCGGGATCGTCGTAAGCGGTACAGGGATAGCCCTTCAGAACCGGGGGGCGGATTTCTCCCTGGATCCAGGCTCGGCAAACTGTCTGCGGCCCGGGAAAAGAAGTTATCATACGATCATTCCGGGATTTCTTATGCAGGAAGGGAGACCGGTGGGACCGTTTGGAGTGATGGGCGGATATATGCAGCCTCAGGGCCATGTGCAGGTCGTTATGAACCATGTGGATTTCCATCTTGATCCGCAGCAGGCTCTTTCCGCCCCACGGTGGCAATGGCTCCGTGACGGATCAGTGATCGTGGAGAAGGAGTTTGACGGAGAGATCGCGAGAGCGCTCCGCAGAAGAGGACATGACCTCTCCGTGGAACTGGACACGGCGGTGTTCGGGCGCGGGCAGATGATCGTGCGCTTGGAGAACGGAGTTCTCGTCGGCGGGACGGAAGGCCGTACCGACAGCAATATCGCCTGCTTTTAACTAAATTGTTCGTAATAACAGGGAAAGAGCCTCCCGGAATCCCGGGAGGCTCTTTCCCTGTTTTACAGACCGGCTGCAGATCAGAGCTTCATCTCCATGTAGCGGCGAAAGGTATGAAAGCCGACGGCTTCATAGAATTCCAGCGCGCTTTGATTGAATTCCCACATGTTCAGCTCGATCCGCTCAAAGCCCTCGCCCTTTGCGTAAGCACGGATGAAGCGGATCATTTCCGTGGCGATCCCCTGCCGGCGGAAGTCTTCATCCACGCAGAATTCGTCGATATCCAGATAATCTCTCTCTTTCATAAACGGATTCTCCGGTCTCGTCACGTGGCTGAGTACGGCAAAAGCGCAGAGCACACCGCCCTCTTCACAGACGATGATCTTCTTGAGCGGATCGCGAAAGATCAATAGCACATAGTCCTGCAGTTCCT
>JAEEGL010188521.1_pt1 | contig 48076 bp, 44 predicted proteins | sample 9134231 | NCBI WGS metagenome assembly JAEEGL01 (sample SAMN16246548, study PRJNA631951) | gut metagenome | biome: gut microbiome; feature: rumen; material: fiber-attached | host: Bos | place: Iran: Karaj | collected 2018-10 | reverse complement strand
ATCTGTGAGCCTGTCAGCTCACGGGGAGCATTCTTTCCTGTCCTTGTACTTTTCTTTACTGCATCACTTTTTGCTGAAGCAATTTTAGCTCTGCCGGCCATCTGTATCTGTTCCTCCTGATAGCATTTTTTAGTAACTGTTTAGAATAGTCACTTATCTTATTCAGTCTTTCCCGGGGATCTTAAGTATTGCCCCGGTATTTCCGGAAGTAACAAGTTCACGGTATCTTGCAAGATATCCCGTAACCTCCTTTGTTACAGGTTTCCACTCTGCCTTTCTCTTAGCCATCTCTTCATCGGATATCTTAACATCCAGCTTGTTGGCCGGGATATCGATTGAGATAATATCTCCTTCATGAACAAATGCTATGGGTCCGCCCACTGCAGCCTCAGGTGAAACATGACCTATGGAAGCTCCCCTTGAAGCACCGGAAAATCTTCCGTCTGTGATAAGTGCAACAGATGCGCCAAGTCCCATTCCCGCTATTGCAGATGTAGGATTGAGCATTTCCCTCATTCCGGGACCGCCCTTAGGTCCTTCATATCTGATGACAACAACATCGCCTTCCTTTATCTTGCCGCCAAGGATTGCAGCAATTGCATCCTCTTCACAGTCAAATACCCTTGCAGGACCTTCGTGAACCATCATTTCAGGAACAACTGCACTTCTCTTTACGATACCTGTATCAGGTGCAAGATTACCCTTAAGAACAGCAATTCCGCCGTTGGGCATAAACGGATCATCAATAGGCCTGATTACCTCAGGATCCTTGTTTACAGCATCCTTGATATTTTCTCCGACAGTATTACCTGTAACGGTCATGCATTCTGTCTTCAGGAGACCTTTTTTATTCAGCTCATTCATAACAGCATATACACCGCCGGCCTCATTTAAGTCCTCCATATATGTAGGACCTGCAGGTGCAAGATGGCAGAGATTAGGAGTCCTGTCGGAAACCTCATTTGCAATTTCCATATTGATCTCTACGCCTGCCTCATGAGCAATGGCGGGAAGATGAAGCATTGTATTTGTGGAGCATCCCAGCGCCATATCTACTGTCAGTGCATTCATGAATGCATCTTCAGTCATTATATCCCTGGGACGGATATTCTTCTCAAGCATCTCCATTACTTTATATCCGGCCGTCTTAGCCAGGCGTATACGTGCAGAGTAAACAGCAGGAATGGTTCCGTTTCCGCGGAGTCCCATACCGATTGCTTCAGTCAGGCAGTTCATTGAGTTGGCAGTATACATACCTGAACAGGAACCGCATGTAGGGCAGACTTTTTCCTCGTATTCAGCCAGCTTTTCTTCCGTCATTGTACCGGCAGACACGGAGCCTACAGCCTCAAACATTGAGGAAAGGGATCTCTTCCTTCCGTCAACACGGCCTGCCAGCATGGGACCGCCTGAAACAAATACTGTAGGAATATTAACCCTTGCCGCAGCCATTAAAAGTCCGGGAACATTCTTGTCACAGTTAGGGATCATTACAAGTGCGTCAAAGCCGTGAGCCCTTGCAAGACACTCTGTTGAATCAGCGATCAGATCACGGGTTACCAATGAATATTTCATCCCCGTATGGCCCATGGCTATTCCGTCACATACAGCAATGGCAGGCATTACTACAGGCATTCCTCCTGCTTCAGCAACGCCAAGCTTTACAGCTTCAGTGATCTTATCGATATTCATATGTCCGGGCACAATCTCATTGAACGATGAAATAATACCGATCAAAGGCTTTTTCTTTTCTTCCTCGGTAAAGCCAAGTGCATTAAACAAACTTCTGTGAGGTGCCTGCTGCAAGCCTCTGAGTACTGCATCACTGTTCATTGTTTCCTCCTTCTACCGCATTCATGCGGTGCTTTGAATGTTCTTTTATATACGTTCTGCGATCAGGTCACCCATTTCCCTGCAGCCTACTTTTCTGCAGCCCTCAGACATGATGTCGCCTGTTCTGTAACCATCCTTTAATACCTTATCTACAGCTGACTCTATGGCATCAGCTTCTTTATCAAGATCAAAGCTGTACCTGAGCATCATTGCCGCTGAAAGTATGGTTGCGATTGGATTAGCCAGATCCTTGCCCGCGATGTCCGGTGCTGAACCGTGGCTGGGTTCATAAAGCCCGAACTTTGTATCATTCAGTGAAGCACTGGCAAGCATTCCTATAGATCCTGTCACCATTGATGCCTCATCTGAAAGAATATCACCGAACATATTCTCTGTAAGGATAACATCAAACTGCGAAGGATCCTTTACAAGCTGCATTGCGCAGTTGTCCACCAGCATATGCTCAAGGGTAACCTCGGGGAAATCCTTTGCCACTTCGTTTACCACAGCTCTCCAGAGCCTTGATGAATCCAGTACATTTGCCTTATCGACACTTGTTACTTTTCTGCGTCTCTTCATGGCAATCTCGAATCCTTTTATGGCGATCCTGCGGATTTCTGCCTCCGAATATGTAAGAGTATCCGTAGCAACTTTCTGTCCGTCTTTTTCCACTGTATGTCTTTCACCGAAATACAGTCCACCTGTAAGCTCACGCATGATAAGCATATCGAATCCCTTAACAGATATCTCTTCCTTTAACGGACACGCCCCTCTGAGTTCGGGATAAAGAATTGCCGGACGTAAGTTTGCAAAAAGCCCCAGGCTTTTTCTTATCTTAAGGAGTCCGGCCTCAGGTCTCTTTTCCGGAGGGAGCTTATACCAGGGTGAAGTATTGGTATCTCCTCCTATTGAACCCATCAGCACTGCATCGGCAGCCTTTGCAGTCTCTATTGCCTCATCAGTAAGGGGCACACCGTGCACATCAATGGACGCACCACCCATAAGAATATCGGTAAAAACCATTTCATGGCCGCCTGTCTCAGCGACTTTATTCAGTACTTTCTTTGCTTCCGTAACTATTTCGGGACCGATACCGTCACCGGGAATACATACAATATTCAGCTTCATGATAAATTAACCTCGCTTTATTTTTCTGCTTTTTCTACCTGAGCGATAGCAGATTTTCTCATAGGGATACGGCAGTTCTTATTGCTTCCGAACTCAACGATAACATCTTCTTCAGTAATATCTATAAGTACGCCGTAAAAACCGCTTGTCGTAACTACAACATCACCGACTTCCATCTCCTGCAGCATCTCCTGCATCTTCTTCTGCTCCTTCCTCTGTGGACGGATCATAAAAAAGTAAAAAATCGCAAGCATTGCAACTATCGAAATACCGTAAGTAAGCCCCACGCTGCCCATTCCGCCGCCTTCAGCTCCGCCTGCCGCTTCTGTAAGTAACATATTGATATCCATAATTTTTCCTCCTAGAACTGATACTTTTCGCCGAAAAACACTTTTCGGCAGCTAATTCGTTATCTTATCATAAATGTACGATATCCGCCACACTTAGCTTATCATTTTTACACTTTTGATATTCCGATAATAACTGATGCGATTTTTGTCATTCTCCGTTATCACCTGCCAGAGCTTCCAGCTTATGCTTCTTATACATTGCAAACACTCCGCCTTCTATCGCATCCCTTATCTCCTTCATAAGGTGATTGTAAAAATACAGATTATGAAGCACACAGAGTCTCATTCCAAGCATTTCCTTTGCCTTCAGCAGATGCCTGATATATGCCCTGGAAAAGCGTCTGCAGGCCGGACACTGACATCCTTCTTCGATAGGCCGGTCATCTGTTTCGTATTTAGCATTCATAAGATTGATCTTGCCCTTATTGGTATACAGATGAGCGTGCCGTCCGTTTCTCGTGGGATAGACGCAGTCGAAGAAATCCACGCCGCGGTCCACTGCCTCAAGGATATTGGCAGGGGTTCCGACACCCATAAGATAAACCGGCTTGTTCTGAGGCAGATACGGAACCACTTCGTCGAGTATGTGATACATTTCTTCATGACTCTCACCAACCGCCAGTCCGCCTACGGCATATCCCGGCAGATCCATTTCCGTGATGCGCTTCGCATGTTCTATACGTATATCCGGAAATATAGCCCCCTGATTTATTCCGAAAAGGAGCTGTTCTTTATTAATGGTATCTTCCAGGGAATTAAGCCTGTCCATTTCCTTCCGGCATCTCTCCAGCCACCTGGTAGTACGGTCAACACTCGGCTGCACATACGACCTGTCTGCAAGTGCCGGAGGACACTCGTCAAAAGCCATCGCTATGGTAGATCCCAGATTGGACTGTATCTGCATGCTTTCCTCAGGTCCCATGAAAATCTTTCTGCCGTCAATGTGGGACTGGAATGTCACGCCCTCTTCCTTTATGCGTCTCAGCCCGGCCAGTGAAAACACCTGAAAACCGCCCGAATCTGTCAGAATAGGCTTGTTCCAGCTCATGAACTTATGTAGCCCGCCCATCTTTTTTATGATCTCGTCTCCGGGGCGAACATGGAGATGATAAGTATTTGAGAGTTCCACCTGTGTTCCGATATTCTCAAGATCTTCAGCTGACACAGCCCCCTTAATGGCAGCAACCGTTCCCACATTCATAAAAACCGGTGTCTGAATAGTTCCATGGACAGTTTCCATCACCGCCCTTTTTGCACGCCCCTCTGTTGTGATCACTTCGTATTTCAAATCTTCCTCCGTCTTTCTACTGCTTCCGTTTGCTTATCTGACATTCCGCCATTTCGGATGCAGACATCGAACGTAGTTACCCGATGTTAAGAACACCCGGCCAGCTTAGTTTTCAATTTATAAAATAAAGTTGTTATGCAGAGGCTCTATAATGTTATAATTGATCTGTCTGCAATTCATAATGATAATGTTTAGTCAGGCAAAAGTCAAAGAATACTATTTCAGAGCTACTTAAGCGTGGCAGAAGGAGATAAAAATGGCCGGATCGACTTTCGGAAAAAATTTCAGGGTTACCACATGGGGTGAGTCCCACGGACCAGCCCTCGGTGCAGTGATAGACGGATGTCCCGCAGGACTCCCCCTGACTTCAGAAGACATACAGAATTACCTTGACCGCAGAAAACCCGGCACTTCTTCCCTTACCACTTCCAGGAGCGAAAGCGACACAGTCGAGATCCTTTCCGGAGTCTACGAAGGTGTGACTACCGGCTGTCCCATCTCGCTTATGATACGCAATACATCCCAGCACTCAAAGGACTACGGAAATCTTAGAACCACCTTCCGCCCGGGGCATGCAGACCTTTGTTTTGAAGAAAAGTACGGTATAAGGGATCACCGCGGCGGCGGCAGGTCTTCAGGGCGTGAAACAGCCGCACGAGTGGCCGCAGGTGCCATTGCTGCAAAAGCATTAAAAATCCTCGGCATTGAAATACATGCGGTTACTGCATCGATAGGCAATGTGACAGTTCCTGCAGAATTACTTGATAATTTAGACAATGCATCACTGAAAACCGCTTACTCACTCCACAGTGTGATGCCGGATAAATCATTGGACGATGCAGCCACAGAGCTGATAACCAGATGCCGTGAGACAAAGGATTCTGTTGGGGGAAGCGTATACTGCACAGTCATCGGAATGCCCATCGGCATCGGTGAACCTGTATTTGACAAGCTGGATGCCACCCTTTCACATGCTGTTTTTTCCATAGGAGCTGTTAAAGCTGTCGAAATTGGAGACGGCATCTCCGTTTCCAAAACGAACGGTTCGAAAAACAATGACAGGATGAGAAGTACCCCTGATAAAAAAGTTTACTATGAAACAAACCATGCCGGCGGAATACTCGGCGGAATGTCAAGCTCTGCACCGATAAAGATCATGGCATACTTCAAGCCTACACCTTCGATTTACAGAGCGCAGGAAACAGTAACCAAAAATGAAAACGGCACATTTGAAAATACTGAGCTTACAATAGAAGGCAGACACGACCCCGTGATAGTACCAAGGGCAGTTGTAGTTGTAGAATGTATGACCGCCATTACCGTACTGGATGCACTGCTCAGTAATATGGGGGCACGGATGGATCATCTGAAAAAAATATACCTTGATTAAAAAACGATCAATATAATATCTGACGTTCAATACCGGCAAGCGTCATCTCAGCCCAGCTGTATTCAGACATGTATTCTCCGCAAAAACTGTTGAGGACTCTCACGTCATTTTCAAGGAGCTGCCAGTAATCACAGCTCATTTTTGTAGTATCCACAGCCATATCATTATGACCGGATATCAGTATTTCTGAGCAGCCTGCCTTCTTCAATGATGATAACAGTCCCTGTTTTGCCTTTCTTAACTGCGTCTGTACTGAAGCGATATTGTCATTTTCCTCCCAGATCACGGCAGCTGCTTCTCCATTCTTTACCCTGGCGCCGCGCCTGTCCACAAGATATGCCAAAAGCTCCTTACTTCTGTTTGTTTCAAACTCAACAGGATAACCATCAAGGAAAAGCGTAAAATTTCCGAAAGTCTGAGCATGTATCCTTGATTTCGCAGGTGCCTGAGGAGTACGGAGATTGGCGAGCTCCTCCTTCACATGTTCCACCTGTACAGGCTTCAATATATATCCGCTGCAATGCATCTTCATGGCATCCAGCGCATATTCATCATAGCCGGTAGCAAATATGATATTTATGGACGGACAAAGGCTCTTAAGCTGTACTCCGAGATACAGTCCTGTCATACCGCGTAAACGGATATCAAGGAATGCCACATCGCAGGGATTATCCTTAACATATTCAATAGCTGATTTGCCATCTCTGAATGCATGCAGTTCCGCATCAGGTGCTGCTTCCGCTATGGCATCCGTCAAGGTTTCAAGTGCCAGCGCTTCATCATCAACCGCAACAATCCTCATATCCAGCTCCTCCCCAAATCCGTATCCACAGCAGGCTTTCCGGCCTGTCACATGTCATTTTCTATAGTAAAGGAATTTAGTTATTGTACCAATGATATTATAAATGTCGGCATTTTTTCAAGTAGAATTTATGTAAACCGCCCCATCTACAGACTATAGGTACTCACGCTCAGGGTTAATCTGCTTTGGAATGTATACGTAGGATTTGGTTCCTTTACCCGGTACCGACTCTACTTTCAGGCTTCCGCCGCACATTTCACTGAGCCTTACACTGATGTTCTTTAAACCGATATGCGTTCCGGCTCCCTTAAACTCCCCGGGTTCAAACCCAATTCCATCATCCTCAACACAGACCAGAAAACCTTCTTCAGTCTCTTCCGCGGAAATCCTCACAGTTCCTCCGCCCTCCTTATCGCTAAGTCCGTGCTTTACGGAATTTTCAACCAAAGGCTGCACTGAAAGAGGCGGAAGCAGGAATTTAACACAGTTGACAGAATACTCTACATTAAGCAGATCACCATAACGCATTTCCTCCAGGGACAGATATGCCTTTATATGCCTTAGCTCATCCTCAAAGGAGATTAACTCTCTTTTTTTCAGTGTATTGATATTAAACCGCAGATAATTAGAAAAGTTTGCTAAAGCCTTTCTCGCCATTTCTGGATCTTTTATGCAAAGCCTGTCTATGACGGCCAGTGCATTATACATAAAGTGCGGCTGTATCTGAGTAAGCATTACATCCATCCTGGCATTGGCAAGTTCCCTCTCATGCTCCTTGTATTTCCTTGCCTGAATATTCAGCATATTGATAAAAAGTATATTGAGCACCAGAGTATCCAAAAGCATCATAAAGAATATGCCATAAAGATAAGCCTGCAGCACCGCGGCCAGGCCGGGCAGTATCAGATATGCATATATCGCCATACGCTGGCTCTTCTCCAGCCGGTCCCTGAAACGTATTGTCATTACAAGATTAAGCAGAATGGACAGTATTCCCATAATAAGAGAAAGGAAATATCCCTCAGAACGTCCATAATAATTAGTACTGCTGATGGTGTAATACATCCCATTGAACTGGGATATTATAAGAAGCACTTCCGAAAGGCCGAAAATAACAAATGCTGTGATCTTCCAGCCGGTCGTCTTATCATCATCTTCCATACAGCTGAGGATATACAACCCCATACACAGGGATAACGCATATTCGAAAAAGAATTCAAAGAAATTTGAAAAGATCAGTATCGTGTGTGCATAATCCAGTGTAGCCCCTTTGAAAAAAAGACCAAGGGCATTGGCTGTAATCTGGAGTATATTGAGTATCAACAGGATACCGGCGTATATGCCGTTTTTTCCCAGCACACGCACCCACATTAGCACACCCATAAGTGCTACCATTGACAACAGTACGCATGCCATATCTATTGAAAGATTCAATATAAGACTGTATTCCACTGAGTTAACCATATTTACCCCAGCTTATGGAACACTATGCAGTTCGGCTGATCGATATGTATCTCTTTTGCATTCATTGCCAGCGTCCCTTTTTCCAGATCCACTGCAAAAAATGTCATTGTATTATTCTCATGATTAAGCGATATCAGATGTTTATTATCCGGAAACATCGCCACATCCTTGGGATACATTCCGCTGATGGGGAGACACAAAACCTTCGTAAGCTTCCCGGTCTTCTGGTCGATCTTAAATATTGCAGCACTGTTGTCCCCTACATTCGAAGCCACCAGGTATTTATAATCTGCCGAAAGATTCAGCGCACTTGCCGCAGAATCATCCGTATGATAGTCATTTATCGTAAGTACAGTCTCTATCTGCTCGAAATTCGGTGCACCGTTTTTTTCCGTATATTCATATACTGCTATATAGCACTTTTCCTCATGTATGATATAGATAAATCTGCCATCTTTTGATGTCTTAATATGCCTGGGTCCTGAATACTGCTCAGAGTGAATGATGTCCACCAGCCTTAACTTCCCTGTCTTATGGTCAAAGCTATATACTTTGGTCTGGTCTATGCCCAGATCAGCCGCCAGAAGATACCTGTTATCCCTGGTCATCTTGACACAGTTCACATGCGGTCTGAAATTCCTGTCCACAATACTTCCGATTCCTTTATGGTATATCTCATCGGTTATCGTGCCAAGCGTACCGTCGTCAGCTAAAGAAAGCACTGTGATCTTGCCATCATGATAGCCGGCAACAAAAATATATTTATCATCGTAATCAGTGGAAAGATAACAGCCTCTCATTCCGTTTATGGAAGCTGCGGATGCAGTCTCAAGAGTACCGTCAGGAAGTATATTGTAGGATTCCACACCATAGTCGGTTATGGAATAAAGATACTTTCCGTTATGGGATATGCACATATATGACGAATTGGATATATTGATCTTTTCCTTTTCGGACAATGTACCGTTTTTGATATCCGCATCATAAACCCTGATTCCCACGGGACTTCCCTGGGTATAACATGAAACATAAGCTACATATTTGTCCTTAGCAGCCATAAAGCACCTCTTTTACCAGTATCTGTTTTCTATAGGCAGATATTCCTTGTGGGTTCCGACATACTTGTATGCGGGACGAATTATCTTACCGTTGTTAACCAGTTCTTCAAGCCTGTGTGCGCTCCAGCCCGATATACGCGCAATAGCGAATATAGGTGTAAAGAGTTCCTCCGGAATTCCGAGCATGGAATATACGAAACCGCTGTAAAAATCCACATTTGCGCATACCGGCTTAAATACCCTGCGTCTTTCGGTTATGAGCTCTGCGGAAATTCTTTCAACCCTGTCAAACAGTTCAAATTCTTCCATCCTGTCCTTGCTTTCAGCAAGAGCCTTTGCTGCCTCCTTAAGAAGCACCTTACGGGGATCGGACAGCGTATATACAGCATGCCCCATTCCGTATATCAGGCCGCTTTTATCAAATGCATCCTTATCTAAAACCTTTGACAGATAGTTTTTGATACTGTCTTCATCAGAAGGCGATGAAATATTGTCTTTCAGATTGCTGAACATCCTCTGTACCTTTAGATTGGCACCACCGTGCCTGGGACCTTTAAGGGATGCAATGGCTGCTGCTATGGCAGAATATGTATCCGTTCCCGTTGAGGTAACAACATGTGTAGTAAATGTAGAGTTGTTACCGCCGCCATGCTCCGCATGAAGTATCAGCGCAGTATCAAGAACCTGCGCTTCAAGTGGCGTAAATTTTCCATCAGGTCTGAGCATGTTCAGGATATTCTCAGCAGTGGAAAGTTCCTTTTTCGGTGTCCTGATCACAAGGTTCTTGTTCAGGATGAAATGCCTGTAACCGTGATATGCATAAACGCTCATAAGGGGCGTCTTTCCGATAAGCTGCAGGCACTGTCTCAGAACGTTCTGAACTGAAATATCTTCCGGATTATCATCATAGGAATAAAGGCTTAATATTGCTTTCTGAAGTGAGTTCATTATATTTCTGCTGGGATTATGCAGGATAACATCCCGGACAAAATCAGCAGACAGCTCCTGAAGGTCTGCAAGTATCGCTTTGAAGGATTTGAACTGGCTTTCATTGGGAAGATCTCCGAAAAGCAGCAGATATGTTATCTCCTCAAACCCATAGCGCTTTCCTTCCGTCCCTCTAACCAGATCATTAACACTGTATCCCTGGTAAAAAAGAGAACCCTCTGCAGGTACTTTTACGCCATCCACCACCTGGGTACCGCTGACATCCGAAATCTCGGTAAGTCCTGTAAGCACGCCTTTTCCGTTAGAGTCACGGAGTCCTCTTTTGACATCGTACTCAGTATAAAGGCTCTGGTCTATAGCACCTGACATCATGCAGTACTTAACCAGCTCGTTGTACATATCATTTCTGTTTTCAGCGAGTTCCATCATTGAATATTTTGACATTTACAAGTCCTCCCGTGTTGTATTACCTGAAAGCATGTTCACTAAACCACCGTTCATCTAAACTTCATAAAATCCCGGTCTTTATCCGAAAATCAGCGGATCCTCTCCGGAAAGCCGACTTTCTTCTGTACCTTACGCAGTGTCTTCTGTGCATAGTACTCAGCCTTCTCTGCATTTTCCTTTATAGCCTTGTCTATATAATCCTTATTCTTCGCAAGATCGCTGCATCTTTCCTGTAAAGGCTTAAGGACAGCCACTGCACTCTCTCCTACTGCCATCTTGAAATCGCCATAGCCCTTACCTTCAAACTCCTTCTCCGTTTCTTCCGGAGTCTTACCCGTGCAAGCGCAGTAGATATCAATAAGGTTCTTTATGCCCGGCTGTTCGTCACGGTATCTTACGGCAGCCTCAGAATCCGTCACAGCCCTCTTGAACTTACGCATTATCGCATCGGGATCATCCATAAGATAAATAGATGCATTTTCATTTTCGTCAGACTTTGACATCTTCTTTGAAGGATCCTGAAGGCTCATTATCTTTGCGCCTGCCTTGCCGAGATAAGGCTCAGGTACGGTAAATACATCACCGTATACACCATTAAACCTCTGTGCAATATCCCTGGTAAGCTCCAAATGCTGGAGCTGATCCTTGCCCACAGGTACTACATCCGCCTGATAAAGCAGGATATCCGCAGCCATGAGCACAGGATATGTGAAAAGACCTGCATTTATATTATCCGCATGCTTGGCAGATTTGTCCTTGAACTGAGTCATCCTCTGCAACTCGCCCATATACGTGTAACAGTTAAGTATCCATGCAAGCTCAGCATGGCAGCTTACATGTGACTGGTAATAGATACAGTTTTTTTCAGGATCAAGACCTGCCGCAACATAAAGGATGAAAAGATTTCTGGCGCGTTTCCTGAGCTCTGCCGGATCCTGTCTTACAGTTATTGAATGCATATCCACAACGGAATAAAAGCATTCATACTCATCAGAAAGCGTAACCCAGTTCTTAAGAGCGCCCAGGTAATTACCCAGAGTAAGATTTCCCGTTGCCTGCATTCCGCTGAATAATACTTTTTTGTCACCTATCATTTTAATCCTCCCGATGCGTTTTCATGACGCATCATATCAAATTTTTTATTAATAAAATAATCAGTATGTGTTCCGGATGATGTCCTGAAGCATCATTTGTACTCAATCCGTTCTAACAGCTGCTCTTTAGTGAGTCCGCCGTGGACCATCTTAAGGACTATTTCTGTACGTCTTTTTTCCGGAAGCCTTAAGAAATGCCTTATCCAGGCGATAGTATACGCCTCACCCTTTTTCGCCAGCATTATAAGCCAGGCTTCCAGCAATGTCTGTGTATAGGGATGAAGGAATTCCCTGATATCGCCGCGTCTGTAATACTGCAACGAACTGTCATCGGTATATTTATCTCCTAAATAAACCTTTGAAGCACTCACCCGGTCTATGAACATCTCCGCTATATACCGGTCCGGCATCCTGATGGGTCTTAATGCGACTTTCTTCTCCGGTCCTGTAACCGTAAAATCCAGCCAGTATTCAAAATGGTGGCGGTTGCGTCCTTTATGATGAAGCCAGGCTTCGGAATAGCCCTTAGCGCGACGCTCTCCGTTATTAGGGCTTTCCGTTCCCTGATAATACTTTGCACCATTTATGAATTCCACCGGCATATACTTTGAAAGATCATGAGTAAGCCCCTGCCGGTACAGGCCTATCCTAAAACATCCGATACATACAAGGAAACGATGGTATGTGATTGTCTTAAAATGCTTCCAGGGCTGCATGTCTGCCTCCATCTGAATTTCAGGCCGGTAACTGTTGCAAAAACATATCGCAAATTAACTAAAATATTTTATCATAAACCCTGACTTCACGCAAACTGTGAAAATGCACTTAACGAGCAGATTTTTTATAAGACATAAAGGGGCTGTCGCTTTAGTTGAGTAATTCTGGTGCGACAGCCCCTTCATTGCTTTATGATGTTCTTTTCGGTAATTATTAAATGGTCTGCTGCGCATCACTTCTCCACAGCTGTCAGACCATAGGTGCATCCTACAGACACAGCTTTGCAACCACTTCATTTATAACTTTGCCGTCTGCCTTGCCCTTAAGCTCAGGCATAACTGTCTTCATGATCTGGCCCTTGTTCTTTGTAGCCATCACATCAGCGAATTTGCTCTTAAGCAGCTCCTCAACCTCTTCAGCACTCATAAGCTTAGGTGCATATTCATTTATTACATCATAACGGAACTGGTACTCTGCTTTAAGTTCTGTCCTGTCTGCAGGGCAGGAATCTATCTGCTCCTTTACGGACTTAAGCTCCTTAAGGATCACACGGTCTACCAGTTCCTCTGAAATATCATCCCTGTGTCCCTCATCTATAGCCACTTTCTTGACTGCCTGAATCACAGATGAAATAGCATCCTTCCTTTCCTTATTGTGCTCCTTCATCGCTGCGATCATGTCCTTCTGTAAAGTTTCAAACTGCATTTCTTTTTCCTCCCGTTTTATACTTTATTTTTTCTTCCGATTATACTGACTGCCAAAACATCCAATGTGTAACATAAAGCTTATTAAAAGTCCTGCACTTCTTCCAAAACTCATGTTAGCTGAATGTTTCAGTCTGTATGATAACACCGTGAGACATTACTGACAATTGCTCCTGCCCAGATTCTTCATCAGCATTACATTACCGATCAGTCAGGCATAAAACCCATGTTTTCCGGGCGGATTATGGTATATCGGTGTGGGAAGTTTTAGTTACCAAGCCTTGCAACCCTGAAATACAAGTCATACAATATAAATGCGAATGCATTATTTTTATCTAAACAATACCCAGGAGTGGTTTACAGCACACTCTGCATCCTGCAGTTCGTCTGTATAAATTTACAAGATTTCTTTGCACATGAAACAACAACAGTTGTCAGAAAGGATAATTTATGAAAAAACAAAATGTAAATCCCAAAAATGATAACTCAAACGATGACGAGGATATGTTCGTTGACATAGAGCTTGATGAAGGTACCGTAACCTGCAAGATAATCACAATATTCGAGTGTGACAGAAAAGACTATATTGCCATACTTCCGGTGGACGAAAACGAAAAGCCTGTCAGCGAGGATGTCTGGATCTATGGCTACTCGGAAGATGCTGAGGGAAATCCTGACCTCCACTACATTGATGACGATGATGAGTATGAAGCTGCCGCAGACGCTTTTGACGAATACCTTGACGAGCAGATGTTCAACGGATTGCAGTAAAGCCACAGGTCATTTGAAAGAGGTTTTATTTACCTCTCTCAAAAACCGGCTGGGGACTATGCGTTTTTCTTTATTCTTTTCCAGATGACAGAGAAAGAGTTTTTCTTTTGCTCTTGTCATTGCCACATAGAATACACGGCGTTCCTCTTCAATCTCTGCCGGCTTTTCACATTTCTTTGAAGGTACATTTCCTTCATTCAGATCAGGGATTATCACCATCCTGTATTCCAGTCCTTTCGAACCATGCATGGTCATAAGCTGCACTCCATTCTTTGATTCTTCATTCTGAGCATTCTTAAGGCTTTCTTCATATTCCTCAACAGTTTCCAGCCAATGTACATAATTATCGGTATTCTTTGCCGATACGGTTATCTCATCAAGTTCATTTATGGTCTCATTTTTCGCTATGCCACGCTTTTCATTTTCCTTTACCATAAAGGCCTCATACCCCATAACCTTGCGAATATAATTCATCCCGGCAAAAGGATGCATGCCGCAGAGTGTATTCAGATGATAAAGTAATTCCTTTACATTCTTTTTAACATACTCCTTTATGTCAGTACTATAAAGTATGCGCATAAGCAAATCAGTATCATGGCTTTTATCCTGTAGATATGTTTTTACTACGCCATATCCTCTGCTATCTGAATCATCTCTATCTGAATTATTTTTGTCTGCATATTTTTCCTCTTCAATATCACATCTCCTTATATACCGCACAGGCTTGTTCATGAAACGAAGCAGATTTTCCCTTGTCTTTTTTCCGTTTGCATATGCAAGAACTGCCATCAGGTCCTTGGCCATTGTCCCGTCAAAAATATTCTTTATTTTCTCCTTCATGTAAAACTGTATTCCTGATTCCGACAAAGCCTTCGCATACGCTCCGGCGGAGCTGTTCATCCTGAATATCAGCGCAATGTCATCAGCCGCCATAAACTTAAGCCCGGTCTTCACAAGATTTATCACGCCCTCTGTTTCAGCTTGCTTATCCTTAAATGACAGTACATTTACTCCGCCCTTTCCTTTGTTTGCGGCCATCAGTGTTTTTTTGAATCTGTTTTTATTATGCCCTATCAGGCTGCATGCGGTATTCACCACCTCCGGAGTACTGCGGTAATTGTATTTCAAAAGCACGCTTTCAGCCCCTTTAAATGCTTTCGGAAAATCCAGCATTATCTGTGGACAGGAACCCCTGAAACCGTAGATGCTCTGGTCATCATCCCCTACAATGAAAAGATTGTTAAGTGGAGCCGCCAGCATCTTTACCACTTCATACTGCATGGGATTTATATCCTGGAACTCATCGATCAGGATATACTTAAACCGTCTGCGCCACATTTCAAGTATATCCGGATTTTCCACAAAAAGCTGCCTGCATTTAAGGACCATGTCATCAAAATCTACCTTACCGGCAATATGCATTATCCGAGCATAATCATAATAGATTTTTTCAAAAGCCTCCTTATCCACCAGCCTGCAGGGACTCTCATACATTTCCGGTGTGATACCGTCATTTTTTATCTTGGAAAATGAATCAAGAAGATACGTCGTGGTAAAGTCATCCGCATTGACAGCCGGATAAGACGAGAGCGCCTCTTTTATGAACTGCTTTTTCTCCTTTTCAGTGACTATATCCGAGGCGCTGTAACCAAGGGATTTTTTAAGAAAGCTAAAGTATATCCCGTGAAATGTCCCAAAAGTCACACCGGTCACATTACCGTCCATTAGCGATTCAAAACGCTCCTGCATTTCTACAGCCGCCGCCTTTGTAAAAGTGATCACGAGTATTGACTCAGGTGCAATGCCGCACTGTACCATATTTCTTATCCGCCTGGTTATGACAAATGTCTTGCCGGAACCCGGGCCCGCAAGCACCATCATAGGCCCGTCAAGATGCATGACCGCCCGCCGCTGCTCATTATTCATCTGCTCTGACATAGTTTTCCTCCTTCTGATTTTTTTATTTTTTTAACTCCACTTTTTTTTAAGTATTTCTGATGTTACTTGATACAAACTATTGAACGCTCATTGATTGTGGTACCACGAAATGTTTATAGAGTTTCGTATCTGATAATTGTCTTCCAGCTTCCGGAAAACTGTAGGAATCCCAATGAAATAGTCAGATTATTCCCATACACTCTCGTAAATGTGTGTATATGCTTCCGTGCCGGACGAATTTGCAAATTCGCAGCCGGCAAGATCCGATGCCTACAGTCCCTTGGGATTCGGCACAGGTCTGTGAGACAGCGTGCTTTTCGCTGGCTCACATGGTACGAATCCTTAGGGACTGTTGGCAGCTAGCTTGACGGATGCGATGCATAGACCGGCACGGAACATATACACACCACCGCACTGTATGCTTAAATTTTCACTACACTAAATTTTATTCTTCGAAAACTAGCGATTATCGCTTTCGAAATAACTAAATAAAGATCAATAGACTAAAATATAAAGATTTCCCACACCGGCAGAATAACTACCGATGTGGGCCATATAAATTTACTTGCTTAATAATTCAATACCCTTGCGGATACGAGCCAGGGACTCTTCCTTGCCGAGCACTTCCATAATCTCCGTAGCACCGGCCGGAGTCATCTGTTTTCCTGATACAGCAGTCCGGATAGGCCAGAGGACATAACCGTTCTTATACCCCTTATCAGCTACATACTTCTGTATCATCTGATAGAGGGCATCATTTGAATAATCCTCCTGCGCTTCCAGTAAAGGCAGTATGTCCTTAAGCACTTCCAATGAAGATTCCTTTGATGTCTTCATCTTCTTGTGACAGTACATTTCCGTATCATATTCGGGAAGCTCGTTAAAGAAATCTACCAGTCCCTCAATATCCGGGAATATCTCTATCCTCGTTTTTACCATTGCTCCGATCTTATCCCTGTCGAGTCCGGGCTTAAGATACTTATCAAGATACGGTCCTGCAAGCTCTTTAAACCTTGCATCATCCATTGCCTTGATGTATTCCCCGTTCACCCATTTTAATTTTGTATAGTCAAAAACTGACGGAGATTTGTTTATCTTTTTATAATCAAATTCCTTAACCAGTTCTTCCAGAGAGAATATCTCCCTGTCACCTTCAGGTGCCCAGCCAAGCAGCGCAACAAAATTCACAATGCACTCTGCAAGGAATCCCTGCTCTATAAGATCTTCAAAGGATGAATGCCCGCTTCTCTTGGAAAGCTTCTTGTGCTCCTCATCCGTAATAAGCGGACAGTGAACATATACGGGAACATCCCAGCCGAATGCATCATAGAGACGGTTGTACTTAGGTGATGAGCTTAAATACTCATTTCCCCTTACCACATGTGTAATGCCCATCAAATGGTCATCCACTACATTTGCAAAATTGTAAGTGGGAAAACCGTCTGACTTTATGAGTATCATGTCATCAAGCTCCGAATTATCTACGGAAATATCTCCATATATTTCATCATGAAAGGTGGTCTGTCCTTCCCTGGGGTTATTCTGTCTGATGACATATGGCTTGCCTGCCGAAAGATTTGCCTCCACTTCCTCCTTTGACAATCCCAGGCAGTGCTTGTCATAAATGGTTATTTCCTTATTATCCTCTCCAATGGATGTCTTAAGGGTAGCCAGCCTTTCCTTGTCGCAGAAACAGTAATATGCCTCGCCCTTATCGATAAGCTTCTTTGCATATTCAAGGTAAAGCCCCTTTGCCTGACGCTCACTCTGTACATAAGGTCCGACATCTCCGCCCACATCCGGGCCCTCATCATGCGAAAGTCCTGTCTGCTCCAGAGTCCTGTTTATGATATCAACAGCGCCCTCCATCTCGCGTTCCTGATCCGTATCTTCTATACGAAGGATAAAATCACCATCCTCATGCTTTGCAATAAGGTACGAGTAAAGCGCAGTCCTTAAGTTTCCTACATGCATCCTTCCTGTCGGGCTGGGTGCAAACCTTGTTCTTATCTTCATTTCTTCCCTTTCCGCCGATTTTTACGGCTGTCTGAATTTTTATCAAACTGATCACATTATTGCTTACAACATACATTCTTTTGGAGCCCGAACAACGAGCCCTCTCATATCCCGGGATATTCAAGACTTTAAACTATTCCGGAGGTTTCAGTCAGTAACGCCTCGTCAATTACGCATAAACCCTCAGTTCATCAATAGATACAGCCACTTCATACATTTCCGGAAATTCATTCCTTAACCGTATCATCATGCGTCTGCAGTATGACAGCCGCTCTCCCCAGTTAAATTTCAAAAGATTCTTGTGGCCCCAGAAATGAGTAAACAGCTTCTGTTCTCTGAGCGCATCCATATTATCACAAAAAGAATAAATATTCATCTGCTCTGCCACAGCGCACATCGGCAGGATCCTCTGTTCCGCAAAAACCATATGACAGAGATTGTCGCCGTCAGGTATGCTCTTACGCATGAATTCCATGGAATGCTCCACATAACGGTTCTTAAAGTCATTATCCTTTATAAAAAGCAGAGCCGTATTGGCCGGTCTGACTGTAAAGTCCCATTCCGGAGGAAACGCATACCCTTCCTGCATCCTGAAAAAATGCGGATCCGGATATGTGGATTCCGTAATATCTTCACGATGTATCACCGCTATATCGGTTGTATCCCTGTCGAAAGCATAATCAAGATTCTTCCAGATAATAAGATCCGTATCGATCATCACAGAGGGCATCTGCTCTCTTCTCAGTGCTTCAAGCTTTCCGGCAGCCCAGAACATCTGCGGATCGATACCTTCCGGTACCGAAAACAATTCCGTCCCGTTCTTAAAGCACCTGTCAACCGACAGACTCTCCAGATATTCAAGTGCCGGCTCATCCGCATACATCTTAGCCGGACCGTTGCTCTTCTGGTATGATGCCAATGACAACAGAAGCATCAGCAGTTCATAATCCTGCATCACAACGGTAGTTGCTCCGGTGGTCTTTCCGGGTGCTGTCCACAGTGAATAAAATCCCTTCATATCAGATCCAGTCCGTATCCCATCTCGGCTATAAGCCTGAAAGAAGGTTCAAGTTCAGCCTTGGGTATGAAGCTTAATCCACTCTTTGCCGGCCGGCTGCCATTGCAAAGAGCAAGATTTGAATCATTAATGAAACGGTTGCCCTGTTTATTTTCATTATCCAACGCATCACTGCCCTGCGTGACAGCCCTTCCACAGTAACTTCCGCTTAATAACCTTCCTGCGAAGCTGCCTTGTGTAAAAGATCCGTTCCGGAAGCTTGCCGAAAGCCTGTAACCGGTATTGTAACTGCCGCCCGCATAACTGCCTGACAGCCTGTATATCCGGCTGTTGTAACTTCCGCCAGAATAACTGCCCGTCAGTCTGTACATCTGTGCAAGATAGCTTCCGCCCACATAACTGCCCATCAGTGCCAGTCCTGCAGACATTCCAAAGGATCCAAACAGCCAGCTATAGCTGCCGATATTGAAACTTCCCGCAAAGAAATTGCCGAAACCCCAGAAATTGTAACTTCCACCTACAAGACGGTAGCTTCCCTGCAGAAACTGTTCCAGCCTGTACTGACCGCCCATAAAACTTCCCGTAAAATAGCTGCCGGCTGACCATTTGTATGTAATGTAGCTTCCAAGTGTATATTCCCATTCCAGCCCATGCGCAAAAGCATAACTTCCAAAAGAGTACGAACCTGATATATACGATCCGGTCATGAAAGCCGTGAAAGAATAGCTCCCCGCCGTATAACTGCCACGGGAATAACTTCCCTGCTGAAATGTATTTATACTATAGCTGCCTGATGAAAAACTGCCAAAAGTGTAACTGCCGGCATTAAACAAAACAGAAGAATAGCTTCCGGCTATGAAACTCCCGCCGGATGCATCATCCTGGCTGTATTTTTCCGGATTAAACAGCGACGGATTAAAGCTTGCATTAAAGCTGACTCCCCTGCCGTTGTACTCATCATACTCAGAAGCATCAATAACGACATTTTTCCGGCTCACAAAACAGATATTATCAGGCTTCCTTACCGGGCAGCCATTATAATACATGTCATAAAGGGCTCCGTCTTTTTCAACGGCAAAAAGAATAGCACGTAGCCGGCCTCTTGAAGCCTGAAGCTTAACATATACAGGCAGGCCTTCGCCTTTATTCAAGAATGAAACAGCTCTCTCCTGGTCACAGTGGAGCATAAAGCCTCCGTCCGGCAGGCGCTGCGATAATTTCTTATTGAATTCCCCATTCCATACAACATATACGGAAAAAGCGGACAGATCCTGGCTGTAATTTTCGTACATAAAGAAAGCATAGCCGGAATGAAATGCAGCAAGATGGTTTATTCGGTTGTCAAATGTCTGGAGGGACTCATCTTTGCGACGGTCAAGCCAGCCAAAAACTTTTGACATATAAACTCTTTCTTGGGGAAAAAGCACAAATTTATCAACATAACCCCAAATTACAATATTCTGTTTAATTATAATGGTTTACTGTTTGATTTACAAGATTTGTATTACATAAAGCTCATAAAGCTCAAATATAACGAATTACTGCTCACCTTACATATCAGCTTCTACCTGTCGTTCCAAAACCTCCGCGGTCGGAAGCACCAAGGTGCTCTGCTTCCTCAAACTCTATCCTCGGCTGATTTTCCATAATTCTAAACTGGCATATCCGGTCATTCACATGGATTTCCGTATCCCTGACGGCAAGTACAGGCATATACCACTGGTCATTATCGCCACAATATGAAGAATCCACGACACCGCAGTGATTTGTCTGTATAATGCCGAAATTTTTAAATGTAGAACTTCTGGGAACTATATGTGCTTCATACCCTTTAGGAAGCTGCATAGCCACTCCAAGAGGTATAAGCTTCCACTCCCCCTTCTTAAGGCTGATCTCCTCAGCACATCGAAGGTCTATCCAATCGGATTTCCCGTCAATATAACGAAGCTTTTCAATCTTATCAGTAAAATATTTAATCTTTATATTCATAGAATTCCCCTTTATCATCAATTCACCGGTACAGCTGCCTGTACACAATTATATAATCGTTTACTGCCTGTTTCCTTTTATAAAGACACACAATAAGCATTATCACACAAAAATGACACCCTTACGGATGTCATTAACAGATCATAATTTTCAGGCTTTTGAAGCATTTTCGGGACTGTCATTCCCCTGCGTTCCTTCAATCCTTTTATTCTTTGCTTTCCTCAGTCCAAAACCTATAAAGAAAGCTGCAACTATGGCTGCGATATAAACAAGGTACGTTACCAGATATGACAGGAATCCATCCGGTGAAAACAAAAATAACATCAATTTATCCATTTTTAAGAATCCCTTCCATGAGTTGTTTCTCCCCAACCCGGTTAAATTTTATCATTGTACCGCAACAGCGTCAATATATCAGAGTCAAATATGTGGTTAAAATTCATCTGTCAAAACCGCATTATTATCTGCCGCTGATGTTGCAAGCCTGTCGCACCGCTCATTATATACGTTACCGTCGTGCCCTTTTACCCAGTTCCATTTTATCTTATGAGGCTCTGCCGCTTTAAGAAGCCGTTCCCAAAGGTCCACATTCTTTACTGCTTCCTTATTGCTCTTTTTCCAGCCCCGCTTTATCCAGCCACCTATCCAGTTCTGGTTAAATGCATCTGTCAGGTATTTCGAATCCGAATAAAGCTCTACTTCACAGGGACGGTTCAGAGTCTCCAAAGCCACTATGGCAGCCATGAGTTCCATTCGGTTATTGGTAGTCTTCTTATACCCAGCCGATAGTTCTTTCTCGTGAGTCTCTCCCTTTGAATCCGTAAAGCTTATAACGGCTCCGTATCCACCGGGGCCGTCGGGATTCCCCCTGGCAGCGCCGTCTGTATATATCATTACCTTAGGCATTTTCATCCCCCTGTCTTTTCTTTCTCAAATTTAATATGCTTCATCAAGCATGAATTTCGTTGCTATTTTCATGCCCTCAGCTCCAGTTTCCTGACGTTTCAAATCTTCCGGCCCTTTCCGAAGCCTTTTGGGTAATCTCCGCAGGATACCCCATTATCTCTATTAACCTTATGGCATTCCTTGTTGCCGCAGGTCCCGGGCAGAGCTTATAGCTGAAGTTCACATCGCCGTTATCCATATCCTCACTGAAATGGTAGTTCTCATATTCAGTCTTGAGAATTTCCGTAAGTTCCCTGTCATGGGTAGCCGCCATTGCAAACACACCGTTATCCTTAAGATATTTAAGTATCTCTGCCGATGCTGCTATACGCTCCACAGTATTGGTGCCCTTCAGTACCTCATCGATAAAACAGGCTACTCTGATCTCCGCTATTAAATCCTTTGCCTCCAGTATCCGCTTAAGAGCCTTTATCTCAGCCAGGAAGAAACTGTCCCCTGCAAGGAGGTCATCAGACAGAGACATTGAACTGTATATCCTGTGATACGCAGTTGTAAAACTGTCAGCACAGGCAAAACACAGCGTCTCGGATAATACCATATTGACTGCGACAGTCTTTAGGAAGGTTGATTTGCCTGAAGCATTTGATCCTGTAAGCAGCATATTTCCCGAAAGAGAATAACTGTTCTTCACGGGATTCTTTATAAGCGGATGATAGATATTTTCTGCGCTTTCAATTCCTGAAAAGACAGGTTCGCAGATATCACCGCAGGCAGCCCTGAAAGAAGCCGCAGCAGCCAGCATTTCCAGATAACCAAGGGTAAAATGGATCTTATCAGCCTCATCTTTGTTCTTTAAGAGTTCCCTTCCGGCCTTTTCAAAAACAATCAGGTCAAGATGAAGCATCATGTATATATAGTCTTTTATAAGTCCTAACGGAGATGCGGCTCCCACATCCCCAGCGGTTATCAGCGTCACACAAGTCCTGAACGTTCCCATTTTCCCGTATGAATTTTTCAGGCAGCTGAGCTCGGCTGAAAAGAGACTCCTTGAGCCCTCATCCGGAAATACCCTGTCTATATTCTTTATGAACTCTCCCGTACTCTTCTGCTCACGCATCACGATACGCACCACAGAAAGCAGCGGCATTATTGAAGGCTTTACTTTAAAATACCAGGCAATGTTAAATATAAGAGCTGCCGGGAATAATATCATTCCGATACGCAGATCAATGAACATTGTGATGAAACCTGCTGCAAATATTACAGGCGCCAGCACATGCAGGCTGCCTTTAGCCTTCTTCGCTGCATTTTCGGTCTGCGCATCCATATCATCCAGTATTGCACTGAAAGAAAACTTTTTATCTTTGCCGCTTTGCGCAGCCAGGAACTGAAGATGCTCACGTTCTGCCGTATGTTCCGAAAAGAACCTGATCATCTCATCACGCCTTTTTAACTCACTTTCTTCAAGTATAGGCGTCCTTAGCGAATGATAAAGCACCTCTTCTCCTGCAGAGGAATATGTTACATTTGCCCTGGCAAAAAGCCTGTTCATATCCAGGTCGTTCCAGGTGATATCATCAAGCACATAACTGCCTGCGTGTGTCTGATGAAATTTTTTTATGATCTGCATCCTTTCCGCAGAAATTCCGGCAGTATTAAACCGTCCATAGCTTTCGTGGATTTCTTTTTTTAGCTTTTTCTCCTGACGGCTGCGCTCCTTAAGTCCGAGCAGAATAAATATGATCACAAAAGCCGCAAAAGCGGCAAGAAAAACTAATGTTGCATTATCCATTTCAGATATCCTTAAAATCAGGTCCGAAGCTTTCAGGCAGAAGCTCTTCCAATGAAAATTCCCTGTATTCAAAATCCTTGCCTGCCACAACTATTCTCATTTCAGACGGTTCCGAAAATTCCCTGAGTACCTGCCTGCATACACCGCAGGGATATGCCATCCCCATATTATCTCCTGAACCACCGGCTATTGCTATAGCCTTAAATCTTCTTTTTCCTTCACTGACCGCTTTAAAAACTGCAGTCCGTTCAGCACAGTTTGTTGCACCGTAAGATGCATTTTCCACATTACACCCGGAATAAACACTTCCATCTTCACATAAAAGAGCCGCTCCCACCTGATAGTCTGAATACGGCGCATAGGAATTTGTTCTCGCTTCATAAGCTTTTGATATTAGTTCTTTTCTGATTACGTCATCAAGCATCATCAGCTATCCTTTCCTTTTGAGTATTCTTTTATTTCAGCTGTTTCTCAGCTTTCATCTCAGCCTTATCACGCTGCATTTCTTTTACAGCACGCTCTGCCAGTTCTTCGACACTTAAATCCCTATCTTTATCATAATAAGCCACACCTATCGCCGCAGACACCTTTTCCCAGGGTTTCAGGGCTTTTTCTTCGCTTAATCTGCTAAGCCTTGACTTAAACTCTTCAATAAGCTTTTGGCTGTTTCTCAGGTCCTCACCTTTCAGCACAACCATAAACTTGTCTCCGCCCACCTTGAACACGGGTGAATGTTCAAATACATGGCATACAATAAAGCAAAGCTTCCTTATCGCATGATTCCCATTTTCATATCCATAATCCTCATTTATCTGCTTAATGCCGTTCATATCTACTGCCGCCAGGCCAAAACCGGTATTTTCATTCTGGACGTATATCGCCAGTTTCCTGATCTCATCTTCAAAGGCATTACGGTTCCTTATGCCGGTAAGCAAATCTTTATACCCCTGTCCGCTGGCTTTTCTTACCTGCGCCTTAGTATCAGACAGCTCCTGTGAAGCATACTGCAGGCTCTTTATCTGTTTTTCCACCTGCCTGATCAGATTGCTGAAAGCTGCAGAGAGATCCGCTATCTCATCAGTTCCCTTAATACTTTCATCTATACTGTCAGCGACCCCGGCTTCCCTTGATTCTGTATATTCCCTGATATGTCCGGCCAGCTTTTCGATTCTCTCTGTAACAGATCGGCTTAGTATCTCTATTATTGCAAATGTCGCAACCAGATATACGAGTGCAATGATCGCAACCTGCTTAAGAGTATCTTCAAGTATCTCCTTGTTTACCCTGTCAACTTCTATCTCCGTAGCTATAAGTCCCATCTTCTGTCCATTGATCACAAGCGGAGTATAATAGCAGTATGTATGGCCGTATGAATTATTGAATTCCTTAAAGCCGTTCTGCTTTACACCTGTTTCCCAGGTCTTCCACATTATCTCATATTCATCCGGGTCGTTATAATAGGTATCCCCAAGATACATGATACCATCCATCGCCGGATCAGGCGTCTCCCCCTCCGCAAGATGGTCATTCGGGGTGGTGCGTTCACCATCTATCATGTACATTACTTCGTGATTTTCTTCATCCATCACAAGATAATATGTATATGGCAGATCAAAGTCGATCCTTGCCTCTTCAAAAGCCAAAAGCCAGTACATGTGGTAATACCTGTAGTATTCCATCTGAAGCTCCGTTTCAACATCTTCAAATGCAATATCCCTCCCCAGAACCTTTCCCGGATAATTGTCAATGATCATCCTCTCTGCCGAGATCCGATATGACAGATATTCCTCCTCGTCTATGGGCAGATTAAACTCATCATAATGCTTGAGATAAAAATCCTGATATTCAATAAATCGGTCACCATCCCGTACCATAAGTCCTGCAAGATACTCGCCTACATCCCTGACATTGATCTCGCACTGCCTTTTGTAACTGCCCATCTGAATGGAATATATAAGGATACCCGTAAGCGATAAAGTAAAGATAGTAAAGACCAGAAATACAGCTATGATCTTATTGCTGATACTTTGTTTTGCCCCCATAACAAACATTATCCCCCCATAATGAATGCGCTCATTATACCACTTTTTTACCGATTTTTCCATACTGCCAGCCTCCCTGCTCCCTCCCTGTTCAAAATTATCCGTAATAATACGAAAATATGGTAAAATTTTATCCGTAATAATATTTAAGGATTCCGGATCTATGACTGAAACAAAAGAAGTAATAAAAGAAGAAATAAAAGAAAGAATTAAAGACCTAAGCTTCACCGGTCTGCAGGCAGGCAATATAGCCTATTCATATAAAAAACACAGGGTGCTTCAAGGCGTCTCATTTGAACTGCCTAAGGGAAAAGCGGCAGCTCTCCTTGGTGCTAACGGAAGCGGGAAATCTACGCTTCTCTCAATACTCTCGGGGATACGGCATTCCGGTACGCCTGCTGATGGCAGCATTCCGTTTTATACATACTGCGATGGAAAAAATACATCAGATCTGTTCCGTGACAAAAAAAGCTGTTCTCGGATCATTTCGTATGTTCCGCAGGAGGATCCCCTGATGCCTGAACTGTCCGTAAAAGATAACCTGCTCTTATGGTATAACGGCTCCGGTACCGGATTCAGTTCAGCCCTGCAGAGTCCTGCCATTTCTGCACTTGGTATTTCTCCGTTTATGAATAAACCTGTAAAGGATCTGTCAGGTGGTATGAGAAAACGTGTCAGTCTCGCCGTAGCACTTATAAATGAGCCTGCGGTTCTTCTTCTGGATGAACCCGCATCCGCTCTTGACCTTAGCTTTAAGGCAGAACTCAGGAACTATCTCCGGGGACTGCGTGAAAGCGGAACCACTCTTTTGATCAGCACGCATGATGAAGAAGATCTCGACATCTGTGATATTGCCTTTTTATTGAAAGACGGAATAATATCATCCATATCACCTGCCCTTAGAGGCGAAGAGTTACTGAAACTGATACGATGAAAAGAATAATCAAAAAGCCCGGGATAATGATACCTGCAGTTATTATATTTATACTTGCTGCAGCTATGGCTATTCTGCTGATTTTGAATTCTCCACGGTTTCGGGTACTTGCAGCACTCTATGATGCCCTGGATACAGAGCTGACCGACAGCTGTCTGACAGGTCCTGTAACAGCAGATGCAGGATTTGTGATAACTTCACTTAAATGTGAATCGCTGCCTGAAGACTCATATTTCTCCGGTGCAGGATTAAAACTGTCCGCTATGGCTGACACTGAAAGCCGGTTCCTTGACATGAAACTGACACCCACATTTCTCATCTACGCTGCGCCTTCACTATGCGTAAGGTTTAGAAGCAATCTGCTTGGGATATCCTCACCTGAGCTGTATGATAAAGAGCTTGTATTCGATACAGCACATCCCTTTAACGGCTATGAAGACTCCGTTCTCCATGAAATGCTGGGCATCGACATTCCTGACAGCTCCGAAAAATATTCAGCTGACCTGTTTAGGTATTTGGAAAAGATCAGTGACTCATATTCAAAAAAAGAACTGAGCAAAAAAATACTTGAATCTGACATTAAAAAAACATCAGGATACGCGCCCCTGTACACGCCTGATAAACGGGAATATAACTGTGAAAGCTATACTATTACTTTCACATCCGGTGAGACTATCACCGTCTGTATCGATAGATCAGGAAAACTCCGAAGCATAAAATCCGGCTGTATAATTATTTATTTTTGCGGAGAACAGAATGTAACGGATGATTTCTGCTTTGTGGCAGACCATTATCCATTGTCGGATCCGGATTTTCTTTTGGCTGATCCGGAATCTGACACTGAAAACGAGTTTTCCCTGTTTGATGGAAACATGACAGTCAGCCTGACTGCATACGGTACAACCAGGAATTATAAGCAAAGCCGGTACAGCATCGACAAAGAGTTTACTCTTGAAGCTGATACACTTGAACTTACTCTGTATTCCGAAAAGGATGAGCTGTTATACTTAAACGGAAATGCATCCATCACGCTCCTTCCGGGTGACACCCCGGTATGCGAGGACCTGCCTGATGAAAATCCTTACAACATGAGCCGGACAGAATTACAGGATGCGATTTCCGGAATATACATAAACCTGCAGAACAACCAGCTTATGAAGCTTGTAATAACTCATATGGGGGAAACGGGATTCGATGATCCAATGGCTCCCGAAAAGAGATAGAAAATGTTTTTTAACTTTCTTAAATTCAATTTTAAAAAGTCAGTCCGTACCCTGCCTGCACTCTTTGCCGGAGGTATTTTTCTTGCACTCCTGATAGGAAGCTGCGTTGCTGCGGCTTCCGCAGTACTTTACAGGAATGAACCTCTCGTAAAAGCATCTGTGGCCGTTGTTCCCGGAGATATGAACAATCGTTATATGGATATGGCAATTGACTATATTTCCAACATGTCATCAACCTCTATGGTACTCGAGTTTGAAATAATGGAAGCAGATGAAGCTGACCGGGCATTGAAGCAAGGCGATGTGATAGCTGAAATGATATTCCCCGAAGGAATGGTTGAGGGAATATTATACGGTGATAACATACCTGCCATTATCCGAATACCTGAATCAGATAATCTCTCTGCACTTTTCCTCTCCGAACTGATAAATGACGGTGTGACGCTCCTTTCCTCTGCACAGGCATCTTCCTATACTGCCGCTGCGGTTTACTATTCAATTGGTGCAGAAGAAAGTCTTTCCAATGCCTACGACCACATAGACCTGATCAACTTTGCCCATGTCGCAGACAGGGAAAACGTCTTCAACATTACCATGCTCATCCCCGGAAGCAATGAAGGTCTTACCGTCAGCAACGATCCGGATGATGCCGGCGTATCCGGCACTAAGTCTGTTGCGCTCTACTATATGTCCTCCGGTTTCATACTTTTCGCACTGTTCTGGGGAAGCTGCATGACAGGGCTTTTAAAATATCCGTCTTCGTCCTATATTTCCTGCCTCTTTGCCAAAGGCATAACAACCGTAAAATATATTCCGGCACTGTTTCTTACTGCGTCAGCCATTTTCTTTGTAATACTTGCATCAGCAGGCAGCATAACCTGCAGCATACTTCTCGAAAGCCTCTCTGTTCCGGCACTGCTTATGTACTTTCTTATGCTGTCATTATTTGTATCGGCCTTCTCCCTATTCCTCCACGTTATAACAAGAAGTCCTTCTCTTGCGGTACTGCTTCAATTCGTACTGGGCACAGCCATGCTCCTGTTATCCGGCGGAATAATCCCTTCGGCCTTTCTTCCTGCAGGAATTGCCAGTTTTAGCAGAATCCTGCCCACCGCATTTTTACAGAGCAGCCTGTTAGGGATATTCCTGAATATAAGTCTCATGCCTGACGTCAGAGTACTCATATGGACTGTATTGCTGCTGATTGCAAGCTGTACAGTACTTAAATTCCGTCACATAAGGGGGACACTGTAATGAAATTTTCCAGATTATTATTTATGTCAGTAAAAAGAACACTGCTCTCTCCTGTATTTGTACTGCTCCTTTTTTTCCTTCCATTGATCACGCTTATAACCGGCATACATGAACGTTTTTCCGTTGATAACAAAACCGAAAAAAAGATACCAGTTGCATATTTTATTTCCGCCAATAATGAAGATTCTAATACGCCGTTCACCGGTTCTGACACGGACAGCATGTATTCTTTCCATGAGTGTGATTCCGAATCAGCACTCAGGGATGAAGTATTAAGCGGAAAAGCCGAGTGCGGATACGTTATCCCCGCAGATATATTTGCAGTTTTAGCCACCGGCGATACCAAAGGGAAAGTGCAGGTGTATATTTCACCGGCTTCTACCCAGACCTATATAGTCAACGAGACTGTATATGCGGAAATATTTAAGAAACTCGCTCCCCTTCTGTTAAGGAACTATATATATGAATACTCAGAAGTAAGAGACAGGATCGCCCTTATCGATGGGAATGAGATAAACGGAAAAGTCTTCTCGGAAGATGTTGTATATGAACTCTATGACGATTATTCAACCAACGGAAGCACCTTCTCCGTCGTAACAGATACTACGGAAAGCATGTCGACATCATACACCGATAACAGTAATAACGGAAATTCTCCGGATAAAAAAACATCTGCAGCATCATTAAGAGGACTTTTATCAGTACTGGTAATGCTCTGCGGATTCTGCGGAGTACTTAAGTATTTTGATATGGCAGACAATCCGGTACTGTCAGCTTTTAAAGTACGGCTCTGTACCATAATGAGCCCGCTGCTTCTATCCATGACCGTGTCTGAATCATGTCTGATATTATCAGCCCTTTTCGGAAACAAAAATGCTTATGCTTTAGCTCCCGGAAACCCGCTTCAAAAGCTTTCATTCATATCCGGATCCGTTTTTATTTCCGAAATATCAGGTCTTATGATTTTTATGATATTGTGTATATTATTACTTTTACTCCTTTCATACCTGATTCCCGAAAGGAGCCTGTTCTGTGCCTTTATGCCGGTATACCTGTTATCAGCGCTGATCTTCACACCGGTATTTATTGACATTCCCTCATTAATGCCGGTGTTCCGTTTTGTAAAAGTATTATTTCCTTCTGTCTGGTATATCTGATACATTTTATTTATTCAATCAAAATAATTCATAAAAATATCCCCCGGAGAACATGTTATTACATTTCCACCGTTTTTTCTGATCAATTCGTTATAGATGGCAATATTGTTTTCATTGACACAATCCGGAACATGCTCCGGCAAAACAAGCTTCCATGAATGAAGCAGCTGATACCTTATACCTTTATACGGATGACCGCCATACTTTACATCACCGGCTAATGGATACCCGATAGAAGATAAATGAGCCCTTATCTGATGTGACTTTCCTGTAATAAGCTCCACCTCAACTAAAGAATACCCATCCTTTTGTCCAAGTATTTTATAACCTGTATAAACTGCGTCTTTTTTCTCTCCGCTTTCTTTTATACTGACTGTATTTCTTTCATGATCCTTGATAAGATACCCCTTAAGCATGCCTTCACCGGACATCCTGCCCTCAACTATAGCGAGATATTTTTTTCTGACAGAATGAGTCTTTATAAGGTCGCTTATAAGTCTGCTTCCGGCATAGGTTTTAGCTGCCATAAGAAGCCCTGATGTATTACGGTCCAGCCTGTTGCAAACAGATGGCGTATAAGTGCTTTCCGCCCTGCCATAGCGCTGTCTCAGTATGTCATTTATGCATGTTTGCCCCTTTTCCGACCCCTGGCTCAAAATGCCTGCAGGCTTATTTATTAACAGCACATCATCCGTTTCGAGTACTATATTAAGCTGAAAACCACCTTTAGGATTTCCGTTTTTCCGGCTATGCCACTCCGGATACGTATTGGATTGATGCTGTAATGCCTCATCGGAAGATGCTTTCATTAACTTCTCATCAGTGCCCCCGCGCATTTTCTCATAAGTATCATCAGAAAAAAAGATCCGAACATGATCCCCCGGTGACAGTATCGTGCTTCCGTCAGATTTCTTTCCGTTCAGATCTATATTCTTTTTTCTGAGCATCTTATACAAAAAGCCGTTTCCGGCTGCAGGCAAAAGCTTTTTCAGATATTTATCCAGACGTTGTCCGGCCTCATCATTTCTGATGATCATCTCTTTCATAATTCAACTCTCCATAAAGGACATACTCGCACAACATCTCATTTTAGGCAGGCTCACAGTGATATCTGTGTCATCAGCTCTAAAATTTCAGTACTGTCATCACTGTCATTTCCGTTCTGTGCAAGATGCTGTAATCTTGCTATAAACTTATCATTTTCCGTAGTCTTATAAAACTTTATCTTTTTTCCTTTAAATCCGTTCTGTTCCATAAGAGTTTTCACATGTTCGACAGCAGCTTCCGCATCAGCCTTATCATCAGACAGAAGCGCAGATATCCCGCCCTCATCAGCAACAAGAGCCGCCACCGCAAATGACTTGCTGTAGCCGGTCATATAAAGTTCATAAATGATATTATCACAGCCGGTTCTCTCTATATCATCATAAAGCTTTTCAACCGGAGTATATGCCTTTGCCTTGTAAAACATGATGGCAGATATAAGTGTACGTGCTGCCGGAAGCATCCCCAGAACGGCTGCAATCGTCAGATAATTAAATTTTGTACCTGTAACAAATATGCCTATCCCCAGAATACCAAAAGATATCCCGAACATTACCAGGCAGACGGCGCAATTCCTTTTCCAGCCCGCCTCCCAGTATCCTTTAGTCCCTTTTGTATATTTATTCTTGCTCCTATTATTTTCCAATAATATCAACCTCTCTCTTATTTATAAAACTTTATCAAAAGCCCTGCCCCACAACTGACTGACACGGTCAGCACATAACTTCTGACAGCGACAATTTCATGTATAAATACTGCTTGTCAGAAAAACATCCTAAGTATCAGTTCATCCGGAAGTATCTTTGCCGCCACCCTGAAACAATTCATACCGGCACCGTAGACAGATACATTCCATCCCCTGTATGCATCATGGTATGCCTGCAGTACCACCTTTTTAGCCTCCGCCATAAACGGCTTTTTATAATCTTTCATTTTTTCATACTTCTCTGCCTTGCTTATAAATGGCGTATCCACACATCCGGGACATACAGCAGTCACATAAATCTTCTTTTTTCTAAGCTCATGGGATAATGCTTTTGACAATGAATATACATAACTCTTTGAAGCAGCATAAACCGCAAATCCCGGCTGGGGCAAAAAAGCTGCAGCGCTTGCCATATTTATGATATGGGAGCCACGTGACATAAATGGAATGCAATCCGCCGTAAGCCTTGTTAAAGCCCGACAGTTTATATCAGCCATCAGTTCATTTTCTTCAGGCTTAAGCCTTGCAAAATCCCCCATTATGCCTATGCCGGCATTATTAACCAGCAGCCTTATATCCGGCGCTGTATCCTGTACTATGCTTATAAGCGCACGATATTCTTCATCATCACTTAAATCCGCAGAGATACACCTGCATTTTCTGCTTACCCTTGAAGCCGTTTTATAGAGCTTTCTCTTATCACGTCCTACAAGCCACAACTCATCAATATCAGTTGCAAAAAATCCTGCATAATAGGCAAAATACCTGCCCATTCCTGAACCGGCACCGGTAATCACTGCAATCCTTATTCCGCTGTTAACTGATTTATTATTACTGATCATACTATAATTAACCCGCATAAATACTTTTTCGACCTCATGTGGATGTCGCCTACTGTACTTTTCTCCCACCGCTAACGGGCTTGTGTGTGAGAAAGACCTTTCGGCTGGTGAATCATATGATTAACCGGCAAAAAACAGCTTGAATCCTACTATCACAGCATAAAAAAACATCCGCCCGGCACTAAGCATCAGCATGCACTTAATCCCAGACGAATGCCCAACATATCAATATATTCATTCCTCAGAATCAGGATCGAGATCAAGGCTGATGGGTGCTGTAGGCCCCATTCCCTGATTTTCCGGAAGATCCTCATCGCCCCCGCTCTCTGTGCCTGCATTATTGACTGCATCAAGATTTGCACGAATCTCATCCTGTGACTTTCTAAGCGCCTCCAACAGATGATTGGAATTCCTTGCGGTCTCATTTGCACAGTCTTCAATTATATTCTGAAGATTATTAAGTGAAGATCTGAGATACTTATCAAACTCGGAGTAAACAGCATTCGCATAGTTATCTGCGTCGTTTACGATCGCATCAGCCTCTTCATTTGCACCTTTTATTATCTTCTGAGCTTCCCTGTCTGCATTGTTAATGATGAGATTTGCATTTTCCTCAGCCCTCATCATTATCTCACTTTCACTCAGCAATTCCTTTGTCTTAGCTCGCACAGCATCCAGCATATCATCCGACTGTTCTCTGGCTTCATTCCGGATTCGATCAGCTTCATCACGCGCCTCGGCCATTATATCCTCACGCCTCGCATACATTTCCATACATGCAGATACTTCTTCCGGCGTGGTCCTCCTTAATTCATCGATCAGATCTTTTAAGTTATCCCTGTCAAGAATTACCTGATCCTGATGGAACAACGGGCTCTTTCCTTCATCCACCATTGCATTAAGCTCATCTATGCACTTCATTATGCGTGCCTTGGGTTTAGCCATTATCTTTTCCTTCCCCTCGTATTATTTACGTTTTTCAGAATATTTTGCATTTATAAGCGGTACTTCAAATTCGGGCACAAACTGTGAGATATCACCGCCGAAACTAATGATAGTCTTTACAGAAGAAGAACTCAGGTATGAATACTCAAGGCTGGTAGTCAGAAAAATCGTGTCAACTTCATCATCAGAAAGCTTCCTGTTAGTCTGAGCAGTCTGAAGCTCATATTCAAAATCAGTAATCGCCCGAAGCCCCCTGATTATAATATGAACATCCTTCTCTCTGCAATAATCAACAAGAAGACCACTAAAAGAATCAATTTCCACATTCTTGATATCTTTAGTGGCTTCCTTGAGTATTTTAACACGTTCATCAACCGAAAACAACGGAGATTTTGTATCATTATTAAGTACACTTACCGTAAGCTTGTCAAACATCCTTGACGCTCTCTTGATCACATCAAGATGTCCGTAGGTCATGGGATCAAAACTCCCCGGATAAATTGCCTTCTTCATTATTCTTTAACTCTTTTCCGCAAAAATACATGCTTATTGGTTTTGTAAATCTTCTCCTTGATAATATCAAACCCCAGCTCATTTGCAAAGGAAAAATCACGATCCTTTGCTTCTTCTATAATAATTACAGTATCAGAGGTTACAGCCTTTGACGAAACTGCCGCCGAAAGCAGTGATGCATCCGTTCCCATACCGTATGGAGGATCAGCAAATATCACATCAGCTTTTTCCCTAATGCCATAACTCATAGCGGTAACCGCATCCTGCTTAAGAACAACGGAAGAATCAATAAGCTTGGTATGCTTTAAGTTTTCCTCTATGCACTTTATCGCCGCAGCATCATTTTCTATAAAATAGGCTTTTTGGGCACCTCTGCTCAGTGCTTCAATACCAATCTGTCCGCTCCCTGCACACAGATCCACAAAGACAGCCCCCGGAACATCCTGCTGAAGTATGTTGAAAAGAGTTTCCTTTATTCTATCCGTAGTAGGCCTTGTGGTCATTCCCGCCGGAGTCTTTAACAACAGGCTCCTTGCGCTTCCCGCAATAACTCGCATCATTACCTCTTTCTGCTGTATTAATACAGCTTACTTTATCTTTGATCCTTTGCCATCTCTGTTAGCAGCCCTTATTATACGAAGATCTATATGACGGTCATGGAATTCAACGATATTCTTTTCATCACTGTTGCGTCCAAAATATGCCTTCTCAATGTAATCGTCACCCACAAGCTTCATACCACGTACGCCGATTGCGGTCTTCTTCTTTTCAGGAATCTGTGTTGTGTCAATCTTTAATAAGTATCCCTTGTGGGAAGCCATTGCCAGATATGTATCATCCAGCATTTCTGATACCCCTACCACTTCATCATCATCTGCAAGCTTTGTAGCAGCAACAGTACGTTTGGCCACATTGAATTCAGCACCATAGACATACTTGATCATGCTCTGTTTTGTGACAAAGATAAAGCACTTCTGATCTATGTTCTCCTGGCTGACCATATAGATTATATCCTCGGTCTTGGAATCGAAACCGCTGACGTTATCTATGGGCTGTCCCTTATCTCTGAACTTTCCATACGGAAGATCACTCACTTTGACTGTATGGAGATTCCCCTTATCCGTGAAAGCACATATTCTTCCGGTATTCTTGCATTTCAATATATAGCTGTTTTCTGCCTGTGCAGCATCAGCATTTCTCTCATATGTAGGAATATCCACAACCCTGCAGTATCCGAAACGGTCCATTAAGAACATCATTTCCATCTCTTCAACAGGTTTTTCTACTACTACCGCTTCTTCAACATTATCAATCTCTGTCCTGCGGTCTCTGGCAAACTGCTTTTTTATGGTATCCAGTTCTTTTATCATCTCCTGGGCCATGGACTCTTTTCTGTCCAAAAGATCCTCATACTTATAGATATTCGCAGTAGTCTCTTCATACTGTTTATTCAGTGCATCTATCTCAAGTCCGATCAGGCGGTAAAGCTTTAACTCAAGTATAGCATCCGCCTGTCTCTCGGTAAAATGCAGCATCTCCGCCATTATCTTGGACTCTTTTGCCTTGAACTTGATTCCCGTAGTCTTGCCTTCCACAAGACAGGCTTTCGCCTGAGCTTTGTCATGTGAGCCCCTGAGTATCTCTATGATTAGATCAATTACATTGCAGGCCTTGATAAGACCTTCCTGGATTTCTTTCTTTTCCTTTTCCTTTCTGAGGAGTGTTGTATATTTCCTGCGGTTAACCTCATACTGGAATTCAACATTATACCTGATAGCATCACGCAATGACAGCGTCTCCGGACGCCCGTCGGCAATAGCCAGCATATTGGCACCGAAAGTATCCTCCAGCCTGGTCTTCTTATAGAGAAGATTCTTGAAATTCTCCACATCAGCATCACGCTTAAGCTCTATAACTATGCGTATGCCTTCCTTGGATGACTGATTGGAAATATCAACTATATCCGAGGTCTTCCTTGTTTCCTGAAGAGATGCTACATCCTGCAGAAATTTAGCAATTCCACTTCCTATCATTGTATAAGGAATTTCAGTGATAACTACAAGGGTATGGCCACCTTTTGCCTTCTCTATTTCCACTCTGCCGCGGATCTTTATTTTTCCGGTACCGGTTCTGTATATCTCAGCCAGTTCATCCTTATTGGTAATGATCCCTCCTGTAGGAAAATCAGGCCCTTTTATATACTTAAGCAATTCTTCCGTTGTAATCTCTTCATTCTTAATATAAGCCTTCTCCGCCTCTATCACTTCAGCAAGGTTGTGGGGCGGAATATTTGTAGCCATGCCGACAGCTATACCTTCCGAACCATTTACCAGAAGGTTTGAGAATTTAGCCGGAAGTACTGAGGGTTCTTTTTCTGTTTCATCGAAATTCGGTATGAAGTCTACTACATCCTTATCCAGGTCAGCAAGAAGATTTTCCTCTGCGACCTTAGCCAGGCGGGCTTCCGTATACCTCATAGCAGCGGCACCATCACCCTCGATATTGCCAAAGTTGCCATGACCATCCACTAGGGCAAGGCCTTTTTTGAAATCCTGACTCATTACCACGAGCGCATCATAAATTGAAGAATCACCATGGGGGTGGTATTTACCCATGGTATCACCTACTATACGCGCACTCTTCCTGTAGGGGCCGTTATGCCTTATACCTAACTCATGCATGTCATATAACGTCCTGCGCTGAACGGGCTTAAGACCGTCTCGGACATCCGGCAGCGCTCTTGCAATGATAACACTCATGGCATAGTCGATGTACGACTTCTGCATGACCTCGCTGTATTCTGTTTTAAGTATACGATCCTGTTCTTTCATTAATGATATTCCCTTATATTATTCCTTTATATATTACCTGCTAAAACTTCACACTTGCTATATACCACTATAGTACTTTATCTTAAACGTCCAGCATTGCATCCTTCGCATTTTCGTGGATAAAAGCCTTTCTCGGAGGCACATCCGTTCCCATAAGCAGCTCTGTTGTATCTGATGCAATCATGGGATCCTCTATGCTGACACGCTTAAGCATGCGCCTTTCCGGATCAAGTGTCGTCTCCCAGAGCTGGTCAGGATCCATCTCTCCAAGACCTTTATATCGCTGCAATGTAAAATTACCTTTATGTGTCTTTCGGTATTTTGCCAGGGCCGCATCATCATAAAGATATTCTTCCTCTCCTCTTGAAGGCATAGCCTTATACAAAGGAGGCATAGCAATATAAACATGACCTTCAGATATAAGCTCCGGCATGAACCTGTAAAAAAGGGTCAGCAGCAGTGTACAGATATGTGCACCGTCCACGTCGGCATCTGCCATGATAATGATCTTATCATAGCGAAGCTTTGTAATATCAAAGTCATTTCCATATCCCTCGGAAAAGCCGCATCCAAAAGCATTTATCATGGTCTTGATTTCAGCATTTGCCAGAACTTTATCTATGCTTGCCTTTTCCACATTTAGGATCTTACCCCTAATAGGCAATATTGCCTGGAATTCCCTGTTTCTTGCAGTCTTTGCAGATCCGCCGGCGGAATCACCCTCCACAATGAAGATTTCACATTTTGACGCATCTCTGGAACCGCAGTTGGCAAGCTTACCGTTTGAATCAAACGAATACTTGGGCTTGGTAAGCAGATTTGTCTTTGCCTTTTCCTCTGTCTTCCTGATCTTGGCCGATTTCTCAGCACAGGCTATGACGGACTTAAGCACTTCAAGATTTCTATCAAAATAATGCACCGCCTCGTCACCGGTAACCTTGCTCACTGCCTTTGCTGCATCCTGATTATCAAGCTTAGTCTTGGTCTGACCCTCAAATCTTGGATCATGATGCTTAATACTTACGACTGCAGTCATACCGTTACGCACATCGGGGCCGGTAAAATTACTGTCTTTATCCTTAAGTGTCCCCAACTGTCTTGCATAGGTATTTATTATATTGGTAAACATTGTCTTGAAACCGGTAATATGCGTGCCGCCTTCAGAGTTGTAGATATTATTACAGAAGCCCAGCACAACTTCCCTGAATTCATTAACATACTGGAAGGCTACCTCAACCTCAACGCCCTCAGCCTCACCCTTGTAATAAACCACGTCATGGATGCCTTCCTGTCCTTTATTAAGAGCCTTTACAAAACCGATTATTCCTTCCGGCTCATGGTATTCTATCTTTTCAGGCTCGGCACCACGAAAATCCTGGAAAATAATTGTAAGCTTAGGATTGAGATACGCTGTCTCATGAAGCCTGCTCTTTACATCCTCAGCTTTAAATACAGTTTTTTCAAAAATGGTATCATCCGGTGTGAAATTAACCTTTGTTCCGGTCTGCCTGGTATTGCCCACTTCCGGAATCAGACCATTTATCAATTTGGTAACAGGCTTACCCTTTTCGTACTCATCCTCATATATATGGCCATTCCTCTTTATGGTTACTTTCATATGATTTGAAAGGGCATTTACCACGGATGAACCAACACCGTGAAGGCCGCCGCTGGTCTTGTATGCGGAGTTATCGAATTTTCCGCCTGCATGAAGTGTAGTAAAAATAACACGTTCTGCTGAAACGCCCTTTGCATGCATCTCCACAGGCATACCCCTGCCGTTATCCTCTACCGTTGCCGATCCGTCCTTTTCCAGTGTAACCGATATCCGGTCACAGCATCCTGCCAGATGTTCATCCACGGAGTTGTCTACTATCTCGTATATAAGATGGTTCAGCCCCTTCGTACTGGTTGATCCAATATACATTCCCGGACGCTCCCTGACGGGTTGAAGTCCCTCCAGTACTACGATATTTTCCGCACCATAATTCTGCGCATCATTATTATTTGCTGCCATTAATAACCTCCAAACAAAAAATCTTTTTGATTCAAATTTCCAGATCCGAATTTCCGATCCAAATTTACAGATCCAAACACTCAGATCCGCTCACAGAATCTGACGGCATCTATATTGAATATAATTCCGGCTTATTTTCAGTGCACAGCATTTTGCTAAGCCGAACGATAGACATAATTATTTTATGTTCACCAAAACAAACAAGGCACATTATATCACAAAGAACTTGTGTCCGTCATCAACATATTGTATTTTCATATGAAATTCAGTTCCGCGAAATTAATTATAGAACAATTGTTCGTATTTTTCAAGTGATATTTATATATTATCTAAAGATATATACTGTGAAACTCGCTGTAACTTATGCTCCCACTTTCTCGAAGAGCCGTTTCAAGAGCTTTAAGTCCTTCCTGCCCGTCCTCTGTCATATCCTGCAGCACCGACTTTACCCGTCCTATCATTTCAGCATCCGTATAAATATCAGCAATCTTGAAATATGGAAGTCCGGACTGGCGCAAGCCGAAGAAATCCCCCGGCCCTCTCTGTTTCAGATCTTCCTCCGCTATCTTAAATCCGTCATTGCTTTCCTTCAGGATATTAAGGCGTTTCAGCGTATTATTTGACATCTCCCCATTTGTACCTGTCATGAACACGCAATATGCCTGTTTATCGCCTCGTCCCACACGTCCCCGAAGCTGATGAAGCTGGGACAGTCCGAAGCGCTCAGCATTTTCCACAAGCATTATGGTTGCATTGGGAACATTGACACCTACCTCCACTACCGTGGTAGATACAAGCACATCTGTTTTATGCTCGGAAAAATCTTTCATTATCTCATTTTTTTCCGCAGGTTTCATACGACCATGAAGCATTGCTATCCGTATATCTCCCGGAAGCTTATCCTTTAAATATTCTGTATAATCTGTCACATTTGCTATATCACCGGTCATCCCCAATTCCTCAGACTCGGATGCTTCCACCATCGGACAGATTATATATGCCTGAACCTTTTCCTCACGTATATGCTTTACAAGGAATTTATAGAAAGTTTCACGATAGTCTGTATCCACCACCGCATTTTTCCTGTCAAGCCTCTTTGCCGGCAGCTCATCTATCAGTGAAACATCCATATCTCCATACAGTATAAGTCCAAGTGTTCTAGGAATTGGGGTTGCACTCATTACCACTGTATGCGGTGTACCTCCTTTCTTTGAAAGGGTTCTCCGCTGAGCTACTCCAAAACGGTGCTGCTCATCAGTAACAACAAGCGCAAGTTCATTAAAAAGAACATCTTCTTCAAGCAGGGCGTGTGTTCCTATCACCAGATTCAGGCTTCCGTCTGCCAAAAGCTCTTTACATCTTCTTTTGTCAGTTTTGCCCACGGAACCGGTAAGTACACCGGTTCTGAACGGCAGACCGTATTTCTCCGTCAGCTCAATTATCTCATTATAATGCTGCATCGCTAAAACTTCCGTAGGTGCCATTATAGCTGCCTGATATCCTGCACTTACGGCCATCAGAGCCGCTGCAAAAGCCACAACAGTCTTCCCGCAGCCCACATCCCCCTGTACAAGACGGTTTGCAACGCCATCGCCTGTCATATCATTTTTTATATCATTTACAGCCTTAAGCTGTGCCCCGGTAAGCTCGTACGGAAGCTTTGAGATAAAACCGTTCATAATCTCATCAGCCATCCTCTGTTCTATCCTGAAGCTGTTCTCTTCTTTTTCAGTATTGCTTTTCAGCATCTGTATCCTGGCTATAAATAAAAAAAGTTCATCAAAAGCAAGTCTTTTCCTTGCCTCATACAGATCATCTTTTGTGGCCGGAAAATGAATGTTGCTAAAAGCTTTTGACAGCGTAACAAGCCCCTCTTTGTTAATAACAGGATCAGGAAGATAATCCTTCAGATTATCAGAAATGCAAATGATTTCTTTTACTGCCTTAAGAACAGCCGAACTTTTAAGACCGGCAGTTTCAGGATAAACAGGTATCAGTGTACCTTTTGTATTCTCATATTCTTCCTCACTCAGGACTCTGGGCTGTGCCATCACGGCCACGTCGCCCTTTAATGAAACATTTCCCAAAAGGAGCAGCATCCTACCCGGCGGAAAACTTTTTTTCATATAAGGCATACCGAAATAATATACCTTAAGTTTTCCTGTACCGTCTCCCACATCAAATGAAAGCACTGTTTTGCCCTTACTTGAAAAGAGACTGCACCCCCCCATTATCCGCCCCTTTACCACCGCACGTCCTCCCATTGTCATACCGGATATCGGCCGGATTTCCGGAACCATAGAATATGTCCTGGGGAAATAATGAAGTAAGTCCGACACAGTAAAAATCCCCGCCTTATTAAAGGCAGCTGCTGATTTTTCACCTATTCCTTTTATCGTTATTATGGGTGCACCTAAATCCATATGAGCTATTCTCACTTCTAAAACACATAAACTGCTCTGATACGTATGCAGATCGCAGGAGTCCAAGTATTACTGTAGTTTTTTGTCATGTATTCCCGGAATATAGATTAAGACATCAGATACATTAATCAAACAATCACATTTCGAATTTCCTGTTATCAGTAACAGAAACCCCGCTGGTTACAGCGGGGCTATAAAGGCCAAAAATCCACTCTGTGCCGATAAGACTTATTCAGCCGAAATAATATAATAATATATCGGCTGTCCTCCATATGCGAGCTCCACATCCACCTCCGGATACTTGGACTCCACAAGCTCTTTTATCTTATCCGCATCTTCCTTTGTCACATCCTTGCCATAATAGATGCTGACAACCTCTGCCTCTGCAGTCGCCATCTTGTCGAGCATTCCAATAACGACATCGCTAATATCCCTGCCGACGGAGAGTATCCCCTTGTCTCCGATACCCATATAATCGCCCTGGTGTATCTCGGTTCCGTCAACGGAAGTATCCCTTACGGAATAGGTAACTTCACCGGTCTTTACATTCTGAATATCGGAAAGCATTGCTTCCTTATTCTCTTCCACCGAAGCGCCTTCGACATAAGAGATCATGGCCGTGATTCCCTGAGTAACGGTCTTTGTAGGAACCACTACCACCTGCTTTTCCTTACTGATCTTAGCAGCCTGTTCAGCAGCCATTATCACATTCTTATTATTTGGGAAAACATAAACAACGGGAGCTTTTACGATCTCCACAGCCTTAAGGATATCCTCAGTGCTGGGATTCATTGTCTGTCCGCCCTCGACAATGACATCAACGCCGAGACTCTTGAAGATCTCAGTCATTCCGTCCCCCACGGAAATCTGTACAAAGCCGTTATCTTTTGAAATTCCTGCCGAAACATCGATCACACGGTTCTGTGCCGTTTCTTCATTTTTTTCTGTAGCAGCCTTTTCTTCCTTAGGCTCCGACTTTACAGTTTCATTTGTCTTTGCAGATTTTTTTTGTCTCCTGTTTTCAACCACTACATCTATAAGTTCACCATACTTAAGCGCTTTCTGTATCACCATGCCGGGGTCGTTGGTATTAAGAGACATATTCACTATACGGCCTTCTATGGTATACGCACAAGTATCACCTACTGCATCAATGTACTTCTTTATAACAGCTTCTTCGTGGTGATTCATCTCTTTCTCAAGAAGCATTGCTATGGAAGTATGATAAAGGTATTTAAATTTTTCAGCTGAGCGTTTTTCAGTTTCAGCCTTCTTTTCCTCTTCTGCGGTTTCAGCGGAAAAAACTATCCCCTTGCCCTGCAGTCCCGCAAGCATTCCCTCAAGCACGCATACAAGACCTGCTCCGCCGGAGTCAACCACACCGGCCTCCTTAAGTACAGGCAAAAGCTCCGGCGTCTTATCCAGCGCAACCTTAGCGCCTGCAATAAGCTCCGTGAGTATCACTTCTATATCAGTCTCTCCCTTGCGTACACACGCTGTAGCCTTTTCCGAAACTGCCTTGGCGACAGTAAGTATGGTGCCTTCCTTTGGCTGCATTACTGCTTTATATGCAGTCTCCGTCGCCTTTTCACAGCCTGCCGCAATAACAGCAGCATCCAGTTCCTCATAGGTTTTCGCAACCTTGGTAAATCCTCTGAACAGCTGGCTTAGGATAACTCCGGAATTTCCTCTGGCTCCCCGAAGGGATCCCGATGAAACAGCCTTGCAAAAATCCTGCATATTCGGTTCTTTTAATGCATATACTTCCTTCGCTGCCGACATTATAGTCAGCGTCATGTTCATGCCTGTATCACCGTCAGGAACAGGAAAAACATTTAATTCATTGATATGGTCTTTGTGAGCCTCAAGCTCTTTTGCACCTGCCAAGAACATGGTGCACATCTGCTGCGGGGTTAAAACAGTAGTAGCCACTTTAAGTCACTCCTCCTTAATCGATCACTCGAACGCCTTCGACATAAATATTGATCTTTACAACTTCCAAACCTGTATATTCCTCAACTTTATATCGAACGTTGTTCACAAGGTTTTCCGTGACAGCCGGTATATTCACTCCATAAGCAACTATCACATGAAAATCAAGAACAAGCTTCCCCCCCTCGTTCTTAACCGTGATACCGCGGTTAACATTATCTTTTTTTAAAATGCGGACTAAATCTTCTTTAACATTGACGCTCGCCATACCCACTATGCCGAAGCATTCATTTGCTACCGTACCTGCGTACTGAGCGATCACATCATCATTGATCCTGATGCTGCCCATATGTGTATCTATGGAACTCTTCATGCAAAACCTCCTTTGCCAGTCTTTGCCAAAGAATAGCGTGATCCTTCTTGTAAAAACACTATTTCTGATTATATCTAATTTATGTTGCCAATGCAATCAAAAAAAACTCTTGCAAATCATAATAGCATCTGTTAAAATAACTTTCGTTGCGGTAAGTGCCGCACAGGGCTTTAAAGATCAAGATCCAACAAGATCCAAAAGGGAGGTGTAAAGGCCATGGCAAAATGTGATATCTGCGGCAAGGGAAAGCATTTCGGCAACAATGTCAGCCATTCTCATAGAAGATCAAATCATATATGGAATGCAAACATAAAGAATGTAAAGTGTGTCGTTAACGGAACTCCTAAGCATCTGCATGTATGCACTACCTGCTTAAAGAGCGGTGCTGTTGAGAGAGCGTAAGTAACGGTTTCGTAATTAAATCAGCAAAAGAAAAATCACATCGTTGAGATGTGATTTTTTTATACATTTCCTCTTTTTTAATTATGCCCTTCTTCCGCTCATTCCGAACTGAAGGCAAAGTTCTTCGTATTCTTCCTTTATCTTAAGTATTATCTCAGGATCCCCGCTGATATTATCGGGGTGATAAATCTTCATCAGATCCTTATATCTTTTCTTGAGAGCTATCGGATTATTTACACCTCTGAAAAACAGCCCCGTTGCATAGACTTCTTTTCTTTCATTGCGGATCTGTTCGGCACGTCTGAGACTTTCCCTGGTCCGCTCTATATGCTCATACTCCCGCCGGATATTCTTTTTATCCTGCTCCATGTTCTTGTAAGCATTTTCTATAAGGCTTTTTTTCCTGGACAGAAGGTCCTCATCCTCTTTGAGACGCCTGCGCTCAAATTCGGCAGACTCTTTCAGCTCATTCATCTTTATGGAAAGCTGTCTGGTTTCCCTTTCAAGCTGTTTGCGTTCCTGCATCAGAGCCTTGCGCTGCGATTTCAGCTCATCCTTTTGTGCCTGAATCTCGTTTTTTTCCGCAGACAGACTGACCTTTTCCTTAAAAAGCCTGCGTTTCATATCATCAAGTTCAGACATGGTGCTGATATCGTTTATCTCTTTATCAAAATCCGCCATTATTTCCTGACCCGTTACAGCAGCTCATTATCCCCGTTTTCAGAGGGCTAAGACGACACAATAATTGAGAAAACAAGATGGCTTAATTATCAATTTCCTTACTTACAGGATCGGTTCCTTCCGGAAAAGCCGTCTTTACAGCTTCTTCCTTATCAGTCTTAACCGCAACTCTTGCCTTTATGGCGTCTATGGCTTCAGGAACCATATCGATTATCTTCGTTACATAATCGGAATTCTTTACACTGATAAGCCTTGAATGGCCGTTTTGAATAACCAGCACGGCAGACGGCGTCATCTTTGCACTTAAGCCTCCGGCACCGCCATTTTTCTTATCGCGGCTGACAGCACCGGCTGCCACACCAAAGGATACATCCACCAGCGGAATAAATGTGGTATCACCCACTATGGTCGGCTCACCGATAACAGTCTTTGAACCAACAAGATGGTCCATATCCTTCATCAACGAATCCATTACGTTTGAAACATTGTTCTCAGCCATTTATTTTCCCTCCCGCTTTGCGCGTCTTATAAAACCTCTGACCTTCTTATCCATATACCATATTCCGGCATGCCACAATATAGGGCCAAGATAAAATCTTCCGCTTATCTTTGTATCAAGTTCATATCCTGGCTCTTCTGTCTGCTCTGAAGTAACCTCAACCTTGCCGGGTATCATGTCGATTATCGGAAGCGATATTGCATAATACTGCCATACCTTAACCACCTTGCATGGATCATCGTTGCGGTAATCCAGCTTAAGATCCAGCTTTTTAGGAATGAACTGTTTCAGTATAGCCCCGATGCGTTTCTTGGTCACTTCCCACACATATTCGGTACCGCTGCTTGTCATCAGCCTGTAATAATAATCTATCGTATCGACTATCTCATCAGCTTTGCCTACGGCCTTGTCTATCAGCCCGTCTGCCTTTTCCGGCAGGTCAATAAGAAAATCCAGTACCTCATCAATCCTTGCATCCACCGTGCGGAAAAAATCATCAAGCTTTCTTCCAAAGCCATTCTTTCCGGCCCTTCTTTTTTTTCTTTTCTTATTATTCTGTTCAGTTTTTTTATCCGGCTCAGCTGATATTGCCTCAGGACGTTCTGCTTCAGAAGACAGACTTTTTTCCGTCACCCTCGCAGAAACCGACTCCTCTTTGCCCGCTGAGTCATCAGCTCCGCTTATATCAGAAAACTGATCCGTGTCACCACTGTACTCCGGTTCTCCCTCACCATCTTCAGCATTCAGGTCGTATACCACTTTGCCGAAAAGCTTTGCCTGTGCCTGAAGTCCGTCCTCATACCAGACATCTATCTTCAGTATCCTGAAAAGCCAATGCACCCTGGCCAATGCATCAAACGTCTCATGCTTCGTGACAATAAGCTCATACCCGAAAGGCCAGAAACATGTCACCAGAAGGATCGCAGCCAGCAGCACTACGATTAGCACAACCAGCACCAGCAGCACTATACCGATTATCTTTAAAACATTAAGAAATGTCATCATTTCCCGTACCGCCTGCCCGCTGCGTGCGCCAGATAGCGCAGCGCATAATCGTAATTCTCAGCAAGGCCGATCACCCGGATCTTTTGCCGCTTAAAATACCTGGCATGCAGCATATAGGACGGTATTGATTCCGGCAATCCAGTCTCGGGATTAAGGTATAGTGCAAAATATCCCAGAACCATTTCGCCCCTTTTTAGCCTGTCGCATATATCTTTCTTGTGGGAAGCAACATAAGGACTCGTATATAATGCCTTTTCGAACTCTATCATTCATACTCCCCACAGTCTGCTGCGATATAAATTCTGATAAGTACCGTATGCCCTTTCAAGTATGGTCTTCTCATTAGCGAATTTTAACAAATGGATTGCCTCGTGGTACTTATAATACCCTGAATCCACAAAATACTCTTCCCGCTGAGGCTTACTGTAATAATTGCATCCCTTCATAAGATACCAGTGTACCTCTTTATTGACCACATCCTCCGGCACATAAAAAGTATAACCTGTTTTCCCGAGATATGTGACTATGGAAGCTTTCGCCCCTGATTCTTCACTAACTTCCCTGAGGGCCGTCTGCGGATATTCTTCCCCCGGCTCAACAGTGCCTTTAGGCAAAACCCATCCTTCATACCTGTTCCTGAAATTCTTATAAAGCAGAAGGATCTTGCCCCGAAAAATAACCACACCGCCACAGCTGACTGCTTCTATCAATGATGTCAACCCCTTTCGATGTGTAAAAACGCAAAACCACTCTAAATTATATGATATTTATGTTAATTTTGCAAACGTCTGCCAAAATACCCTGAAAAGATCCTCTGGGCCACCGGAACAGCCGCAGAACCGCCTGTACCGGCCCTTTCCATTATGACAGTTATTGCAATAACAGGTTCGTCTGCCGGTGCGTAACCCGTAAACCATGCATGACTCACGTCACTGCTGTCGGAAATCTCAGCCGATCCGGTCTTGCCGGCTGCAGTATAGGGAAGCCCCTTAAGCCCGGTACCTGTTCCGGACTGCACAACTGCTTCCATAAATGAACGCATGATTGCAGCTTCCTCCGGGGTCAAAACTGCTCCCAGCTGCTTTGGCGCATAATTCTTGATAATCTTTCCCTCAGATGAAACCACCTTATCAACCATATAAGGCTTCATCATCACGCCGTCATTTGCTATGGCCTGGGTTATCATATTCATTTCCAAGGGAGTCACAAGGGTTTCCGACTGGCCGATAGCAGTCTGCATGATGTTTTCCTCCGTCATGTTTTCACGCATACTGATGTGGCTGGGATTTGCGGCAAAATCAACAGGCGGAACCTGATTGAACATCAAAGATTCAAGTGTCTGCGCAAATTTAGTCCGGTCCAGCCCCAGTCCTATATTCGCAAAGGATGAATTACAGGATTTGGCAAATGATCCTTTCAGGTCAAGTCCGCCATGCACGGTTCCGTGAAAGCATCGGATGGTGGTATCCCCCTTCGTAATACGTCCGCTGCAGTTATAGTAATACTTTGACCAGTCCGAGGGATGCTCCCTTATATATTCCAGTGTGGAAATTATCTTGAATGTGGATCCCGGCGGATACAGTCCCTGGGACGCTCTGTT